>UMHM01083277.1_pt1 | contig 83909 bp, 143 predicted proteins | sample 1965501 | NCBI WGS metagenome assembly UMHM01 (sample SAMEA4836095, study PRJEB28245) | human gut metagenome | biome: gut microbiome; material: fecal sample | place: Denmark | collected 2008
TAGAAAGCTCTAATTAGGTGGTTCGGCGTTCTTGCGGCAGCTCGTATGCCTATGGGGGTGTGGCTTGCTTGGATGCGAGCTACTCGGCTTCGAATACTTACTCGAACTTTGGTTCCCGTCTTGCCTTCAGAGGTACTATCATAGAAGAAAAAGATATAGAAACTTTTAAAGCTTTAAAATAAAAATTACTAAAAACATGGGTAGAGGTCCGTAGGAAACTATAAGTAGTTCAACGTTCTTACAACAACTCGAATGCCAATGAGAGTGTAGCTTACTTGAATACGAACAACTCAGCTTCGAATACTAACTCGAACATTAGTTCCCGTCTTGCAAACAGAAACGCAGTCAGAACCATATAGGCTATTATGCCTAACGGACCGAGCCTTACTAAACTTTCTGAAATACTGAAAGAAGTAAAAAATCACGTGCGTGCCATCATGCGTTTGGTAGGTTAGTTCTCGAAGAAGGTAGATGGCGAAACTGAAGGAAATATGCGCAGAGAAGGATATATAATAGAAGAAATAATTGAATATTCTAATATGTTAGAAAGTTTCAATTACGTTATGAGAGGTACTAAGAGGAAAACTTCTGCAATTGGAATATACTTAATGGAAAACAAGGAATTAGTAATACAGTAGTTGCAGAAGGAAATAAGTGAAGCTACTTTTAAAATTAGTAGTTATAGAGAGTATAAACTTTATGAATGGGGGAAAGAAAGAATAATACAAGTAATACCTTTAAGAGAAAGAATAGCTTTAAATGCAATAATGAGAGTTGTTGAAAAACATTTAGTGAAGCGATTCATAGCAGATTCAGCAGCTGGTCTTAAAGGTAGAGGGCTACATTATTTATTCTATAGAATGGTCCATGATATCAAAAATAATCCATAGGAAACTAAGTATATATACAAATGTGATATTCGTAAGTTTTATATGAAAATAAATCAAGTAATCATGATGGAGGTTATCAGAAAATATTTCAAAGATAAGAAACTTATAATATTATTAGATAGATGTGTATCAATGTTACCAGAAGGATTATCTATAGGACTACGTACTTCACAAGCTCTTGGTAACTTATTATTGAACTATTATGTAGACCATAAATTAAAAGATCAATATGGTGTTAAGTACTATAGAAGATACTGTGATGACGAATTATTTCAAGCTGCAACTCCTTAGTAGTTAACACCTATAATAGATATATTAAAGTAGTGCGTATCAAAAGCTGATTTAGATATCAAACCAAATGATCAGTTATATTGCATTAATAATAGAGACATAAACTTTCTAGGGTGTAGAGTTTATGGTAATGGTAAAATAGCCATTAGAAAAAGAATCAAAAAGAAATTTGCTAAAAAGATTAAAACCATAAAAAGTAAAAAGAGAAAAAGAATATTAATATCTTCTTTCTATGGTTTAGCTAAGCACGCTCACTCTGGTAATTTGTTTAAAAGAATTACTGGAGTAAGTATAAAATGGTTCTAGAAGCACGGACCAAATGATATGTATAGATATAAGAAAGTTAAATAAGTAAGCCATGAGAAATTATAGTAATGCAGATATTAAATATATAGAATGTATAAATAACAAATTAAATAAGTGGAGAATACGTTGGGATATACAACCAGAATATCAACAAAACGAAGAAGGAAGCCAAGAAGAAAGAGGAGTATCATTTTTAGAATATGAGTTTAAACACAAACCATCTTTAGATGAGATAAAAGATGTAGTATTGAAATGGTACAATGATAGAATAGATACTTAGATTTACTCTGGATTTGTATGGAAAAATATGCCAGTGTGGTTATCTAAAGAAAATCAATTTAACTATAAAGCAGCATTTGATTTAGCAGTATAGACCAACAGTCAATCATTACCTGTTACATTTAAATTTGGTAGTGAGTATCCAATATATTATACATTTGAAACTATTGATGAATTGACTGACTTTTATCAGAAAGCCATGGATCATGTTACTACTACCTTAACAGCTGGATGGGCTTTAAAAGATTCATTAGATTGGTCAGTATATAATACAGATTGAGTTAGCAAAAAGAGCTATTACATCTCCTGTATATACTTTTACTTATAGTAACATATACATACAGGAGACGTTTCATAAATAAAATGTCAAAGGTATTTTCATATGCTAGCTAATATCATGTTAGCATTAATCTCAGAAAAAAATTAATGATTGTGTTAAGTAGAAGTGAACAAGTAATGAATCTCGCTAGACGTATATTTGCTAACGGTTACCAATCTATATTAGGTTGGTGTACTGGGATTGCAACTATAATAGCTCCAGCCGTGCCTTTAATAGGTACTGCTTTTCTGTTCATAATATTAGACTTAATCTATGGGTATAAAGTATATAGAAAATTCACAGGGCGCAAAGATGTTGAATCTGGTAAATTATGGAATACTTTAGAAAAACTAATGTTTGCATCAGTAATGATTGCTGGGTTTACTTTATTAGATAAGTTTGTATTTATGACATATGCAGATCTGGTGCTAGCTAAAGTTGCAGCAGGCGCTATATGTTTTGCAGAAATAATATCATTATTAGAATCACGTAAGGCATTAAAGCCTAACTCAATAATAACAAAATTACTTTCTAAGATAATAAAATCTAAAGCAGAGAAATACCTAGATGTCGATATTTCAGATATAATAGAAGACTAGAAAAATATTAATACTATTACAAATGATACCAGTACTGATAAGCTTAGCAAAAAATAAAATTCTACAAGTTGTCAGTTGGTTTAAAAAGTATTACAAAATAATAGCAGTGATTGTCATTTCGATACTCACTGCTATTTTGTTTTATTAGCATGACTAGCTACAAAAGAAGAATTTAGAAATAGATAGAGTAACTAATAACTACGAATTCTACATGAAACAAACCGCGGAAAGTATTCAATAGAATCAAGTATTGTAGCTTACTTTAAATGAATATAAAGAAACCAAAGATAGCTTAATATAGAAAATAAAAGCTACTTAGAAGAAATTAAAAATCAAAGAGAAGGAGCTATCTCAAGTGCAGATATAGGAGCAAGAAATAGTACATGATACTACAGTAGTAGTCAAATCAAATGACTTTGAAGTGGAAATCAAACCAAATAGTTTAACATCAATTATTATAAGCAGAAAAGATACTCTCCTTAAACATCGTCTAGACATTAGAAATTCTCAAACAGTGTTTGTAGGTTAGAAAAAAATATACAAAAGATAGTATAAGAATTGGTTCTAGAGACTCCTTCACTTTGATTTTAAAAAGAAAACTATTTATAAGTACCAAATAGATAACAGTAATAAATTAATCAAAATAGAAAATACTAGAATAGTTGAATTATCAAAATGAACTTTATTAGTAATATAATTAAAATATTCAATATGATGAGAGAAAGACTGAAAAATGAGATAACTGATATTAAGAATACTATAGCTGAAGCTAAGAAGATGTTTATGGGAGGATTTCCTAAACCACCAGCTATGAATTTTCCAGTTCCTCAAAATAAACCATAATACTAAGGTAGACAATTTAGTCTACCTTTTTTATTATGCTTAATTTTAAGAACAGCTATTAGTTATAGCATAGGAATGTACCTACCTTATATTAAAATCACACAGTGAGCCTTAAAATGCGTTTAATCACTATTATAATTATAATTAATACATATTAATATGACATTAAACGAGCTTGTTCAAGATGTATTACTTGAAGCTAGAAATAATCAGATAACTGAAAGTGAAAAGCTAAGTAGACATCAAATTGAAATATGGATAAAATCCTATCGAGCAATGCTTATAAAATAGGATATAGATAAAGGTAGAACAGTAAATCCTTTATATACTTAGACTATTAAAATGCATCTCGATAAAGTAGAAGAAGAAACTGGTCATCTAGAATATATAGGAGACAAAGAATTACCTACACTAATAGATTTTAATTTTAGACCTGGAGTAGTATCTGTAAAAGATATGTTTGGTAATCTAATATAGCTAGGGTCTGAAACTAAGATGAAACTACAGAGATACAGAAAGTATACATGCAAAGATTACATAGCATATGTTAAAGGCAATAGAATATATGTAGAGGGTGATGCTAATCAGTTAGAATATATAGAAGTAGAAATAATAGCAGAAGATCCTACTGATTTAAAACTATGTTACAACCCAGAAACAGACGAGTATCCTTTACCAGCAGCTATGTGGGGTACAATAAAAGATATGATCTTTGCAAAAGACTTTAGAACTATGAGTATGCAACCTTCTGATACTACTAATGACAGTAAAGATGACTTATAGAATGTTTATAATCCTAATGTAAATAGAAGAGTAAGAAGATGAATGAACTAAATAAATCAGCGAATAAAACAGCTTCTTATACTATTCCTTCATTCTATAATAACTATTTAAGTAGTATAGAACCAGATACAGTGTATGATATACCATACTCTATTTATAGATAGATAGTAACAGACTACTTTTAGTATATTAGAGATGAACTATTAGAAAATAGTAAAGAAGTAAAGTTACCATATAGACTTGGGTCAATATAGATAGTAAAACACAAACCTAAACATTATGACGGTAGAAGTCTTAGAATTGACTACAAGTCTACAAAAGAATTAGGAAAGCTAGTGTATTTGACTAATGAACACTCAGATTGGTATAAATACAGAATTTATTGGAATAAATAGGATATGATAGTAGCTAATAAAAGTAAGTATTAGCTTACTTTAACTAGAGCTAATAAAAGACATCTAGCTTAGCTTATAAAAAATAAAATACACGATTACGAAGAAATTTAACTAGCCAATTATAGAATTATGATATACAAAATGGTATCCTCAAAAGCTGTTATAGCTAAAGTAATAGCTGACTTAGGAATGGATGAGGATGATATAAAAATAACAGATATTTAGGAATGGATTGGAGAAGCTGTATCAAAGATAGGTTCTGTAAATTAGCTAGATCATAAAGTGGTTAATATACCACTAAAAGGTTATCAAGCTAAGTTACCTTGTGACTTAGAAAAATTGAATACAGTAGCATTTTCATTCTGTGATTGCGGTGGTTGGCTTCCAATGAGAAAAACAACTAGCGCATTTAGTGTTTATAGTAGGTCTTGTGAATAGTCTTGTTGCGATATGTTAGTGCAAGATGAAGCTTTAATACCAATGGTAAAAAATATGTTTAATCTTACTAATGATAGACAAGCTTTAGACAAACTAAATGAAGATGACAATCTAAGATCTACACTTAGTGCTTTACTAAATCAATATACAGTGTGTAGCAGTAATGGTAAAATAATAGGAGTAGCTAATAATACTAATTTTAGTAATTCTCTACAGTATGATATCAAACCTGGTTATATCTTTTGCAATATACCAGAAGGTTGGTTAAAGTTATCATACTATGCTACATATACAGATGAAGAAGGAATGCCAATGATACCTGATAATCCTTCTTACTTTGAAGCCATTTATTGGTATGTTGCTATGAAGTTACTGTATATTGAATATTTTAAAGGAAATAAACCGTAGCATATATATTATGATGCCAAAAGTTCATGGAACTTCTATAGAAAACAAGCTTATGCTGAATCTCTGATGCCTAATGCAGATGAAATAGAAAGCATAAAGAATACTTGGACTACTCTAGTGCCAGAAGTAATGGAGCATGATACATTTTTTAGTGCTACTGGTGATAGACAACATATATATAATTAGAACTTTAGTAACTTATGGAAATAAATAGTCAAGTAAATACTTTTGAGGCGGGTATGAATCTGGATTCAGACATCAGTATGTTGAGAAATAATCAATATAGATGGGCTGAAAATATTCGCTTACTCACTGACAATGCTGGTACTACTGGAGTTCTATAGAATATAGAAGATGTAAGACAGTATGAAAATGGATTGAGTGCTTCAGAAATAATACTAGGTACAGCAGTCACTAGGTGGTACAATAAAGCTAAAGGTATAGTAGAAGAATGCGGTATAGTTATTACTAAAGAATTATACGAAGGAGATTATATTAACAATATCTATGCTGTTACCGATTTTGATAGTATTAAACCAACCTGGAATTTAGTAGTATCAGCAGAAATGGATTTAATTAAAAAGGTAGCTATTGTTAGTAATTACGAAACTGAGAGTGTAAGTAAGATATACATATCTGACGGAGTGTCAGCTATTAAGTGTGTCAATATATCTAAAGAATATAACACTACTAAATCTAATCATATTATTGATAACACCTACTTCGATTTATTACCTAGTTCTACTATAGCTCCATTTATACTAGAATCTATGACTACTGGTAGTTTACCAGCTGGTATGGTATAGTATTGTTACCAATTATTTACTACGCATGGTAGTGAGACTACTACATCGTCATTGAGTGCAATGATACCTATAATATCTGATAATAGTAACAGATCTAAGACTGTAAATGGAGATCCTAAAGATACTATGACAGATAAGGGTTGTTTACTAAAAGCTACTATGTTTAATGATGGTAGATTTGAAAGAGTAAGAATAATAAGCATTCAATATTTAACTAATAATCAAGTTCCTAGAATATATATAGTAAATGAATGTGACTTACCAGAATCAGAATCTGGTACTGTAACATTTACTTATAATGATAATGGTACTGGTTATATTAGTGAATTAAGTATAGAGGAATTTAATGATCTAGTACCATTTGAGTTTAATGCTAAGAGCATAGCTAAAATGAACAACAGACTATTTGCTTCTAACATACAGGAATTAACTTGGGATGTAGACTATGATGCTAGAGCTTATAGATGTAATAGTAAAGGAATTGTTAAGTTAAACTCTAGTATATCTGATAATATTGAGCTCCCGCTTAAACAGATATTAGATCCACTAAATGATGTAATTATTCCTAAATAGCACGACTGTATAAATCCTATGAATAGTCAGACTGTCTATCCCAATGATGTAGATAGCGAGTATGCTTACGGTTTTGATGTACAAGTTAGTGCTACAGATGAATTAGAAGAAGAACCAGTAACAGCTAAGATAAGAGGTGGAAAAGGATTTAACATATCTTATAGATTTATTATTGCAGACCTAATAGAATCAGATGGTTCTACAGTATCAGATGGAGAAAGCAATAAACCATTTATTGGATATAACCTCGAATTGAGTTCTATGCGTAGAACTACAAATAGTATACAATTAAGATGCCCAGAAACTAATTCTATAGTAGCTGTTTCTAATATTAGCACTCCTGGATCTAGAATAAGAAATTATTGTGATCCATTTTATGTTGCTAATTTCTTAGGCTATCAAAGAGATGAAGTATACAGATTTGGTATAGTGTTCTACAATAATAAAAATATTCCTTCTCCAGTACATTGGATAGGAGATATTAGATTTCCGTCAGCTGATATTCCAGGATATGAGCCTTTTACTTTTGGTGGAACTGTAGATGGAAGTGGTAACTATGAATTAGTATCACATCCTCTTGGTATTCAGTTTCAAGTAAGCAATATACCTACAGACGTAACAGCATACGAAATTGTAAGATGCGACCGTACTATATCCGATAGAACAGTAGTAGCTCAGGGTTTATTAAATAGAACAATTAGATATAACGGATGGGCAAATTCTGATGATTATGTTTATAGTAGGCACACATTAGGTCCTATGGATAGAAGACCAGCTATTATGCCTACATTCTCAGCATCTAAAGATACAGCATTTGCTCAAGGGTATTACGTTGTTCAAGATAATAGAATGGAACAACAAAAGAAACAATTACAAAATCCATTTGACACTAATGGGGTATTTGATTTAGTAAGCCCTGAAATATGTTTCAACAAAGAAAAATCTGAATAGATAATAACATCTGATACTAAAATCGTCCCTTTATATTGCGGTATGTGTGCTACCTATTGTAATGATACTGGCAACGAACACCATAGATGCGGTATACCTTTTACTGGAGTAGTGAATATTACCAGTACAGAATATCAAAAGAACCCATTTGGTGGTATAGCTTCAGAAGCGAGCCATGTTGACGATAAACCAGCATTAGAAAATGGTATACTAGACGGATTTGAATAGAACGGTGATGAAGAGAGTGGAGGTATATGTAAATACTATTAGTTCTTTACTAAAGAATACGCTAACTACTAGAATTCTAATAATAGAATAGCATTTGATATTAACAGTGCTATAAAAACTACTAATATATCACCTTACACAGACTTAGAAGGAGCTAAAGGTTATATAGATTACATAGATAAATACTCTTATGTTAACTGGTCAATAGGATCATATGAAGCTTGGGGTCCTCATGGCGTTAATATGGTAGTTACTTCTAATAACTTATATGATACATATAATGGGATATCAAGAACTCCATACGGATCTAAATATTCTTACAATGCTGTACTATTTGTTAATATAAAGAAAAGAGCTGCACAATATGGTGGTGATACTTATGCTAATAGACAGAATTCTATTTATATAAGTACTAATACTTATATAAAACCAACATGGGATGACTATAGTAGCTCTACTTGTTTTGGAGGTGATACTTACTTAGGAGTATTTGATTATTCACATACTTTACTATTTACTAAGAATGTATCTACTGATATGAATGGTTATAAGAGATATGTGGGATGTTATATACCGTTAGAATCTAGTGTTAACCTGTATTATAGAAATGATACTCACTTCAGTCAAGAAACTCTACCATCTAGAACAGGAGCAACAGTCGGTTCTGCTAATATATATTATACTACAGAACCTGGAACTCTAAATACTATATCTGCGCAGAGTGTACCCATGTATGCATACAATGCAGCATATTCTAGTTCTAGTACTAGTAAAAGCTATATACAAAAGTCTATGTATGCAGAAGATGATGTTAAAAGTTCTAATAGAATAACATGTTCTGAATTAAAGACTAACAATGAACAAACTGATAGTTGGACTAAATTTAAATTTGCCAATTACCTAGATGTAGATAGTTCTTATGGACCGATAACTAATCTTAAAGTATTTAAAAACAGGTTATATTACTTCTAGGATAGTGCTGTAGGAATAGCATCAGTAAACGATAGATCTCTGATAACTGACAACAATGCTGGAGCATTAGTATTAGGTACAGGTGGTATACTTACCAGGTTCGACTACTTAGTAACACTAAATGGAGATAGTATAGTAAACGATAAGAGTATTACTAATTCTGAGACTACTATATACTGGTACGATCTTGATAAGAATGTGTTATGTTCATTAGGTAATGGATTTAATGAATTATCTAAAGTTAAATTTGTTTAGACGTATCTTAATCGTTTACCAGACAAAGCTAGAACTAATCCTGTATCATTCTATGATAAAAAGTACAACGAAGTTTGGTTCAGAGTATACGATAGATCTCTTATATTTAATGAATAGTTAGGAGTATTTACTTCATTCTATACCCATAATCCAAACTGGTTCTTCCCATTCTCTACTAGATTAGTAACTATAAAAAATAATAACTGCTACTATTTACACAACATGTATGATGTAAATAGTGAAGTAAAAGAAGAAAGAGTTTCTTATATTAGGTTTGTAGTTAATAAAGATATGGCTCAGACTAAAGTATTTGATAACCAATGGATGTATGCAGATCTTACAGACCCAACTAATTAGGATCAAACTAAGATATTAAAGAATATATATTTCACTACTAAAACTCAGGAGACAGAACCAATTAATTGGGAAAATATAGACCACAGAGAGGACAATTATAGATTTCCTATTGGCAGAGAGAAACAGAATGACCCATATCAATAGGAATAGACTAATATGTCTTATGCTGGTAGAATGAGAGGAAAATATTTAATATGTAATTATACATTTGATTGTAATAACAACAAAGAGTTTAAGCTTCCTTATGTGAAGACAACTTATAGATATTCTATGCTATAATATGAAGAAGAAAATAAATATACCTAAATATGCATATGGAGTAGATTAGATTACCGATGCAATAGGTGCAGGATTAAATATGATAGGTAATGCCACATAGGGAAATTAGGTTACAGCTAGTGGTGTATTAAGTGGAGTAGCAGGTGGAGCTATGGCAGGTGCTCAATTTGGTGTACCTGGTGCTATTATAGGAGGAGGATTAGGTTTAATAACATCTTCTATGGGAACTGGTGGAGATGTAAATGAACAAACAGGTGAAGTTACTAATCCATCTGGTATAGCTGGTTTATTTGGTCATAGTAAGAGATACTTACAGAATAGAGGAGCTAAGATAAGAAACGGTATACAATCTAGATCCAATGCAGAACAAATAGCTTCTGATTACTATATGAATAATGGTTATAATAACTTATCACTATCTAAAGGTGGTGTTGTTCCATCTACTATGGCTTACTTAGATGATGGAGAATTAATTAGAACTCCAGATGGTACAATAGGCTCAATACCAGAGGAAGGTAAACCAACTGATTCTAATTTACTTAATGTACCAGTAGGAACTCAGGTACTAAGTGACAAGTTAAAAGTTCCAGGAACTAAAAAGACATTTGCTGAAATGGGAAAGAAATTAATGAGAAAAGCAAAAGAAGGTGGTGATATTTATGCTCAGAATAGTAAGAGATTAAATGAGCTTAATAATCAACTGGCTTATCAAGAACTATTAGAATTACAGGAGTCAGTAAAAAACAAAGCTTCTAATAAAGCTAACAAGTATAGTAAAGGTACAGATAGTAATGGTATTTCTCCTAGAATTAAACCTTACAAATATAATACTAATATGAGTAAATTTCCATATTGGGACAGTACTACAAACAATTATAAACCTGAATATCTTAACTGGGTTAATAATATTACAGATCAGGATATAAAGGATATTTATAGTGGTAAATACGGTGATATGTCTACTTATTTAGGTAAAAACAAAGGAGTAATACCTACTGCGCAAGAAGCTAAAGCTTTGATGACGGATAAAAAGTATGGAGACTGGCATAAAATTGGACAAACATTTGCTACAGCTAAAAGTAGAGAGTCCCAAAGTATTCCTAATAAAACTAGATTTGGTAGAAATACTCAAGACTTTAGTAGAACACCTATTACAGTGAATGCTCCAATAGGTAATGTAGATTCTTCTAACGAAAGAGGATCTTATTTTAATTACACTGGTAATCCTGGTAAAATAAATGTCAATAGAAAATTAACCCCGTCTAGTGCTGGAGTATAGGATTCAATAGATCCTGCTAATTTAGGAGGATTAATGAGTAACTTAGCTGCTTTAGCTGGTCCTATAGGTAATATATCAGTAGGTAGACCAGAACAAGTAGATACTTATACATATGACCCAGTTTATGGTCCTACCGAATATAACATAGATCCTTTACTTAATTAGATTGCTTCTAGTGATGCTATAGCAAGATACAACATGGCTAATGTAAATCCAAATACAGGAGCTAACATGGCGTTTGGTATACAATCAGCAGTAAATAGAAACAATGCAATAGCTAACGCATACTCTCAAAAGAATAATGCTGAAAATCAAATGGCATTTAATAATGCATAGATAGCAAATCAATGGGGACAACAGTATGCTAATGCAAGACATATAGCAGCTAATGAATAGGCTTAGAATGATGCTACAGCTAGAAATATACGTAGACAAGGTTATGGTGATTTATCTACAAGATTGCAAGCTATCAGTAGAGACAAGCGTTTAATGAACAGAGATTAGGCAATGTTAGAAGCAATGCTACCGTATTTAGAATATGGTATGACATCTAAACAATTAAAAGAATTACACAGTAGATTAAGTTATGGCAGTTAATAGATTTGACAAACCAATAGAAAGTGAGTATATTAGTCAATATACTCCAATTCCTTTTGAATAGCTATATGCTATAGGTAAAGCAAATAATGAAAGAGTAGATAAAGCTTACAATGATTTAGCAAACCAATTTAGTAAATGGGGTGAGTTTAGATCCCCATCAGCAGTAGATACAAAAAGATTTTATGACTATACTATTGGAGCTGCACAAGATCTAGTAAATCAATTAGCTGCAAATCCAGATCTGATAAAAACAGCTGAAGGTCGTTCGATGATACAATCTTTTATAAACTCTAGACCATATAATGAGTTAAGCTAGTTGCAGCAAAGTCGTGAAGGACTACTTTAGAGATAGACTGTTAATTAGAAACTTATGTTAGCTGGTAAATATAATCCGTTGTGGCATGATGTAGATTTTACTAATTATGATACAGTAAATAGTGGCATATATAATGATATTGCTCCGTTGGCTTATAAATCTGAAAGAGAATTAGTAGAACCTTTTGTCAATAACCTGAAACCTGGATTTATTAAGCAAGAAGGTATGTATGATTGGAGAGGTGTATCTACTGATAGAACAGATACAGAGTTAGCTAAGAATCTATCTTCTATATATAATACCCCAGAAGCACAAAAACATTTAGAAATTCTTCAAAGACAAGGATTAAGTAAATAGGAAGCTGAAGAACAGTTTGCTAGATCTTTATTTACAGCTGGTAGAGAGTTTGCTTATCAAGATAGAGAATTAAACCCGTTGGCTAAATTGGATTACGCCGCTTCTCTTAAAAATAATTATCAGCGACCCACTTTTAGACCTATGAGATTAACGGAATCAATTGCTACTACAGGAAGTTAGACATTCAATGTTGGTACTAGAGATTACGTTAGAGAAAAATACTCTGAGCAAGTTAATCAGATATATGATAAATATCAAAAGGCTTTGGAAAGCGGGGATAAACTAGCAGCTAATACGTATGAAGCTCAATTAACCAAAATTAGAGAAGAAGCTAGAAGTTATACTCCACAAAAACTATTTAAAGATATATTTTCGTAGTATATGGTTGATAATAAACTTACTAATATATCTTTAGCTAATGCTACTAACGAGATATTGAACAGACTGTCTACTCCATTAAAAAATAGTAAAGTAAATGATTTGTTACAAGAAACTATACCTGGCGTATCTTCCGATAAAGTAAATACTGATTTTGGTAAGAGAAGAGTAATAACTAACGGCATGGGATTAGACTTAGCTACAGATGTTTTCACAGAAATTGCTGGTTTAAAGCACGTTAGCGATAGTAAAGATAAGTTCCGTTAGGCTTTAAAAAGTGGTAGAGTAAACGACATGATAGTATTACAAGGCGGTAACTTCATTACTTTACCTAGTAAAAATGGAGATACAGTTTCCCCAAACAGTAGTTAGATAGTTACTGTGGCTATACCTCAAAGTTCATTAGATAAATTAGGTATTACGGACAGAGATATGATAATATCTGGAGCTAAAAGAATTTATAATAACAAAGGTAAATCTACATATTCTATAGATGTAAAAAAAGGAGAAAAGAAAATATAGCTTACAGATAGATATTTTAATGAAGACGATGGATATCATGACGAGTATGAGCATGATGGTAAATATTCTTCTTCGATGAGTAATGAAACAATGTACTGGCAAATAGATTTGTTAAACAAAATACCAGACCCTAATGGTCAGTTAAATGCAGAATACTTAGATCAACAAGCTTGGAGTTTATCTATGTCAAATGCAGCTAGAGGAGAGCTATTTTCATCTACGCAAAGGGATGCGTATGGTGTAGGTTATTCCGCTGGCGAAGATGATGAAGATGAAGATGATAAATAAAAATATAAAGTATGGCTAAGAAAAATAAATTTGATTTGAATTCTCCTTCACTGGGACAAAACCTAGTGAAGGATAATATGTCTCAGTATGCTAGTATGATAGATTTAGATAATCTACCAGAAAAATATAATATTAATAAACTAACTACTGAAATTGAAGAGCCTGTAGTAGAATGGTCTCCTGAAAATGCTGTTAAACACGACGGAGAAGTAATGTACGAATTAGGTAAGGGTCTAGTTAGTTTTTTAGACAATACTAAAAATTTAGTAAATTATATTGGAAAGGAAAGACTAAGCGTAGGTTTAAGCAAGTTGCAAGATAATCTAATGGAGACTGAGGCTAGATGGCTTCCAGAAATAGAATAGGCTCAGGCTTATTTGAACGCTAAACAAATAGTAGATTCTATACCTCAAGCTGCTACGTTGAATGATGAGCAAAGACAAGCCGTTCAAGTTGTTAATGAGTTAGAGCCAAAGATAAAAGAAAGCGCTAAAACAAATCCATACATACGTGATATATTCTATGATACTAACAATAGAGGTTTACATGGCAATATGTTGATTAATGTAAAAGCCGCTTTAAATGATTTTACTGACAAAAACATATTCAACGTAAACCCTTTTGATAATATAGCTACAGCACTACAGGATAATGCTTTAAATGAAGATGATACTCAGTTCTTATGGGATGCTAAACAACAGCAAATAGATGACAAACAGAGGCAAGAATTGTTATCTTAGGCTTTAAATAATGCTAAGAATGAGTATGGAGATAAAACTGATGATATTTTAAAAAGACAAAACACCTTAAAAAAAGGTGGATGGTTATATGATCCTGCTTCCTTGTCAAAAGAATTTGAGGATAAAGTAAATACCTCTGAACTATCAATAACAGACCCAAAATCTTGGTTTTATAACTTGGGACACATAGGTAGTTCTTTGTCTGAAATTGAGTTAATGTTTTTACAAACTGGAGCATCTGTACTAGCTAATAAATCTGCTAGAAGTTTAGCTGTTAAAAGTGCTTTAACTAAAACTCCATATGTTGGTCATATAGCTACAGCTATAGCTCTAGGTGAGCAGGCATTTAACTTATGGATGGCTAAACATTATAGACAGTCTGAAACTGCTAGCGAAGTTTTTGATAACTATCAGCAACGAATACTAACCAGTGCAATCGAAGGTAAATCAGACTTAGACCGTGTATATCAACAATGGATTCCACAATTAGAAAAATTAGGATATGAAGTAGATAACATGGATGATTAGGAAATACTACAAGCTGGTTTAGCACAAGGTTTATCTACAGATCAATAGGATTTTGAAGCGATACGCTCTGACGCATTTAATGGCTTATAGGAAGTAAGAGATGTAAATAATGCTCTAAGTTATGTCGATTACTTAGAAACAATGCCTTTCTCTTATGGTGGTAAAATATTGTGGAATAACGCAAGTAAATAGTTAGCTAAACGAAAAGGAATACAGAGACCTCTTGAAGAAGTACCAGGAGTATTTGAACAACTAGGATTAGATAAAGTGGCATCCAAAACTATTGCTAAAGCTTTAACAAAAACATCTGGAAATATTGGTAAAAATATAACTAGAAAACACTTATTGGAAAACATAGGAAGTTTTGCTAAGGCTAATGGTATTACTATGTTATCTGAAAGAACAGAAGAAGGTATACAGAGTGTAGTTGGTTCTAGATATCAGAGAGGAGAGTATGATAAGCTTGGAGAAAAAGGTATTGGTCCTGTAAGAGCAGCTGCTGAAGCTGGATTATTAGGTTTAGAAGCCAATTTAGCATACTTTGGATTATCCAATGATAACTACTTAAACACTGACGAAGAACTCAGAAAAGCCATGGATATTGGTGGTTTTATAGGATTTATAATGCCAATAGCTGGTAACGCTGTGAAAATTAAGGATATAGTTAATCAATATGCTTCTGATAAGAATATGAATATGCTTGTAGCTAAAGGATACGATAATGCAGAGAAAGATAATAAAATGGATGTATTCTTAGATGCTACAAATTCTGGTAAAGGTTTGAAGTACGTTACTGATTACTTAGAATCAATGAAATCATTTAAACAGAGCGGAGTAACTGATTAGATGATTGAAGAAGATAAATAGCTAGCTACTAAAATTTGGTCAGAGTATCATAACAAATCGTTGAATGATAATCTGAAAAACTTAGGCATAGATAGGGGTAGTGATGATCATAAAAGAATAATAAAGAACTATGTACATATTAGTGAAAGATTAAAGGAAGCGGAAAGTGATTTCGATTATATATCCAAGGAACTAGAAAAGTTAGTTGATGCTGGATAGAATAATCTTGATGAAATATTCTTACAAAAGGCTAAGGAATCATATGACGCCACGTTTAAAGATCAGCAAGATGATAGTAAAAAACCCACTATAGAAGAATACAGTAAAGTACTATACAATATATCTTTTTTAAAATTGCAAAGACAAGCTTTGTCAGAATTAAAAGAAGATATTAAAAATAGAAAAAAACAACTGTCTGAAGTAGCTTCAGATACTGGTCTTCGTGTAAATATTTCTGGAGTAAAAGCTATCGACAAAGAGATAGATAATTTGTCACAACAAGTAAATGACCGAATAAATTCTTTATCAAAAACTCTTGGAATAAATGACATCAACTTAGTTCAAGATCCTATTAATAGTGATGAAATAAAGCAATATTTTACAGCTTACGCTATGAATAAGGCTGTACGTGATAATATTGAAAAACAAGTACTACCATATATAACAGGTAGACTAAGCTATGAAAATGCAGTTGACATACTTGAAGATACTAAGTTGTTAAAGGAAATGGAAGATTTAGTACAAACAGATAAGCATAAAATAGCTATGGCTAATGCTTTGTTTGTTCAACATATGAATAGAACTAAATCTCAGGAAAAAATAGCAACTAGAGAAAAAGAAGAAGAAGGTGAAGTATTACCAGAACCAGAGCAATCTGACATTTAGACTGAACTAACATAGCAACAAAGCTCTCAACAAGAACAAACCAAAGAACAAGTTTACGAATCTCCTGTATTAGAAGGTGTAAAACCTGAGCCTACAGTTCAAGAAGGTATTGTGGATTCAGAGCCACAAGTTGGAGCATTATCTACAGCAGATGAAATATTAAAAGCTGAAGAAGAAGCCGAAGCATAGAGAAAAGGAAAACAATTAATAATCGAACCAGGTTCAGATGATGTAGCAATATTAGAACCTACATTAGAAGAGTAGACTCAATCTGGAATACAAGAAGAAGAGGAAATACGTAATATACAAGCTTCTACAGAAACTGTTATAGAATAGCAGTCAGACTTGGGTTCTGTACAGATTGGTACACCTAGTCCAGCTGAATTAGAAGCCGAAGATGTTAATAATAGAACAGCACAATCTACTGAAGATGAACCTAAAGTAGAACAACCCACTTAGGACAATACTCCATTGGAGGATAATGTTGTAGAAAAAGCTACTGAGAAACAAGCGTAGGTAATTAAGGATGAAAGTAACCCTGTTCCCCCTACTTCAGATTAGGTTGAAGAGTCTAAACAAGAACCAGAACAGACTCCTATTACTATAGTAGACGGAGGTGTGTACGTAAATGGAACTACCTTTGTGTCAGATGATGTTTTATAGACTGAATACTTATTGTCCAGTGAGGATATAGAAATAGAGACTTATGGAGAAACAGCTTTTGCTAATAAGCATCCAGAGAGAGTAGTAAACGATACTGATGCTTTAACTAACAGAAAGACATAGAAAGTAAAACATGTATCTAATACTTTCTTTTTCCAACCTAATGCTACAGAACCTATGAATGTTACAGTAAACGGTAAGCCTGTAGTTTTTACTAATAGTAAAGGAGAGAAATTAGATGTATTGTCTGGTTCTGTATTAGCTAGCAGATTAATTAAGAACGGATGGTTAGATACTACTAATCAGTATTTTATTGTTACCAACCATAAATATGGAGATGGAGATGTTTATAAACAAGCTATTCATTTGGTTATAGAAGATACCGATGGAGTAATGATAGCGTCATTAAGAACTCCTGATTACGTAGATAAAGAGATTGCTAGTGGAAATTATAATCAGGAACAGATAAAAATGCTTCAATAGCAGAAGGAGCAACTTATTGCATTACGCCAAAAGATAGTAAACTCTTATTTGGGGTCCAATAAAATTATTCCCACTAACATAATTAAAACAGTTAAGCCTGCTGGTTTAAGAATAAGCAACGGAGAGTTCAATAATCAAAAAACTGCTGATGAAGCCCCTCTCAGAAGAAAGTTAACCCAAGTTTCTGATTTAAATCTACCTACTGATAATGTTATAGCCTTAGATGAAGCTATTAGTAACGGAGAACTAGAAATAGGATATGGAACTGGTTCTGTTGAGGAATTTGTATCTGAACCATTTGTTATACGTAAACTGGGTTCAGATACTGAATTAGTAGACAGTAAAGGCAAAGGTAGATCTGGTGCACTATATCTAATACCTAAGAAAGAACAAACTCCTAATGGTGCAATCGCTCCGATTCAATTATCTATAGCAAAATTAGATACAAATATATATGGTGAAGATATTGAATTAGGTTCTGGCAATAAAGTAAATTCAGTGGCTGAGCTTGCATATAAGCTATTAGTTGGTGAAATAAAACTAGCTGGAGCAGAATAGGATGTATTAGATATAATAGTTAGAAATGGTTCTAAAACTCTTATAAGTAAAGAAGTAGGTGAGAAATATCCGTTCTTACTAGATAAGATGTTATATTATAATGAAACAGATCCTAATAGACCTCATTTGCAATATGCAGTTAAAAATTCAAATGGTACATATAGTAGAGTAGAATTCAACCCTAACAGAGTATCAGAGCAGATTAAGAAAAATGCTATAAGAAAGATAGCTAAAGACATGCACTGGAATACTGAGAAATACGCATTACTTGAACCAATACCTTCAAGAATTGTGAATTTGGGTAAATCCTATTTCAAATAGTTTCCCAATGAGAAAGTGTATAAGATAGCTGGATTAAAAGATTTATCCTTTACTAAGGAAGATCTAGGAATCGGCACTGAACACGGTCCTGTATCATTGTTGGCTTGGATGATTAATACTGGTAAGATTCAAACGGACTTAGGGGATACTATATTTAAAGCTCCTTTTATATATGCTGATGGTGTTGCTGTGCCTTAGATAACAGAAAGTGTCTCACAACAACCAAAGGGAGTAAGTCAAGCAAGAGCGTTAGTAGATATACGGAATAATGATTAGAAACACAATATTGAAACAAAAGAAGATAAAGAATTACAATAGAAAGAAGTAATAGGTAAGCCTACTATACAGTATGTTTCTACTGAGGAAAACTGGTCAGAAGAACAAATTAGAGATTGGATGAAAGCCAACTCTCCCCAATACAAGTATAAAGTAGGTAAATGGTAGATAATTAGAAAAGACGGACAGCTTAAAGCTGCTATGAAAGTAGCTAAAAGAGGTCTTGCTTCGCAATTTAAAGGTGAAGGTAAGTTCAATGAAACCTAGGCAAGAAAATGGTTACATGATACACTAGGATTAGATAAATCTGATGTGATAGTTTCTGAAGCGGTATTCAGAATGGCTGGAGCTCCTGAAGTGTATGGCGCTGTCAAGACATGCATGGATAGATTAAGTGGAGATTATATAGCTAGAATATTCTTATCAGAACAAGCTGGTTAGGGAATAGAGTATCATGAAGCATTCCACTATGTTAGTAACTTGTTATTGAGTAATAAAGTAAGAGAAAACGTTTATAGCGATTATATAAGCCTTCACCCAGAATTTGAAAATGCAACTAAGAGAGAAATAGAAGAAGCTCTTGCTGAGGAATTTAAAGAGTACATGCTCAATGAAAATAGACCATTCCTCAAGTCTTTAAAATATAGAATCAAAAAAGCATTTAGTGCTATTAAATACGCATTTAGAATAACTAGAAATGGTAATTTAGTAAGAACATTGTTTAAACAAATACGAAAAGGGGAATTTAAACAATATAAGCCATCTGAATCTTTAATGAAAGAATTCAATGATAAATTTGGGGGATTCTTAAATTATTATGTTCCTGGAGTATCAGAAGATCAGTTAAAAAAAATAGCTTCTATAGGCGATGCTTCTACTTTCTACGCTGTAGTAGATTCTCTTAATGCTACAGTTATGGATACATTTAACATCAGTAAAATAGAAGATTTACAAGACTTGCCTCAAAAGATTGATGATATATTTGAGGATATTCTTGCTACTAATCTAGAAATGGGTATGTATCCAGAAGAAACTGAACAATTAATAAGGGACGTAATCAGTAATAAGGAAGTATTTAAAAAGCAGATTGACGATTATTTAAGAAACTTCAGTATTATAAAAAAGAATAATCCAGAAGCTTAGCAAGATGAGCAAAACGATATAGATACAGGTAAACCAGATAACACTTGGGATAAGGAAAGTTACACAATAAGTAAGAAAGCTAATGTAGCATTTAAAGCTAAATTACTATTGTACTCCATACCGAAAACAAGATACGAATTTGATCCAGAAACTGGAGAAAAGGTATTAGTAGAGGTAGAAGATGACTTACTTATGACTACAAGATCTGAAGATTTTAATGTGGTATGGAATAAGGTACTTGAAAATCTTTGGAATGTAGAAAGTTACTTAGATATAGTAGATGAATGCTACAATCTTGGTAAGACTGACCCATTCTTTATGACTTTATATAATAAGTTAACATCCAAAGATGACCCAATAGATGAGGTTACTAAAACATAGTTACTTAATACAGTTAAAAGTGCTAAAAATAGTTTAGTAGCTATTGTAGTAGAAAAAAGAGTGTTGAGTAAGACAGAAACTATGGGTTCTGATGAGCAAATTCAATATGTTACTGAGCAAATAGCTAAAGAACTTAATTGGAGAATATAGGATTCAGATGTATATCGAAAGACTAGTCGTTTACCAAAACAATGGTCTAACGCATTCTTTATGTCCGATTTGATAGACGTTAACTCAGATGGTACTAGAACTATTAACAGTGGTAAATTTTTAAGTGCTATATGGAGTAAAAAAACCAAGTTGGATTCCCTATTAAATAAGGCTGAATTGTCTAAAGAACAGTATACACAAGCTAGAGAACTGTTTATAGATATATGTAACAATTTATCTATAAATATGGACGACCTATCATTAGATTATTTGTTGAGCAATAATGGTAAAGAACCTGATTATAAGTCATTAAAACAATTCTGGCATGGTACTACTCCTAGTACATCTTTTGTTAAGAGTATACTTAATAATATTAATACAGCATCACAAAATGGAAGTAGTTCTATAGCTACTCGTGGTGGTAGTACTGCTAGATCATTTGACCGTATATTTACTACTAGAAACCCTAAAGCTCAAATAAATCAAATGGCTATAGCTTGGGGTAGAACTCACCCATCACCAGAAGAATTTAGTGTTACTGGAGCAGGTGGTAACTTAGTCTATCCTATTACAGAGAATAACTACATGTCTGATCAAATAAGATGGCTAAAGAAAGATATTAATGGTAAAAGAGACCTTCTTAGTAAGAACCCATATTCTGCTAACTCTTTATTACTAGCTACTTTAAATAGCAAACCTAGCACTATAAAACTTAGTACTTATCTGAACTTAGAAGAAAATCTATAGAATACTAATAGAGATTACTTTGGTATATCTCCTATAGAAGATTATATATCAAAACTTACATTTGGTTTCAACAATCATCTGTTTTGTCCCACGATGTCAGATAAAAAGACTTGGCACACTATTAGTGGAATATAGATGGTTAAGGACTTCTTACCTTCTACAGTATTTTCAGAGTATGAATATGACAAAGATACTTAGGAACTTATCGGAGCTAAATACACCAGAACAGAAAGAAGATTTTCCGATAGAACTATTGGTATTTTCAAAGGATATCTTAGAGATGAATATAATGCAATATAGAAATATTTTGCTACCAAAAAACAGGTAATAGACAATCCTAATTTACAAGTAGGTAATTACTACGGAACTAAAAAAGGTAACTATGCTGACGGAAATGGAGGTAGATTTAGATATTTCAATGTATTAACTATAGATGGAGTTAAATATAATCTAAATGAGCAACTAGCTAAAGCTGAGTATGCTAATGATGAAGTAGCTATTAAAAATTTATTAGATGTTATTAAGCAAGCGTTAGATAAAGATACTAGTATAAATGATGCCATTAATACTATGCTTGTAGAATATGCTAATGATGAAGTATAGAAAGCTATAGAGTTAGGAGTAATATCTAAGAAATTAGAAAATAAGTATATTCCAGATAATATACTTCATACTCCACAATCTGTAAAAGATAGTAAATCTAAGAAAAATAAAAAAGCTAAGGAAGAGGATGAGTTTATTGTAGATGAAAGTTTTGAAACTAAGTTCTCTGATATAGATAGCCAAGATAAAGAAAGCGATTTAGTATATTCAGTAATAGCTTCACATGCTATAAATAGTGCTATATCAACTATCGAGATAGAGAAATGTTTTACTGGAGACCCAGCTTTATATAAATGGCAAAAAGAACTGGTAATATATAAACCAAATGATGCATCATTTGAGCCTGTAATATCTAATGAAAGATCTCTTAAAGAATGGGTATCTAAGCGTTAGGATAATAACGAATTGGACGGAAATCCCTCTGAATACTCTGCTTACTATATGATTACAGGTAGAGATGTTGATAAAATCAAGCGTCTATCTTCAGTATTATCTACTGGTACTAATCTTAGAACGAAGTTCGGTAATACTAAAGATGAAGAAAATAGAACTAACTCAAAATTTCAAGTATTACAATTAAAAGATAATGAAATAGGTTCTACTGTATATGATACTTTGTATTAGATGTTTAGAACATCTCTTATAAAAGATATGTATCAAAAAGAGTTTAATCTTACAGATTAGCAAGCATTGAACGGAGTTAAACCAGAATCTATTAATGCTACTTTGGGTAGACTTAAAAAGAAAAATCCCAAAGCAATAGAATTTATCGAAAAACAAGCTAAAGCTAGTGCAAAACCATATTCAGATGGAGAGATAAACCAAGCGGATGCTGCTGTATATATTAGACCAGAGTTCTATAAGAAAATGATGATTGCTCTTGGTGAGTGGAGTGATGAAATAGCTGAAGCATATAGGATTATGGAAGAGTCTGATGATTGGTTATCAGATGTAGATTTATACAACAAAGCTGTAAAAGCAATTACCCAACCTCTTAAGATGGTATACTTTGGTGATCATTTTGATGAAACGTTAGGTATGAACGTTAATACATTTGATAAAATGGCTCTTTTCCCATTGTTTAAGTCGTTTGCTAAAGCCGATAACAAGTATCTATATGACCGTATGAATGATGAAAGCAAGGGAGTAATAGATATGGTAGCTTTCGAATCAGCTATTAAAGTAGGTGGTAGACAGAAACTGTCATACTATAAAGATGGTAAAGTTAATTTAAGTGAACTTGATAAACCCAGTGATATAGATGGTAGAAACGGAAATGGTTTGGCTACTTATACTCAAGATCTTAATCAAATCAGATTGCAGTTAAATACTGACCCTCATGAACATTTAGAAAGAGCTTTTGGTACTCAAGCTATTAAGATTGGTTTTGCAAACGTTGTAGATACACGTGATTATGGAGCAAATAAAGGGTTGGCAGTAAAAGGGGCAGATATTAAGCGTAATATTATGGACGCTATTAATTCTCTATCAAAGATAGGATAGGATGAAATAAGAAGAGAGTTCTTTACTAAAGGTCACGTCGATAATAGAAAAATAGTCAATTATTTATAGAGGCAAGCTACTAATTCTGGTATGTCTGCTGAAATAGTTGCTAACTTAACTGTAGATGATAATGGAGATATCTTAATTCCAATTGAGGCTCAAAGTATTAGAGACTGGATTCAAACTAAGATAACATCCTTTGTAAACAAAGCAGTAGTAGATGTTAATACTCCTGGTGGTTCTGCTATTCAGATGTCTTCTTTCGCATATGAAGCAGTTGGTAGAAATGTGAAAACAGATGAAGGTTTGGCTACAGCTTTTAATGAAGGCAAGAAACTTAAATTCTTAGCTAAAGAAGGTCATATGTAGGTAATACTTAGTGAAAACTTCTTTAGAGATATATTGCCCAAAGAGCTCAAAGATGCTAGTTATAGTACTAAACGAAAATGGTTAATTGATAATAACATTATAGGGGACTCTTCTAAACCGTATGGTATAGGTTATCGTATTCCTACCCAAGGTCTATCCTCAATGTTTGCATTCTAGGTAGCAGATATTATGCCATAGACTATTGGAGATACTATAATTGTACCAGAAGAGTTTACAGCAATGACTGGTTCTGATTTTGACGTAGACAAGTTATATTTAGCCACATATGCTTATAAAGATGGAGTTAGAGTAGATTCAGAAGAAGATAGTAAAGAAGGAAATATAAATAAACTATTGGATAATTATTCACTAGTGTTAACTGACTTTACTAATATTGCTGAGACTCGTGCTTCTATTGACACACTTACTAAAATTCTACAAAAGGAAGTATTACCTATTGTTAAGCCTAGCAATAAAACAGAAGTAAAACCAATGTATGAACTTGCTCCTTCATTCCAATTATCAAGAAAGACTGAATATACTGGAGGTAAAGCTGGTATTGCTCCATTTGCTTTGAATTCAACTAATCACGCTCTTACACAATTTACCCATTTGTGCATTAATTATTCTAATTCAAATAGATATAATTTAGGAGCTTTAGATGAGGTAACAGGGGAAGATAATCAACGCATTATGGACTGGTTGTCCGCTATGATCAATGCTCATGTAGACGTTGCCAAAGACCCGTACATTATGACACTTAATGTTAATGCTATTACTTATAATATGACTTCTCTATTATTACGAGGAGGTAAAGGTGAGAGCACATTCTACTTCTTAGCGCAGCCTGCTTTACGTAGATTTACTAAAGAGATGTTAGAAAGTAAAGGTATTATTGGTGCAGAAACAGGAGTAACTGAAAAAGACAAACTTAAGCAGATAGCGAAAGATTGTATGGAATATTTAAGAGACACCCTTATAAATATGCCAAGTAGTAGTGAGGATAAAGCTACATACACTCAATATTACAATGGATTAGCTGGCGAATACGGGTTATCTCAAATACCTGGATATGATAGTGTAGAAGTTGATTATAGTTAGGTATTTAACAAAGAAGCTGCTTCTAAGTCATTAAAAGACCCTTATTCTGCGCACGGTTTATACCAACAAGTAATATCAATAAGAGCTTATCAGGATTTATCTCAGGATACAGAGGTGCTATCTAACTTAGTTCAATTATCTTAGATTGATACTAAGAAGTTCGGAAATACATTGCCTTTACAATTGAACTTTAAGAGAAGACTTGATAGATATATTGATAATTATTAGGCTAGATTTTATATTAAAAACAGAGATGATATAGAAAAGCCTATAAATTATTATTTATCTTCTACCTTCTTAAAAAGAAAATTAGACTCTGCTATTAATACTCCTAGAATATTATTAAGTAATCAAGTAATTGAAGCTACTAAAGGATATAAGAAAATATTTAATGCAGCATGTGATTTCTTTATAGGTAATTCTTCAGATGGTCAGTTAGTAACTGATTTGTCTAAAATTATTACTACTATGTTGAGAACTAAAGCTGTAGTTAATAACTTACCTGATTTCAAAATCAGTGATTCTGAGTTCTTAAGTATGTTAAAAGGTCCTAATAGTATGGCTAAATAGTTAACTAAAATTAAAAATGAGTTGCGAAAACGTAATGATTTGCCAGCTATTTCGTTCAATGGAGTCATAAAGAATGAGATACTAAACTACTTACAAGAATATGCTTCAGATGGTTCTTTACAAGAATATGATAGAATAGTAACATCAGACAATGCTCTTACTAATACCTCTACTTATGAAAACAGATTATTATCTTCTTACTAGGATTTGTTAGAATGTGAAGATAGTAGTATAAGAGAGTTCGCTGATAAATTAGGCTTATATGCTTACCTTACTAGTTTTGATAATAGAGGAGTAGATTCGTTCTTTGATGTTATAACTACAGCTTGGAAGAAATCAAAAGGATATCCAGATGCTATTAAAGCTGCAATAAATATTATGAATGATGATACCTTACAAGGTATGCACTTCTTTGGATTTGACGCTGAAAGAATACAAAATGGTAATTATTCTTAGATATTTACAGAGATTGCTAGAAATGCTAGTAGAAATGAGAAGTTAGTACCAACTTATGAACTTAATCAATACGATAGAAAATTGAATTTAGTACAGTTTAGAGATGGAAGTAGACCGTTACCTGCTACATTTGTTAGTTCTACTAACAAACCTTTTGTTAAAGTGTTAATTAGAGTTACTAATCCAAATGACTTTATAATATATCAAAAAGTTGCAAGCACATATCAAGTAGATGCTAATGGAGATGAAATCAAGAATACTAGAAAATCTGTGTATAAAGCTATACCAGCTTTAGGAGTAAAAGATGATAAAAAAGTATACTATGAGTATAATAAAATAGCAGATGAACAATCAGCATTTCCATAGAATGCATTTCCTAAAGAAGCTATTATCAGTAGTGCTAAATTGGAAAGTAAGGTAAGAGAAGCGTTTAAAGCGCAAGTTGATAAAAATAAGAGTATACTCATGTATGAATCTACAGATGCCATATATGTAAAAACGGCTGAAAGAGTAGAGCAAGTTAACGGATTTGAAGAACCAGAAAAGAGTACATATGGATCTGATATGGAATCTGCAAATGAAGTTTATAATACAGATGAGTCTCAATCTACTAACACTACAGTTGGCGAAGAGGAATCAATACCTACAACAATTATAGGAGAGACAGAATCTCCTACGTTATAGGATATGTATTATGATACACAAGACCCTACTCAAACTATAATTAGTGACGATGTGTTGTAGTTCTCAGATGAGACTTTTGGAGAGAACCCATATTTTGATACTATCCTTGAGTCTGGTATTGCAGAGTATGAAAATGTACAGGATGTAATAAATAGCTTTGAGAGTACAGAAAATACTTTAACAGATAGTAATTTTAGTGACGAAGCGTATAAAACTTGTAAAGGTGAATAATTATGATAATGTGTCCAAACTTTAGTGACTAGAATGTCCTAAGAGAATTTAATGAATTAAAAAATGTGGTAGGTGAAATAGGAGCCTACCACATTTGGAATGAAAACAATGGTAATCCTATTGATTAGACAAAGGACGGTAAACCGTCTAAACTATTTGCAGACTTGCTACAGTATTATAATGGTGATAGACAAGCTGCTATAAAAGGCAGAGCTAAAACCTTTACAAATACGTTTAAAACATGGTTTGATTAGTCTAAAGCATTAGATGAAAATGGAGAGCCTATTGTTACAGAATTTAATGGGGATATGGTATTTGTATCTGATCCAGAGTATGATTCTACTAAGGAGTTAACAGAATTAGACCCTATTAAGATTAAATCTGTAAATAATACAGGATCTTTTTCTACTTCTGATAGCAGATTGCAAGGATCATAGTTAGATGAATCATTACAATTTTACTTATCTAAATCATTAGATAATAGATATAAACAAGATGTTCAAGAGTTTATTGAAGCATACAATGTATATTTTAACAAATACGATTATGCCACTTAGGAAGAGCTATAGAAAAGATTAGAAGGCATTATTCAAAACATACACGATGGTCTGAAAAACAGATTAAAAACTATCAACAAAAAAGATACGAATGTTACTGATGAATTTAAAGCGGCATTGGTACTACAGATATCTGAATTGGAAAATAAAACAATAGATCGTGTAACTAGTATATTTCATTTTATAAATAATACTAAACAAGATGCTATCTCAACTGTCAAGAAGATTAGAGATATAGCTAATGGAAAATCTGATAAACTACCATTAAAGTAGCTATTAGATTTAAAACAAGATTTCTTTAGTTTTTATTGTCCTATGATTGATGATTGTGTAAGTACTCTTACTTCAGTAGAAGAATATAGGAACTTAATCGGAGCTACTACTTACGATAAAATGTTATCAGATGCAAAAAACATTTAGACTTTGTTGAATACTGGAGCTAATAATGTAGACAATTGGATTGTAGAACAATCAGCAGATGAATTAAGAAAAGTAGGTATATCAGTAAATAGTCCTACTATAGAGAGCTATTTACAAGATAATAAAGACAAAGTAAGTAAGGACATTCTTACAATAACAGCATGGATTGGAGCTGGGGACAAAATAAGTGATGAAGCAATCAGAGCTTTATTTCATATAACACAACAAGCTGAATATGAAATAGATAGAGCTACATACTCAGTTAGTAATAAGTTGTTAGATTTACTTAATAAAGTAGGAACATATAATCAGAGAAAACTTGTAGAATTAGACGAAAACGGAAAACCTACTGGTTATATGGTAAGACGTAGAAATTATGGTAAGTTTAACAATGAATACAAACAATTCTTAAAAGAGTTACGTGGTAGATTAGGTATTGTTGATGTAGAAGATTTTAGAACTATAGATCCAGCTATACGATCTGAATATAATAAAAGTAAGAACGAATGGTTATCTTTACATTGTGAAAGGAAATATAAACCTGAATATTATGAGTTATTTAATAATCTTTCTCCATTAGCAGCAGATGCTAGAGAATTAGTCCAAATAAAAATACACAAGTTGCTAGATACAGTAAAAGATAAAAATGGTTATTACGATACCAGTAAATTATCTCCTTCTAATCAAAAGAAATTAAGTAGTCTATATCTAGAAAAAAAGCAACTTGCTAGTATATATGACATACACGGTGTACTAAAAACTGGAGAAGAATATGATATAGCTTTAGAATTAAGTAATTTGAACGAGAAACTATCTAAAGGTATGATGCTTAAATCTAACAAAGAATTGTTTGATAGAGTAAAGGCAGAAAAAAAAGCCTCACTTAGTGAAGCTGAGTATCAAAGATGGTTGAAATATAACTCTAGAGATGAATACACTTAGGAATTCTATGACGATTTGGCTAAGGTAGAGAAGTCAGAGATAACTAATCCTAAAGATGCTGAGTTATATGAAGAATTATAGAATAGAAAGCGTGCTATACTTAGACAGTTTAGAGATGATAAGACACATGAAATGGAGAGCTTAATACCGAATGCTGCACAGAATGAATTAGATAAGATAGATATAGACCTATCTAAAATAAGACGCAGAAATGGCAGGAAAAAAACACAAGGTTTAAAGTTTAATGATATTGCCAAGGTAGTACCTACTTAGCTATTCTACCAATTACGTTCAGAAGCTATTGAAAATGGTACTTTAGGAGTATTTGAACAACAGCATTGTAATAGAGACGCTAATGGAGTAATTTATCCTAAATCCTACTTAACAAAAATCGTACCAGTAAAAGAGAAATACATTCTAAAGGAATAGCCTTCTATGTATTTTTCAGAAGTAGATCCTCAGTCTCCGTTTATAAATGAAAATTATAAACCTTACGAAGAAGATGAAGGAGAGTATTACTTACCAAAAGATAATATGTATGATAACACTAAAGCTTTTGAAGAGATATAGAATGACGCTAATCTATTAGCTCTATATAAAGAATGTGTTAATGTAATGCAAGAGTCTAATAGTAAACTTACTAATCTTACTAATCTTAATAAATATAGATTACCATAGATATCTGGTTCTATGTGGAGATATGTAAAAGCTAGAGGATACGAAGGGTTTAAAGAATACTGGAAGGACAAAGTATCTGTTAAGAATGATGACACAGGTATGAATGAAGATATAGTAGAAGTATCTGAAGATAAGCTACACTTTGTACCTTAGAACTTCGTTAAAAGCCTAGAAGATCCAGCTACTATTACAGCTAATACAGTAGGCTCTATTATTTAGTATTTTAAAATGGCTGAAAACTTTAGAGTTAAAAGCGAACTTAAACCTAAAACAGAAGCTATATTACAATTTATAGGAAATAGAGATGTAAAAAGCAAGATAAGAGGTAAAAGTAAGAAAGGTAAAGAATCAAACCTATACAAGTTTGCTAAGAGCTTTGTAGAAATGAATATATATGATATTAAAACTAAATCTGCTACAGTAGATATAAAAGAAAGAGATGTTGATATATTCGGTTTTAAGATGCATATATAGCCTAGAAAAGTTAACTTTACTAAAGTAATGTTAGGTTTAAAAGCTATTGGTACTACTGTTAATTTAGGTTTAAATTTAATATGCGCTTTTACTGGTTTTATAACAGCTACTATGGCTCATCTAGTTAATTCCTTTACTGGTAGGTATTATGATTTTTATGATATGTGCTCTGCTGTTAAGTCACTTAATGTAGACACATTTAAGAATATTACTAATATATTCAGCCCATATACTAAAAGTAAATAGATGAAGTTAATGGAATATTTTCAAGTAGGCAGTGAGTTAAGTACTAGTAATCTTAATTAGATAGCTATACAATCACAATTAGCTAGGAATTGGGCTTTTGGTATTTACTCCGTATCTGATTACTTTGTTAAGGGTGCTATTCTAAACTCTGTAATGTATAACTTTAAGTATGTTAATGGAGAATTCTTAAATAAAGAAGAGTTTAAGAATAAATATAAAGACGATGAAGTTATGCTTAGACAATGGAGAAGTTTTAGGTCTGCTTATGATTTAGTAGAGTATAAAGATTATACTATAAAGGCTAAAGATTAGAAACATCAGAAAGCATGGGAAGCTAAACGAGATGTCATAGGTAGTACTGCTAGAAACTTAGCACAATCGGCAGATGGTTAGCTTACCCCTCTTCAGAAAACTATGCTAAGTAGTAATATAATAGGTAGTTTACTTATGATGCACCGTCAATTTATGCCTATAATACTTCAAGAAAGATGGGTATAGAATAGACAATGGGATTATGAATCTTAGAGATATAAAGAAGCATTATTTAGGGTTCCTTTTAGTATAATAAATGCTATGAGAAAGGATAATCGTAATATCAAGTTATATCAAAAATATATACAAAATAGTACACCAGATCAGAGGAAAGCTATATTACAATTAGGTATAGAAATGACTACGTTAGCTGGTTTACATTGGGTGTTATTACCTATGATTAAATCATGGGCAGATGACGATAAAGATTCTATAATAAGGCAACTAATAGCATTTGCTTTAATTAGAACAGACTTTGAAACTCTTATGAATGTTACTCCTTGGGCTGTATCAGACGCTATCAATACTATCAAGACTCCTTTTCCGATTTATAATTATTATGATAACTTTACTTCATTAATATCTATAATTCCTGAAACTACTTATAATATAATTAGTAGTGAAAAAAGTGATAAAATAGATAGAGGAGCTTATGAAGATTGGACCAAAGCTCAAAAATATGGGTTAAAGTTAACTCCATTTAAAAACTTATGGGAGTTATAGGATATACCTTCAAAACGAAGATATTATGAAACTCAAATTGCTAATAGAGATAATTAAAATAATAAAGGGTAGGTTTAAACACCTACCCTTTTCTTTTTAACAAGTACAAGTATAATTATTACCAAGCAAATTTTTGCTAAGTAAATCATCAAAGTCTTTTAAATAATCTTTCCAAATAAATAATAATTCTCTAGCATCTACATATGATGTAATATATCTTCCATTCTTTTTACAGAATTCTAAATCATCAATTTTATCTTTAGTTACTTTAAAACTAAACACTGTATATACTTTATTATCTATTTTAGTAGTAAACCAATTATAATAATATTTATTATTACTTAGTTCTTGTATTTTCTTAGATAGTTCATAATTACTACCAAAATTATAAACTAAATATAATTTTCCCTCTGAATCATCATTTTTACATTCTGTATACATATTTACAAAACTATGACAATCAAAGTAAGATATTTTAGCATCAATAAAATCACTTAGAAAAACTAAGCATTTATTAAACTTCTTCAATTCCATCACCTTCGTAATATTCTACTGAGTGATCCCATTGATTTATATTGTTATGATATGAAATTTTCTGTAAAGTACTGTTAATTAAATCAATTTTTTCACTGAGTATTTTATCATTCTTCATATTAAATACTCTAATTTGATTTTCAGAATCTTTGCCTATTGCAATAATATACGCTTCAAAATCATATTCTTCAGAATTAAGGTTTAATACTTCTTGCATATACCATTGTATTGCTAATCCATAATAAGCTATTTGCCTATAATAATCATATTCTTCTATAGAATGTTTAAAATCATAGACATTTACAGTAGTTTTTAAGTCAATAAGAATTATCTTTTTATTAACATGATCAAAACAAACTCTATCAAGCAAAGATTTACATTTAATGTTATTAATTCTATCAACTTGCCAATTAATATGAAATTCGTTATGAGTTTCAAAAGTAGATGGTAAATTAAAAAGCAATTCGTTAGCTTTTTTATGATTCTGAATATTTTCTTTTATCTTCTTTAAAGTCTGTAAATCAGTATAACTAATTACAATCTTATTGTTATCTTTATTATCTAAATACTGTAGATAATCTTGATATAACATAATAAGATCTTCAGCTTCTTCAATACATTTTTCATCAGATTTCTTATTATTATAAGCTTTTCTGTAAGCTTCTAATTTAAGTTTATCTTGAGACTCTAAAGGATTTAATAATACTAATTTATGATATTCTTCTAATAAATCTTTTTGCTGTTTTACTTTAGGTATTGCAAAATCAAGAATAACATAATCTTTCCAGAATTCTTCTGGTTGAAGTAAATATTCATGAATCATTGTTCCTTTTTTTAAAAAAGAGAAATCCAATTTTTCTCCTTTTCCAGATAACATGTTATAATAATACTTAGGACCATTATTAATATAATATCCTATAGCAGAATTTGACACACGTGAGTTATCCTCATAATAAGGAACACTTATATCCATCTTTTTATTTTGCATAATTAATAGTTACTTTTTCTTCTTCAGCTTGTATAGCTAAAGTATTATCAATAACATTATTATATTTAGCTTCAATAGCTATTATCTCTTCGTCAAATAAAATTGATTTAATGTCTTTCATTTTTAATCCTCCATATCATTAATTACAGCTGAATCAAGAATTTCTGCTGAAGTATTCCATTCTACTTCATCTTCTTTGTCTTGCGGCAGATTAATAACTTTATAAGCTGATAACCACTCTTCAATATCAGGATGAGTATTGTGAGCCTTATTAATCAAACTATCTAGAAATTCTTGTTCTACTTGTTTCTTTTCTTTTTCAGTCATAATATCTAGAATTACAAATTCGTAGTTCTTTTTAAAATTATAGTGATCATCTAATCTAGAACAATTATAACATCTTAGATTAACATCACTATCTCCATCATGCCAGTGACCATATAAATGGTATTTATATTTTCCAAATGTTATAAATCCTAGTGCATGATTTTTTATAGGATTATCATGAGTAAGTAATATATCACAATTAGGTATTAATTGATATTTATTATTAGCATCTTTACTAAATGCCCATTTATCTTCCTGGAACATAATAGGAGCTATCCATGGAGATCCATAGAATTTAATACCTTCATACTTATAACATTGATCAATTAAAAATACTAACTTTTTATTAGTAGTTTTATACATTTCTTTACGAAATTGCTCAAACGAACCATTATTATAAATATGTTCTAAATAAAAATCATGATTACCTGGAATAACAATTACTTTTTTACAAGGTAACTTTTCAACCCACTTTACGAATTTGTTCTTCCACCAACGTTCAGATCTTTCATTATCACGCTGAATATTTAGTTCTACAATATCTCCGCAAATACACAACATATCACATTCAGGTATATTAGTAATTAAATTACCATGTATGTCACTTATTCCGCATATTTTCATACTATTTAGTTGAAATATTTAAATATTGTATTATATCTTGTAAAGATATATCTTCGTCTTCAAGAGATTTTACTTCTTGCATAAAAGCTATAATATTATCTATAGATAATAAGCAAATATTATCGTTACAAAATTTAATTACTTCTTCTTTATTTTTAATATTAAGATTATCTGCTATTATAGGCAATAACTCAATATTTTCATTAGCGTCATAATTGCGTACATAACGAACTCGTGAACATCTATCTTCCATATATTCACTTATATTACTTGTATCATTACAAGTCATAATTATAAGCTTTTTAGCAGTCTTTTCAACTCCATCTAAGAAATCTAACATCTTTGTAGTATTAAATTTCTTTTCTATTTCATCAAATAAAATACATACTGGAGTTTCAAAAGTTTTAAAGAAGTTTATTAATTTATTTTCAGGAAATTTAGGGTCTATTATAATAATTGGCAAATTAGATTCTTTAGCTAATAATTTAGCTGTTACTGTTTTCAATTTTGTTATCGTTAGGTTTTTTATCCTAACTTCTATAACTTCTAATTTGTTATAGTTCAGCGTACATTTTCATCTTTCTAAAAATAGTTAAGATGGAGAACACTCTTGGGAATATTATATTTATTCAATTCCTACGCGTTACGCAGCTATAGATCCTTGCGAAATATCTATAGTTTGCTCGGTATTAGCATCACAGCCTTCACCGATTTTGCTCTCTAATAATTCATACAATTTCTTATATGAACGGCAATATTGTTTATATAATTTATATTTTCTTTCTAAATATATAGTACTATTTTGATATAAAAAATTACATATTATAAAACCAGATCCTCTTGTAAAAATAAGTTCTGGAACAGAATGAGTAATTATAATTTTATGATTATTTAGTGGTAAATAATTTTGATATTTATTCAAAAATTCTACTGTACCACAAATTTTTATAGCAATTATGGTATGTTCTTTATTGCAATGTGTAATACATCCATCCCCATCAAAATATCCACGTAAAAAATCTTTTATTAAGTCTTTGCAACTAAATATATTTTCATTTGGAAACTTAAGTATATTAGATTTTTGTGGAACGCATCCATATTGTTTTAATGTATTACAAAAATGTTTGCTATTAAAAGAGCATCTATAAGCATTAAATACTTTATTATTTAATTTTACTTTTTTAAGTTTAATATTTCTACTGTGATTTATAAAATTATTAAACTTCTCAAGATGTTCTTTATCTTTTTCAGCTAAAGACATTTCAAAACAGTTATCTCTCTTACTTATATTTCCATCTGCAAAAATAAAACCTAACCAATAAGCTTTTTCTTCTGTATCTATTGTATCAAACACATGTTCATTAATTTTTATCAAATTTTGACGATTTACTACTTTATATCCAGCTTTCTTAATTGCTCTAGAAATAGTCATTGCGTCTTTTTTATATTTTTTTGCTAAAAACTGAATGCTACATTTAGTATCTATATATTCTTTTATTATGTCTTCCATATCTATTAATTTAATTTTCTAATAGAACGGGAAAAGTTATAATAAGTTATAAAAATTGTTAATAAATTATATTATTACCAGTTCCTTTAGTTCCTGCTAATAATACTCCTGTTGTATTACTAGTAGTAGTGTTAAAATAGTTAATTATTCTTTTTCTAAAAATACTATCACTTTTAGTTTCATATATAGTACTAGGTAAATTTAGTTCACCATTTTCCTTAAATATACTTCGCTCATTCCATCCATCCCACTCTAGATTATATACTTGATTAGGTATTAATTCATATTCATTACCTTTAGGTACAACAAATATTTCTTTACCTATCTTAACAAATTCTTTTTTATTCATATATTATGATTTTAGTATATTAATTAAATTATCAACATCTTTATTATTGCGAACTATATAAAATTTAGTATTTGGTTCATTTAGACTTAAATAATATTTAAATAGTTTTTCCCTATTTGCCCAAGCGTCATTAGGGTATCCTTTACATTCAATAACAAAGTCTTTTCCTACAAAGTCAGGTAAATAAGTAATAGCTCTAATCTTAGAGCTATTATAAATAAAAGCTGGTAGCAAAGTATATCTATGTAATTCATAGTCTACTTTAATATCAGCTTCTTTTAATTTCTAGTACATATAAGCTTCTAGTTTAGATCGAAATATTATTCCATCTATTTCTTGTTTAGTAGCATTACGTACTTTCTTATTTTGTTTTAACATATTTTACAGAATGAGTAAGATTTCCCTTAAAAAGAGCAAAATGTTCCAACCGTTCATAATATTTTCCTTCTTTAGTATAACCAACAGTTATTAAAAATGAATAATCTTTTCCATTACGAAATGAATTAAATAATGCTGATATAGAACTACCTAAAAACTTACGTTTTTGGTTCCATTCAGTAAATTCACCACTTAATATTTTACTAATAATAGTAGCAGGAAGTAACAATATTTTTCCTAGGATAACAGTTAAGTCAAAAGGTATAGCTAATATTTTACCTATAGTTTTTAATAGTTTCATATAACCAATTTTTTATGTTTTCAAATCCATTTAATTTTATAGCATCAGATATATCCTTTGCATTCCATTTCTTATGCACTAATAGTGGTTTTAAACCTGTTTTAAGGCTTATTTTACGAAGATATTTAATTCCAGCTGTATCTCTATCAAAACATATTAAAATGTGTTTAAAACGCTTCTTAAGGTTATCTAGAACATCATCTGGAATAAATGTAGATTCTGATGCTGGAGAAATAGCAGATATACCCATTTCATACAAACACATAACATCTTTTAGTGATTTAGTAATTATGAGTAGATTATCAGTTTTAGGCAACTGTTTAAATCCTTGTATATCATACTGTCCTAAATTATTTCTCCATTTAGTATATTTATCTGCTAAAGGTCTGTATATTTTAAAGTTATTATAAACTTTATAAGCATACATGGGATTTTCTTTTTTATAAATCCCTTTCACTATACCATTGCAGAGATAATATTTAATACTATTTACATTAAATTTCTTTAGTGTGTCGATACAGATATTAAATTGCGACCAGTAATTGATGTCTTCAGCTGTAAAATCTTGCCGAACTACACCAATTACTGTTTCTGTTGACGCTATATATTGCTTAGAGCTAACGAGTTTGGTATCGCTAGTAATTTTAAGTTTGTCTACTATGTCTAGTAATATATCATTATAATTGATTATTCCAGTATATAATGACACAAACTTTATAACATTACCGCAATCACCTGTTCCATGATCTTTAAAAAGTAGTTGTTTTGTACGTTTAGAATAGAATATCCCAAATGAAGGATTTTTATCCTTTCTAAATGGACTATTATAAATCATACCTACTTTAAATTGACCTAAATAATGAGCATATATATCATACTCTGTTACTCTAGATAATATCCAATCTAAAGTAATATCGCTAAGTTTAGCTTTTTCTTTATCGTACATATGCTTTCTGATTTTGTTTGTCTAAGTAAAAGGACTCGAACCTTTTGATGTAGCCTTATTCTACAGTTACTTAGTAATAACGTGTGCCTAATTTTAGGCACACTTATCAATTCCTAAAAACGAGGCTATTTCTAGCTTACGTAAATATTACTTTTTTCTAAATTTTTTTAGTTTAGAAAGGTAGATCGTCTTCTTGCTTACTTAAAGCATCTTCTGCTTCTGCTGGAGATGACATGGTAGCTTGTAACGGATCTACCTGCTTTTCTGCATCTGCTTCAATAGGTTTAGTAAATTGGTCAATACCTAAAGCTACAATAGCAGAACTTTGTCCTTCTGGAAGTTCCATTGGTTCAATAAATGTATATGTTGAATGTCCAGGTAAAGTAGTATAACCATTTCTGTTATATACTACTTTAACACGTAATAAAGTATCTTTATTTGCATTATTCAACATATCTACGATAAATTGAGCAAATTCTTCAAATGAAGATCCAGTAAAGTTAATTTCTTCATCTTTATAGAAACACCAAAGAATTTGTAACATACGCTTAAACTGTCGATTTTCAGCTTGTTGTAAGTCTTCGTCTGTTACTATATATTGTCCTTTCTTAGGTTTCCATTCAGTGTGTTTCAAAGTAGCTCCATCTTTTTCAAAAGTAATCTCTAAAAAGGTTAAACCTGTAGGACTTACTTCAGTACGAGCTGATTTTAATTTTACATTTTCTTGAATACCTGCACCAATATATTTAATATCTTTTGTTTCAATGCTTTTTGCTAATTCCTTGTTATACATAACTTTCTAATTTTTAAGCTGCTAAATAAATTTTATCCCAATACGTTTTAATGTTATTGTTTTCATCACTATCAGCAATAACAATTTTTTGTCCTCTTAAATGAGGAGCTCTAGCTTCTCTTACAGAGTTATCTCCACCTTCAAATGAAATAATAGTTTCATTCTTTTTACGATAGACATAACCTACTGCATCAGCTTCACCACAGACAATATCTCCTAGTCTTCCAACTAAGTCTATAGCCATTTCAGTTAATTCTTCTCCTTCCTTGTTAATCATTTTATCTTTAGTATGACCAACAAGAATAAAGTTATCACATAAGTCTTTAAACATATTAATAACTTTTTTAACTGCTTCTCTTAGATATAGATATCCAGAACCATTAGGTAATTGTCTAACATCAGTTCCAGTATATGTCTTCCCCATTGGGGTTTGGCGATCTTTGTATTCTGTATAAGACGCAACTCTTATACACGTTCTCTTATGAACTGCTATATGTCACCATATAGAATAGACTATATCATCTCCTTTTACCTTAAGCGGCAGTCAGGAGTTCCCCGTTTCCATTACCATTAGCTTGTAATGTACTCTCTTTCGAGATAGTCGTTGAACTTTCATTATGAAAATTGTTATAAATTTGTTCTACTTTTTGTAAAAATAAATCTTTTTCAAATTTATTTTTCATTATATTGCAATACTTACAACAAGAAACACAGTTTTCTATAGTATAATCTTTTTTAGAATTTACTCTATCTATTCCAAATGCTCGTGGACAATTACAGTAATAACAGTTATTAGATAATAACTGCTTCATTTGTTCATCTGTAAGTTTTATAAGATAGCCTCTAGATTTAGCATTACTTTTAATACTATTTATCTTATCTCTATAAGACTTAGTACTAGAAATTTTATATTTATTTTCAGCTGTTTCTTTTTGTCTATCTATAACGCAATTTGAACAAGATACTGGTATATAAGTTCTACTTTTAGAAAATCTATCAGCTCGTACAACTGTAAATTTTCCGCATCTATTGCATTTACATTTGAAATAACTTCTTTTAATTTGTTTTTCTTTATCGTAAGTTTCATGATCTAACTCTATTATAGTTAGACATCCTACGGTAATTCCAATATATTTATCTAACGTTTCTTTTTTCATAATGCTTAGCTTCTGATTGTTTTTACCACTATGTGTATATAACGTATGTAGTGGTAAAAATGTTCCAGAAATTAAGGGAATTTTTCGATAAGATTTTCATCTTAAAGCTCCAATTATTTTTAGAGAGTCGCTGCATACGGCAGACACATTTCCTCTAATCTAGTAGCATTATCAATAGCTATATACTTATAAGGATTTGTGCCTGTTTCTTTAATCTTAGCTCTAATTGCATTAGCAATTTCTCCAAGATCAGCTACACTCCTAGCTTGTACAGATAGAGCTTCAAGAAACTCAGAACCACCCTCTAAATCTACTATTAGACAGTTATCTAATGTAGATAATAGAGTAGTCTTTCCTGATTTTGGTTTACCAAAAATAATTAAAAATCTAGGATTTTGTACTTTTGGTTTATTTTTTTCTGTAGGTAGTACTAACATATTTTTATTATTAGTACTTTACTTAGCAATGATATTATTCTGATATTTTATGATAGTATAAGTAAAGCAAGGTTTATTATGCTGCAATATTAATATTAATGTTAATAATAACATTATTAATAGTTTCTTTTTGTTTTTCACTTAAGTTCTTAGGTAAGATATAATAATTACCATATTTAGGAACATAAGTATTACCAACTTGAACAAAGTTCTGATAGAAACGAACAGGTACACCAAGCCATTTAAAATCATAACCTTTATCAAAGTTACCATTTACCGATTTAGCATAGTCATCAAGTTTCTTCATAGCTATATCAAATTGGTCAAGAAGATTATATTTTTCATACTTATAGACACTATTAAATGGACAAGTATAGCATGGCATATCTGCGCAAGGACATGTCCAAGACGATGGACGTAATGCAGATACGTGATATTTAGGAGAGATACCAAATGCAATATAGTCATTAGGACCTGCATATTGCATACTAGTTTGTTCATTTTTAGGACCATCTATACCATCCATAGTTAAGTATGGATATTTATTAGCAATTGTATTAATCAAGAAATTCTTCAATTCACCTGTTTTATCGTATTTCTTTTCCGGAAGTTCAATCAAAAATTGTTTCATAATTTCAGCCTTTAAATTTTTTTAAAAATAACTTTTTCTTTATTTACTTCTGCGTTTGTTTCAATCAAGTTACCGTATTTTAGTTCATTATCAAATGCTAATATGCAAGGTTCTCCAGCATCTCTTACTTTTAAGAAATGTAGATATACTTTATTTTTTACAGGTAAACGATTAACACCATAAATTGCTAACCCCAGCAATTCTGGTCTTGATAATGCCATAACAAAGTCACTAGCTTGAAATATAGCATCAGAAGCTGCTAAGTCACTCCTCATCGGATAATGGCTACTTGGATTATTAAGTCTATCAGGTTGTTCAATATTTCGATTCATCTGTGAAATCTGTATTATACTAGTAAAAGATAATTTCTTCATTCGTATAAACATTTTCTGTAAATCTACTATTGTACCTCTTTCACTATCTCCTTCGACAAGAAGAGCATGGTCTAATATTATAATTAACCACTTGTCTTTTGCAATATTATCGTGAAAGTATTTTATAGTTTCTTCTATCTTTTCTACACTGCAAGGAGTATCTACATAATATATTGGATACTTCTTAATAGATTCTACTGTAGTTTTTACCTTAGTAAAATCTTCATCAGATAAATCTGCTTCAGCACTATATAATTCTGAAGTTGTTTTTCGTAACTTATTACTTAGTTTTCTACCTATTTGTCTATAACTAAGCATTTCGAAACTAAAACTGAGAATAACTATATCCTGATCAGAATTAAGGTCAATTAAATCAGTTTCTAATGTATTAGCAAATGCTGATTTACCAGAACCAGAACCTCCTGCTATTGTTAATATCATATTTGGTTCGATTCCGCCACACGTAACTCTATTGAATTTACTCCAACGAGTCTTTAGTGGTACTATAGTATGGTTTTTCCTATTTTCTATATATTTAACAGATTCATCTGCTACTTGAGAAATAGTTTTAAATAATATTGGCTCCATAAGCTATTTCATTATTTATATCTTGTTCCATACTAAATTGCATTTCTTCTTCAGTAACTTCCCACTCTCGTTGAGTGAGCCATTTCCACATTGTTTTCATATATCCTATTTTACCAGTTATCATCTTATTATCAATTTCAAACTGAAGACATTTGATTAAATGTTCATGCATTGCTCTAGATTTTCCGACAATCCTATTGTATTCCTTTCTACATTTGTTAATATTAGAACGTAGGAATCCTTTAGTACCATCAGGTCTAGTAACATACACTGGAAATACTTCATAGAATTCATCAAACCAAGATTTATCTTGTTTAAGACGTTTTCTTGTATCTTCTGAAATACTATAAATTTTACTATCACCAGAAGTTATAACTGTGATAATGTTACTGTCGACTAACTCTTGAATTTCGTTCTCACTAATTCGGCTGAGAAATTGGTGAATGTCTTGATTATTACTTTGATTCTCATTCAAAACAAGAGTTAGAAATACTAATTGATTAATTGACATTTTTCCATAAATGTCGAATAACGATGTATCTAATTCTAGTATCATAATATAGTTTTATTTTTATGAGCTAGCTGATATCATCTGAAAATATTTGTTAAAATAAGCTCAACTGTTTAGGTTCAAGCTCTTCTATTATCTTAAGGCACTCTTTTAAATAGTACCGATAATTAATCTTTCTTTCTTCTATAGGTTTGTTATCAAATTTGTTTAATATAGTAATACCAGATGCCGTTAATAGATTAGTAAAATTAGTTCTTCTACCTTCAGAATCTACTAAACATTTATATAAATAAGGACCATTAGTAGATGCATAAAACCTATTTATACGTTGTATAAGGTTATTATTATATTCTACAGAGAACTTCTTATCTACTTTCTGGTAAGTGAGAAACTTATTAATATCTTTACAATTATAAATAGTATCTCTTACTGGTATATTATCAACAAAATAATCTCTAATTGCTTCAGGAATTATCTTAGGAGACATACCTTTGCCGAGTAATACTTTAGTAATAAACATACCTTTTTCTTTTATATAATCATCTTTAATTGCATCTAAAGATGTATAAGGTTTGCCTTTTTTATTTAAAGCTTTTTCAGGATTTGTTTTAAATAGTTTCTTCATTTCCTGATATCCTTCAGATACTGCTATATAATCATTAATAGCATACTGATACATAGCTTCAAAACGGTCTTCTTCTAATACAAGTTTAGTTTGTTGTTCCCAACTTCTACATATTTCTTGTACTTTACTATAATAATCTTTTTTAAGTAATACAAATAGACCATCTGTGTTAGCTTGTACTATTCTACAACCTATATCTGTTAATGATTCAGCTAACATAAGTAATAACAGCTGACCATTAATTCGGATTTGCATAACTGCAAATGGACTATAACAAAAGTTATGTTCATTTTGTAAGTTACCACTTAATCCATTTAAAGCTAATTTTAAGGTTTCGTTTTTAACTTTATTACCTGTATGTTTAGCTTCAATTCGTTCGTTCTTAATCTGTGAATATACTTCTAAGAACTCTGGACCTAAATGTTTAGGATAAAACTTATATTCTATTAGCATACTAGGATATAGAGATGCAACGTCAATGTCTATTAACATTTCATCTTCCTTAGGAATAATTATTTCTGGATTATTTACAGAATGTATTCCTCCAACTCCTACTGAATATCTTAAACCTCTAAATACAAACTTATTTTCGTATCCTTTTCTTCCTGGAGAAACTATTTGTTTCTTCATATCAGATAATACATTTTTTAGTATAGGATCTCTATATTCAATAAAAGGTAATATTACTTCATTTAGTGCTATAACATCTGCTGGACTTCTTAAATCTTTAATATCCCACCAAGTTAAACCTGTTTTTTCGAGATACTTTTGAGTTAAGATTTTCATGCCAATATTTACACCATCTTTACTTAATACTCTTACTCCATATTCATCTTCAATTGCTATTCTTAATTCAACTTTATCTTTACATTTATTTAGTAATGCTTCAGTTGAATCTACATCATTTATATTATATTCAATCATTTCATCAATTAAATCTGTATCTAGAGGTTTTGTCCAATCATGAGCAAACTCTAATACATTTTTGTATTGCATAGTTACTTGTATTTCTTTTAGACCTACACGTAACTTTTGAGAATATAACATAGTAAGAATATCAAATGTTTCAAAATTAACAGCATATTTCCACCTTTTCCAAGCAGATATATCGTCAGAAGTAGTTATAATTTTACTTAGGTTATATAAACTATCACAAATTCTTAGATAGTTCATATTAATCATTTTATCGTAATAACTTATTATATAATTTATAATAGCATTATCATAATGAAGATTATTATACCCAGCAAATATTTTATTAGTATTAAATTGTATATCTGTAGTATATATATCATTCCAACTATAAGAATTATTTCTTATAGTATAGAAGAAATCTACAAGTTGTCTTAACTCATTTTTTCTACATGATATTTCAAATTTATAATATTGTCCAGTTTCTGTATTTTTAGCAGTACAATGAAACACATTTTGGAAGACTTCGATATCATATACATATACTGTTTTTCCTCTTATCTTCATAAAATATAGTTTTATAGTGATTCTATTGCGATTCGAACGCAAAACCTACACTTTAGAAGAGTGTTGCTCTATCCAATTGAGCTATAGAATCAAGTGAGGCATTAAAATTTATGCCTCGTATAAATTATTTTAAACTGCTTCTGCTGTGTAATAGTCAGGATATAAATTCTTAAGTTCTTTAAGTTTTATTTCATAATCTTTTGATGAAGCAGTCCATCCAGTACATATTCGCAATAGTTGATCTGTAGCATTATCATAAATATTAATGCTAATAAAATCTTCTATTTTATCTACTAACTTAGCAGATAAAGCTGTTAATGAATCATGCAAATATGCTAAGGTTTTATTAGAATAATTCTTAACAAATACTACTGGTTTATGTTCTGAGTTAAATTTTCTGAACTCTAAACGATACTTAAATCTAGCTAGTTTCTTTTCTCGTATCGCTTTTATCAGTTTTTGTATTTTAGTTTCATGTGCAGATTCTTCTGCTGCATGCTTTAAATAGTTATTAGCTTTACCGTATTCTTCACTGTTCGAGACTAAATCTTTACGCCATAAACTAAATTCTCGGCTATCTAATTTACTGAGTTTTAGTAATTTAGCAGAATCTCTTCTTTTCTTATTTTCAGATTGAATATTCATTTTATCAGCCTCATTTATAGCTGATTTTAAATATCGGATATCTTTTACTTTTGATATATTATTTTTAGTAGCAAAAGAAATATCTTTTAGTGTTGGCTGTCTTCTTATAGTTTTACTATAAGTTTTATTTTCAGTGTTAAAGTTAATAGTATAAGTAATTTTCTGATTAGCTAACGCAGCTTTTGCAGCTTTAGCTACAGTATTCCATTCAAAAACGATATCTGTCTTTGCTCCTTTACTTGGATTAGGTTTTGTAGTAACTATTTTAATTTTCTTATCAATAGTTTCTTCTTCTATTTCGTATAGTTCTTCTAATTTCTTATTCTTCTCCATCAAGGCATTTATCTTGCGATTACGATTTTCTGAATATCGTTTCATCTTTGCCTCATATCTTTCTAGAGGAGTTTTTACTGCTTTTTCCTGAATTACGAAATATTTTTCACCTGTTTCTTTATTTCTTTTATTTAATTTGATAGTATATTTTTCCATATTGATTACGAATTTTAATTAATAAAAAAGTAGTTAGTAAGTAATATACCTACTAACTACTAACTACTAAAAATAAACACACAACAATAAAAACAACTAAGCTGCCAAGCTTAAAGGAGCGATAGTATCATCAAACTCCGTTTCGTTATTAAACTTTTCAAGTTTATTGTTCAATTCAATTATTTGTAAATCTAGTTCTTTAATACGTGCAAATTTCCAGTTAGAAGTAAAAATTTCTGTACGATTTAAATTTTTCTTACCTTTCTTTGCTTTAAGAACAGGATTTAATGTTCGAAAACTATTTGAACTAATTTTATTACGAATTTCTTTTAGCTCACATAGACGAAAAATGTCTAACTGATTACAATCTTTCGGTAAATCACTTAGTTTCTTAAGTCCCATATTAATAGCAAGTAACTTAAGTTTAATCAATGCACGCTTTTCAGCAAGCATTTTGATTTCTTCAAATAAAACTTTTAGGTCATATTTACGCATATAGTTTTTATTTACTACATTTTCTGCATAAATAATGTCCCAATATTGTTTTAACTGATATGATATATTATTACGTTCTTCTATAAAATTCTTTGATTTCTTTGTCATATATTTTGAGTTTTAATTGATTAGTACTAAAGTTATATAACATATTAGAAATCGTTTACCTGTGCCGTGGTATCCATATTGAAATGGCAGCATAGTTCTTATTCTCCTAGCTTTCCAGTTATTCCCTATCAGTTACGGTAGGATTATTACCACGATAATAATAACTAGAGACCCATCATCTCTAGTTATTAGAAATTATTTTTGTTTGACTTTCGTCGAATTTTCAATCTAAGGTTTAAAGTTCCATCAACATATACTTAAATTAAAAATTGGTTTATAAAGAAATATTATGGTTTCCGTACTAGTATTTCCACATCTCCTATTACTTCACCACTATTTAATATAACAGATGCTTGTTTTTGTGAAAAAGCAATTGTTTCAAGACCTTCATTTTTTCTAGTAGGTCTAGAACTAGACATATTTATATATTGGCTAGTATATTCTCCATCCATATTACCGCCATATCTTAGAACATCAAAAAGCATATCAATTACATATTCATAGTTATTATTCCGAACAGCTTTATCCATAAAATCCTTAGTCATCCCATCAAACACAGGATTAGAATAATTACCATTTGGAACTGATATAACATCCATAATTGTTAATGCTAAATCACGAAAACTTATATCTTTATAGTCACTAAACCATAAGCATAACCATTTAAATCGCCGTCTTTTAGTATAGAAACGAACTGATCCATCATCATGAATTTCTATACTACCAACAACCTTATCACCCATCGTGATATGTTTATAGACATACTTATTATTTAGTATAAAACGTAATAAGTCTTTATGAACTTCACTAATTTTTACTTCTGTGTTGTTCATTTTTATTTATATTAAAGTCCATATTGACGATAATATTCGTCACAGCTCTGCTGCTGACCTTTAATAAGTTCTTTAAGCATAGTCATCTGTGCTAAGAAATCATTAGCAAGTGCCTCTGCCTTCTCTGCTTCCTGTTTGTTACGGAAATTAGCTTCATCTGTCAATCGTTTCCGATCGGCAAAGAATAGCGGAGTCTGATTATTCTTAGCTCGAATACATGCTTCTTCAATTGCCGAATTATCTGTTGCTTCTGCAAAGAATTTCGGTTCTTGAACAATCTTAGCCCGTAATTCTGGCTTTTCGTTGAACTCAATGAAAATCTCATCATTAATAACAAGAAGTCGTTGAGATGACACAAGAACAGTGTTAACCATATATTTTAATAGTGGTTCTACTAACCGTGGATGTTGATTAGTAAGTTCCTTCTCACGATGAGAAAGATCAACATTGTCAACTTGCAAATAACAGATAGTCTTACCTAAAAGGCTACCCATATTACTTACTACCTTACGAGCATCCCGTAAGCGTGCTTCAATTTTCTGTTCGTTTCCTTGATTATAATTATTTTCCATTTTGATAAAATTTTTATTTAATTGCAGAACCCATCGTTCCTAAGTAACACACTAGCAGTTCTCTTAATTCAGTATAATTAATAGGCGTCTTATATCCTATCGCTTTTAAAAAGCTTAGAAATAATTATAGTAAATCTCTAATTCAATAGATACTATACATATTACCATTATAAAAAATCTGATACAGTATGATAAAACTCGACATTTAATTCTTATTTACCTTCACTGATACTATTCTGATAACTTCTGCAATTAAGGTTGTTTGAAATTATTTGTTAATTCTCTGATATTTATTATCGTAGTTATATTCTAGAGCTCTTGGTAGAGGTGCATACAACAGGGACTCTAATGGTAAGAGATATATACCCCGTAAGATAATTGGTTTAGCTGATTATTTAAAGAGCCTAACAGTAAATACCTAAAAACGTGCTCTACTCATTTTTATCCATTCGTCAGTTGAGTGCTGGGTTTCTGATACTGTATATTATATCTACCGAGACAGGGTAGACCTTTTGTCGACATCAGCGCTGCCGGTTTTGTTATGAGCTGTTTATGTTTCAAAACACCCACTCTATAGCCTTGTATTACTCACAGGCTGCGTGTACTTACGACTTTGTTCTTATCCTGCACATAATTCTAGGATTTCCACCTATCATCCCTTAATGGAGGGAATCAGTGTCACTTTACATATATTGTTGCGCAATATACTTTAAGTGGTTCTAGTGTTAGCAATTATATTGTACAGTCGAGGGTGGCTCGATATAGCTTTTAACTATACACTATACTACCATTGGACTTCCTCATTGCTTTAGTTGAACATGTTAATAATCTCACAAAAAGAAACCCTTACATATTAGACTTACTATCTACATTTAGTGTCAGTAAAGTGTAGCTGCTAAAATGGGGAATGCACAGATTATACTCCGATCTGCTTCGTCCTCTAGGTTAAAATATTTCACGACTTTCCTTACTGGTTGTAAGGCTCAATGTTTTTAAATATACAACGTTATCTCAATGTTGCCAACTCGAATTTGATCAGGGAGTTATTTCTCCACTAGCTTTAGATTTTCTGTTTATACTAATTACTTCTAATCTATGATATAGAGTTTTCTGGCTCTTCATCCCATATCTACTTTATTTCCTAGTGCAAAGCACTTTAGGTTTATACTCATCTAAGTAGCAACTGAGTTTAATTATAATATTACTTAGTCCACACAATCCCATTAAACTGAGAATTATTTCTTGCAAAATACTTTAATTATACTTCCGATTAGTTATTAAATATAACATTACATATAGGCTTTATACCTAATCCAGTTAATCTATATTATATCCATCTTACTTACAACGTAAGTTCTATATAATGATCATAGCTACTCAGCCAAAAGGCATGTAATTTACTACTCACTTATCATATAATTAAATAGTGCTATAATATTTATAATTCTACCTTCATACATACTGCTTTAAACATTCTTTCTTTAATGCACACTTCCAATTTAAGCTTTCCAAAGGCACGTGTCAGTATGGAACACTATAGTAGTATTTTTAGTAACTTTATAGCTACAAGGAAGATTTGGAGTCTACCTAGAATGCTTAACGATTCTATAAATACATATCTACTAAAGTTTGGAGCTTTAGTACTTTCTTTATCCTCGCACTTTGCGAGTTTGCGACTCGTGTAAGGTAACATTCCCTTTTGATATTCAGTTTGATAACTGGTATTCGAATGTATTAACGATACCTGGCATTGTTTAACTTCATAAATCTGCTGATTTAATCGTTGCGTCTTTAGTCACCAATCGGTTCTCACTGAGGATGTGCCACGCTCTTCCTCTTTCTCGTCATTTCTTCAGTCTTAAACAGTAAATTCGACATGATCAAGTTATTATACCTTCGTTCACTCAATAATAGTGGTAGCTATTATTCCAGCCTCTAGTATTATGTACTGTTAATGCTTACTTTACTCAATTTCAGCATTCCTCTTCCTATTTGAATAGGAGCGTCTAGGCGAAGCAATTACGTTGCTAACGAATGCAGTTTATAGCTCTTATTTCGCGCTTTGCTGCTCTAGTTGCGCGTCAGTTTTATCTTCACTGATAATATTTACCTTACATGTGTTAAGGTCTAGAAATCCGACATAGTTAGTTCCTTTTACTAAGTCTATTGTTTTATGTTTGATATCATACGAAGATACAAACGAAATAGGGTCAAATACAGTAGCATCGAATTCATCTAATTTCTTAGATAGTTCTTCTACTCTATATTCTAACTTCTTAATAAGTAAACTAGATTGATTAAGTATCTCATTAATTTGTTTGTTAAACTCATGAGATACTTTACCATCTTCTATGACAATTCTAGTAGCAGAAGAAGCTTTAGACAACTCTATTCTGCTGTTCTTTAAATTGCGAATAACTTCTGAAGTACGAAGCATGTGTTGAACGACTAGTCTATTTCTCGTCATCTTCATTATTATTCCAAATTAAAGGTTCTACATTATTTCGTATAATTACCTTGTTCTCCAATACGAGAGGAGCAACACGATATGGCGCAGGTCGATTATCCACTACGACAGGCTTCTCAACTATACGCTCAATATACTTTTTAATTGTTCGTATACTATCTTTCTTAACAATGTTTACATTAGCAGTAGCTGTACCTTCTACTGTAACTTCTTCATTCTTAAGGTCAATATTAATAGTAGATGGTAAGATTGTTTCAACAGGTCTTGGAACATCTACATAACGAGGGACAGGAGCCAGTTCTGCCTTTGGTGCAGTTTGTTTAAGTGCATCATAGCTAACAAAGCTTCCGAAAGTTAAGATACCTAGTATCATTAACATATTAATACGGTTATTCATATTTGATTATGCTTTAGAGTATGCAGATTCATCAATGTAATTTGCTAATCGTTTTACAGGATCTTTATACAATCCAGCTATTTCAGTAAGTTTATTTTGAACTAGCTGAGTAGAATCTCCTAGGTTATACATATTATTAATTACAGAGAAAATCTTATCTCCTTTAATTTTATTTACAAAGTCTTTATTGTACTTACCTTCAATCATTCCTTCAATAGTTACTGGAATATTCTCTTCTTTATTAGCAATCTTTTTGATTATTTCATCAGTAGATGATTTGCTTAGCATATCATTAAAGATTGTAACAGAGGCGTCCGCTCCAGTCTTTTCTGTAGCAAATTCTTCAGCACTATTAGCAAGCATTACCTTAATAAAATCAGCAATCTGTTGTTCATTATATCCAAGACCTTCAAAGTCTTTATACAACAAACTGTGTGCAATATATGGAGAATTATTTCCAATCAGAGCACCAGATGCTTTACTCATTAAACCTTTCAAACAAAGTGTTTTTGTTTGATTAAACTTACTGTACATTAGAGCTAAAGTAGTAGTAGGATTATCAGATTTAACTTCAAATGCTTTATTTGCCCATTCAATAGCATCTTTAACATTCAAAGCCATCCGTTGTGTAGCGTTGATTTTAGTACCTTCTGCAATATTACTACGACTTAGAATTCCTCTAAGAGCGTTAAGCTTTTCTTCTTCAGTCAGCTTAGGATCTGCTTCAGGTATTTCAAACTTGGTTGCTTTAGCATCTGCTTTAGCAGCCTTTTTTACATCTTCAGGTACTGTTTCAAATTCAAGATTTAATTGTTTTCCGTCTTTAGTTGGTAAGGCTTTAACATCTACTCCATACATATTTAAGAATTGATTCTTAATCTGTGGATATACATCTTTAGTTATAGTAATACCCTTAAGAATAGACTTACCTTCTTGTTCTAGTTGCATTGCATATAACAAACACAACTGACACAATCCTCCACTATATACTTCCTTCATTGCGGCAACTTGTTCGCGAGGCAAGTCTTCGTCAGTATCAATATAAGTTTTACGGATTAGTGATAACAATTCTACTTGATGGTTTTCATCAATACGTTCCTTATTTGCAATCATAGCTACTCCACGTGTAATATCAATAGGTAGTTGTTTTTCGGTCTTTTCCTTGTTGATATCTACAGTCTCTGGAATAATAGTTTCAACTTTTTCTTCCTTTTTCTTTTCTTCCTTCTTCTGAGATTTCTCAGATTCAGGTTTTTTGTCTTCTTTTTTACCTCCTTCTTTTTCTGGTTTTACACTAGCCTTAGTTTCCTCAGGCTTCTTCTCCGTTTTCTTTTCTTCTTTAGAAGTATTTTTAACTTCTTCTTTTGGTTTTTCTACAGGCTTCTTTTCCTGTTCTTTAGGTTTATTACTTGGTTGAACTTCTTCTTTCTTTTCAACCTTTTCAGTCTCTTTTTCTTTTGTAGGTTCTTCTACTTTTACAGTATTAACCTTATTTTCTTTAATCTTTGCTGCTAAGTTAGATTTGTTTTCTTTTCCTTTATTACGTTTTGACATTTTGATATGTTTACGACAGTCCTTTCTGCCTTTTAAGTTAAAAAATAAATTAATAATTTAATGGTTTAAAAACTTGATAGTAGAAGCATTTCAACTATCGTTAACAATCTCTGGTAGGTTTAACACTTTATTAGGTGTGCCTATTGATTTAGCTACAATGTCACTCTCCATTTCCTTACCCATTACCTTGTATGTAGCTTTATTTTCTATTTCCTGGTAATTATTACTAGGAATAGTAAATAAAACATAAGATAATGTGGGATTAGGAGTTGTAGCTTTATCTACTACAGCTTTCTCAGGCTTACTATTATCATCACTATTAGTGATAAAATAGTATCCTGCACCTAATAACAAACCTAATGCTAATGTAGTTAGCATTCTTGTACAAGCATCAATTCTTTGTTCAGTTTTCATTACTCTAGATATAATGAAAATGATGATGATTGCAAGCAACAAATAAATTATCGTTGACATGATTTGTTAGGTATTAGTAAATATTTGCTATTTTTTGTTTTAATCGTTGTCTTGCTTTATTTAAATCTGATTTAACTTTAGATTCTGGTAAAGCAAATTTTTCAGATATCTCATTATAAGATAGACCTTCTATTCGAGCGTTTATTAAATCTCTATATTTCTTTCTAAGTGTTAGAATAGCTTGTTCAACTATTTTTACTTTTTCTTGTAAAACTAATTGTTCTTCAGGACTTTTTTCGATATTTTCTAATTGAATAGTATTATCTTCATCGTCCATATAGTTATTTAATTGCTCTTTCTTATTTCTTCTTATATAATCTATTGAACTGTTAACTGCAATAGTTTTTAACCACATTTCAAATGAAATATGTTGTACATAAGAATCTAATTTTTGATAAGCTTTAGTAAATACTACAGATGTTAAATCATCTGCTATATCTGTATTCTTTACTATATTATAAATAGTAAACCAAATATTTGATTTATATAATTTATAAAGCTTAGTAAAGGCACTTTCTGAACCTTGTTTAGCCTGTTCTACTAAAGTAATTACTTCTTGTGTCATAGGCATAAAATATTAGTGAGCTATAGTCTACCCAACGACTATAGCCCTAAGTCTAAAATGGTAAAGTCGATATATAGTATCTACTACATTCAGCAAATCTAAAGTTAAACAAAAGAAGTATATGATTTCCCCAGTATATTTTAGCAATCTCTGGTATTTGTAATTTATCTATCATATTTATTACAATTCTAAGTTTTACTCTAGATGTACTTTCTGTAATAGTAAATCCTTTATCATTTATTAGACAATCTACAATAGGTTGAAATATAGTTCTATTTGCATATCTAGCTAATTCTACTACTTCTTTACTTCTATGAATAGTAAAATCTAAAGGATAGATATGCGGATCATCTTCTATGTTATAATACTTATCACTAAGATATTTTTCACATATAGGATTATAATTGAACATATATTCATAAGGTAGATTTTTGTTAATAGTATCTAAAACTTCGATAAGCATACTACTAAATATAATTAAGAAATTTCTTAATTTTATTTTCTAAGATATTTGATGCTTGCCCAACATCAATCTTATACTCTTTACAAATTGTAATAATGAATTTGTTGTCACATTCTGCTGTTCCATACATCTCCATATACGCTTTGTACTTTTCTGTGAGTTCTTTGATTTCCTCATCTGTTATTACTTCACACTTTTTAAAAGTACGAGTACCAATTCCTAATAAACTATTAACAGCACTAGTTACGGTTAATTTATCAAATGTATATTGGTCGGGATTTTGAACAATATGTTGTACTTCAATAGAATTTTCACCTAATTCTTTTACTCTTCCAGTATTAAAGAATTCATTCATTGAGATACCTTTTAAAATTTTGATAAATGGAGCCTCACCTACTGCTTTAATAATTATGTTCTGGCTAGGTCCCTGAGCCATCCATACTCCTTCTTTTAATGCCATAGTTACTTACTTTTTGATTTGTAAAACTTTTGTGAAATTTGATATGCCATTGTTAAATCAATGCCATATTTTGTTATTAACTTTTGTCTAAAGTCATCTATATCTTCAGATTGTTCTCCTAGTTTAATGACTTCATCTTTTAAACCTGGCTTATTAAATTTAATCCAAGTTACAGTTTCAAATAATTTTTCCATTAATTACTGACAGTTATATTCATAGTTTGATACTTGTTCTTGAATATTACTCCAAAAACTTAGTCCTTCTTCTAAACTAAGTGATACACATATTGCTTGGATAGAATATGTTGTATACAAACGATTTATCATATTAATAGCTTCCTTATAATGATATTTATCTTTTAAGTTACTAGGTATGTATTTTTGATATACTTGTTTAGTAAAGCTACAATAACATTTATTACGTTTCATAATAGTACGCCATGATTCTGGCATTCTATCTTTACAAGCTTGTCTAATACTTTTTTCCATAATATTATAATTATTTAAAGTTTTTGTACATTAGTACTATTTTTTTGCTCCTTTCTCTGTTTCATTAGTTTTTTTATTTTACCTAATATATTATCCCAATATTCAAATCCTTCTTTAGTACTACTCCAAGAAAATCCACCACTCCATGATCCTGCTGTGGGATTTTTTTCAAATACTTGTAAATCAGGTTTATTTCCATGTCTTGCTTGATTCTTAAGCATTTTCTGTTTTATTTCTGGTGGTAAAGTCTGAATACTATAAAATTCTGTTTTCTTTCTATGTCTTCCTCTATTCATAATATTAAAGTTTAGTTCACGGAGCAGGATTCGAACCTGCACTCATTTCCCATATCCGTTCTGTGTCTAACCAATTGCACCATCCGTGACCTGCTTTTTACGACATTAGCTTAGCCGTTGACTTATCGTATTACGCTGCAATACGAGTATAGTCTGTTACAAAAGATTTGTCATTTCTGACGTCTATTGACCTATTCATTTTCATCCTCGCTGTCAAATCCATAATACCCCATTAGTAGGATTTTCACCTACTTTGAAGCTTTGCGACATTTAGTCTAGGAGTGGTTTATACCCTTGCCAAGAGGAATCGAACCTCTATGCTTCTGACCGTGGAGTATGAGGGAGTCGAACCCTCGTCCAAACGATTCATCCAATGACCTAACAGTCAATATAGTAGTATATAGTTAAATCAATAACTATATACTTAAATATGAATAAACTGTAGGTAAGTATAATAAAAATAATAATCGGAAATATACTTTAAATACAGAGGCAGATAACTTACTATATGTTTAAAGATTTACTTCTATATCTAAGAGTAGCATCAACTATTACTTTATTATAGGCTCTAGGCTCGCTTACTCTACAGTTTTAAATAGGCTTTGATTGCATGTATAGTATAGCAAGTGCTCATGTAAAACAGACTCGATTGAACTATAGGCATAAAGCTCTCTATACATATACAATTTGATTTTGTGTACTGTTTATCGTCATAAGACTATTCATAGTACAAACTTCGCCAGTTTTATACCCTCGTGGCTTATAGCTCTTGAGTTTAGAACGATCTTTAGGCTCATGATCAGTGGCACGTTTTTTACCCAGCAAAATGGGTCAAGCCTCTATTGCTTGTTGTCAATTCAACTGTGTACAACATCCTGCATCAAAAGACGACTTATCATGTTCTATGTACAGATTTGTCATAAAGACTTCTTCTTGGGTTGTCGATTAATAACGCCAAGCGTCATCACCGTAAATATCACGTTTTCCTTTTTCAATAGCTTTATCTCGGGTTTCTTCAGCCTTTGATATAGCACTGTCATAGGTTTCGTAATTACCTGTGGTTTCGAGGTCTTTTCTTGCTTCACTCACTTCTTTCAGATAGATTTTCTGAGCTGCTTCTTTTATACGAGCCATACGAAGACCCTTCAAAGCATCATCTTCTTTGCTTTCTGAATTACGCAAGCGCTGTTCAATTCGTTGAGTTTCTTCTTTCAGTTTACGTTCTGCAATATTATTCTTTGCAGCTTCAATTGCTTCTTTAGAACCAACTTTCTGTTTTTCAGATTGAGCAGTAATAGCAGCTTCAACATCGAATTCAGCACACAAAACGTTTGCGCCTAAGATAGCGCTTGTAAAATTTACATTTTTCATAATTGTTTGAAATTTTAATTGTTAATAATTGATTTATTTAAGAAATGAATATTAATAGTATATCTCACTAAGTTCATTACTGAGTTCTTTATTTTCCTCTGTAAGATATTCAATTTCTACTTGAGATTCTAATATAATTTCTATTAGTTCTTCTTTTGTTTCTGTTTCTAATTCTTCTTGTGTCCACATAGACTTTTAAATTTAAGAGAGTTATCTGTCTATTCGTACGTCTTATTCAACAGAAGCCCTTTTCCTTCTCCTGACCTATTACTAGGTTGACCGTTGTATAGTCCGTAGTACTCTATCTGTTAAGATTCCTTTAGGGGTTTGGCTTTATAACTCTCTAGGCTTAACTTCACCATAACTTAATAATTAAGTTAAAAACAAATTATCTGGCATGATAATATTAGTTGTTATAATAAATATTACTTTATTACTACACGCATGGAGATTTTACCTTCCACGTTTATAAGGCTCTAATTTCTTATGCCTTATTTTCTTTTTAGATTGATACTCGTAAGCTTTTTCAGATTGCTTAGATCCTGGAAAATGAGATTCCTTGTAAGTCTTTCCCATATTACATATCCATTATATAATACATTTTAGCTGCTAACTCTGGTATATAACTAGCTTTGATATTAGTTAGATAACTAAGATCAGATGTACTAGGTGTCATTAATATACGCAAAGCTTCTTTGTTATTAGTACTAATAATAGATGCTTTCAAATAGTCTTTAAACTTACTAGAACTTGGATGATATCCGGATTTAGCTTCAAATTGTTTAACAAGTTTAACAAATTCAGAATCTTTAGCATTTAATCTTTCTTGAGATGCATCTTCCTCTGACAATAATACAGGTTTAGTATTAAAACCAATTTGTTCAGAGAATTTAACCATAGCATTTTTAATACTTGATTCACTTACCTCATTAGGTATGCATATTACGACTACTTTCATAATTTTGATATTATTTAATTTCAGTTAGTTTACTTTTTTTATTTGTATTACGACTGTTAACATCAGCGTATTTATCTCTATTGTGTATTTTACCACAACGAATACAGAAGACTCTATCTTCTCCATTTTCTGATGGAGAGATTCTAGTACCCCAGATATGACCATATTTAATACAGTCAATTCTTCTTAATTTCTCTATTTCTTCTAGAGTTGTTCTTTTGCTACACACGTTAGCTAATTTCATAAAGAACTTTGTTAAATATTTTCTCATTTACATATAAATTAATAGTTTAAAAGTTAATATTAATGATGGCGTCTCATAGTTGCAGCTATGAGATTGTAATCAGTTTAATTGAAAAAGATTTAAAGTTGATACAGTATACTGCAATATACTTACCAGTTCTCCAATAGGATAGCTTTTGTTAATAGAGCGAACTATTTTACATTTTTGACTCTCACATATTTAAACACATGCAGAAAAGCTGTCAAACCAATCTTACTGTGTACATGATTTTAACGCCCGCACGATCATAAATACATTTAATCAATAGGTTATTTATAATTTGCATACGTATGTCTCACTAATTTTAATCAACTATCATAGTATTTACTTACGCCCCACATGTTTGTCATCTTCTGAAGGAGCTATATTCCTGTTTCTCAACTGTAATATAGCAAAGACAATTTTAAAATAAACTAAAATGAAGATTTTAAAGAGTCGTTCTTTGGTTCAGGTATACTTGGTTTAGGCATACTGTCTGGTAAATATTGTTTTTGCACATCCATAGCATGTTTAATAATCTTATCATAGAACTCTTTATTTGTAATATAAGTATTTACAATATCTTGAATAGATATTTGTGTTCCTTTTGTTACAAGTATTTGAGTAACTATTTGAGTAGGCATATCTAAGTATACACTATCACAATAGCGATAAAATCTCATTTCTTCTCTTTCTTGCAATACTTCCTTTACAGAAGGAATGTATTCTTGTTCAATAGAATCCGTATCAGGGATATCATTGATTGCTTGTGGTTTTTTCACACAGCTTGTTAGTATAGTTATTAACATAACTATTGCTAAAATAGCAAATAATTTTAAAGATTTAAATTTTTCTTTCATTTTTGATAATGTTTTTAATTAATTTTACTGTAACATTGAATAGATTTCAGCAGCACTTTCTTTAACTTCTGCTATAACTACTTCTTCTTCGCCTAAATTAGTATAAATATAAGTACAGTCTTCTCCATCACAAATAGATGAAATTATTTCTGTATTTATTACTGTATTACCTAGCGTTTCTGGATCAGCGTTAGTTAATAATATAAATTTCTTCATTGTGGTATAATATTATAAATTATTACTAATAGTGATACTAATATATATAAACTAATCATAATAGTTTTATGATTGTCTATAAATTGTAACATTTTATCTAATAAGATGTCACAAATATCAGGGTTTGAATCTGTCTTCATACTTCTCACTGTTTTTATTATCTAAATTGTGATTAGCAGAAGCTCCTAGTTCGTATATAAATCTAATTACGCAGAATATGCATAACGTGATTATAATAACACACCACCATTTGTAATAGTCATATAGACTACCATGCTTTAGCTCAAAGGCTAAACTTTCATCTAAAACTGCATCAATATTAGCTTTTAACCATAGTGTTACTATAGTAAGAGCTACTATAAATCCAGCTAAAAAATTGATTAAACTTTTCATTCTTTAATTTGATTTAATAGTTGATTACTAGAATTCTTCCAATTAGAAAGTAATTCATTAAATTTATCTCTTAATTCTAACAATTGTTCTTTCTCTTCATCTGTTATACATTTATAATCAGATTCAAGAGTAATAAGTAAAGAAGATAGATTACATTTTAGACCAAATAATCTAAAATAAGTAAAATTCCTATACCTATTTAGCTTTGATTTCTTGTTCATACTTTGCTATTTTATTATAAATTATATTCCAATAGTGAATACCTTTTATTGAATCTTTCCAAGAAAAAGTAGTTATTATATAAAATATTACATAATTACTTCTTTTTTTATATAGGTTGAGACCTCTATAATTATAATTACGAAAACTCATATTATAATGTATTACTTCGGAAACAAATTCACTCAAACAATTAAAATGAATTAAAGCGTGTAACAAGTTATATGACATGTTTGTCATAATGTGATGTCTCATATCCTGCTTAATTCGTTTTAAATCTTTGTCTGTATAATCTACAATATTTTCCATAATTACTTTTTAATAAGGAATACTAAGTTTTGATTTGTACAAATAGCAAGATGTGAATACTTTCTAATAAATTTCTTTTTCATATTGATTATGTTTTAATGGTTAGTAAATTCTAATAAAATGAAGATTGCTACTTTCACAAGCAACAACCTTCTATAAACCAAATTTTAATAAAGAGAATGGCAAATGTAACTAACATCTGAGGACTAGGATACGCTAATCCCTATAAATGATGCAATTAAAAATAGCGAAGAGTTACTAACGTAGTACAATATAGTTTGCATCATACATGATTTTAAAGTCTGCACTAATGCTAGTTCAAGTGAGCTGTATAAATCAATATACATTTCAGACTAGACATAAGCCCCACATGTTTGTCAAGGATTCTCACCTTAATAACTTATAGTTTAATTACCATTAATAATGTAGAAGATATAACCTACAGCAAATAATGCTATAAGAACATAAATAATTGCAACTCCTACAAATGCAATTATTCTTTCAAATAAATCGTCATCGTCTTTTTTCATAATTTAATAATTTTATAAATTTGCATTTTACACCTAAAACTTATAAGGGTAATAGGACTCGAAATTAATCTATCCTAAAACTTTATTTATTACCTACTAAAAGAAGTAGAACTTATAAGAAACTGGTGTCCTCAATGTCTTGGAAGGTTATTGAGTTTTTTAAATATCTGTCTTTCCAGATCGCCAATATTAGTTTATACTCCTAATATTAGAGTTTACTATCTTTAATACCTAGAATAAGATAGCAGATTGTTTAAAAGAATAGTATAATCTTCCAAAACTATACTATTCTTTTGTATTATCAACACTCACTATTACACACAGTAGCTAATTGTGTTTATTTAGTGACTAGATTCATAGTGGAAATGATTCCTTATGAGAATCCTACTTACTAGCTAGACTCTTGCGCTCGATATTGACGTTGTGGCAATCAACAACAATATTTTTCACAATCGAGGGTCTTATTTCTCGGCAACTCCTACTTAATTTAAATTTGAATATATTTATATATCCCAAGTAATCAACAGATATTTGGAGCACTATTTTACATCATTGTTTTCACGCTGATTGCTCGTTTTTGATCTTTTAATCAATATATACTTGATCAGTATGTATATATCTATGCTTCTTACTTTCTGAGCGAGTTTGCGATTCTCAGATTTCATATTTTCTATTACCACGCATTGGCTAATTAGAAGAGCCTTAATTAAATTAAAATAACATAACTTGCACAGTTTGTTTAGTTATGACTAACCAGCCTGTGACTAACTTCTGGTTAGTCTTAATTTAATTACTAGTCTTTACAGCGCTAGCTCTCTGTTTAGTTATTATAAAGATAATTAAATTAGAAAAAATTGCTATAATGATGACTCAATTGTAGTGATATGCAGAAGCGATGGACACTTTCATGTCCACGCTCTGATTGACGAATAAGCTATATATTAGTATCATTCATCATAGTCATCATCTGCATTAATGTTGGATTTCGTGGGTGGAGTGACAGTACCACCCTTACTCTCATCTCCCTTGTCAACTTTTTTCAATACCCAATAAATCCCACGGTTTAGATTGCTGTCTGTATTCCTCTTGATTACTTCCTCAACTGTGCCACCATTTAATTCGGTGTCCCATTCGTTAGTATCGTCGAATCCTACGACTTCATCATTCTCCCCAATTATAGGTACAACCTTAGAATACCCAACAGCGTTAAGTGTACGTAATTCTGTTTGACTGCCATTTTTGTCGTAGTAGTAAAAACTTTCAATGTCATATAATTCACTGACTTTCATAGTTTTGTACACTAGAGGTAAAGAAAATTGACAATCTTCTAACTTAACTACTTCACCCTTCTTAGTTGTAAACTGTTTTTCATCCGATTCCATGCACTTAATAAACCTATCTAGTAGCTTCTTGTATGCCTTAGCAGTTTCGTCCTCTGTTGGAAACAGGCATTTAACTAAGTTTACGTCTCGAATTGCCGCAGCTTGAGGGTTAAGTACACGCACACCATTAATCATAATGAACGGCTCGCAATTTTTGTCTCCCGTAGTGTAAGAGAATGTACATACGTAGTACTCATTTCCATTTTCTCTTACACGTTTTTCTGCTTGAATTAATTTACTTAACATAATTGTAATTTTTTTGATAAAACCTAATACTTAAAATACTTGATTGAGGAAGAAACACGCCGTTGAGTGAACCCCGCGGGGGTGTTCCTTCCGAAACAAGGTAGAGGGGTATGATCTTTTGCTGGTCCACACACTCACAATTATTCGCAAAATTTTTTTTAATATATATAATTTTTGTTAAATTTTGGCTATTAAACATACATAAACTTTTATAAAAAACGTTAACAATTTATCACAATAAGCAACAAATGTAGCATATAATACGTTACTGTATTAGTACAGTCTAACACAGTAAATACAGTAAGTAGTATAAATAAGTAAATGTAGCCACTACTTACTTAATATTATAAGTAACATGTATACTAGTAAAGAAGTAACTTTTATAGCTAACCAAGTAATTAAACTAAGTACTCTTACTTAGATAACACTAATGAAATCATATGAATTTATAATATCAGAAGCATGAATTACTATTATATTAGAAAGAAAGACTAGCAATATTCTAACTGCATTTACTTAGCTAATATAAGTAAGAAAGCTAGATATAATGACGATTATAGAACTTTTACTATACCAGGTAAAATAGAGTACACATTTACTGAATAGTTATACAAAGAATTCAAAGAAGACATTTTAAAGAAACATTCCTGAAGTACAAAGGATCGTAGCCACCTAAGCATACCATTAGAACTGCTCAACGTAGGTCTGAATCGTAAAAGTCAGTAGAGTTATTCCCTATCTTTGGGTATATTAAAATAGGGACCCCATTAAAATATTAGTTAGTATGGCACAAGATAATAACAAAAAAAACTACCCAGAATATCATTTTCAAAAGAAAGTATATTTAGCAGTACCAGAAATCAGTGAAGGAGCGTGCGTTGGCTGCGCTTTCTACAATAAACTTGATTGTTCAAAGTACCCAGAACGTATAGCATTGTGTAGACAAGGTAATATTTTCAAAAGAAAGTTGCAACATATAGACGATTAATACGTTTAACAAAGAAAAATTATTTATGGAAGACAAAGTACTTAAGACAGTAGTAGATAGTATTAAATACTCATTTAAAAAAGATATACTAGTAAAACCATTGCCAACTACGAAGGTTACTGTAGAATATACAGAACAAATACCTACTGGTGAAAAGGACGAGGAAGGTTTCAATAAATATGAAACTAAGAGTCACACCAAAGAAGTAGATTCAGAATTTTCAAGAGGTATTGTTATATCTTTACCTACTAGCAAGGCAATAAATGAAGCTAATGATATGGACATTAATCTTGGCGATACTATAGTTTATGTATCTAAATTTGCTAAGAATTTTGATCTATTCAAAGACTCGCAACTGGTTAAACCATACGATGTAATTGCAGTTGAGTCTGCTGAAAAAAAGTAATTATTTAAGAGTGCTCGTGCGAGCTTAGTCGTCGCATCTGCACTATAAAAATTTTATTCATATATTTACATTCTAAATACCCAGGGTTAAAAGCTCTGGGTATTTTTATATAGTATACTTACTTAATAAATGTTAAATATTATAACCATTTACTTATAATGCCGTTTTATAGGCATATGGTAACAATGATTATGATATTAATTATAACCGTAGTAAGTATTATCTTATGCATGCATTGTAAGAATATAGGCTATAACAAAGGATATTCAGACGGTTATGAAGAATGTAAAAAGAATTTTGAAAAGATAGAAAGATATAAAAGATCTATGAGTTCAAAATTCTTAGAAAAATTAAAACATTAATGATATGAAACAGTATAAAGTTATTAAAGAATTTGGTTGTGCCAAAAAAGGAGATATTTTCTATGAAACATCTGAGGGACATTTTGAAATGGATAACACATCTGAGTGCGTGGATATGTATAGCAATCGTAATATGTGTATCAGCCCCAATATTATTAACACACTATTGGATGCAAAATTTGTTGAAGAATTTAACTCAGAAACGAAAGAAGAAGAATTCGCAAAAGATAAACTGACTAGTATAAGTAACTTTATCTATGAAGCTAAAGAACAGTATAAGAAAGACCATGATAGTTTAGTTGATGAATATAATGAAGGCAACTTACCTGCATGTGTAAAAGTAGAAGCTGATACTGTTTACTTTAATATGAATAAGATACTAACTAAAATTGAGGAACTAATAAATGAATAAACTAGTTAAGGAATGTAAGAAGAAAGATCTATATTCTGAATTCTTGAGGTCCTTAAACGGTATTATTCAACTACCAGACAGGGAGTTACAGCTACTTACTACTTTAGTAGACTTATAGATAAATAAGCAAAAACTCCCTGGTACTAGTGAGAGTGTAATTAGTACAGAAAATAGAAAGTATATCACTCATACTTTAGGTATTACTCCTGATAATTTGAGTAGATATTTAAGTAAATTCAAAGAACAAGGACTCCTAGTAAGAGGAAAAATAGATAATGAGTGGTTAGTAAATAAAATACTTATACCTGAAATAATTAAAGATAGAGTACAAATAACTATTATACTTAAAGTAAACAATGAAGAATAAGAACGTACTATATAAACTATATTCAGATGGTTTAATCATAAAAGTAACATATCATAATTGGTTTAAGTCTATCATTGATCTTATAAGTAATAGACCTGATTTTGACATTGATTGTTACGTTCCAATCAAACAATATAATAACTCAGAGCAATCAAAACTACACGAATTACTTAGAAGAAATACTAATTTAAACTTTGATGATATTACTGTTTTAGTTAATAGTATAAGACCTAACTCTATTATACCAAACTCTAAATTAGATTGTAATCCAAACTATGTCAATACAACAAAGAAAGAAGATATCGATCTACTCAGAATTAGCAAACAAATATAATCTGCCATATCCAGTAATCGAAGTAATATGTAACAGCCCGTTTAAATTTGCTAAGTAGATTATAGCTGACGATGCTGATAAAAAAGACATAATGTTTGCTTACTTATTTAAACTAAAACTAAAGAAATTATACAAATGCAAAGATACGCAGAAATTATAGAGCAAGGAAGAGGCAGAAGAGGAACAATAACTTACAGATTAAAAATACTTGCTGAAGATGGGGATCATTTCTTACTTGAGGATGAAGAAGGACCAGTATGGTTTTTAAAAGAACAAGTAAATAATATAATAATTAAAGACGATGAAACTGATAGAAAGTAAAGTAGAGATGCTAATACAAGGTAGTGGTATAGAAGGGATTTATAAGCAAATAGAGTTAGCTGGTCGTACTTGTTATAAATCTGAGGATAAAATTACTCCTACTTCAGCTAAAGAGTTTACAGATAGAATGATTAAATCAAAACACTGTTATACTGGAGAAACAGAAGTGCTAACTGAGAAAGGTTGGATTAAATTTAGAAATTATAACGGAGAAAAGGTCGCAGTAATAAACAAAAATTGCTCCTTTAAAGGATTTGAGTCTCCCAGCAGAATAGTAAATTATTCTTATAAAGGAAATTTCTATTATTACCCATCATTAGGTATTGAAGTAACAGATGGTCATAATATGTTTGGAGTATTTAGAGAAAGTAAAAATAACTTCTATACTAATTCTTCCTATAATTTATTTAGTTGTAATACTCCATATAGAGATAATAACGGTAGAGAAAAAACATTAGGAGAAAGAATGTTTAAATCCCCAAGGCACTGTGTTAAACCCATATCTCTGAATCCTTATGGTGAATTAATTGGATTTTGGTTAGGAGACGGCTGTTATTCTCCTGAAACTAAAAATAAATTAGTATTTCATCTAAAGAAAGAGAGAAAAATAGAATATCTTAGACGAATATGTAATGAATTAGGATATATTTTTGAGAAAAAAAAATCTAATTATTACACAGTTACTAATAATAACATAGGAAGTTCTTTTAGTTCATTATTTTATAATAATGGGAAAAGATTATCCTTACAATATTTTCCTTCTATAGACATTGCATATTCTATTATAAACGGATTAATAAACTCAGATGGAAGTTTGGGAATTAACACCAAAACTATCACTTTTACTAATACTAGTAAAAGTATAATAGACTGGTTATTAATGTATGCTCCTATATGCGGTTACTCTATCTCTGATAGAGGAATATCTCATAATACCTCCTTAAACAATCCTGTATATAAAGTATTATTGTTAGATACTAATTATACTCTAAACAATGATTCTAGGAATAAAGATTCTAAGGTTATTATTACTAATAAAGTGGAAGAGGTGTATTGTGTAACAGTATCTACAGGTTTAATAATGGTTAGAGGAACTAATGGTGTTACTACTATCTGCGGGAATTGTGCTATGCTTGAACACGGTACTATTTATCTTACTATTGCTAAGACAGTTACAAACATTGGAGATCCTATATTCTATGTTAGAAATAAATACTCTAAAGTAAATGAGGATGATCTATTTTACTTCATAACTACTAATATGCGTGTACTAGTAGAGAATAATAGACTAGATGATTTACAATATCAAGTGGAACCTACAGAATTTCATGAGAAACGCATTACTGTTAAGTTTATATGTGATAGAGGAGTAAGTCATGAGTTTGTAAGACATCGTGTATTTAGTTTCGCTCAAGAAAGTACTCGTTATTGCAACTATAGTAAGGATAAATTTAATAACGAGCTTACTTTTATCACACCTACTACAAAAGAAATAGGAGCAAAAGGACCGTATGAACCTAATGATACATTTACAGTAGCTTTAATGCAAGCAGAAAAGAACTATTTTGTTCTTATTCAAGAAGGATGGAAACCTCAACAGGCAAGACAAGTGCTACCTAACGCTTTAAAGACAGAACTAGTAATGACAGGATTTATAAGTGATTGGGAACACTTCTTTGAACTGAGATGTAGTAAAGCAGCCCATCCTGATGCACAGAAGTTAGCTAATGAATTAAAAGAACTAATTTACAAGTAATATGCATATATTTATAGAAGAATGTCTAGCACCACTATATAGACTACAATCTCTTAGAGAGATACATTTTGATCCTGTATTAATGAACGATATAATGCTATTTATAGCAATGCAAGATAATAGACTATTGAAAGTATGAAAATAGATAAATATGAATGCAGCTTTCCTGGTAATTTATGGGTAGTAATATTAGATTATAATGAACCATTGGGTAAGATAGTAAACAAGTTCAACTTCTATAAAATGGATGGTAAATTTAATCAATTTAATGAGGAAATAGAAACAGGTTTACTAGAAGACAGACGTAGAGCTATAGCTGGTTGTTATTCAGTAATGGAAAAAAGTAGCGGAGACCTAGGTATACTTTGTTTAGTATTTATAATAGATCTAATGGATGCTAATACTATTGCACATGAATCAGTGCATATAGCTGATTACTATTATGAAGTTGGCGGGATATACTCAGAGTCATTTTCAGATGGAAACGAATCTTATGCTTACTTAGTAGGTTGGTCAGCAGGCAATATATCTAAAACAGTAATAGACTATGAAAGAAGAAGAGATAAGAAACAACGAGAGCACATCTAAAAAGAATGATTTTAAAGATAATAAACTTAGATGGGACTTACTCCCGTTAGAAACTATTGAAAACTTAGTAAAAGTTTATTCATTCGGTAGCAAAAAATATTCAGATAATAGTTGGCAGAATCTTGACAATTTCTGGGAAAGATACAAAGCAGCATTACTTAGACATTTGACAGCGATAGAAAAAGGTGAATTCTATGACAAAGAAAGTGGATTACCGCATTCGTCGCATCTAATGTGGAATGCAGTAGCTCTGGACTATGGGTTTACTCACGGTAAAGGTAAAGTAGTATATAAGGATATCCCTGGTTATGAAGAGTTCTACTATGCAGATAGTAATGGGAACATCTATTCGAAAGACAGGTTTCATAACACCTCTCAAGGAGGATTCATTAAAAAGGGTAGAATGTTGAAACCTTTCAAAAACAATCGAGGGTATTTGAATGTATCATTATGTGGTAACAATGGACAAAAGACCGAAAAAGTGCACCGACTGATCGCAAAAACGTTTTTAGATAATCCAAACAACTATCAAGAAATTAACCACAAAAATGAAATAAAGGATGACAATCGTGTTATAAATTTGGAATGGTGCGACAGATTATACAATATGAATTATGGTACAATAAGATCCAGATTAAGCGAACACGCTGATTCTAAGAATAGAGTAAAACCAATAGTAAGATTAAATAAGAATGGAGATGTTATCCGCAAATATGAGTCGATTACTTCTGTAAAAGAAGACGGATTTGACCCAAGTTATGTTTTGAAAGTTTGTAGAGGTACTAAACAAGAAGCATACGGGTTTGTTTGGAAATACGACGACTTAAATGACAACAGTCTGTTAGAAAAGTTAAACAAACGTATAGAAGAAAAGATAAATAATTGCAATAAGATATTAGACGAGTTAGAAACAACTCAAAAATAAAGAAACTAGAATATGGAACGATTGAAATTTAAGAAATTAGATTACTCTGTAAAAAATGCAGAGGGAGTAGAAGAGATTAAGAAGTCAGAGGGTGTATTACCAACTAGAGCTACAGCGGGAGATGCTGGTTTAGATTTATATTCTACTCGTATGACACAAGAAGTAGATAATAGTGGCAAATTAGTTTTAGTATATCATACTGATATCGCTGTAGAAATCCCAGAAGGTTATTGCGGCTTACTTATGATGAAGTCTTCTGTAAGTAATAGATCTATCTGTTTGACTAATGCCGTAGGGCTAATTGACTGCTTTTATAGAGGGGAGATAATGGCTAAGTTCAAAGTTACAACAGATGCAGTGCCTACTGTATACTCAGTTGGTGAAGCATTCGCTCAATTAGTAATAGTTCCGTGTTCAATCCTTGAACCAGTATTTGTAGAAGAATTAAGCGAAACCGAAAGAGGCACTAAAGGATTTGGAGAAGCCGATGTAATTATTCCGGAAGAGGTAAAATAATATGTTACATTTCTTTGATATAGTAGGAGGAGAAGTAGTAATACATGCAGACTTATGGGCACTACCGCCATTTGAAAAACTATGGAATCTAGATAAAGATCCTACTAAAGCTCACGCTAATAAGGTAGTAAAATTTATTATACTATGTGATTACTGGAATAGCCCATATGTAAAGAGTATTAGTAGCACTGAGCTTAGAGAAAAGAAGTTAAAAGAAAGGATATTTAAAGATGAAAATTACTCTCTTACTTTAGATGAATAGATAAGCAGAGATGAGTATAAAGAGCTTATTAACACTAGAAACCTTAAGATGCTAACTTCTATTATGAACAAATTAGATACTATCAGTAATTACTACGAATCCTCCTTAGAGGAAGAATTAGATGAAACCAAAATAGGTAAGTTGTTAGCAGGATTTGAGAAAGTAAAAGGTACAATGCAAACTATAGATTTTCTAGAAAAGTCTGTTAAAGCAGAAGAGCTCGATAATACTAAAGTTAAAGGTAATTCTCAGATTAATCCATACGAGTTGGTAAAAAAAGTACAGTAACCTGTAACATAAAAAATAAAGTTACGTTTTACAGAAAAAATAAAGAAACTATGAAAAAGAAGAAATTTTATACCAAGAAAGAAGAAGTTTATTTAGATTTGACAAATCCTAATCAGACAGTTGGTGAAGCTATTGCACAATCGAATGCTGAAAGAAATGCTATCAAAGAATCTGTTTATGAAATTATAGAAGAAAAGATGGCTGAAGAACCAACAAAAAAATCTAAATGGTATACTAAGTTTTGGAATAAATTAAAGAACTTATTTTAAAATATATGTCTAACGGGGATAGACATTAAACATTCCCCGGCACTCTCCTGTGATGTAAAGGTAACATATTGAGCTCTAACCTCAAAATTGTCCGTTCGAGTCGAGACCAGGAGGACTAATAAAAAATAATTTAATGTTACTATCACAAATATGATAGACTTCTAGAAAAAAATATTAAATAGCAATAAGTTTAGACAAGCCTGTATTCAATTTTAGAATACAGGCTCTTATTGTTCATATCCTTCAGGAACATCTGAATACTATCAATTCTGGGATGAAGAAATGAACAGATGTATTAATGGTTATACTACCGATGATGGTGATTACATCACAGGGTATAACTATTTTTATATAAACTATTGCCCTATACAAAGAATAGTACATACAGTAAAGAAGTTGCCAGATGGTACTACTAAAGTAATAAAAACTAGATCATTATAGTTTCCAGACTTTTATGACTATGACTATTACTTTTTCTTAGCAATGACAGAAGCTGAAGAAAAAGGTAAACATATGTGTGTACTTAAATCACGTCGTAAAGGTTACTCTTATAAGAATGCAGCAATGGCATGTCGTAACTATTACTTAATACCTAACAGTAAGACTTATATATACGCTTCAAATAAACAATATCTAACAGAGGATGGTATACTTACTAAAGCATGGGATTACATGGACTTTATAGATAAAAATACTGCTTGGGGTAAGAAGAGATCTGTGAATACATCAATGCGTAAAAGAGCTGGTTTCTTTACTAAAGATGAATTTGGTAATGAAATAGAAATGGGTTACAAGTCTGAAATAATTGGGGTATCCCTAAAAGACAATCCAGATGCAACTCGTGGTAAAGCTGGTAAACTTATTATATTTGAGGAAGCTGGTTCTTTTCCAGAATTAGGAGCTGCATGGTAGATTGCTAGACCTTCTGTAGAACAAGATGGTATAGCATTCGGAACAATGGTAGCATTTGGATGTGTGTGTGCTGGTACTAAAGTATGGACAGCTAATGGTAAGTGTGTATCTATTGAGGAACTCAATCCTAAAGATGGTATAATGGGGTGGGATACATATTAGGCTTATCCTCAAAATATATCTAATGTAAATCCTCCAGCAAAAAAACCATGTTTAAGAATAACTACTAATACTGGTAGAACACTAGAGTGTAGCACAGATCACCCGTTGTTATGGTCTACTCCAGGTAAAACAAAAAGAGTACCTGGAAAAAGGAAAGAAAATGAACGCATGAAATCATGGTTATGGCACAAAGCTGAACTATGTAAAGTGGGAGATCAGGTTGGAGTTATTGATGAAGTACCTTATTTTGGTGACAAGAAAATGTGGGAACCAAGATTAGTAGGATGGTTGATAGGAGATGGTAGTTATGGTAATAATAAGACACCAATACTTAGTAATTGCGATGAATATATAAACAATTATATATTTGAGAACTTTAATGCTAAAGTAGAAAAATCCTATCTTACTAAAGATAATAAATTATACTGTGAAACTAGGATCAAGGGTATATGTAAGAATTTAAGAGAACTAGGTATATATGGACAAACTAGAGGTAATAAAACATTACCTATTAACATAGATGATTATGATTTTGAAAGCTTATCAGAATTAATAGGAGGACTATACGATACAGATGGCTATATTAGAGTAGACAAAGATGGGAGAGTGAGAGTAATACTTACTCAAGCTTATGATACTTTATTAAAACAGCTTCAGATATTGTTAATTAAATTTGGTATAAGCAGTTCTATTCGTTATATAAAATATAAAAATGAAAGAGTTCATATATCAAACGGGAAAACTATTAGATCTAAGAATGGGGAGTACAGATTAGAAATAAACGATATTACAAGTGTGTGTAAGTTTGCTGATAGAATTCCTCTAACAGTTCAATACAAGTAGTCAGCTTTAGATATGATATTACTATTTTCTTAGAAACATATAAATAAGTATAATAAGTATTTATGTGGCGTTCACGCTGAAAGAATAGTAAGTATAGAAGACATAGGACTACAAACAATCTACAATCTTACTGCAAAAGAACAAAATAATTACATAGCTAATGGTATAGTAACTCATAACACTGGCGGTGATCCAGGTAGTAGTTTTGAAGCTCTTAGAGACATGTTCTATAATCCAGACGGATATAATTGTTTATCATTTGAAAATATATGGGATAGTGCAGTAAGTAATACTAAATGTGGGTTCTTTATACCTCAGTATACCAATCTAGATATACGTAATGAGGATGGCAAAAGAATATATATGGATGATGATGGTAACACTAATGTTAAGCTGTCTCTACAATATATACTCGATGAGCGTAAAATAGTAATACAAAATGCTACTAGTTCTGTTGCTGTTGATAGATATGTTGCTGAAAGATGTATTACTCCTTAGGAAGCTTGTTTGGAATTTAACGGTAATATATTCCCTAAAAAAGAACTTCAAGAATAGCTTGGTTTAATACGTACAAATAAAGCACTGTAGAACCATAAACAAGTTGGAGATCTTATATTTGATCAGTCTGGGTAGTTGAAATGGATACCTAAGAAACTTGGTGATATTACTAAATATCCTTTAGGTAAGGATGATGACCCAAAAGGTGCAATAGTAATATGGGAACATCCAGTTAAAGATGCTCCTTCAGGATTATATATAATAGGAGTAGACCCTTATGATCATGATTAGTCTGGTACAAATTCTTTAGGATCATCTATAGTGTATAAAAGATTTCAGAGCTTTGAATCTTATTATGATATTATAGTAGCTGAATATACTGGTAGACCTGCAACAGCGGAAGAGTATTATGAGAATTTACGCAAGCTAGCGATTTACTATAATGGTAGAATAATGTATGAAAATGAACGTAAAGGTTTGTTCCCTTATTTTACAGCAAAGCATTGTGATTACTTATTAGCAGATCAGCCTGATATAATAAACGATATAGTAGGTAATTCTAAAGTACAACGCAAAAAAGGCTGCCATATGAATAAGCAAATAAAACAATGGGGTGAAGGCATGATTAAAGACTGGTTAAATGAGGAGTATGCACCAGGTAAGAAAAATCTTACTAGAATACTATCTGAACCATTATTAGAAGAACTAATAAGCTATAATGATACTGGAAATTTTGATAGAGTGATGGCTTTAATGCAGGTAATGATATACAAAGAGTAGTTATATAACGTTGTTGTAAAACAGAAAGAAAAAGAGAATAAAGCTAAGCTGTTATTTGATGGGCCAATCTTTGCGCAGAGTTGGTTCCAAGATGACAAACCAAATATCAGTAATGACGATAATGTATATACATTTTAATTATGAAGAATTTAAAATCAATGCCGATTTAGAAACTCTCTATGTTCAAAAAGAATAAGGAGTGGAGGCAAGCTTGTGTAGACTATATCATAGGTGCTAGTGATTCTGGCTAGGGTAATTTAAATAGAGATAGATCTGATGAAATGCAGACTTACTATGATTTGTACAATAGTATATATAATGAAAAGGATCTAAAGTATGTTACTAATCCATTTAAACAAGATGATGGATTCCCTGCTACAGCTTAGGACTATAATATAATAAAGCCATACATAGATCAGTTACTAGGAGAAGAAACTAAAAGACCGTTTAACTTCTATATAGCTAGAACTAGTGATGATGCTGCTAGTGAACTTCAAGAGAAAATGAAACAAATGCTAATGGACTATATCTATGCTACTATTACTAGTAAACTAAGCCCAGAGCAAGCAGCTAGATATGAACAAGCATTAGCTACTGGAGAAATTATGACTCCTGAGTAGATACAAAAATATGTTAATAAAGATTATAAGGATATAGCAGAAACCACAGCATATCATACGCTATAGTATCTTAAGCGTAAATTGAATTTGATACACGAATTCTATAAAGGGTGGAAAGATGCGTTAATAGCTGGTGAAGAGATTTATTATGTTGGTATAGTAAACGGTTAGCCATATACAGAAAGAGTAAATCCTATGTACTTTAGGTATGAACAATCTTTAGACTTAGAATTTATTCATGAGGCTTCATGGTGTTGTAGGAAAATGATTATGTCGGCTACAGAACTATATGATAGATTTTATGATAAAATGTCAGAAAAACAGCTGAACGATTTACTAGATTTAATAGATGAAAAACCAGGTACTTCTCCTGAAATAAGGAAAACATCTATGGATTACACTCACTATAAAATGTCTAGCATAAATGGTTTTACTGCCAACCCTTTTGATGCTAATCATATTACTGTATATCACTGTTGTTGGAAATCATTTAAAAAGATAGGTTTTGTAAGTATAACAGATCCATAGACTGGAGAAATAGAAGAGATACAAGTAGATGAAACTTATAAACCTACTGGTAGAGAAAACTATGTAGAATGGAAATGGATAGTTGAAACTTGGGAGGGTTATAGAGCTAATGATGATGAATATATAGGTATTCAACCAATAGAATATCAACATATATCAGCAGACAATCCTAATTCATAGAAGTTACCATATACTGGTGTTGTATATAATAATACTAATAGCAGACCTAGATCTTTAGTAAGCATGATGAAACCTTTACAATATATGTATATTGTAGTATGGTACAGACTTGAATTAGCTATGTCTAGAGATAAAGGTAAAGTAGCTTTGATAGATGTTACTTAGATACCTAAAGGATTAGGTATAGATGTAAATAAATGGATGCATTACTTAGGAGCATTAGGTGTAGCATTTATTAATCCTTATGAAGAAGGTTGGGATGTTCCAGGACGTGAAGGTGGTAGACCAGCTCAGTTTAATCAGTTTCAATCATGGGATCTTAGCATGGCTAATGTGATAGACCAGTATGTAAACCTAATGGCTAAAATAGAAGATATGGTAGCTAAACTTACTGGTATTACTCCTTAGAGATAGGGGCAAATAGCTCCAAATGAGCTTGTGTCTAATGCTAGTACAGCAGTAAGTATGTCTTATCATATTACTGAACCTTGGTTCTGGACACATAATCAAGTAAAGAGAGAGGTTTTAACAATGCTATTAAATACAGCTAAGGTAGCTTGGAAAGACAATAAAATGTGCTTGAATTATATACTAGACGATGCTACCAGAGCTTTTCTTAAATTATCTGATAGATTCTTCTATGAAGATATGGATGTGTTTATTGACGATAGTACTAAGAATAGACAAGACTTAGATGCTCTTAGAAATCTTATGTAGCCTGCTATGCAAAATGGTGCTAGTTTACTTGATATAGCTGAAATAGTTACATTAGACAATGTAAATATGATTAAGAGTAGATTAGAGGAAATTGAGCAGAAACGTATGGAACAAATGCAGCAACAACAACAAGCTGAGCAGCAAGCTCAACAAGAACTAGTTGAAAAACAAAATCAAATAAAAGAAGAGGAGTTGATGATTAAAGAAGCTGAAATGGATCTTGAAAAATATAAGATAGATCAAGATAATGCTACTAAAATTACAGTTGCTCAATTAAATGCTTATAGAGGGTCTGAGAATATGGATCAAAATGAAAACGGCATACCAGATCCTATGGAAATAGCAGCTCAGGCTTTAGAAGAAAGAAAACAGGCATCAGAAGAAGCTTCTAAACAATTTGAGTTCAATAATAAGCGTAGAGAAGTAGAGATGAAGAAAGAGATTGAAGATAAAAAAATTCAACTTGAAAAGGATAAAATCCAAGCTTAGAAAGAATTACAAGCTCAAAAAGATAAAGCTGCAATGGAAAGAGAGAGATTAAAAGCTAAGACTGCAATTAGGAATAAAGTAACAGGAGAGCGTTAATATGAAGATAATTCAGAACAAACTAATTCCTTTTAAAGGATATAAATATATTAACTTATTTGGGTTATTGTTTACTAGAGATAAATCTAAAATAACAGATATAGAGTATAATCATGAGAAGATTCATCTTAAGTAGATGCAAGAAATGTTGTGGTTGCCATTTTATATCTGGTATGGAGTTGAATACTTGGTTATAACAGTAGCTAGGTTATTTGATAAATAGGGAGATAGGTATCATGATATATCTTTTGAAGAAGAAGCTTATAATAATGAAACTAATCTGAACTATTGTAGTGACAGAAAGCATTTTGCTTGGTTAAAATATATAGGTATTAAAAGTAATTAGGAGGAATAATTATGGCATGCGGAAGTAAGAAAGGCTCTAAAAAGGGCGGTAAAAAGAGTAAGTAATTATGGAACGTGAAGCATTTAGATAGAGAATGCAACAGTATAAGTAGGCTAGGGAAAGCAATCCCTAGCTGAAGTACTGGGATTGGAAGAAGTATGCAGATGGTGGTACTATAGAAGAGGATCCTCCAACTACTAGCGAAAGACCTATTATAAATTTTGATCCTAAAGGAAATCCGTACGAAGCTAAATATGGTTATAATCCTGGAGCTGGATTTACTAGAGATCCGTTTAGTCTATATGATGCTCCTGTTATAGGTGACGCTTTAAGTATATATGATGCATCAGAGGCTTTAAAGAATAAAGACTTGTTAGGTGCAAGTTTAGCAGCATTAGGAGTAGTGCCGTTTGTCCCTAGTAATTAAAGAGCTAGAGCTATTGATAGTAGATATGGTACTAGTTATGAAGCTGTTTATAAAGGTATGAATGAAAGGTATCAAGATCCTATGGAATATTTTATGTCTAGTTATGAACCAGTATTAGATGCTAATCTAAGTAGTAGTACTAAAGCTCAAGTAAGTAGTAATCCTAAGAATAGAGATATAAGATTCAGTAAAGGAGTTAATACTGGAGAATATAACATAGATACTGGATTAATTAGACACGAAATAGGTCATAAAGTAGATATAGATGCTACTAGAGGAGCTGTCAATACTAATCCATTTATGTAGGATTTAGCTAAAGACATATTACCTTATGATCAAGCTAGATATATGTTACACGGAATAGAAAATCCTGTTGAATCATACAAGTACTTGACTACTCCTACAGAAATTAAAAGTCACATGAATCAATTTAGATAGTATCTGATTGATAATAAGATAATGAAACCTGGAGATAAAGTTGATGATGTTCCTAATTTCTTTATGCATTTATAGGCAGCTCCAGATGAATACAAAGGAATAAAATTATTGCAAAATTTATTTAAGACTGATAGAGCCTTTAAGAAAAGGTTTGATTAGATACCGTTAACGAATATCAAAGATAACAGAGTAATAGCATGATATTATTAATGCTACATGCTGTAATAAAGGTAAAAAGAAGAAATAAATCTAATTAATATATTAATTATGGAAAAAGAAAATAAGATTACTTTAGGTGGATTTGACGCTATACTTGATAGCTTCATCCCTAATGTAAATAAAAATGTTGAAAATATCATTGCAGACGATTCTGTTGAAGAAGATGAATTAGATAATATTAAAAAGAATCAATTCGATCCTATTACAGATAATATAAAAAAACAAAAGGACAAGAAGGACGATAAGGCAGAAGATTCTAAAGACGATGTTGCTGATCCTGATGAAACAGATGATAAGTTAGATATAAAATAGAAGTCTAACGATTCTAAAAAGAATAACAAAACTATAGATAAAGTAGATGAAAAAGATGAATTAGATGGTGACGTCGATGATGAATCTACTGAAGTAGATAGTAATGTAGTAAGTAACTTCTTTGACGCTATTGCTGAGAAATTAGGTTGGGATATTAATGAAGAGGATGAAGATAGTAAACCTAAGGATGTAGACAGTCTTATTAAATATTTTCAAGATATTATAGAAGAAGAAAGCAAACCTACTTATGCTAGTGAGGAAGTAGAAGCACTTGATAACTTCGTAAAACAAGGTGGAGATCTTAAACAATACTTACAGATAGATGCAGAGTTGGATCTAGATGATATTGATATGGAAGATGAGTCTAATCAAAAGTTAGTAGTAAAACAGTTCTTAAAAGAAAAAGGTATTAGTGCTAAACAAATAGAAAAGAAAATATCCAAGTATGAAGAAGCTGGTTTACTTGAAGATGAGGCTCAGGATGCATTAGAAAGTCTTAAGGAGATAAAGGAAGATAAAAAAGAACAGCTATTATTGGAACAGAAAAAACAATATGAGCGAATGGTTGCTAACCAACAGAAATTCTATAATAGCGTTGTCTCTGAAATAAAAGGCTTAAAAAATATACGTGGTATTACGGTCCCTGAAAAAGACAAAAAAGTATTAATAGATTATATACTTAAGCCAGACACCGACGGTAAAACTAAGTACCAAAAGGACTATGCTAAAGGTGGTGTAAAGAACTTAATAGAATCAGCATACTTTACTATGAATGCAGATAAACTATTAGAAGCTGCAAAAAAAGCTGGAAGTAACTCAGCTATTGATAAGTTTAAAAATAGTTTAAAAACAACATCTGTAAATACTCGATCTAAACAAATATCAAAGAGTAATGATGATGAGCCTATTTGGTCAAATATTGCACGAAAACTGCGTATATCATAATAAATTAATAACAAATAAAATTAAATTACTAGTATTTTATGGATAACAATATTTTGAACTCGTTGGTCCTTTATAAAGGAAAATGGTTTAGCGATTTGATTGATACTAATAAAATCAGTCTCGCTTCTCAGCAAAGACCTTACGAGGTATCTACTATCCTGTCATACGTATTTGGTACTAAAGATAATGGTTACAGTACTTCTCTGGATATGTTGACAGGAGGTCTTGGTAACGTAATGACTATTGACAAACCGTCATTTGAATGGGGCGTAATGATTGATCAGGACAGAGCCGTTACAATTCGTGATGCAAAATGGAATGGAACTACTATTTCTGAAGATTCTACTCCTGGTCTTGGTAATACCCCTATCACACTGTGGTTAGAAGATAGCTGGTTTGGACCTGGTGCTACAGTAGAACTTGATGACAAGAGTCAGTTGCGTTTCGCTGATGCTCCTTATCAGGATGGTAACTTATTCGTTTATACAGGTTTCATTGCTAATGGTAACCCTGCTTCTTACATTAATCCTCGTTATTTGCAAGCTGGTTGTCAAGTATCTCGTTTGGCATCTGCTTATGAAGAATACAGTGAAGAGGCTGATATCCTGAACTACAATACTCACTTCAAGATGCGTAACTATTTGACTACAGTTCGTTTGTCTTATGATATTACAGGTTCTGCATACTCTGAAGTAATGGCCATTGCTTTGAGAGATCCTAAATCAGGTAAGACTTCTTACTTATGGTCAACTTTCCAGGAATGGGTAGCTATGCGTGAATGGTATAAGCGTCTCGAAAGAGCTTTGGTATATAATCAGAACAACGTAAATAAGGATGGTTCTTGTAACTTGAAAGGTAAGAACGGTCGCCCTGTATTTATTGGTGCTGGTTTGTTGGAACAGATTGCTCCGTCTAACAGACGTTATTACACTCGTTTGACAGCAGAATTACTGGAAGACTTCTTGTCAGATTTGTCTTACAATGTACTTGGTACTAACGAACGTAAATTCATCGGTTTGACTGGTGAAATGGGTCTTCGTGAATTTGACCGTGTACTGAAAGAAAAGATGGCTAACTTGAACATGATTGATACTGTATTTGTATCTGGTTCTGGTGAAAACTTGAAATTTGGTGGTCAGTTCAAAACTTATGCTATGAGCAACGGTATTGAACTTACTTTGAAGTACTTCCCGTTGTATGACGATTTGACTCACAACCGTCAGTTGCATCCTGTAACATTGAAACCGCTGGAATCTTACCGTATTACTTTCTTGGATCTTGGTCGTCGTGACGGTGAAGCTAACGTAGTTAAAGTAGTTCGTAAAGATCGTGAATTCGTTAGCTGGTGTACTGCTGGTTCTGTAACTCCTGCTGGTTACGCTCACTCTAATACTGAAGTTCGTTCTAACGCTAAGGACGGTTATGCAGTACATTTCTTGGGTGAATGCGGTATTATGTTGAAAGATCCTCGGGCGTGTGGGGAATTGATAATGGATTCACAAGATTGATCAGCTATTATAATAAGTTAAATTTGTAACCTAATTATGTTTCCTGCGTTATGAGAATATAAACTTAAAAAAATTATATTCTATGAAAAGTAATGAAGTATACAAAATAACAAATAAAGTAACTGGGAAAATATATATAGGCATAACAAATCAGGGCTCTGGTGCGAGATATAGACATCACTGGTATGAGTCTCGCATCGGAGAACCTTCTCCAATTCATAAGTCAATGGCTAAATATGGTGAAGAAAATTTCACTTTAGAAGTTATAGATTTCGCTGAAACTTATGAAGAGTTAAAAGAAAAAGAAAAACTTTGGATTAAAAAATTTAATTCTAACGATCGCAAAATTGGATACAATCTTACAGAAGGAGGAGATGGAACATTTGGAAGAATGCATTCTGATGAAACTAAAGAAAAAATCCGTCAAAAAGCTATTGGTAGGAAACTATCAGAAGAAACTAAAAAGAAAATGTCTGAAATACGAACTGGTAAATGCTCAGATAAACAAAAGGAACATTTAAAAAGAATATCAGTTCAGAATAGGGCGATTCCAGTATTACAGTTCTCTAAGACTGGAGAATTTATAGCTAAATACGAATCTATATCAGAAGCTGCGAGACAAACTGGAATAAACAGTGATACAATTGAGCGTCAATTGAAAAAACCTCTAAAGAATCCTAACGATTGGAGAATTAAATTTATATGGAAATCTGAAAGAACAGAAGATGCAGCAAATGCTGCTTAACTTGAATACTCTAATTATATAATTATGGAAGTAATCGTTAAATTAACAAAAATAAATCCTTGGACGGGATTAATAAAATGGTCCAACTGTTTTGATTATGTAAGTACTTACTGGACTAGATCAGGTAGTAGATATACTGGTTTAACTACAGAGAAAGCCAGAGAGTTAGAATAGAAAATGGGTAAGGCAGAAGGTGAACTAGACCCAGGTAGTACATTTTGGGATACATTTGCAATCAAAATTGGTAAGAGAGAACTAGTTATTAATACAGATAGACCAGAAGGAGAATTACAATATTTATTCTTATTGAAGCATAAGAGAGTAGCTAACGGATTAGATAAAGTAACTCCTGCTACTGATTATGTACTAATTAATAAAGAAGCTGAAGCCGAACAAGCTAATAAGATTAATAAGATTAAACGTGACGCTTATAGAGCATTGGATAAGATGAGTCTTGAAGATATGCGTAAATGTCTTAGACTGTTTGGTATTAAAGCTGATACAATGTCTAATGAATTAGTTGAAGCTAGACTTACTGAAAATATTGAAAGAGATCCAGCTAAATTTATTAGAATTTGGGTAGAAAACCCTAACAAAGAAATTAACTTCATTATTGAAGAAGCATTAAGTAAGAACATTATTCGTAAGAATAGATCTGCATATTACTTTGGTACAGATCTAATAGGCAACGGTCTTGAAGACGTAATTGCATATTTGAAGGACAAAAAGAATCAAGACTTGTACTTGAGTATAATTGGAGAGATAAAATCTAAATAATAATGACACGATCTGAATTTCACTCATACTTTAAGATAGCAATGGACAAGAACTCCTAGAGTGTAGCTTTTGGAGGATGTCCATCTTTCTTACCATAGGAAATAGACTATTGGTTAAATCAAGGTTTATATCAAGAAGTGAGTAATAAATTCACAGGTAACAATTCTCTATAGACCCCATTTGAAAAGTCAGTTAAACGAGTGCATGATTTAGAAAAGTTAGTTAAAACAGATAGCGGGTTAGTTGCATCGAAAGTATCAGATTCAAATCAATGCAAGTTAGAAAACTTATTTGGAGGTTAGAGAATGTTCTTTGTGGATGCTACTTTAAACTACAATAATAAGAAAGCTGATATTAAGCTTATTGACCACGATAGTGCTAAACGTTTTAAGAAGACTTACAATAATAATCCTTGGATTGAAGAGCCAGTAGGCGTTATCCAAGATAATACATTGATAGTTTATATAGATGATCTATCTATGGATAGTACATCTTACTCAATAGATCTTACTTACGTAAAAACTCCTACTAAGATAGAGAATTTACCAGCTAGTGGCATGAGTGAAATACCAGAATATATGTAGTTTGAAGTTATTAATAGAGCTGTAGAATTAGCTCTTGAAGACATAGAATCTAAAAGAGTTCAAACTAAATCACAGCTTAATCAAATTGATGAATAATTATGACAGAAAGATAGATGCAAATAGAAGTAGAACGTAGACTACAACTAATGGACCCAAGTCTAGTAGTAGAGAACAAATTAAGTTCCGATACTATTATAGCATTCATCAATGAAGCAATAGATAAATACTATAAGACTAGATATTCTGGAATAAATTTTAAACAGTAGGGATTTGAACAGACTCAAAAACGTATAGACGATCTACGTACTTTAGTAAAATCTAAAGTATTCTCTAACGAGATCAATGAGTAGGACAATACTTATACTGTTACACTACCTTCTGATTATGTATTATTACTTGGTGATACTGCTGGTATAACTCCTAAAGGCATCAATGATTGCTGGGAGAAAGACAATAAAGGAGATTATAAAGTAAAATATACAGATACATTAGAATCTACTATTGAAACTATAGATAGGCAATTGAGTAATACTTTATCAGAACATAAATTAAAATACTGTTCAGCTAGACCTTTAAAACTAATCCATGATAATAGTATAACTTTATATACAGATGGTAATTATAAAGTAAGTAATTATAAGATAACTTACTTATCTAAACCTGCTAAGATAAATGCAAGTAATATTACTAATACTGAATATACTAGTTTACCTGAACATACTCACTTAGAAATAGTAAAGATAGCTATACAGTTATACTTAGCTACCAAGCCTATGTAGAATTACTCGGTATACTCCAACGAGGTTAATCAAATGGAGTAAATAAATTAATGCGCTTGTTGACGTGGAAATCTGCAATAAGGAAAGTAGAAGACAAGCAGACTAGCGCTAAGTCTAATAATTAATTATTTTTATAGATATATGATAACTAGAGTTGACACCGTACTTATCGGTAAAAATTGTCCAGGATCTTACACTAATATTGATTCCTTGGCTGCTGGTGATGTTGCTTTATTTGATAAAAATAAGGTATTGATCAAATCTGCTGCTGAAGCAGTTAAAGCTTCTGCTGTATACATTGGTGTATGTGATAAGAAAGTAAACATCACACTTCCTAATGGTAATCCAGCTTCAAAAAATATTTTTGAATATTCAAACATTATTCAGAAAGCATCTAAACCTTCATACGTAATTGGTAAATACGAAGCTCCTGCTTAGGAAAAGATTGAAATTGATTTTACTAATGCTTCTGTTGTTATTGGTCACAGATACGTTCTTCGTATTGTTTACAAGGATGTTTATGAAGCTCCAGGTCAGTTCACTCATACTTATGAAGCTATTGCAACATCTGAAACTGCTGACGATCTTGGTAATGCATTGCTGAAGAAGATCAATGCTCACGCTAATCGTCGTATCACAGCATCTTTCTCAGCACATAAACTTACTTTAACAGCTATGGAAAAAGATGACAATGAAGGAGTAAACTCATTGAATGAATATTCAATTGTATCCATGTCTGCTTCTTTATATGTTACTATCCCTGGTGCTTTGTTATCTAATGTACCTGAATCAGTACCTGGTGTTGTTATTAAAGACATTGAAGGCAAACCTGGTAAAGGTTACTGGAAACAAGTTCGTGATGCTGAAGTACGTATGATGGGTTATAAAGGTATCGTAATGACAGGTGCTTATCCTGCTGTTGAATAGGATAGAAAAGTATCTGAAGGTACTACATACGATTACGTTACTATTGAAAACGATAACTTGTATTTGAGTCCCGATAACCAGTACATCAAAACTACTCCGCTTACTACCGAATTGTATGTAGAAGCTGGTAGCTTGAGTGATTCTGTATTTGCTAAAGCTTTGAAGTCATTTGTTACTGGTGTTGTTGCTGAGTAATTTAACAACAAAATAACGGTTTCTTTATTTAAAACCTGGCGAGGTTGAGGTTTATCCTCGGCTTCGCCTTTTTAATTTTATAGATATGAAAATAATTAATGCTGTATTAAAAGATAACAATCTTACTATAACTTTAGATGCTAATGCTAATGTTAGTAAGGTGTACTTAGATTCTGTATTGAATCAAAACAATATGTACTCTGATGAAGATACTAAACACACACATACTATAACTGACATAGCTATAGAGGATAATGAAATTATTGTTGACGTTAGTGAGTATGAAGAAACTTCTTTTATTGTGAGCGTTTTAACTACAAACGGAGATAGAGACGAAATCATAGCAATAGACCAACAAGAGTTGTACTTAGCTAAGGTAAATCTATTGAATGCTTACTGTAGCACATGCTTAGATAAACATCAAAAACATGTTATAACGATGTGTGATTTTAAATCACAATTATTAAACTATGCTTTAGATAATAATCTTACTGAAGATGCTATAAGTCATTATATTGATTTAAGTAGATTATTAGGCATGCACAGTTGTCATAATTGCAGTAAGTGTACTAATAATAGAATATGTAATAAATGTTGTAATGGAATGTGTGCGTTATGATAAAAGGAGAATATAAAACTGCATGTAGGCTAAAAGAATAGACTAAGTATAATATTGACTATGATAGCTGTCAAATACTTAATTTAACTTGTGCTAATTACATATATGATTTAATTTAGCAGTCTACTAAATATGAAATAAGTTTAGAATCTATAAAGAAAATGTTAGCTATGATATATGAACTACTAGGTCATGAAATAAAATATACTATTCCGCAATATATTGGAGATAAAAAGGAGTGCTATTATGGAGTTGTAGCTAATGACTTTGTAACAGATTCTGAGAATATAAAACAATTAAGTAGTGTATTTCAAAGTTCTAATAATTTTACTGATATTTTTAGTACCAACTATCAAAAAATACTATATGCATACCCTAGTGAGTTTGGGGATATTAGTAGTATTAAAGATTAGAATCAATTTGAAATAAGAGAGTCATTTGAAAAGAAAACAGTAATCATAGATAATATACAATACAATGTGTATATATTAAAAGATGCGAGTTCTGTTGATAATTATAAAATATATTTTGTATGATACAAGTAGCTGATAATTTTAATTATA
>UMHM01099496.1_pt1 | contig 83399 bp, 70 predicted proteins | sample 1965501 | NCBI WGS metagenome assembly UMHM01 (sample SAMEA4836095, study PRJEB28245) | human gut metagenome | biome: gut microbiome; material: fecal sample | place: Denmark | collected 2008
TGGGGTCGAGGGGCATAATGCCCCTCGCGGGGTCAAGGGGCGGCCCCCTGCTATTTCAGTTTGACCACGACGACGCCGTCTGCGGGAATGCGCGCGACTATCTTGTTGCCCTCAATCGCCGCGTCCCCCGCTATTATGCTCATAACTTCTCCGATGACGCCCACCGACGTCGCTTCCTTGCCCGCCGTCGCAGGGGAAACATAGTCGTCCCTGTACAGTTTTGCGATATCTAACCGCCTCTTTTGAGCAATCTTCGTCTTGTTGAAGAAGCACACCGCGATTCCGCCGTCGGCAAGAGGTCTGGCAAGCACGTCCACCGCGCCGCGGCGAATGCGTTTCGCCTGCTTTCCGAGGGGGTCCTGGTCTATCGCTATGAGCTCGCGGTTGGCGACGATATCCAGCACGGGTTTGGTTATCTTGCGTATGTCGTTGCCGAGGACGAGCGGCGCGCTCATCATACACCACAGCGCGAAGTGGGAGAGGTTCTGATTGTAAGTCAGTTTGCCGTTGCCGACTTCCAGCATATCGGGGTCGTTGAAGTGACCGGGAGAGGCATATTTCCAGAGCTTTACGTTGCGGGAATAAATGGTTTTTATCCAATACCACCACGGACGGATGTCCGGGGTCGTGCGCCACATATTCCCGGCGGACGCACCCCACAGCCACGGCTTGCGGAAGCCCCATTCGCATATGGAGAAACGGATTGGCCTCACCTCTTCGCCGCGCTCTGCGGCGACCTCCGCCGCAGCTTCTTTCAGCGCATATGCCATTTTCCGATACTGTATCGCCGCGCTGTCGCGGGAATTTGCCACGGGATTGCCGAGCTCTATTGCGTTCCTGCCCGCATTCAGGCGGACGACGGTCTGAAAACGCGCGGTAAGGTTGAAATGTTTCTGCGGCGGAAACTCTATCCCTCCGCACTCTCTTCCGTTCACGGTGACAGCGAGATATTTTTCGTACCTGCCGTATTTTTTTATCTCGACCGTGAGCACATATTCCCCGTCCGCGTCCACCACGACGTTGTCGAAAACTATACTCCCCTTGCCCTCGTCAAGCCCGGACACATACTGTCCGCCCGGCAAGGCGTCGCACTTTCTGCGGCGGGCAAGCCCTTTCAGTATGCAGTTGGACACCTGATATTCGACCGCCTTCCCGCTGCCGAGAGGTGAAATCTCTATGCCGTACACCAGCGGCGCATAGCGCGGGACGGGAATGTTGTGGCAGAAGTCGTATTTGAGATACTCCATCCCCCACCTTGCGAAAGTGCGGGCGTCATCGCGCTCCCTGCCCAGGCTTGCGGGCAGGTCCTCGCAGGTCAGGGTGCCGTTCGAGGAATATATCCCCGCCTTGAACCCCATTTCGTTGAGACGGCGCACCAGCGCGGGTATGCCGTCGGGAAAGCGCACGAGCTCTCCCTGCATATCGCCGTGCGCGTCGCGCATATTGGAATGCCAGTTGTCGTCGAGATTGACATACCGATAGCCCGCGTCCAGCAGTCCGTTCTCTTTCATCGCCGCCGCCGTGTCCTCGATGAGTTTCGCGTCAATGTTGTTGCGGAAGGTGTTCCAGCTGGACCACCCCATAAGCGGCGTATCGCCCGACCCGTTTTCATAGGGAGCGGCGGACGGACGGTCCACCGAAGGCGCGCCGATAAGCGCGCGCCTGAAATAACATATCGGGCACATCTTGTTGCGTTTCAGCATAATAAAACCTCTTTTTCTGCAAAACCGCGCCTTGCGACGCGGTGCGTTGATTTCTTATTTCGCGGTCGGAGCGGTGTACCAGACGTGCGCCTCGTAGGGTTTGAGCACGTCCGCCATCGAACCTTTGTAGTTGCCGATGAGGTGCTTCGCGCCTGCACGCACGCACTTCTTCGCTCCTGCCGCGGACACGGGTTTGTCCGTCATATTGATGACCACGGTCAGCACGCCGCCGTCTTCCGCCACCTTGTCATAGGCGAAGATTTTGCCGCTTGTGCGCAGCTTTTCCTCATATCTGCCGTATATCGCCGTCTCCTTATACTCCTTGCGCAGCGCTATGACCTTGCGGTAATAGTTGAGCAAAGAGTCGGGGTCGCTCTCTTCCGCTTCGACGTTGATTTGCGTGTAATTCGGGTTGACGTGGAACCACGGCTTGCCCGTCGTGAACCCCGCGTTGTCGGCGGCGCTCCACTGCATACAGGTGCGCGCGTTGTCGCGGGCGGCATAGGCGCAGTTTTCGAAAATCTTCTTTTCAGAGAACAGATGCGTCTTTTCCATTATGCCTTTGGCGCAGAAAGTCGCGACGTCGACAAAATCCTCCCAGCCTTTGAAAGGATAGTCCAGCATACCTATCTCCTGCCCCTGATACACAAAGTGCGTGCCCGACATAAAAGTGTAGAGCGTCGCGAGCGCCTTGCCGCTCTCCGTACGCAGTTTTTCGCTGCCGTAACGGGAGATGACGCGGGGCTGGTCGTGGTTTTCGAGATAGTTGGTGTTCCACGCGATGCCGTACATCTTGTGCTGCCAGTTGCGGTACACCTTTTTGAGCTTGCGCAGGTTGAACTTCGTCCTGAGATAGCTCGTCATAAAGCAGTCCGCTTCCATATGCTGGAACTGGAACATCATATCCAGCTGCTGGTCCTTGCCTTCGGTGATGTATTTCAGCGCGTTTTTCGGCGTCATCATAGGCGCTTCACCGAGCTGGAACGCGTCGTAATTCTTGACGACCTGCCTGTATTCCATAAGGTATTTGTGGATGTTGGGGCCGGGGGAATAGTGTTCCATACCGCGCATTATCGGCAGAGGGAAGCCGTTGGGCAGTCCTTCGCGCTTGCTGATATACGTGATGACGTCCTCGCGGAAGCCGTCGACGCCCATATCCAGCCAGAATTTCATCACCTTTTTCACTTCCTCGCGCACGGCGGGATTGTCGTGGTTGAGGTCGGGCTGCTCCACCGCGAACAGATGGAGGTAATACTCCCCCCTCTCCTCGTTCCACTCCCACGCGTTGCCCGGGAATGTGGACATCCAGTTATTGGGGAACTTTTTGCCGTCCTTGCCCCTGCCTGGACGCCAGATGTAATAATCCTTGTATTTCGGGTCCTTCGCCGCGCTCTTTTTGAACCATTCGTGCTGGTCGGACGTATGGTTGACGACGAGGTCCATAATGATTTTCATACCCCTTTCGTGCGCGCCGTCGAGCACTGCCCTGAAATCTTCCATCGTGCCGTATTCGGGGTTGATGTTGTAGTAGTCCGCTATGTCATAGCCGTAGTCCTTCTGCGGAGATACATAAAGCGGCGAAAACCAAATTGCGTCCACGCCCAGGCTTTTGATGTAATCCAACTTGCCGAGCACGCCTTTGAGGTCGCCCACTCCGTCGCCGTTGCCGTCGCAGAAACTGCGCGGCCAAATCTGATAGACGGACAATTCTTTGTACCAGGTCTTTTTCATAACGCCATAATTCTCCCTTTCCTAGGTTTGACGATATTATAATACCAACATCATCGCCCACTTTCAAGAGAATGGAAAAAGTTTGCTTCGTAAAAGGTATCACCTCGCCCCCCTTGGGGAGATTTTCTTCACGCTTCCGCCCCGCAAGCCGACGGCATATTTACGAAAGCCGCGGCGGGGCGGAGGGGTGCGACGCCAGGCGCAAAGCAAGCGTTTTGCGCAAAACAAACGGCGGCACAACATAACAAAACGCGGAGTTAAACTCCGCGTTTTGTGTTTTTAAGTGCCGTTTTATGCGATTTATGCTCCGTCATTCTTCGGCGGGAGTTTCGGCTTCCGCTTCCGCGGACGGCTGTTCCGAACCCGCGGACGCGCCTTCCGCATTCTCTTCCGCTGCGGCGTTTTCTTCCGCGGGAAGCTCCTCTTCCTCTTCGTGGGGAGTGAGCGCGATGCTGACGACTTTCGCCTCTTCGCCTTTGAGTTTCATAATCCGCACGCCCTGCGTCGCCCTGCCTATCTTGGATATCTCGTCCGCCTGCACGCGGATGATGATGCCGCCGTCCGTAATCATCATCACGTCCATATCGGCGGGGATGACTTTCAGCCCCGCAAGGTCGCCCGTCTTGTCGTTGAACACGCCCGCTTTGACGCCTTTGCCCGCTCTGCCCTGCAACGGATAATCCGCCACGTTGCTGCGCTTGCCGTAGCCCTGGGTGGTGATGGTGAGAATCTCGCATCCGTCGTGCACCACGGCGAGGTCCACCATATGCGCGCCTTCGGGTATGCGCATACTCTTGACGCCCATTGCCGTCCTGCCCGTGGGACGCACGTCTTTCTCGTGGAAGCGGATGCAGTAGCCTTCGCTGGACGCCATAATGAGCTGGTCGTCGCCGCTTGTCAGCACCGCTTCGATGAGCTCGTCCTCTTCCATAAACTTGATGGCTATCTTGCCGTTGCGCTTGATGGACGCAAACTCTTCGAGCGGAGTCTTCTTGATGAGCCCGCGTTTGGTGGCGAGCATAAGGAATTTGCCTTCCCTCTCCTCGGGCAGCGGGAGCACCGTCTGCACCTTTTCGCCGGGCGAAAGCTGCAACAGATTGATTATCGCGCGGCCGCGGGAAGTTTTGCTCGCTTCGGGTATCTCGTAACCCTTCATCGTGAACACTTTGCCGAGGTTGGTGAAGAAGAGCATATCCTGGTGCGTGTTGCTCACGAAAATGTGCTCGATGAAGTCGTCATCCTTCGCCTTGTGCGCGGTGACGCCCATCCCTCCTCTTCTCTGGGAGCGGTATTCCGCCACGGGCAGACGCTTGACGTATCCGCCGTGCGTCATAGACACCACGATGTCCTCTTTGTCAATGAGGTCGGCAATGTTGATTTCGGAATAATCGTAGCTGAGCTCGGAACGTCTGGGCGTGCCGTAGCGTTCCTTGATTTCGGTGAGCTCGGTGACGATGATTTCCTTGACCGCCTCTTCCGAACCGAGGATGCGCTTGTATTCCACGATTTCGGCGCGCTTCTGTTCCAGCTCCTCGTTGATTTTCTCCACTTCGAGCCCCGTAAGGCGCTGCAAGCGCATTTCGAGTATCGCCACGGCCTGTTTCTCGCTGAGCAGGAAACGCTCCGTCAGATTGTCGATGGCGGCTTGTCTGTCCGCGCTCTTTTTGAGCAGTTCCACCACTTCGTCGATGTTGGCGAGCGCGATGGCGAGACCGTTCAGGATATGCTCTCTCTCCTCCGCCTTTTCGAGGTCGAACTTCGTACGGCGGATGATGACGTCCTCCTGATGCGCGATGTAATATTCGAGGATTTGTTTGAGGTTGAGGATGCGGGGCACGCCGTCCACGAGCGCGAGCAGGATGATGGAGTTGTTGACCTGCAAACTCGTCTGCTTGAACAGCGTATTGAGCACCACCTGCGGGTTGTGGTCCTTTTTGACGTCGATGACGATGCGCATACCCGTGCGGTCGGTCTCCTCGCTGATGTCGGAAATGCCTTCCAGCCTCTTGTCCTTGACCTGGTCCGCGATGTTTTCGATGAGACGCGCCTTGTTGACCTGATAGGGTATCTCCGTGATGATGATGCGGCTCTTGCCGTTGGGGAGCTCCTCTATCTCCGTGCGGGAGCGGATGACCGCGCCGCCGCGGCCCGTGCGGTACGCCTGACGTATCGCCGCTCTGCCCAGCACCAGACCCGCGGTGGGATAGTCGGGCGCGGGGATGTATTCCATAAGGTCGTCCACTTCGAGCTCGGGGTTGCGGATGAGCGCGACGACGGCGTCAATGACCTCGCCGAGGTTGTGGGGAGGAATGGACGTCGCCATACCGACCGCTATACCGTCGGAACCGTTGACGAGCAGATTGGGAAAACGCGAAGGCAGCACCACGGGCTGCTCGCGCGTGTCGTCGAAGTTGGGATAGAAGTCGACGGTGCGCTTGTCGATGTCGCGTATCATTTCAAGCGCTATCTTGGAAAGACGCGCTTCGGTGTAACGGTATGCCGCGGGAGGGTCGCCGTCCACGGAACCGAAGTTGCCGTGACCGTCCACCAGCGGGCAGCGGATGGAAAAGTCCTGCGCCAGACGCACCATCGCGTCGTAAACGGAAACGTCGCCGTGGGGATGGTATTTGCCCAGCACTTCGCCGACCACCATCGCGCTCTTGCGGTAAGGCTTGTCGGGCGTGAGGTTGAGCTCGCTCATGGCGTAAAGAATGCGCCTGTGCACGGGTTTCAGACCGTCGCGGACGTCGGGTATCGCTCTGGACACGTTGACCGCCATCGCATAGGAGATGAAGGACTTTTTCAGCTCGTTCTCCACCTCGACGTTGACTATCTTGCTGTCGGCAAGATGTTCGAGATATTCTTTGTCTTTCTGCGTATCTTTGCTCATGCGTCCCTCCGTCAGATGTCAAGGTCTTCGACAAGTTTTGCGTTCTCTTCGATGAACGCGCGCCTGAGTTCGGGCTGTTCGCCCATAAGCACCGAGAACATTTCGTCCGCAGAGATGGCGTCTTCCATACTTACGCGGAGAAGAGTGCGGCTCTTGGGGTCCATCGTGGTTTCCCAAAGCTGTTCGGGGTTCATTTCGCCGAGGCCTTTGTAGCGCTGCAAATCGAAGCCCTTCCTGCCGTTTTCCTCATAGAAAGCGTTCAGCGCGTCGTCGTCGTAAAAATACCATTCCTGCTTGCCGCGCGCGAGCTTGTAAAGCGGGGGCTGCGCGATGTAAACGTGACCGTTCTCGATGAGCGGACGCATAAAGCGGAAGAAGAAGGTGAGCATCAGTATGCGGATGTGCGAGCCGTCCACGTCCGCGTCCGTCATACATATGATGCGGTCGTAGCGCAGCTTGCTCTCGTCGTAATCCGCGTTGATGCCGCAGCCGAACGCGGTAATCATCGCCTTGATTTCCTCGTTTTCGAGCACCTTGTGCAGCCTTGCCTTTTCGACGTTCAGTATCTTGCCCCTGAGGGGAAGTATCGCCTGGAAACGACGGTCTCTGCCCTGTTTCGCGCTGCCGCCTGCGGAGTCGCCCTCGACGAGATAAATCTCGCACGCCTTGGGGTCCTTGTCCGTGCAGTCGGCGAGTTTGCCGGGCAGCGTCGTGCTTTCGAGGGCGGATTTGCGCCTTGCGGTTTCGCGCGCCGCTCTCGCCGCTTCGCGCGCCCTCTGGGCGGTGATGGTTTTGAGGATGAGTTCCTTGGCTTCGCGGGGATGTTCTTCGAGATAAGTCCCCAGCCCTTCCGTCACGCTCTTCGCCACGGCGGCTCTCATACTGCTGTTGCCGAGCTTGGTCTTGGTCTGCCCTTCGAACTGGGGCTCCGCGAGCTTGACGGAAATGACCGCCGTCAGACCTTCGCGCACGTCCTCACCGGAAAGTTTGTCCGCTTCTTTCAGAATGCCCGCCTTCTTGCCGTAGTCGTTGATGACCTTGGTGATGGCCGCCTTGAAGCCTTCGAGATGCGTGCCGCCCTCTTCCGTGTTGATGTTGTTGGCAAAAGCGAGAATGGTGTCGGTGTAAGAGTCGTTGTACTGCATCGCCACCTCAATCTCGCTGTCCACATACTGCGCGTCGAAATAGACCACGTTTTCGAATATGGTTTCCTTGTTGCGGTTGAGGCTCTCGACAAAGGACACTATGCCGCCCTCGTAGCAGAACACTTCCCTGCGCGCGGGTTCGACGCGCTCGTCCGCAATCTCGATTGTCAGCCCCTTGTTGAGGTAGGCAAGCTCGCGCAGACGGGATTTCATCGTGTCGTAATTGAAATCCAGCGTTTCGAAAATGTCGCCGTCGGGATAGAACGTAATGGTCGTCCCCGTGCCTTCCGCAGGCCCGATTTCCGCAAGAGGTCTTTCCGCTATACCGCGATTGAAACGGATGCGGTAGAGCTTGCCGCCCTGCCTGACTTCCGCCACCAGCCATTCCGAAAGCGCGTTGACGCAGGACACGCCCACGCCGTGCAGACCGCCCGAAATCTTATATCCGCCGCTGCCGAACTTGCCGCCCGCGTGCAACTTGGTGAGCACGACTTCCACCGCGGATTTGCCTTCTTTTTCGATGATGCCGACGGGAATGCCTCTCCCGTTGTCCGCCACGCGCACCGCGCCGTCGGAAAGAATCTCGACCGTGATGTGCGTGCAGTAGCCGGCAAGAGCCTCGTCGATGGAATTGTCGACGACTTCCGTCACGAGATGATGAAGCCCTCTCGCGTCCGTCGAACCGATATACATACCGGGGCGTTTGCGGACGGGGTCCAGCCCTTCCAGCACCTGTATGTCGGTCGCATTATAGCTGTGTTTGACTTCTTCCATGCTTCCTCCTTGTGTTCGTATAGGTTAACTGTGATAGCTAATAATAACGAATATTTATTGTATTATATCACACGCACGCGCGCAAAGCAAGCGTTTTGCGCGCCGTGCGCGCGTATATGAAAACAAGCCCCCGAACCCCGCTCATTCGCGGCGGAAACGGTAAAAATCGACGTTTGTCGAACGCGAAATTGACATTTGATGTAAATTGTTTTATCTTCTTGTCGTGAAAACGCTCGGAAAAACGAAACTTTATCCCGCGGCGGCGCTTGCCGTGCTTATCGTGCTGATTGCGGCGGCACTGTTCCCCGTGTCGTCCGCCGCTTTTGCCGCAGCCCCGCTGAATGCGGAGATAATTGAGCAAAACGGCAGGATTTTCCTGCAATGGGACGCCGTCGACGGTGCGGATTCGTACGAAATCGAAGCCGTTTCGGAATACGGTTCGGCGTCCAGACAAACCGCCGACGCTTCCCCGACCGAAATCGGAGACCTGTTCACTCTGGGCGGCGAATACTCCGTCACGGTCACCGCGTTTTCGGACGGAGAAGCGCTTGCCGCCGACACTGCGGTTTACGGTTATGTCGTCACCCTGTCCTCTCCCGCCGACCTGCGGTATTCGGACGGAGCGCTCCGCTGGACCGCCGTGCCCGGTGCGACGGGCTATTCCGTCACTGTAAACGGCATACCTCTCGGCAGCACCGCGGCGGACGAAACGGAGTTCGACTTGTCCGGGATACTCGCCGTGACGGGAGAATATACGGCCGCCGTGACGACGCTCGGCGACGGCGTCTTCAACCTCGATTCCCCTGCGGCGGAGCTGTCGTTCGCGTTCTCCGCGCCGCCCCTTTCTCCGTATGACATAGCGCTCGGAAAAAGTGGGGAAAGCTATATCGCAAGCTGGCCGCCCATGACGGACGAATCGCCCGAAGGATATGTTTATAAAGTCGAAACCGACGGTGAAACGTTGTTTTGCGGCATTACGGAGGAAAACCACGCCGACGTCACCGCATATGTCGCGGAGGACGGAGTCTACGTTCTGTCCGTCGCCTGCGTCCGCGACGGAATCCGCGGCGCCTTCTTTTCCCGCTCGTTTACGGTGACGGGCGGAGAGATTGTTTTATGAAAAAGAAAATCCTGCCCGCTTTGTTCCTGCTCTGCGTATGCGCCGTGTTGCTTGCGGCGTGTTCGGAGGACCTCCCGACTCTTCCCGCCGAAGACGGCTATGCCGTTTCGGGCAGCATTACCGCGGACGGAGAGCCTTTGGAAGGCGTCAGCGTGCTCGCCGACGGACAGGAAGCCGGCAAAACGAATTCTTACGGCATTTATTCCCTCACGGGTCTGGAATACGGCACGGTCATCGCATTCGTTGCGGACGGCTACACCTTCTCGCCCGAAAGCTACACCGTACGGGAAAACGCGTACGACCTCAACGTGCTCGCGTTCAAGGAAACGCCGGACGACGGCGACACCGACGAACCGTCCGAACCCGACGAACCGTCCGAACCCGACGAGCCCACCGAGCCCGACGAACCTTCCGAACCCGACGAACCGTCCGAGCCAGATGAGCCGACCGAGCCTGATGAGCTTGACGCTCCGCACGGATTTTTCGCGGCGTACACGGACGACGGAAATATTGTCCTTAACTTCTCCGCCGACGGCGCCGCGCAGTCGTTTTCCTTCGCGCTGTCCTGCGGGGACACCACCCTTTCCGCCGAATGCGCGGTGACGGAGGACAAAGAAAGCAAAGCGGATTTCGGAGAGTTCTCTCTCCCCGTCTATGTCGACCCCGAAAGCGAAGACGGGCTTTCCGTCCTGATGGACATCACGGACGCGGTCTCCTTCTTCGGCGGGACTTTCACCGTCACCGTGACCGCTTCGGCGGAAAATATGAAGGACGGCGTGTCTGAGCCTTTTGTATGTTCCTTCGCTGCGGGAGAGCCGCGGGTGTACGGTCTGACCCTGCAAGACGGCACACTTTCGTGGCACACCGAACACCTTCCCGAAGGGTGCACTTTCGCCGTAATCGTCAACGGACTGAGGGTGTACGAAACTGCTGCCGAGGAAGCAGACTTAGCCGACCTGCCCTTCGCGCTCCCCGACGGCGCAACGCTCCGCGTCGCCGCCGAAAAGGACGGCTCGGCGGTTGCGGTCTCGGAAGAAATCGTCTTCGGCGAAACGATGTGATTTTTGCACAAAGGCAGGTTAATCGGCGGTTTTTCCGAAACAAACTTCGTTTTTTTGCCGACTTCCGCGACGGCGGTACGAAAAAACGGCACGCTCTCGCGTGCCGTTTTCACAAGGGGGATAAAAGGAGGATTTTCCCTTTCGGGATGATGTTATTCGATTACGATGTTCTTCTTGGTGTCGGGTTTCTTCTCTTCTTTCTTGGGCAGAGTGACCGTCAGGACGCCTTTGTCGTATTTCGCCTTGATGGACTCTTCCTCGGTGTCGCCGACATAGTAGCTTCTCTGGCAGGAAACGCTCCTCTCTTTCCTGACGTAGCGGTGCTCTTCCTTGCCGCTTTCGTCCTTTTCCTTCTTCTCGGCACGGATGGTGAGATAGCCGTTGTCGAGGTCGAGAGAGATGTCCTCTTTGTCAAAGCCGGGCATTTCGACATCCAGGATGTAGGAGTCCTTGGTTTCCCTGATGTCCGTCTTCATCGCGTCCAGCTTTTCGTCGTAAAACAGCGGACGGAAGAAATTGTCGAATGCGTCGTCGAAGAAATCGAACGCGTGATTGTTTCTGTTATAGTTGGTAAGATAATTCTTCATAAGTCACAAGCTCCTTTATGTTTATTTTCGGAACGGGTGACGGCCTTAGCTCCTTTTGGCACTCGCCGTCTTTGTCTGTTAGCACTCTATCGCTCCGACTGCTAACATTGTAGCACACTCTTTCCCCTTGTCAATAGTTTTTGCAAAAAATTTTCAAAAAATTTACTCTCCCCCGATTTGCCTGAAAAAACCGCTTCCTCCGCTCTTTTTGCACACCTTGCGCCCGTACGGAATATACTGCGCTATGCAAAACCTTACGGAAACCAGAAAATATTTCGGGACGGACGGCATTCGCGGCGTCTACGGCGAAGACCTGACGGACGGGCTCGCAATGCTTGTCGGCAACAGCCTCGGCCTTGCCGCCGCGGGCGGCACCGTCGTCATAGGACGCGACAACCGCACCGGCGGCGAAAATCTCGCGCGTGCGCTTGCGGAAGGCGTGCTCGCCGCCGCGGGCAACGTAGTTGACCTCGGCGTTGTGACCACCCCGTGCGTGTCTTTCGTAACAAGGGAAACGGGGGCGTCCGCGGGCGTGATGGTGAGCGCGTCGCACAATCCTCCGCGCTACAACGGCATCAAAGTTTTCGGGCCCGACGGCAGAAAGCTCGCAAGGGAAAGGGAAGCGCTCGTGGAAAAGCACATCGCGGACGCGAAATTGTGTTACGCGGAGTACCGCGGCGAGGTGCGGAGCGCGGCAGGACTGACCGAAAGTTACAAATCCGCCGTCTGCGCCGCCGCGGGAAGCCTTGACGGGCTGCGCGTCGTGCTGGACTGCGCGAACGGCGCCGCGGCATATACCGCGCCCGAAATCTTTTCGCGGCTGGGGGCGGAAGTCTTCCCCGTCTTCACATCTCACGACGGCGCTCTCATAAACGAGGGCTGCGGCGCGCTTCACCCCGATGCCGTGGCGGAAGAAGTCGTGCGGCGCGGCGCCGACATCGGGCTGTGCTTCGACGGCGACGCGGACAGGGTAATCGCAGCGGACGAAAACGGAAAAACCGTCGACGGGGATATAACGATATACATTCTCGCCCGCAAAATGAAAGCGGAGGGACGCCTGCCCTGCTCCGCCGCCGTCGGCACCCTGCATACGAATATGGGCGTGGAAGCGGGGCTTGCAAAGCTCGGCATTGACCTCGTCCGCACGGACATCGGAGACCATAACGTCATCAGGTGTATGTGCGAGGCGGGGCTTGCGCTCGGCGGGGAGCAGTCCGGGCACATCATTCTCAGCGAATTTCTGCCCACGGGCGACGGCGTATTCGCGGGCGCAAGGCTCGCGCGCGTCCTCAAAGAAAGCGGGAAAAAACTCTCCGAGCTTGCCGACTGTCAGGTCTTTCCGCAGCGCAACGCGGAAGTTGCCACCCGTCACAAGGAAAAGATAGCGCGGGACAAAACGCTGCTGCGCTACGTGGCGGCAATAGAAGATATGCTGGGCGACAGCGGCAGGATTATGCTGCGGCCGAGCGGCACGGAGAAAAAGCTCCGTATTATGGCGGAAAGCCGCGACGCTTTCCTTGCGGACTTCGCCGCACGGAGCATCGAACTCTTCATACGGACGCAGTTCGAGCTGCTCTGACCGCGTCACCGCCGCACCGCATCCGCGGTCGGGAAAAGTCGGCTTTTCCTTAACGTGGGCGTTGACAACGGAGCGTATATATAACAAAAACAGCCGTTTTCACGGCTGTTTTGACTTGTTAAACGTCGTTTTGTTCATTTTCCTTCCACCAATCCGCGCAGATAATCCGTCATTCGGGCGCCGTAACGCCTCAACCCCATTTCCACGTTGGCCTGCAAGAAACCGAACTTGTCGCCTATGTCGTAGCGCACCCCTTCGAAGTCGTAAGCGTACACGCCTTTGTCCGTCAGCAGGTCTATCGCGTGCGTCAGATATTTCTCTCCGCGGAACACGGGCGCGCGCTCTATCGCCCCGTAGATGTCGGGCGTGAGGACATATCTCCCCAGGCTGCTGAGAGTGGAAGGCATATCGTCGGGGGAAGGTTTTTCCACGATGCCCAGCACTTCCGTAAGCCGCCCTTCCGTCCTGCCCTTCCTTATCACCGCATATTTCGCCGCTTCCTGCCGCGGCCTTTCCTGCACTCCGAGCACCGTTTTGCCCGTGCGGCCGTAGGCGCGGATGAGCTGTTTCAGACACGGTTCGCCGCCGTCGTTGACAATCACGTCGTCGCCGTACATCACGGCAAAAGGTTCGTCGGCGGTAAATTCCCTCGCAAGCAGCACCGCCCCCGCGGTCCCGTCCGCCTCGTCCTGATAAACGAACTCGAAACGCACCCTTTCCAGCAGGTCGTCAAGCTCCCTTTCCGCGGCGCAGGTCGCTTCCTCCTTGCAGAAATAACGGCGGATGAGTTCCTTTTCCCTGTTGATGACGACGAGGATTTCTTCTATCCCGCTGTCCGCCGCCTCCTGCGCCACATATTGCAGCGCGGGCGTGTCTATGAGCGCCAGCATCTCTTTGGGCAGCGCCTTCGTCACGGGAAGAAACCTCGTTCCGTGCCCCGCCGCGGGTATTACGGCTTTTCTGACTTTTTTCATCTGCCCCTCCGAGCGCTTACTACTTATATTCTATACATTTCGGCGGCTTTTTGCAATACGAATTTGCCCCGTGCGCGCATATGCGGGCGGCGGCGCACCCCGAAGTCCCATCTCCCTCCGCGCCGACACGCCGCAAAATGCCGTGCACACAAACGAAAATGCTGCGCATAATAATAAGCGAGCCGCGGCGAGCGGTTGAAAACCGCGCCGCTTTGCTTTATAATCGAGCGCAGGCGCAATGAAAAAATGTCTTATCGTCATCAACAGAATGAGCGGCCGCTCCGCAAAAATCGACAGGGATAAACTCCTTGCCAAATTCGGCACGGCTTATGACGTCACGGTGACGGAAATAACCTGCGACACGGACGAATGGTCGCCGAAAGGATACGACCTTGTCGTCGCGTGCGGCGGTGACGGCACGTTCAACCGCGCGCTCAACCTCTGCGCCGAGGAAAACGTAAATCTGATTTATTACGGCTTCGGGACATTCAACGAATGTGCCAAGGCGAAAGGCAAATCCCGCGAAGGGCGGGAGTTCATACGGCTTTACGAATACGCCTCCGTGTCCGGCAGATATTTCGGCTACGTCGCCGCGACGGGGTCGTTCACCCCCCTCGGATATGTGGTGGACTCCTCCTCAAAACAAAAAATGGGCGTGCTTGCCTACCTTCTCCGCGTCGTAAGGGAATACAAGGTCTGGAACATAGGCGCGCGCGTCACCGCGGACGGCGACGTTTACACGGGCAACTACACGCTCATTATGGCAATAGACTCGATGCGCTGTTTCGGCTTCCGTTTCAACAGACTTTACGAACCCGACGACGGAAAAGTCCACCTCCTGCTCGTAAGAAGCCCCGGCAAGGATAACTTCGTGAACAGAGTCAGAATATTCTTCCCGCTGTTCCGCGCATTCTTCATCGGCTTCGGCAAAGAAAAGCACGGCAAAGACATTACCTTCCGCGCCGTGAAAAAGCTGGACATCTCCCTTTCCTCTCCCGCCGTATTCGACGTGGACGGCGACGCGGCGGAGTTCGGAAACGCATTGTCCGTTTCCGTCACAACGCCGAAAAACGAGGTTTATATCGGCGATTTCGACGCATTATCTCTTTGATTTGCAATTATCCCCGCCTAAACCAATATGGTAAAAGTCGAACGGAAAAGAAAAAGTCGGGCATCTGCCCGACTTTTATTTCAGGTCGAAAGACGTCATTTTTCTTCGGACGCGTCCGCGTCGTCATCTTGTTCGTCCGCTTCTTCGTCCGCCGCGTCTTCGCCGTTCTCAGCCTCGTCGTCCTCGGCTTCGGACGTATCGGCTTCCTCTCCGTCTTCTCCGTCTTCGGACTCCTCCCCGTCCGAGTCAACGTCTTCCTCTTCGGCATCTTCATCCGCCGCATCTTCGTCTTCCGCGTTCTCCTCCGCGGCATCCTCGTCTGCTTCGGAGGCTTCGTCGGCGGCCGCTTCGGCGGTTTCGCCGTCGACTGCTTCGTCCGATTCGTTCGCTTCGAGCTCCTCTTCCGCTCTTTCCGCCGCCTGTCTGGCTTCGCGCTCTTCCGCTGCCCTCTCCCATTCGCCGAAAGTCAGCAGTCCCGCCGCTTCGCGGTCGAGCACTACGGTCACGTCGGGATGTCTTCTCAGCGCAGCCGCGGGACAGGACGTATCGTCGCGCCCCATAACCATATCGTATATCGCCTGCGCTTTATTCTCACCCATAGCGAGCAGAAGAATGCGCTTTGCGGTCAGGATTTCGTCAATCCCCATCGTGAGCGCGTACTGAGGCACAAGGGACGGGTCCTTGAACGCGGCGGCATTGTCCGCTCTCGTCCGCGCGGTGAGCAACGCTATGTGCGTCGGCTCTTCGGGTTTGGTGTAAGGTTCGTTGAAAGCAATGTGCCCGTTCGCGCCTATTCCGAGTATCTGGATGTCCGCAGGATGCTCCTTCACCGCGGCGGAATATCTCTCGCACTCCGCGGAAAGGTCCTCCGCCATACCGTTCGGGATGTCCGTATTGGCGGGGTCAATGTCGATTCTGGAAAAGAGTCTGTCCTGCATAAACCGCGCAAAGCTCGCTTTATCGCCAGGGTCGACGCCTACGTATTCGTCGAGATTGAACGCTCGGACGTCTTTATAGCTCGTGCCGTTGCGCTTGTGGTCGTCCGCCATCTTGTCGTAAAGCGGAATGGGCGTGGAGCCCGTAGCAAACCCTATCACCGCGTCCGGCTTTTCGTCCAGCACCTTCTTGATTTCGAGAAATGCCCTCTCTGCGAGTTCCTTTGCGTTCTTTACTATTGCGAATCTCATAATGCCACCTCTCGGTTAGTTTAACACAGAAGTGTTTCACTTGCAATAAATTTCTTTTCGCGCGCTTCGCGCGTCCCGCGCGTGTGCCGCGTGCTACCGCGCAAAAGCGCAAAACCTAAAAACACGCGTATGCATTCGGCACACACTCCTCCACTTTGTTCTCCCTCCAATCGAAACGGCGTTGATTAAAACATAACAATGAGTCTAATCTGTTGCAATTATTGCACCATCATCCCGGTGTTTGCCTGCCGCCCGTTCTCCCACGCTTTCACAACGCACACGGCAAAATCCGACCGCGCAATGTCAATATTATCCGAACTGCGGAACGGAAAATGGCTGTCCCCCTCATTCGATAAATCTCTTATTGCCTTTTGCCGTCTTTGCACGGCAGAAAGTCATTTGCGGGATAAATCAAGCGCAAAAACAACGTCGGAACGGGCACTTCCGGACGCATATGCCGACAAGCCTCGGCGGGCTTCTTCCCGAGTGACAGCAAAAAACGTTGATTTTGCGGCAAAACCGTCATAAAAAGGCACAATGTTCAACATTTACCGAAAAATCCGACGGCACAACCTTACCGTGCGAAAAGTCGCACCGATTACGGCACGGGAATCACGTCGAAAAAGACGACCGCCGACTCACCGCCCGCCCGATAAAAACATCAACTCCGTCCGACGGCAAAACAAACGCCACAAAAAATCAGTTATTCCCATACCGACAACACAAAACAGAGCGCAGAATTTTCATAACACAGTCACGGCACGCCGAAATCGCACCGAAATCACGGCAAAAAACGCACAAAAACTCGTTACCACAACTATTGCACGATTATGCGCAGCCGTCATCAAGACAAAAAGCCTCCGAACATTTCGGAAAAAACACATCGACCTCGGCGAAACAGCCGTCGAAGAACGCAAAAAAGGCAGAATAACGCCATCGAAATCACTCAAAAAAAGCCGTCACACAGCAAAAAACAACAAAATCGAAGCAACCAAAGCAGAAAACATAATAACTGTGTGAAACGCAGCGATAATTACAGAAATTTTGTGTAACAATTTACCGTAAAAAATTTGGTAGGAAGGCAGAAATTTTTTCTGTAAAATTTTTTGGTAGAAAGACCCGAAAATTCCGTAAACACAGCATTTCGGGCTGTCTACGTCGCAAACCAACACCCTAAAACCCCACTATTTAGTGGGATTTTAAGCAATTTTGCCCATATTGCGGTTTCACGTGAAACGACCGCCCCGGATGTTTTGTTTCACGTGAAACTTATTCTTTTTAGTTAATTTTCGTCTTGCAGACGACCTGTCTTTCACTCTGCACGCCATCGACATCCAACACAACATACAATGCGCCACAATCAATCATCGGGTCGTCACTTCCTTTTTTGCCGTTTGGATTCGCCCGAAAACAGCGTGTTCCCCTTTTTTGGGTTTGTTGCCGGATTGCTGCATTTTGCGTCCGCAAACCCCCTCCTCCTATCCGAGCGCGACAGGATTTGTCGGCGAATTATTGACAGTTTTACACCGCAGCTCGCATATTTTTTGCGATTTTGGTGCATTGCAAACAAGAAAACCACATCAAAATGATGTGCGCACGCTCTATGAAAGCTGCTTTTCTGCTTGATGACGCAGATTAAACCGAAAACAACCGGCGAACAAATTGTTGCGACACGCTGTTTTTGTTGCTGTTCGCTCAGCCTTCAACAATATCGACACGCACACTCGGCAACCCCGTCTCGGTTCACATTGCCATTAAAACAGCTTGCCGACACATTGGCTTCGCCTGCCAGATTCGATAGAATATTTGCTCTGTCAAACGGCGTGTTTCACGTGAAACACAGGTTTTTCTATTGCTTTTCCATCGAAATTCTACTTGTTTTCTATTACGCATTTCGCCTGTTTTTCTTTGCTTCGTTTTGTTTTGTTGGATTATCGGGTGTGTTTGGTCAAGCGCTTTGTTTGTTTTTATTATTTTCGCGGCTTTGCAGGAATGTTGCTTCCGGTTTTGTCGGCAGGCAGTCCTCTTTTTTTTGCGGTGTCGGCTGTTTGATGTGGGCGGGGCTATCAATGTCGTTTTGCGGCGGCAATAAACCTATGGACTTTTGCTGTTTTGTTTTGCAACAGATGTTGAAACCTCTTTTGCACGGCAAGACAACCGTGCGCGCCGAGCTCTTTCTTATCATATATGTTCGGCTGCGATGTTTCTATTTGTGTTTGTATTGTCTCTCTTTGCGTGCCAGAACGCAGAGTATGCAAAACTGCGCGAATCCAATAAGCCTCTGTGCGGCGAAACCGACCGTCGAACTCTTTGTCGCGACGATATTTCAATTTTCGGCGCGGTTATCGGTGAAAGATTTGCTTTCTTATGCGGCGGGGAGCGACGATGCGGTCTAATCGTCCGAATATGGGTGCCGGTTGCAAGGTTTGTCCTGCGGTTTGCGCGCACCGAAATGTTTTGTTTTGCTTGTAAGTGGCTTCACGGCGAGCAAGCTGCCGCCTCGCTTTGTTTGATGCGAATGCGGATGTAGGTTCAGCGGCGTTTCGGCAGCTTGCGGCCCTGACCGACGGTGTTTGCCGCAAATTATTAACGGGTTTGTAGTTGCAGCTCGCCGATTTCGGTGGCTGCGGCATTGTTGAAAGGGAATGCGGCAAACGGCGTGTCGGCGGATTTTGCGGCGGCGCATCAGGCTCAACGACGCCGATTGAATCCGACGGCATTGTGCAGGCAATAAAACGACGGGAAACACACCGGACGAGGAGGACTCAGCATAACCCAAGGGATAATTACGGAGTTGTCAGAATATGTGCGTAAGATGGTGGCATATTTTGCCGACCGTCCAAACGAACGGAAACTTTGATAAGATTTTTGTCGGAATGATTTTGTTGCAATGTACGAGCGGGGTGAATTGTCAGGAGCCAGAATCGCCGCCGCACAAATATGATTGCTGTTTTTGAAAGAATTCTTCGCTGTCGCGCAAAGTTAATATGCGCAAGGATAATATGCGACACGGTCTTGCGGTGATTTTTTCAGGGATTTAATGAAAATTCGTCGGCGGAAGACGTATCGGACTACATACTATGCCGCAGCAGACATAAGACAATGCGCATCGGGTTGCGTGGACGAGAAGCGGACAACGGGGCGAACGGACGGACGAATGAGGCGCAAACGCGATTTTCGGATGCCGCCGCATTTTGTCGGCATTTTTTCTGTTTCCGAAACGGCGTTCCACCCGAATGGACGGTCGGGTTTTGGGAAAAACGCAACTCAGCGCGTTTTACGGCCTCTACGCGTGATTTTTTCTTGTTTTTCGCCGAATTTTCGCCAAACTTCGCCTCAGATATCCCCAAACGGCGGCAAAATGGGTGAAAGAGGTCGGTTTTCCCCATCGCAGGCGGAGCGAGGGTAAAAGCGTTGCGAAAAGAAATCGTTTTTGCCGTTTTTCAGAAGCGTCTCCGTATTTTTCAAAAAACCGGCAGATTTGTTTGAAGCCTTGTCCTGTGCGCGTTGAAATCGCTGCGCGAAAAGCGCGAAGCGAAACGCGCGCATTGCTGTCAGGTTCCTGTTTTCCGAAAAGTTCATTCTGCGACGGAATGTTTCTCCGCCGTTTGTCCTTGAATTTTTCTGCGCATACATTGTAAGAGTAATGCGGCGTATCCGAACGCGCTCTTAGGTGTCGACAAAAAGAGATGCGAGGAATCGGTATAGATTTGTGCCGGCCGCTCGCCCGACATCCCGAAGTGCGCTTTGGTGCACTATGTCGGCGCTTCGCAAAACGCATATGTTTGCCGCAAACATATACTTTTCTTCCTTTTCCCAACGCTCTACGCGTGAAAAGCAACGGAGCTTTCCCGTTTGTTTCGTAAATATCCATACAAAAAGAAGGACAATAAAACAAAATTATATCGAGCAAAATCTATTTATACCAAAAGAAAAGGGTGCGTTTCGTTGTTTTAAATTTATTATGCTAGATGCTTGTTGCGAATTTGTTCTGTGGTTCATTTTTTGGGGGAGGGATTATTATGCAATCGGGGTTTTGTCGCGAAGCTCTTCATCAAGCGTTATATTGCTGTCGTCATCGGGCGAAGTCCGTGGCAACGTCCCGGTATTGTGTTTGACAACAAAGCTTCTTTGGTTGGGCAGGATTTTCGGTTCGGTATCGGCTCGCTTCTTTGTCGGTTTTCGGCAAAGAAAAGACCGGTTTCTTTCGTGCTATACCCGCAAATCAATCCGACAGCGCGTTTTGACGGCGTACAAAACGGCGTCCGCCGTTTGTGCGAAACTCCTTTTTACAGCCGTCTTGTGTCGACTGCATATTGTGCGCACAAACTGCATTTATCCCTGCGAAGCGGCGGCATTTTGCCCGCATACGGACGTGTTTTTAACGGCGGTATTATTAACCGTGGACATCTTCTTGAAAATAGAGTATCATATCTGCGACGATACGCCGTCTGCCGTTTCTGACGATATGCGGCAAAACGCTTTGTGCGGACAAGACGCTTCGGAAGCCGAACGTAAAGCGACCGTTTGCGGTTTGCGGACTGTGTGCCGTTTGCGCGCTTTTCGGACACAGGGTGTTTTGGGCGCAGGTATTTTGTGTTTGGAGGCGTACACGGTCGTTTCGTACACAGATTTATCCCGCAACAGTCACCTGTGGCGGAAAGGAGAATATATGAGCAAAGGCGAACAGAAAAAAAGGATGTCGGCAGGGGAGTTTTATAATCCGACGGACAAAGAGCTTGTCCTGGCGCGCACGCGCGCACGTTATATTGCCGACAAATTCAACCGCTCGCGCGCCTGGAATCTGCCTTACAGGACGCACCTCATCAAAAAACTGTTTCCCAACGGAGCGGACGGCGCGTTCTTCGAGCCGTCAATCAGAACGGAATACGGGTTCAATGTGAAATTCGGGAAGAATTTTTATATGAATTTCGACTGTCAGCTGCTGGACGTCGCTTCCATCGAAATCGGCGACAACGTAATGTTCGGCCCGCGCGTCGTCGTGGCGACACCCTGCCATCCTCTCATTGCGGAAGAGAGAATATCTCACGTTTACGAGGACGGCGAACACGACTGGGAATACGCAAAACCCGTAAAAATAGGCAACAACGTCTGGGTCGCGTCCTGTGTGACGATATGCGGCGGAGTGACGATAGGCGACGACACGGTCATTGCCGCGGGAAGCGTCGTGACGCGTGACATTCCGTCCGGCGTGCTCGCGGGCGGAGTGCCGTGCAAGGTCATACGCCCGATTACCGACAACGACAGAATGTTCGAAAAGCACGGCATCAAACCTCCGATAAAATAATCGTATGCGGATAACAAAAAAAGAGCCGCCGTCGGCTCTTTTTCATTTTATGCGGTTTATCTGTACATTTTTTCTATAAAACCCTGTTTTTCTACATTTTATATCTTTGCGGGAGGGTCGGGTCTCTTTTTGTCGCCGGAAAGAGCGTCCAACACATACGGCAGCAGATGCTCGTATTTGGAAAGCCCCTTCTCCAACACTTCGCCGAAACTTACCGTCGCGCTTTCATCCGCTCCGTCAGACACGACCTTCATTGAAAACACGGGCAGCCCGTTTCTTTCGGAGGCAAGGCATATCCCCGCTATTTCCATTTCACAGATGTCGGCAAAAAACGTTTCCCTCAAAAACTCTTTGGTTTCGCCGTCGGCGACGAATTTGTCGCCGCTTGCCGCGGTGACCGTGCGAAGACGGCGGGGAAGGGCGCTTTGCACCTTTTCGAGCAAAGTCCCGTCGGTGTAAAAATACGGAGTGTCTTTGTCGTCATAGAACCCGAGAGGAACTCCGTTGACTGCACTGATGTCAAACTGATGATGCACCGCGCGTTCTACCAAGACAAGCTCCCCTACGGGGATTTCCCTGTTCAGCGACCCGACAAAACCGAAATTGAGCACCGCTTCGACGTCAAACAAGTCAACCAGCAGTTGAACGGCGAGCGCGGCGCGTATTTCTCCGATGCCGGACGTTGCGAGATAAACGGTGTGTTTTCCCGTTTCTATCTGTTTTATTTTGACGCCCGAAACGACGTCCTCGGCGACGACGTTTCCGAGTTTTTCGAGTATGGGAGTTGTTTCTTCCGCCATAGCGGTGATTATCGCTATTCTCATTTTTCGCCTCCGCTTCGATTATACTCTTTTTTCGGGGCGTATTCAATAAGAGCGCGTTTTGTTTTTTATTTTTGAGCGTGACTGACAAAACACACTGTTTAATGTTTTTGTTTGCTGTTTCAACACCGTATTTTGTCAAAACGACGCTGTTTTTCGCTCTCGAAAAGCGGACTTGACGTCATTCGGCGCCGATTTGTTGATTTAATGCGGTTTTGATGATATGATTCTTTTATGAAGTTCAACTTGAAAAGAACTTTGCTGTGTTCGCTGGCGTTCGGGTGGATATCGCTGTTTTGGGGCTCGTACGACGCGATAATGCAATCGATAGATTACGACGTGTTCGGGCTGGACTCCGTCCTGCACGGTTTGATTATTGCTCTCGACAACATTCTGGGGCTCATTCTTCTGCCTTTGTTCGGCAGAATATCGGACAAAATCGACACCCCGTTCGGAAACCGCAAACCCATCATCGTCGTCGGGACGGTGATTTCGATGATAGGCTTTATGGGGGTGTGCGTGTTTGCATCCCTCGGGAAAGATTATTTCCTTCCGTTTATAATCTGCCTCATTGTTACTCTCGCCGCAATGGCCTCGTACCGAAGCCCGGCTCTCGCGCTTGTGCCCGATGTCAATCCCGACCGTTTCCGCAGTATGGCAAACGCGGTGAGCAACGTGGTTTCCGTCGTGCTGACCGTCGTCGCAATGCTTTACTTCTACGTCTTTATGCTTTTCGACGGCTACTACGCCATCGGCGCGGCTTTCTCGGCGACGACGCTCATAATGCTGGTTTTCTTCTGCGCGACCGTTCACGAAAAGAAGTTCAAGTCCGATATGCAGACAGAGGAAGCCGAAGCGCTCGAACACGACAAGATAGAAGCGGAACTCCGCCGTCTGAACAGCGAGATGCAGGACACTTATTCATCCTCCGACGAAGAGCTCATTTTGTCCTCCAAAAATCACGCGCTGGACGTGCAGGCTTTCACGGAAGACTCACTTCTTCACCTTCCTAGCATCGACACCGCGCTCAGCCACCAGTTCCTTTCCAAAAGAAAAGCGGAAAGAAAAGAGGCAAAAGCAAGCGGCAAGCGCCGCAAATCCGTCAGAAACAAAGCCGCATTCACACGCTTCTGCATTCTTGCCGTCGTCTTCTGTTTTTATATGACTTACAACGCGCTGACGTCAAACTTCGTCAAATATGCGGAATACATACTCGGCTTCAAGCAAAACGAAGCGATTATTCCTCTTATCCTCGCCCAGGCGGCGGCAATGATAGCGTTCCCTGCCGCAAGTTTTCTTTCGAACAAAATTGGCAGAAGAAACACTATGTTGATAGGTTTTGCCATTATGATTGCCGCGTTTTCCGGAAGCATCGCGTTTTCGTCGCCGCATCCCGCGCTGTACGTCCTTTTCTTCCTGCTCGGAATGAGTTTCGGACTTGTGATGGTCAACATCTATCCGTTCTTCCTCGAAACCTCTCAGAATACGAAACTAGGGCAAGACACCGGCATATTCTCTATGGCGATGACGGTCGCGATGGTCATAACCCCCATTCTTTCGGGCGCTCTCATTTCCGTGACCGGGGGATGGTTCGGCGGCGGAGAAAACGCAGGGTTCAGGATTCTGTTCCCGTACAGCATTCTGTTCCTCGTGCTCGCGTTTATCCTTACGGCGGTGATAAAAAACAAGCACAAGGAAAAGAAAACGGGTGCCGCGGAGGTGATAAGTTTTGATTGACAAAGAACTTCTCGCAAAAGAGGCAAAATCTTTCGGTGTGTCGCTTTCTTCCGCAACCGTCGATATCCTGGACTCTTTTTCCGTCTATGTGTCCGAACAAAACAAATTGTTTAATCTCACGGCGATTACGGAGGGGAGGGAATTCACGGAAAAACATCTCATAGACAGCCTGTCTGCCGTGCAATTCATCCCCGAAAATAGCACTCTTTGCGACATAGGAGCGGGAGCGGGTTTTCCGTCTTTTCCGATTGCGGCGGTCAGACGCGACGTAAACGTCACGGCTTTGGACTCCACTTCGAAAAAGACGTCTTTCGTTTTACGCGCCGCAACCGCGTTCGGGATTTTAAATCTTTCCGTTCTCACGGCAAGAGCGGAGGAGTGCGTCCACGAAAGGGAAAGTTTCGACGTCGTGACGGCACGGGCAGTCGCTCCTCTCGGCATTCTTTCCGAAATCGCGCTGCCTCTCGTAAAGCCCGGCGGCCTTTTTATCGCATACAAAACCGACCCGGACGAACCTGTTTCTTTGTCTGCATTGGATTTGCTTGGAGGCTCTCTTCCGGAAAAATTCGTCTACTCTCTGCCGTCCGGCGACAGACGGTGCCTTTTCGTTTTCCGCAAAACAAAACGTACCGACGCAGACTTTCCGCGGCAGTTCGGCAAAATAAAAAAATCGCCTCTTTTCTGAAATCGTTACGAAAACAAAAAATCCCGATTTTTCGGGATTTTGTTGTTTTTTTAGGTTTTGTTGTGCTGTTTTTACGAAATAAACTCTCTTTTCAGAGTTTTTCGTTGAGTTTCAGTATCTGAATAAGCGCGTGGATGCGGTCTATGTCGTCCTCGTTGAAATAGTCTATTATTATTCTGCCTTTTTTGTCGTTTCCGAGCAGTTTGACCTTTGTCGCAAAGATGCGTTTCATATCATTGACCATTTCTTTGAGCTCGACCGAAACTTCCCTCTCTTTTCTCGGTCCGCCGGGAATTGCTTTGCGAGTGAAATAAAGGCGGACTCTGTTTTCTATCTCGCGCACGGTGAGTTTGTTGTCACACGCCTGTTTTGCGAGATTGATGAGATAATCCTTGTCGTCGATGGAAATTATGGCGCGGGCATGTCCGGGGGAGAGTGCTCCGCTTCTCACCATCTCCGTCACCTCGGAAGGCAGCTGCAAAAGTCTGAGTGTGTTGGTGACATACGGACGAGATTTGCCTATCCTCACCGCGACTTCTTCCTGGGTGAGCCCGTGGTTTTCCATAAGCTCTCTCATCCCTTCCGCCGCTTCTATCGCGTTCAGGTCTTCGCGGTGAAGGTTTTCGATGAGGGATATTTCCTGTATCTGCTGGTCCGTGAATTCGCGGATTATGGCGGGCACTTTTTTCAACCCCGCCATCGTCGCGGCTCTGAACCTTCTTTCGCCCGCGATTATGAGATATCTTCCGTTGTCCTTTTTGACGAGCAGCAGCGGCTGCAAGACGCCGTACGCAGCAATGGACGCCGCCATCTCTTTCAGGCTGTCTTCGTTGAAAGTTTTGCGCGGCTGATTGGGATTGCGGTCGATTTCCGACACGGCAATCTCGACGGTCGGCATATCCTTGACGTCGACTTTCACATTGGTTTCGTTGTCGGTGAAAAGTGCGGTGAGCCCTTTTCCTCCGAGTCCTCCTTTGGCTGCCATAACTACCTCACTTGTTTATTCTTTCCAGAAATTCTTCCGCGAGTTTCGCATATGCGAGCGCTCCCGCGCATCTTGCGTCGTAAACGGCAACGGGTTTTCCGTAACTCGGAGCCTCCGCCAGCCTCACGTTGCGCGGAATGCGAGTGGAATACACCTTGTCGCCGAACACTTTGTCTATCTCGGCAATGACTCCTTTTGACAGTTTCGCCCTGCCGTCGTACAGGGTTATGACCACGCCCTGCACCTCTATGTCGGGATTGAGAAATTTTTTGACGAGTTTTATCGTGTTCATCATTTGGGAAAGCCCTTCGAGCGCGAAATATTCACACTGTATCGGCACGATGACCCCGTCGCTTGCGGCAAGAGTGTTGACCGTCAGCAGACCGAGAGAGGGAGGGCAGTCCACAAACACGAAGTCGTATTTTCCTTTCACTTCCGCAAGCTTTTCTTCGAGCACTCTTTCGCGCCCTATCATAACCTGCGCAAGTTCCAGCTCCGCTCCCGCGAGGTCTCCCGACGACGTAATGACGTCAAGCCCGCTTATTTCCGTGTTTTTCACGGCGTTTTCCGCTCTCTTGTTTCCGCACAGAACTTCGTAAACCGAATTTTTGTCGTTTCTTTCGAAAAAGCCCAGCGAACTCGACGCGTTGCCCTGCGGGTCCATATCCACGACCAGCACTTTCTTCCCTTTTTCGGCAACGAAAGCCGCAAGATTGACGCAGGTCGTGGTCTTCCCGACGCCGCCCTTCTGATTGGAAAACGCAATAATTTCCGCCATACCGAAAGTATACAATATGCTCCGTCAAAAAACAAGTTGTTTCACAAAAAGTTCCACGCTTCGCGGAAGCGCGGACTCTCTCTCTCCCACACTGTGGACAAATCTGGAAATTGTTTACGGAATGTTCGTTTTTGCGACGGTTTGTCAACACACGGTTTTCTCTCTTTTTTCAACATCTTGTTTTTCTTTCCCTTTTTTCTCTCCACCCGTTGTGGCAGCGAAGTTTTTTCCACTTGTCAACACCCCTTATTTATGCTATTATTATTAAAAACAAAAACCAAAACAATATCGGGCGGATTATGAAAGTCATTTGTCAAGGAACAGAGCTGTCGGACGCTCTTGCAAAAGTAACGAAAGCGCTTCCCGTAAAGCGCAGCAATCCCATTTTGGACGGCGTTAAACTCACCGCGGAAGGGGACACTCTCACGCTGTTTGCCACGGACCTGGAACTTGCCATCGAAAAGAAAATCAACGCGGAAGTCCTCATCGAAGGCGAATGCGTCGTTCCGGGCAAACTTTTTGCCGATTACGCGAAAAAGATTGAGGAAGAACAGCTCGAACTCGACGCCACGGGCGACCACTCCCTCGTCATCAGATATCTCGACAGCGAAGTCAAAATCAAAGGGTACGACTCCGAAGATTATCCCGTTTTCAAGGACGTTGCGAAAGATAGGTCTTTCATCATCCTGAAAAAAGACCTCAAAGAACTCATAAACAAGATTATTTTCAACGTCGCGACGGACGAGGCGCGTCCCGCGCTGCGCGGCTGCTGTCTCAACATCAAAGAAAACGAAGTGGAAGGCGTCGCATCCGACGGCTACCGTCTCGCGCTCGCCAAAATGCCGATAAAAAACAACGGCTTGGTCGAGAGCATCGTCGTGCCCGCAAAGAGTATGATGGAGCTCAGCCGCCTTATCGACGACGAAGACGAGAGTATGACCGTCTATGTCGACAAAAACTATGTGATGGTCGACCTCTTCCACACCAAGATAGTCACCAGACTGATTGCGGAGAGCTACATTAGTTATTCCAAAATCATTCAGACCGTTTTCGACACCGAAATCGTGGTCGACAAGAAAATCTTCGAGAATGCGATTGACAGAGTTTCGCTCATCAACCGAAATTCCAAGCGCTACTGCGTCAAGTTCGACATAAAAGAGGGCAGTATGAATCTCAGCGCGGAGAGCGAGGAAGGAACCGTCAACGAAAAAGTGCCGATTTCCCTCAAAGGAAAGGACCTGACCGCCGGGTTCAACAGTAAGTTCGTGATGGATTGTATGAAGGCCATCGACGACGAGTACGTCACTTTCAATTTCACGACGTCCACGGCGCCCGTCATTATCAAAGGTTCGACGGACAGATGGCTCTATCTCATTCTTCCGTTGAGAGTCATTGTGTAAAGACGAAAACAAGAGAAAATCACCGCGGTTGCGGTGATTTTTTTTGTTTCGGAAAATGTTGTTTATACTGTCGGGAAGAGAGAGGATAAGGAATCGGTTTTCCCGAAAATTTCATCTATTCAGCAGCATATTTTTCAGGTCGGCGACGATGATTTTGATTCGGGGATTGGTTTTGATTTCCTCGCCGATTTTGTCGCGGGCGTGGATGACGGTGGTGTGGTCGCGACCGCCGAAGAGCTGACCTATCGAAATCAAGGGCATAGAAAGCAAATCCGTGATGAGATAAATCGCAATCATTCGCGGCTCGACGATGTTTTTCGTCTTTTTCTTGGAAAAGATATCCGCGGTGGTGATGTTGAAATATCTGCAAACGGTGGATACGATGTCTTCCGCGTCCAGGGTTTCCTTTTTTTCGTCGATGAAATCCTGCAATGCGTCGTAGGCAAGTTCCTTGGTGTCGATGACGCGGTTTGCAAGCGAACTGAAAAAGATAATCTTGTTGAGAAGACCTTCCATTTCGCGGATGTTGGTCGTTGCGTTTTCGGCAATGAATTCCGCCACTTCGTCGGAAAGTTTGAAGTTCTCGTGCGCGGCTTTCATTTTGAGGATGGCGACGCGCGTTTCCATATTGGGTGGCTGGATGTCCACCGAAAGCCCCCAGGAAAAGCGCGTGCGGAGACGGTCTTCGAGAGTGGGCAAATCCTTGGGCGCACGGTCCGACGTGATGATGATTTGTTTGTTGGACTGATAAAGGTCGTTGAAGATGTGGAAGAACGCTTCCTGCGTCGCCTCTTTTCCGCTGAGGAACTGTATGTCGTCAATCATCAGAACGTCGCAGGCGCGGTATTTCTCGCGGAAACGGTTGCTGTCCTCGTTGTTGCCGCCGCGGATGACGCTGATGAGCTCGTTTATCATCGTTTCGCAGTTGGCATAGACGACTTTGGTTTTCGGTGATTTTTTGCGAAGATAATTCCCGATTGCGTGGAGCAGGTGGGTCTTTCCGAGGCCGACCCCGCTGTAAATAAAGAGGGGATTGTATTTTCCGCCCGGGTTTTCCGCCACGGTCTTTGCCGCGGCAAGCGCGTATTCGTTGGACTTTCCCTGCACGAAGGTTTCGAAGGTGTATTTTTCAAGGAAAGGGCTTGCCTTTTCGCCTTTGTTTTTGTGGGAATATTTTTCGTCGACGATGAGCCCTTTGTCGGGGAGGGAAACGCTCTGTTTTTCGAGATATTCCCCCTCCTGGTCCTTGACGATGATTTCGACGTCCGTGACGAAGGAGTCGAGTGAATTCACGACTTCGCGTATCTGGTCGAGATAGCTTCTGTCAATCGTCTTTTTCGCCATTGCGGTATTTGCGGCGAGCACGAAAGTGCTGTCGACGAAACAGACGGGTTCGAGCTTCTCAATCCAGATTTCGTAGCTTATCGTCTGCATGGTCTTTGAGAGTTCGTTCTTCACGTCGTCCCAGAATTCTTCTTTACCTATCATAGGGGATATTATAAGTAAAAGGCTTGATTTTTTCAAGCGGAAAAGGCAAAATAAAACACGACCCCAACATATGGGACGCGGGGTCGGAAAAGTGTATAAGACGAATGAAAATAATTTCGCTTTCTCTCGAAAATTTCCGCAATTACGCTTCCTGCGAACTTGAATTCGCGGGCGGTATGAACGTGCTCTGCGGAAAGAACGGAGCCGGAAAGACGAACATTCTCGAAAGCCTTTATCTTATGTCGCTTTTCACTTCTCCCCGAACGACAAAGGACAAAGAACTCGTAAAATTCGGCGCGGAGTACGCGAGGGTGCGCCTTGCAATCGAAAAAAAATTCCGCAGGCATACGCTTGCAATGCAGATAGAGGCGAACGGGAAAAAGAAAGTGCTGGTGGACGGCATTCCCGTAAAACGCGCGGCGGAACTTATCGGGATACTCGGAGTCGTGTTCTTCTCTCCCGACGAGATGAAACTGGTGAAAGAAACTCCTGCCGAAAGACGGAGATTTTTGGATGTCGGACTTTCTCAACAACAAAAAACGTACTTTATCGCGCTTTCTCGCTACAATAAAGTGTTGAAACAGAAAAACAATCTGTTGAAAGAAGCGTTCAAAAACAGTTCTGCCGACGACATTCTGTCCGTGTGGGACACACAGCTTGCCGAGTACGGCTCGGTGATAATCGAGCGCAGGCGCAGGTATGTAGCGGAACTCGACGCGCTCGCGTCCGCGGCTCACGGGGAAATAAGCGGAGGCAGAGAGGTTCTCCGTCTGGGATACGAAACCCCGATGTCAACGGAAGGCAGGGACGCGCTGAGAGCGGAGCTTCTTTCAAAACTCGAACAGTCCAGGGAAAAGGACAAACAGCTCGGTTTCTGCACCGTCGGTCCACACCGCGACGATATATCGATTGAGATAAACGGGCTTGACGGCAGAAAATTCGCCTCGCAGGGACAGCAGAGGACCATAGCGCTTGCAATGAAACTCGGAGAGGTCGGCATATACGAAAAAGAGAGCGGAGAAAAACCCGTGCTGCTTCTCGACGACGTGCTCAGCGAGCTTGACGAAGACAGGCGGCGCACGCTGATAAAACTCACCGCGGGCGCGCAGTCTTTCATCACCTGCACGGAATTCGATATGGCGGACGAGGCGGAAAGGATAGTGAAAGTGGACGCCGGACGCGCGGAGGCGGTGAAATGATTGGAGAAGTTTTTCTCGACGCGCTCATAGACAGCCTTATCGTGCTGGCATTTTTGCTGCCCATAAATTTCATCATCGCGCTCGCCGAACCGCACCTTGCGGGGAAAATAAAACTCAAAGGAAAGGCCGCGCCCCTCGTCGGGGTCACGGTCGGACTTTTCCCTCAATGCGGTTTCAGTGTGGTCGCAACCGACCTTTATCAGAAAAGGCACATCACAATCGGCACTTTGCTTGGCGTGTATCTCGCGACGTCTGACGAGGCTCTGCCCATCTTCCTCGCGGCGGGGGAACAGGCGATTGACATACTCCCCATTCTTGCGCTGAAATTCGTCATAGGGCTTTTGGTGGGCTACACGGCGGACCTCGTGTTTTCAAAGAGCAGAGCACGGGTGGAGGCGCACAACGCGGAATGCGAACACGAGCCGGAAGTGCACCTCGGCTGCTGCGGACACTCGATAGAGGACGACGAGGAAAAGAGCGAGCACGACCACGCGCATTGCGACGAGCCTTGCGGAGAGGAAAAGGAACTCGCCGCCAAAAACAGAAAACACAAAATCAGGCAATATCTTCTGCACCCTCTCGAACACAGCACGAAAATTTTCGTCTACATCTTCGTCATCAACGTGATTTTCGGGCTGATAATACATTTTGTCGGAGAGGACGCCCTTATGGATTTCCTGTCCGCCAACAGGTATGTCGCCCCGCTCTTTGCCGTGATAGTCGGCGCAATTCCGAACTGTGCGTCTTCCGTCGTCATCAGCAATCTTTATCTTATGGGCGGGCTTGGTTTCGGCGCGACCGTCGGGGGATTGCTTATGAACGCCGGCATAGGTTTTGCCGTGCTCTTCCGCAACCGCAATGCGTGGAAGGAAAACCTCGCGATTTTCGGCACAATGTTCGCCGTGTCCCTTGCGTTCGCCTACATTCTCTCCGCCGCCTTTTCCTTCGGCACGCTGAACATCTGACCCGAAAGAAACCGAAAAATAAAAGTTCGAGAAAAGAAACAGTAAAGAGAAACAACAAAAAAAAAGAAACCTTAGCAGGTTTCTTTTCCGGCGCCTGCCCGCGGACACGAACCCCCGTAAGGAGCACACCGTGCGGCGGAATAGCGCGTTTTCGGCATCTGTTCTGCACGCGGGAGTCGTGCAGGCCGAAAACAGCGTAGGGGGTTCGAGATAATAACAGAAATAAGAAAATAAAAAAGAAGCCGTTCGGCTTCTTTTTTGGCGCCTGTTGAGGGACTCGAACCCCCGACACTGCGGTTAACAGCCGCATGCTCTACCGGCTGAGCTAAACAGGCATTTCGGTACGCTTGATAATAATAATCTTCCGCGGGGTTTTTGTCAACGGATTTTCGCAATCTCCCGTCAAATGAGTGTTTTCCGCACAAAAAGCGGCGTTGACAAGAGAACGGCGTGCCAATATAATCGGGGCAGGGAGGTTTTTATGACAGGATTTATTCTCAACGGCATTTCGGCGGTCACCACTGTGAATGCGGAAACTCTGAAACAGATTTTGTCCGACAACATTGCGGCGACGGTCGCGACGTGCGGGCTTGCGGTCTATTTCTTCTGCACGGCGGTCGTGTTTCTTTCAAAGCCCGAAAAGTTCGGCAGACAGTATTCCGTCCAGCCCGTGGACAATGCGGGAAAGACGGAAATCCGCGTCTACTACGGTGGGATATCGTTTGCGCTGGGGCTGTTCCTCGTCCTGCTGGCGTTTGTGTTCGGCGAACCGTTTTATTCGCTGGTGGGCGGACTGGTGTTTGCCAACACGGTGTTCTTCACCCGTTTCGCATTTACGTTCGTGGACAAAGCGTGGGGCTGCCCGTACACAAAGCTCGCCATTCCCGCGGAGGGAGCGTTCATCGTTCTGCTGTGGATATGCTTTGCGATAGCGGTCGCGGTCGAGGGCGCGCTCTGACCTCTGAAAAGAGAAATGTTGCAAAAACGCCGGATAAACCGGCGTTTTTTTTGTTTTGAAAGCCGCTTTCGCGTCAAAACGGCGTTTTGGTCAAGGCGGTGCGGGTGATTAGACAATCCCGAACAGCCTTTCCATATTGACGACAATCGTGCCGCTTGTCGCGTCGTATTCCAGCGCGCCGAAGAAGTCGGCGAGCATCACGTCTTGCAGGATGTAGGATATCTCGGAAGACACGGAGATGTTGGAGTAGACGAGCAGTTCGCCGATGGTCATTTCCGTGAACATTGAGGATACGTTGGCGGACAGGTCTTCGATGGTGGAGCCGCGGAGGAGAGGATTGTCGAACACCGAGCCTTCCTCAATCTCCATCAGCTCTTCGAGGGGCAGCGTGTTCACGGCGTCGTTCATACCGCCGACGGTTATCTGCCTGTCGAGAAGGGAGAGCAGAATTGTCGGACTCTTTTCCTCGACGACGGAGACGCGTACGTTCGAGATGGGGTCAAGCCCCGTACCGCCCGTGTTGGCGGCGTCGTTGCCGATGTAGCCTATGACTCTGTCATAGCGCGTGAGCCCTTCGTGGTCGCCGTTCGCCGCGTCGTATTCGACGTACTCGCCGCCGAAGTTCACCCAGCCTCCGTTTTCGTTTTCCATAAAAATGACGTCGCATTCGCGCTTGGAGTAGCGGGTGTAGCTTTCCTTATATCCCGCATCTAAGGACGAGAAGTAGTAGAGGGTTTCTTCTCTGTTTTCTTCCGTTCGGGAAGAGAGTTTTATGTACTCGCCGTTTTCGGCGGCGGAGAAAATTCCGTTGTCGAAAGAGAAAGAATATCTCGTTTCGTCCGAGAGCGCCTCGTCGGAGGAGGCGAGGTAATAGCCGTCGGTGTATTTGAAGTAAAGCTCTTCGCCCCAATGCGTCGGGTCGGCGGGGTCATAGGGCACATACGAGCCGAATGACGCGGTTATCTGTCCGTCGCTCAGGTTAAACGCCCCGTTGCTTATGACGTAAAGCCCGCTGCCGTCGGTCAGACCCGTGACGTTGTCGTATACTGTCACGGTGACGGTGTCGCTCGCGTCCGCGTCCTGCGTGCGGTAGTACGCGGCTTTCAGCGCGGCGACATTATTGTTTGCGACGTAGTAGGCGACGAGGGCCGGGTTCGCTTCGTATCCGCCTTTATCGTTGCGGAAATAAATGTTTGCACCGTGTGCGGCGACAAATGCGGCAGCGCTTTCTGACGTGTCGTTTGTATACGGCTTGTAGCCGAAGGTCAGTTCCGTTCCGCCTGTGAGCTGGCTGTCCGTCGCGGACAGGAAGAGCACGTCGGAGAGATAGAAGCTGCCGCTGCCGTCATAGACATAGGTGTAATAAGTGCTGATGCCACCCTCGGTTTCCGTATAGGCGGGGTCGCTGCTTATCAGCCAGCTGTCGCCGTCTGCGTCTTCACGGACGACCGAATACTCCACGACGTCTATGATGTCGGCGAGCAGAGTATTCTGAATGATTTCGTCCATAGCGAGGGACACGTCGTCGATATTGACATAGGCAAGCTGTTTGAGCACCGCATTGCCTTCGCCTTCATAGGTGCGCTCGTAGAAGTCGGGGAGTTCGCCCGTGTAATCTGCGGCGTGATACACCACGCGTTCGGGATAGCCGAATTCGGCGTTGAAGACGTAATAGGTTTCGCCTTCCGTAAGGCTGCTTTCCGCGACGGGGACAAAGGTGTCCGTCTCGACATTCAGCGCGTCGCCCAGCACCATATCTGAGAAGGCGGCGGAGATGTCGGGGATTGCCACGTCGGCGAGCCTTTGAAGAGCGGCGGAAGACTCTCCGTCGACGGAGGTGCGTTCATACCGCGTCAGCCCCGCGTGCGACGGGTCGGACGGGTTGTAGAGCGTGTAGTAAGTGCCGCCCGTTTCGGAGGTCACCAGAACGTACGAACCGTATTCGGCTTCCGTGTATGTGCTCATCACGATGTCCGTCGCGTCGGAGAGGGTGACGGTGTCGAGCGCTTCGCTCATTTCCTTGATGGGGGTGTCTTTGAGCGTCTGCAAAATCTTTGCGCTGTTTTCGTCGATGTCGAGCACCTCGCCGAGTTTGAGGGCGGTGATTTTGTCGGTCGCGCCCGAAACGGAGGATATCGTTTCGCCCGCGATTACCTGCATTGCGGGGTCCGCCGTGCCGACGTGCACGCGCACCCATCCTTCGTATCTGTCGTCGAGGCGGGAGTCGTCCGCGGGCACGGTTCCGTCTGCAAGACCGTAGTCTGCCGCGGGCACGCCGTGCACACTGCCGTCATCCGCCGTTTCCGCGACGTAAAGCGACAGGGAAGAGAGGTCGATTTTGCCCTCCGACACCGTGACGGCGCCCGAAAGCACCGCGTCGTTCAGGGTGACGGAAAGCCCTTCGTCCGTGTAGACTTCCGCAAGAGAGAACATTCCGTCGGACGCAAGCACGAAGCCGCCTTCGCCGTCGGACACAAAGCAGTTGAGATAAGCCTCGGCGAAAAATTCCGTGCCTTCGCCGTAGACGGCGTCCGCGTCGTAGGCTTCGTAAACGATGTGACGGTAGAACGTCTTGTCGTTTGCCGTCGCGTCGAAAGAGGAAGAGTAGCAGGAATTGTCGACGGAATAGGTCCCGTCGCCGTTTGCGACATAGCGCAGCTCGCGGTAGACGAGCCCGTTGTCGTCCGCTCCCGCGATATACGTTTCCGCCCCGTCCGTTACGGCGGAAGACGAAAGTTCTTCCGCGGAAACTTCTTCGTAGCGGTCCGCGCCGACGTACAGCGCGTTTTCGCCCTGCGTGAGGAAGAGGTCGCTGTCCGCGTCCGTCACCACGCCCACGGGGAGATTGTCCATCACGTCCGCAAACGCATTGAGAGGCGTATGGCGCAGGGTCGTGATGAGGTTGTTTTCTCCGAGGGAAAGCCCGAAGTCCTGCCCGATGGAGTAGACGGTCATATTTTCGTCGTCTATGGAGCTCAGTATGTTGTCCAGTGCGACGTTGACGTTGTTGTCGAGGTTTTCGTCGATGATGGGAAGTTCGTAGCTTCCGAAATCCATTTCGAGGAATTCGCCCACGTCGCGCAGAGTCATATTGTTGACGACGTCGCCGAGATGGTCGGGCACTTCCTTCACGGGGTAGTCGAACAGCACGGAAATGTCAATGCCGCTGATTTCCTCGGGGATTTTCAGACCGTAATCCTGACGGAGTTTGTTTATGGTCAGTCCGTCGAGATTTTGCAGGTCGCCGACGAGCGCCTGAACGAGTTCGAGCACGGTCATTTCGTTGACGTCGTTTTCGTCGTCGAAAATGTCCGTGCCCATCGTGTTTTCAAGCTGACCGACGCTGACGAGACTGCCCGCGGCGAAAATCACGCCGACGACGGCGACCACGAGCAGGACCATACCCACTATCATACCGATAACGAAATTTAGCGCTTTCACTTTCTACCTCCGGAGTCAGGACCCGAAAATCCGCGAGAACAGGGTCGAAACGGGGTTGTGGTTGTAAAGAATTCCCGCAAACGCAGAGTTCGCGAGATAGTCGTTTGCCGCCGCGGCGTTGTCGCCTATTGCGGCAATGATTGCGAAAATTATCCACACGAAAACAAGCCCTATGAGCAGGCTGAACACCGCTCCGAGCAGTTTGTCGACAAACCTTACGCCGGGCAGAGTAGCCTTTGCCATAGGCGCGACGAGGCGGCGTATCACAAAGAATATGAGCGTGATGCCTATGACGTACACGAGGAACATTATCGCCGCCACGCACACACCCGTAATGCTTGCCACCGCCGCGCCGGCGACGGTTTCGCCCTCCTCGACGCGGAACTGTTCCGCCACGAAGTTGGCAAACGTGCCCTTGAAGCCGAAGTCGCCGCCCGAAAGGGGAACTTCCGCTCCGTCCACCGTGATGCAGTACGCACCGTCGCCGTTCACCGTGACGGGAGAGTTGAACGCCACGCCCCAGTCCTCGGAAGCGGATGCGATGCCGTCGTGAATGGACGTGCCCAGCGCGCTGTCGTACACCGCGTCCTGCGTGACTCCCGTCAGCAGCAGGGAAACGCACACGACGAAAACGAACACGAAGAAGCCTTTCGTGGACTTGGCAAAGCCTTTGATTATGCCCGCGAGCAGGAAGAGCAGGAGCAGCGCCGCCAGCGCGACGTCGGCATACCAGCTTGCCGCGGAAATAATGCCGCTTAAAAACATAGTTGCCCTCTTTGACTTTTTATCACACTATAATATATCACATCATACGCGCGAGTGCAAACCCGCAGTCGGGCAAAAAGATGTAAGTTAATGGTAAAGAGCGCCGCGAAATTTCTTTCGGCGGAATTTTGCGGGGCGGAAGCCGCGCGGGTTTTGAGAAAAGACGCGGTGCGCGCGGACGGCGCAAAGGCGGCGAAACCGGCTAATTTTCAGGAGCGGCAACCGGATGTTCGGCGGAAAGAAAAACGGAAGAAATGACAAAAACCGACGGTAAACGTCGATTTTTGCTAAATAAACCTGTCTTTTGGTCGAATGCTTCGGAGGGCGAATTTTCGCCCGTCAGAGTTTTTCAACCACCGCGCCGTCCTTGGTGTCCTTGACGGACCAGCCCTTTGCCGTGATTTCGGCGCGGATTGCGTCCGCCGTCGCCCAGTCCTTTGCCGCTTTCGCTTCCGCGCGTTTTTTGACGAGTTCCGCAATGTCTTCGGGCACGGAAGAGCGGTGTTTCGCGTCGCAGCGGGCGATGAAGTCTTCCGGTTCGGAGCGGAACAGTCCGAGCAGTCCGTACGTCTTTTTCACCTGACCCAGCAGATTGTTCGCGCCTGCGGCGTCGCCTTCACGCAGCATTGCCGCCGCGCGTTTGAATATGCCAAAGAGGTCGGCAAGCGCCTTCGCGGTGTTGAAGTCGTCGTCCATCGCGGCGTCGAATTCCGCGTCGAGCGCGGCGTCCGTTCCGTCAAGCGCGGCACCCGCGCGCTTCGCGTCCGCCATAACCTTATAAAATCCGTAAAGATGTTTTTCCGCTTCGGGGAAAAGGTTGTCCGTCACGTTGATGTCGCCGCGGTAGTTGGTTTGCAGCAGGGCGAATTTTATCGTTTCGGGGGAGTATTCCGCAAGCAGGTCCGCAAGCAGGAGGCTGTTGCCCAGCGATTTGCTCATTTTCTGCCCGTTCACCTTGATGAGCCCGTTGTGTATCCAATATTTGGCGAAGCGTTTGCCCGTCAGCGCTTCCGTCTGCGCGATTTCGTTCTCGTGGTGAGGGAAGATGAGGTCGCGGCCGCCGCCGTGGATGTCAATCTGTTCGCCGAACGCCTGCATATTCATCGCGGAGCATTCGATGTGCCAGCCCGGTCTGCCGTCCCCCCACGGGGAGTGCCAGAAGGGCTCGCTCGGCTTTGCGGACTTCCACAGCGCGAAATCGAGCGGATTGCGCTTGTTTTCCTCGTTTTCTATGCGCACGCTCTCCCTCGCGTCTTCGAGATTGCGCCCCGAAAGTTTGCCGTATCCGGGGAAGGAGTCCACGGCGAAATAAACGTCGCCTTCGGGCGTCGCGTAGGCGTGTCCTTTGTCAATCAGGCGGGCAATGAAGTTTTCGATGTCCTGCATCGCGCAGGTCGCCCTCAGCCACACGTCGGGGTCGTCCACTTGCAGCGCGCGCATTTCGGCGTCGATTTTCTTTATCATCATCTCCGCGTATTCGTCGGCGGGGATGCCCGTTTCGTGCGAGCGCGCTATGATTTTGTCGTCCACGTCCGTATAGTTGCGCGCATACGTCACGTCATAGCCTTTCTTTTGCAGATATTTGCGTATCACGTCGTATATGAGCGCCTGATAGGCGTGCCCTATGTGAGCGTCGCCCGACACCGTTATGCCGCAGGCGTACATACGGACCTTATTGCCTTCTATGGGAACGAATTCTTCCTTTCTTTTGGTCAGAGTGTTGTAGATTTTCATTGGTCAATCCTCGCCCGAGTCCTCGAATTCTTTCACGGCGGCAATCTCCACCGCGCTTTCGGGCTCTCCCGCGCCCGTCGCTCCGGCAGCCATTCCCGCCGCGCGTTCGAGCTCCTGCAATCTTTTGTTTATACGCTGAAATTCCGCGTGTATGGGGTCGGGCAGCAGCACCTGGTCCATATCCGCGACCCTTCTTCCGTCCTGTTTGACCACGCGTCCCGGCACGCCGACGACGGTGGAGTAGGGCGGCACGTCTTTGAGCACAACGCTCCCCGCGCCAATTTTCGAGTGCGCTCCCACGGTGAGCGGACCGAGCACTTTCGCGCCCGCGCTCACCATAACGTCGTTTTCGAGGGTGGGGTGGCGTTTGCCCGTGTCCTTGCCCGTTCCGCCGAGCGTCACGCCCTGATAGAGCACGCACCCGTCGCCCACTTCCGCCGTTTCGCCTATCACGACGCCGCTGCCGTGGTCAATCATTATGCCTTTGCCGAGTTTTGCCGCGGGGTGTATCTCGACGCCCGTCTTTCTGCGGGCGCGGTCCGCGACGAGTTTTGCCAGCGTAACGAAACCTTTGAGATAAAGTCTGTTGGCAATGCGGTAGGCGGAAAGCGCCTTATATCCCGCATAAGTGTGCTTCACGGACCATTCCGAAGTCGCGGCGGGGTCCTTGTCCATCACCGCGTGCAGGTCCGCGCGCTTGGCTTCGCGGATTTCTCCCAATGTGGGAATGTGTCTTTTGGTTTCTCCCTGTTCTCCCATATATGACAACCTATGAGCGGGCGGGGGAGAAAGTCACCCCCGCCGCCTTATCGTGATTATTCCCCGTCCGTCTTCGGAGCGTTGCCGTCCTCTGCGGCAGCGATGCCGTCGGCGTCGGGCGCGGCGATTGCCGCCGTGACCCCGTCGGGTGCGGAAGTGTCCGCCGTGCCGCCGTTTTCCGTGGCGGAAGCGTCTGTTTTAGCAGGTTCGCCGCCCTCTGCGGGCGCTTCGTCGTCGCGGAAGAGAGAGTCAATCTCTTCCGCGTAAATGGTTTCCTTTTCGTAAAGCATCTTGACCATTTTGTCCATCACCGAGCGGTTTTCGCGCAGGATGGACAGGGCCTTCTGATACTGCGTGTCGATGATGGCTTTGACTTCCGCGTCGATTTTCGCCGCCATTTCGTCGCTGTAATTGAGCTGCGTCTGATAGTCGCGGCCGAGGAAAACCTCTTCCGACGCGCCGAGGTACATATTGCCTATCGCGTCGGACATACCCCATTCCGTCACCATTTTGCGCGCTATCTTGCTCGCGCGCTGGATGTCGTTGGACGCGCCCGCGGAAACGTCTTTTATGACAATCTCTTCCGCCGCTCTGCCGCCCAGCATCATTGCAATCTGGTCAAGCAGCTTCTGTTTGGTGAAATGATTGTCGTCGTTTTCGGGCAGAGTGATGGTGTAGCCCGCCGCCTGACCGCGGGGGATGATGCTCACCTCGTGCACATTGTCGCAGTTTTTGGAAAGCTTGGCGATGATGGCGTGTCCCGACTCGTGGTATGCGGTGATGCGTTTGTCGCGCTCCGTCACCACGCGGCTCTTTTTGGCGGGGCCCGCGATGACCTTGTTTATCGCCTCGGAGATGTCTTCCATCGTGATGAGCTTGCGGTTTGCGCGCGCGGCGAGGATTGCCGCTTCGTTGAGCAGATTTTCGATGTCCGCTCCCGTGAAGCCGGAAGTCAGCCTTGCGAGGCTCTTGAAGTTGACCGTCGGCGCAAGCGGCTTGTTGCGGCTGTGCACCTTGAAAATCTCCTCCCTGCCTTTCACGTCGGGGATGTTGACGTATATCTGTCTGTCAAACCTGCCCGGACGCATAAGCGCGGGGTCGAGGATGTCCGCGCGGTTGGTCGCCGCCATAACGATGATGCTGTCGTTGGACTCGAAGCCGTCCATCTGGACGAGCAGCTGGTTGAGCGTCTGCTCGCGCTCGTCGTTGCCGCCGCCCAGCCCCGCGCCGCGCTGGCGTCCGACGGCGTCGATTTCGTCGATGAAGATGATGCAGGGCATACTGTGCTTCGCCTGGTCGAAGAGGTCGCGGACGCGCGACGCGCCCACGCCCACGAACATCTCGACGAAGTCCGAGCCGCTGATGGAGAAGAAAGGCACGTTCGCCTCTCCCGCGACAGCTTTCGCAAACAGCGTTTTGCCCGTGCCGGGAGGGCCTACGAGCAACACGCCCTTGGGAATGCGCGCGCCTATCGCGGTGAATTTCTTGGGGTCTTTCAGGAAGTCGACGATTTCCTGCAATTCCTGTTTTTCCTCTTCCGCGCCCGCCACGTCGGAAAAACGCACCTTGCTGTCGCGCACCTGCGACGCCTTGGTCTTGCCGAAGTTGAGAGCCTTGTTGTTGGCGCCGTTGGTCTTGCGCATTATGATGAAGAACACAATGGCAAGCAGCACAATCATAATAATCGGCACCAGCAGCGAAGAGAGCAGAGAAGAGCTGGACGGGTCGTTGAATGCGACGGTGATGTCGGGCGCAGTCCAACCCTCTCCCATTTCCGCTTCCCATCTGGCAAGCTCGTCAAGCAGGGTCGTGCGGCCGGGGATGTAGCAGTAATAAGAATAGGAATTTTCACCCGCGATACGGATGTCGACACGGTAAGAACCCGACACGGATATCGCGTCTATGTGAAGCACATTGCCCCCGTCGGTTATCTGCCCTTTGTAGAGCCGTTCGAAATCCGACCACGCTATTTCGTTCGGTCCCGTGAGGCTGACGGCGAGTATAATCGCAAGCAGAATCAGCACGATTACGGAAACGATGATTATCGTACGTCTGGTCGATGGTTTCATTTTACCTCCCGCCCGCCGCAAGCCCGCGACGGGCACGTCGGAGCAGCCGCGCAGGCGGGTCCGACTTTAATAATATGCACTATATTATAGAAACTAAAAGCGAAAAAGTCAATGCCGACAGGCAAAAAGGCGCGCGGCGCCGTGTACAACCTCCGCTTTTTCGAAAATGTTAGCGTGCGGGAGTTAAAGCAAAATTAAAAAACGGCGGACGCGAATTTCAGCCCGCCCACGGCGGATTTTATCAAATCGGCGACTTTATGTGCAAGTTCCGACACATAAACCGCGTTTGCCTGCATAAGTTCGGTCAGAGCGTCGCCCGACTTGTCCCCGACGACGGCAATGATTCCCACGTCGCCGAAGCGGCTTTTCTTTCCCCCGACCGCCGCGGGACACACTCCGTCGGAGCGCACGGAAATGCGTCCGAGATTGGACGCTTCGCCGAGGCAGGCGTCCACGGCAAGCAGAACGGCGCCCTTGTGCGTTTCGCGGACGAAGGATATCCACTCGTTCATATTCCTGCCCGTGACGGGGCGGTCGAGAGTGCCGTACACAAAGGCGGGGAAGTTCTTGTCCTCGCGCAGAATGGTGCCCACTTCGGGACCGAGTGAGTCGCCCGCGATGGCGGGCGTGCCGAAACATACTACGACCAACTGACGTTCAAGCGGAAACATATCCGGATTATTTCCGCTTTTCCTCCGCGCTATACCCGCGGATTGAACGGAAAGGCGGTGTTTTGGCGGCGCGGCAAGGAAATTTTTGTTGCTATCGGGCGCGTTATGTTATAAAATAACTGTATAAAACGTGAGTGCGCGCATAACGGAAGGGAAGTTCGTATGCTTGCTCCGACGCCGACTCCGCGGCCGTGTGCCGCGGGGCGGGCGGAGAGCGTCGCACGGAGAGGTGTTATGAAAATCATTGTCGCAGGAGCCGGAATGGGAGGAATGATTGCCGCCGAAAGGCTGGCAAAGCTCGGATTCGAAGTCACGGTGTACGAGCAGTCCCCCTCTTTGGACGAAATGCGTTACGATTGGCACGACGACGTCAATCCCCGCATATTCCGCAGACTGGGGCTGGAAATGCCCGCCGGCAGTTTCAAGAAAAAGAGCTGGACTTTCGTTTCGCCGCACGGCGTGGTGGTGCGCGAGTTCAGGCAGGACGAAAACAACGCGGATTTTTCCGTCGAACGCCGCGCGCTCAACCGTATGCTTTACGAAAGAGCTTCCGCGGGCGCGAAATTCGTGTTCGGCGCAAAGGTCGAAAGACCCGTTGTCGAAAAGGGCACCGTGGTCGGCGTGGTTGTGGACGGCAAGGAAGCGCGCGCGGACCTCGTCATTGACAGCCTCGGAGCGAATTCCGCCCTCAAAAAAGACCTCCCCGTCGAGTTCGGCGTCACCCAGCACCGCGAGGACGAAGTCTTTGTGGCGTACCGCGCGTTTTACGAGAAAAACACCGACGCGCCCGCACCCAAATATACCAACAAAGTTTATCTCAAACATATGGGAGAGCCCGGCATTTCGTGGGTGATACAGGACAACGACCCCTCTCTCGTCAACGTGCTCGTCGGCAGGATAGGGAAGCTGTCGTCATACGATTTGGAGCGCGCGCTCGAAGACCTGCGCAAGACCAACCCCACCATCGGCGAAAAAGTGGTCAGGGGCGGCGAAATCTGCGTCATTCCCGTGCGCTATCCCGCGACCCGTATGGTTGCCAACGGCTATGCCGCAGTCGGCGACAGCGCGTATATGACCATCCCTATGCTCGGCAGCGGCATTGCGTCGGGTATGCTTGCGGGACAGCTCCTTGCCGAAACGATTGGCGACAATATGTCCAAAGGGGTCAAAAAGGAAGACCTCTTCAAGACCTCGCGGCTCTGGAAATATCAGGTCAAGGTCTTCCGCGAATTCGGGGCGGAGCACTGCGCCGTCGACATCCTCAAACGCGGCGTGCTGAATTTCCCCGACGCCACGCTGGACTGGATGCTCGGCTCCGACCTGCTCACCAACGACGAGATAGGATGTCTTGCGTCCGGCAAGATGCTGCGCGTCGGCGTCAAAGAAGCCTTCCGAAAACTGAGCATAACTGAATTCAACAGGCTGCGCATTCTCATCAAGGTGAACAATATGCTGCAAAAGAGTCTGCACGCATACCGTGTCGCGAAAAACATTCCGCGCAACTTCGACCCGAACATCTGCCGCACCTGGGAAAAGCATATGAAGTGGTTTTACCGTGCTCCCCGCCGCGACCGCTGAGTCCGTCGCCGCGACTGCGTGCGTACGGCACGGAAGCCGTCGTGAACATTGACGGAAAGCAGGCGCACCGCGCCGCAGACAACGGAATACACGCCGTCCGAAAGGGCGGCGTTTCTTTTTGCCGCAGCAGCGGAAAGAGTCGACCCGACGCTTTCGGAAAGTTCGGAAAAGAGCAAAACGCGCGCTTTACAATGCAAAACGCGCGAAATAAAACGCCTGATTTGTCGTTATGTTTTGTTACGGGATGTCGAGCGAACCGTCCGTGCGGACTATGAGGAAGCATTTCCCGATGACTTTTTCCTGCGGGACGCAGCCTATGTCGCGGCTGTCCGAGCTGTTGTTGCGGTTGTCGCCCATCACGAAATAATATCCGTCGGGGACTGTGACGGAAAACCCGTCGTAAAGAGAGTTCATCTCTTCCGCGATATAGTCTTCGCGTTGCGGTTCGCCGTTGAGATAAAGCTCGCCCCCGCGGATTTCGACGGTGTCGCCGGGGAGTCCTATCGCGCGTTTGACGAGCGCGTGCGGATTGCTTTCGGCGCTTCCCCAATCGTATGTGAACACGATTATGTCGCCGCGGTCTATGTCGGCTATGCGGTTGAGGATGAGTTTGTCGCCGTCGTCGGGAATGTCGCCGTCGCCGCCGTTGAGGGTGGGGGACATACTCGCCCCGTTGACGATGAAGGACGTGAAGACGTATTCGCGCAGAAGAAGAGCGCAGGTGACCGCGAGCGCGAGCACTACGACGACGGAAACGAGCGCCGCAAAAAGGCGCTTTTTTTTCTGCGGTTCCGAGGGAGTGGGGTCGAGAAATTCCTTTTCGTCCATAGCACCACTATATGCGCGCGGACGTCAAATCCACACGAGATTGTTGAACAGCACGTCTTCCGCGTCGGATACGAGCAGCTGTTTGCAGAATTCGAAACGGGAGAGAGTCCTGCCTTCTTCGCTCTTGCAGTCGGAGGCGGAAAGTTTGATTTTCTGCCAGAAGTCGCCGCCCGCGAGATTCACGCGGCAGGAATAGCGCGTGATGTCGGGATAGGAAACGAAGGTGAAAGTCACCGTTTTCGCTTTTTCGCTGAATATGTCCATTTGAAGCACGGCGTTTTTGTCGCAGGAGAACGGCTCGTGCGAAGTGCGGCAGAGCACCAGCGTGCCCTTTTTCGTGCCCACTCCCGTTATGCCGAAAGGACCTTTTTGGGCGGAGAGAACGGACTCGTCGAGAAAGAAGTCGTCTGTGGTCACCCAGAAAAGCCCCGTGCCCATATCGCCCGAATAAATGACGCGCGACCTTGCGGCGGCGCCGCGTCCCGCACCAGCTTTCACGCCTGCGGCGGAGGGGATTATGCCCGCCACACGGGAGCTGGAATACACGCCGTCCTTGTTTTTCACCGTAGCGAAAGCCACGACGAGTTCGGCAGGGTCGCCGACGGGCACGCGGTAGACGTATTCGCCGCTGCCGACCGTCTGCGGTTCGGAAAGAGGGGACCAGTTGCGCGCGAAAGACACGGGTTCTCCCGCCGAACGGAACGCCTTTATCTCTTCCGCGTCGCCCTTGCATTTCAGATGGAGATACAGATTGTTTTCGTCCGTGCGGAAGAAAACTTCCGGCATACCCACGGGCGCGCTGTCGTGTGCGAAATTCCTGCGCAGCCAGATGATGAGGCTGTCGAATGCCGACACGCTTATCTGAGACGCGGAGCCGCGCACTATGAGCAGGACTTTCGCCTTTGCGGGAACGAGCGCGAGGATGTCTCCCGCTCTGTCCACGTCCGTGTGCGCGGAGTTGGACGACACGATGAAATAAGTGGGACAGGACACGAACTTCGCATAAGTTTCCGCGCCGACGCCCGCCGAATATGCGCGTTCCTCGTCGTCGGATGGCAGTTCGTTGTCGCCGCCGGGGAAGCGGGGAGTGTTCCTGCGCCAGAGGTAGCCGCCGCCGTTGATGGGCACGAGAGCGCGCACTCTGCCGTCCATTCCCGCCGTCTGCCACGCAATCTGCGCGCCTATGTCGACGCCCATAAGCCCGATGCGCGCCGCGTCGACGTATTTCATCTCCGAAATCATCGTAATCGCGCGCCGCGCGACCTTCGCCCATTGGAACCACGGGGTTTCGCGTCCGGTGGTCGTGATGTGGTAGAGGTGCGAAAAGCATTCGGGAGCCTGTGCGTAAGCGTACTCTTCGGGGTAAGTGGTGTGAGGCGCGTCGTTCTCACGCGGTCTGCCCAGATAATCGCAAAGGCACACCACATAACCCGCCTTGACGAGGGATGAGGTGATGTCGTCGAATTTTCTGCTTTCGTCGTGAGAGGGGAGAAGGAGAAGCGCGGGGCGCGCGTCGCGCCAGCGCGCGTCGTAACTTATCTTTGCATAGACCCGCACTCTGCCGCTTGCGGTCTTTTCGGACGTGAAAAAGACTTCCGTCGTGACGATGTTGTCATTTTCTCGGGAAGAAATAATCGAAGTCTCCGTCCCGTCCTTGACGGGATTGAAGCCTTCCCAGATTTCCGTCGGCGTCAGCAAGCGCATTTCCATACCCGGAATTATACCCCAAAGCGAAGGCAAAGTAAAGCAGTAAAAACCCCGGACAGGCACGGTCTCCGCCGCGTCGGGGAGAGGCTGCTCCGTCGGCGGCGTCCAGCGAAAGTGCTTTGCCGCCCGTGTCGGACAGGGCGCGGGCGTATTCTTTTGCCATCTTTTCCATCACCTCTTCGGAGGGCAGCAAAACGTCCATAATTTCCTCCCCTCCATAATATTCCGCCTTCCCTCCGTCCGTTACGGGGCGCAGGGCGCGGGACAAAAATCGCCCACGCCCGTCAGCCCGCCTCTTTCACGGTCACGGAAACGGAACAGGAGAAGCCGATGTCGCCGAGGCAGTTTTCGGGGAGGGTGTAGCCCGCCTTTTTGTAGACCGCGTTTTGCAGCTGCAAAAAATCCGCGTCCTTTTCCAGCGACAGCGCGTGACATTCGTAAAGCCTTTTCCGCAAGTCGTTTGCCGCCTGTTCCGCGGCGCGTTTCACGAGGTCGTCCGCCGGGGTTATTTTTCCGCCCGAAGTGTTCTGCGCTTCGAGGAAAGAGACGGACACTTCGAGTGACGCGGTCACGTTCATCCCGTCCGCTTCCGTCTTCGGGGAAACGTCCAGCACCCTGAACTCCACCGCTTCGCCGCCCGGGAGGGTGACGCTCAGACGCCCCAGCACGTCGTTTTTTCTGACAAGCATAGTCGTCACCTGCGCCAGGTCCTCTTCGAGCACGAAGTAATCCCCGCCGTGCACGACGAGATTGCGGTTCATAAACAATTCGTAATTTCCTTGGCTTTCTCCCTGCTGCGACTCCGGCTGATGTTCCATCTCTTTCATATCAATCAGCGGAATGTTCATACTCGCGCTGCGGGAGAGGGAATGGGCGAGGAAATCCTTCACGGTCACGAGAGCGATTCCGTCGCCGCCGAGATTTTGCAAGAGAGACGCCTGCACGAAATATGTGGAAGCGACCGTTGTCCCCACCCGTGCGGCAAGAATGTCCGACGGCGGCTGTTCGGTGGAAGTCACCGCAGCCTGTTCGGGAAGAGAGTATGCGGAGATGAGCGGGTCGAAAAGGAGCGCGTGGTCGGTGTCGAAGACGCTTGGCGACAAAACAACGACATTACAATGCGAAAGCGACACGATAAGCCCCATTTTTTGCGAAATATGGTCAAGTCCTTCCGAAATCGTCGCGCCTTCCGCGCTGTAAACGGCGTAGTTTTGCTGGTTGTCTCCGCCGCTTCCGCCTGACACTATGACCGAAAGCGTTGACACGTTGAACGCGCTTTCCGTCCGCTCTATGCCCAGTCCGATGACGAGTGCGGATTGCGTAAGGGCTTTGTTGTCGGAAGTGCGTCCGAAAAATATCAGCACGACCACGGCGACAAGCACCACCAGCCATTTCGTACGGAAAAATCTGTCCCGCAGTCTGACTGCGACGGCGTGGCTTGCCTTACTCACGGAGCGCCTCCTTTGCGGCAGCGTCCGTGTCTTCTTCCTCTGCCGCAGGGGATACGTCCGCGCGTTCCGCCGCGGCGGCGGGAGCGGGTGACGGTTTGCCGAGTTTCTCACGGACGGCACGGCTTCGCCGCGCATACAACGCAAAGACCGTGAACGCCGCGGCGAAGAACAGCGACAGTCCCAGCATAACGTATCCGAAATCCGTCATCGAAAAGGCGACGACGTCCTGCGCCGTCGGGACGGCAAGAGGGATGACGATGACTGCGGCGGCAAACACCAGCCGTGCGGGGACGGGCGTGCCCGTCGCGCGGCGGCAGCTTTCGGCGGCGCCCCACATTTGCAGGGAGAGTCCGAGCACCGCCATAACGATGACAACGAGAAGCGCCGCCCATTCCAGCCTGCCGATTTCCAGCGAAAGCTGGTTGAACCCCGCGATGCGGATGAGCATATTGTAGACGTACGGAAGCGCGCCGCCGTACATTGCTACGGCAAGCAGAGCGACGATTATCACGAGGGAGTAGGATATTCCCGCGCCGACGGCAATATACGGAAATTTCTTGTTTTTCACCGCGACGAAGAGCAGGGGGAAGAAGTCGCCCAGCCAAAGCCCGAAGCGAAGCCCCCGCCTGAAAAATTCCTCCGTCGGCATTGCGTAAAGGGGCAGATTTCTGCCCGCGTCGAGGTCTGTTTCCAGGAATGCGAGGTTGAGCACGATTATGGCGAGAAGGAAGGGCGCGAGCAGTTCCGCACAGCGCGCGATTCCGCGGACGCCCTTGCAACCGAGATAAACGACGGGCAGGGCAAGCACGATGACCACGATGTAGGGCGCGACGCCGACGAAGAGGTCGACCATCAGGAATATTTCGGTGTAGACGAAATAAACGAACCCTTTGAGCGTTATATATCCCGAAAGCAGCAGGCAAACGGCGCGGTATGCGGCGTTGTTTTTTTCGGTGAGCACCGCGTCCGCTCCGCTCTTCGCAAACAAGAACGCGGCGGCAAGGCAGAGCGCGTCCAGGCACACCATAAAGATATACAGCCACAGGGTGTCGCTCATCATTTCGGAGTAGACGAGGCCGGGGAGAGAGGAAACCTTGAAGACTATGCCGCAGGCGAAAACGAGGTTCGCCGCCTGCGAATTGTATATGACGTTCGCGGCGGAAAGGGGCGCCGCCTCCGACGATGCGGAAACGGACGGCGACGCGGTCTTGTCGACAGAAAGCGAAGTTGAAGCGGCGTTTTTCACTTGTCATCCTCCTTTTTGAGCCGAGTTCTGTTTCTGTTGGGGAAGGAGAGAGGGCGCGTCGTCATATCGTCCGCGGAGGCTTTGAACACCCCGTCTTTGAGGTCGCCGACAATTCTCGGCGCATACGGCGCAAAGTACGGCGCGCCGTAGTTCTGCATTGTGGCGAGATAGCCCACCGTCACCACGAGCACCGCGATTATGCCGAACAGCCCCAGCACCGCGCTTGCGCACAGAAAGATTATGCGGAGGATGGATAGCGAGCCGACCTGGTCGGGCACGCAGAATATGCCTATCGAAGATAGCGCGGTCACGAGCACGGCAGGCGAGGAAATCAACCCCGCTTTGACGGCGGTGTCGCCCAGCACTATCGCGCCCACTATGGACAGCGACACGCTGAGGTAGCGCGGCATACGCATCGACGCTTCGTTGAGGATTTCGAAGAGGAGCAGGACGAAGAGCATTTCCACCGCGGGCGGGAAGGGGATGGTGGAAGTCGCCCCCACCAGCGTGACGAGGAATTTTATGGGCAGCAGGTGATAGTGGTAGCTTTGCAGAGCGACGTAAGCGGCGGGCAGCAGCACGGTGAGCGCCGCGCCCAGAAAGCGGAATATGCGCGCGAAGGTGGCGCGCCAGTCCCCCGAATAGTAGTCGTAGCCGTCCTGCATATCCTCCATAAGCACGAAGGGCAGGGTGAGCACGATGGGGGAGCCGTCCACAATGACCGCGACCCTGCCTTCCAGCAGTTTTGCCGCGACGACGTCGGGTTTTTCCGTGTTGCCGACCTGTTTGAAGAAGGAGTGTTTGCGCTCTTCGAGGAAGGAGGTGAGATACGCGCTGTCCGTCACGCCGTCGATGTCCGCTTTTTCCAGAGCGGCCTTTATTTTCCGTACGGTGACGGGGTCGGCTATGCCGTGGACGTACGCGACGGTGACGGGGGTGGAGGAGTATCTTCCTATGCTCATATTCTCGAACACGAGGTCGGGGGACTTGATTTTGCGGCGTATCATCGCCGTGTTGGTCTTGATTTCCTCGATGAACCCTTCACGCGGACCTTTGAGTACGGTGGCGGTGGGCGGTTCGGCGACGGAGCGCTTGTCCGCCTTGCGCAGGGAGAACATAAAGAAACAGTCGAACCCTTCCGCGAACATACCCACGTCCCCTTCCGCGATTTTCTTCACTCCGTCTTCCACGGAAAGCATGGTGACGTCCTGACAGAAAGAGGTGACGGCAAGGAGCAGTTCCCGCATTTCGTCCTGAGATTTGACGCTGCCGTCGAACACCTTTTCGCACTCCGACACGGGCGCGATGACGTCCTGTTCGAGGAGCAGTTTGTCCGAAAGGCTGTCGATGTAGCAGAACAGAACGCCGCCGTCCCCGTGCGGGATTTCGCGCAGGAGCAGGTCGCCCGTGTTGTGGAAGCGGTCTTTGATGAAACTTTGCATTTCGGATGTATTCACGCGCATATCATTGCCATATTCGCGCAAAACTAATCCCTCCGTTTCCCGATTGTGCGGACGACCTTTAACAAATCAACGAAATTTCGGATTACCCCTTTTCGCACGGAAAGTTTTGTAGTATAATCTTTTCATTGCAAGGAGGGAAACGATGGGCAAAGACAATTATTTCGACACGCAGCTCGCATTCGACTATCTGGATGCGGAGGCGGAAAAAGAGGAAAAGAAAGCCAAGCGAAAGACGCTGGTGCAGATTATCAAATACGCCGTCTGCACGGCAAGCGCAGGGCTTGTGGAATTCATTACGTTCACCATTCTGTCCGAGGCTCTGACGATGCTCGAAGGCAGGACGGTGTGGTTCATCACCGAAAACTCCCTGCTGTGGTTTGTCGCCACGGCGGTCGCGCTCTTCCTTTCCATAGTCTGGAACTTCACCATCAACAGGAAATTCACCTTCAAATCGGCGGGCAACGTGCCGAGGGCAATGTTCCTTGCGTTCCTGTTCTATGTTCCGTTCTTCCCGTTCAAACTGTGGTTCAACAGCTATATGCCCGGCTACCTCGGCATACCCGCGCTGGTGGTCGAAGTGATTACGATGCTCATCAACGGCGTGCTGGAATTCTGCTGGCAGAAGTTCGTCATCTACCGCAAGGAAGCCGACACCGCCCCCGCCAAACACGAAATCGGCACGATAGGAGAGTTCGGCGAGATTTCCGTCTCCGAACCCGAAGTGAGCGCAATGCAGATGCTCGACCTTATGCGCGCGGGTGTGGACATCACGGAAGACGACAAACAGCTCAAAAAAGAGCTTAAAGCCATCGAATCCGCCGCATAAACGCGCAAATAAGCAAAATGCAAAAGCCGTCCGATGGACGGCTTTTTTATGCCCCGTAAAGGAGAGGGGTGTCACGCGCCGCTCAGCCAAGCGTTCACAGGCGGTGCAACCGCCGCTTGAACGCCGCGGCGCGTTCTGCGACCTCGCGAGCTAGACGATAAACTAAGCATACCGGGCGTAGTGCAGAGGCGAGTCGCCTTCCTCGCCCCGTGAGCAATGTTAAGTTAGTGCCGTTATCCGTTCGGTTATGTGAGTGCGAGAAATAAACTCTCAATAGGAATGTAACGTAAGTCCCGCATTTTGGGAGATGTAAAAGGGGTCCCCACAAGGAAATCTTTGATTTTTTTGTGGGGTAAAAGGAACAACCAAGCGTAAGACAAGCGGCAAAGTTCGCTTTGCCGCGCAGGGCGAGTTTGAGTTGTTCCGTCACGGGGGAGGAATACCCGAAGGGAAGGAGGGGATTCAATATTCCCCTGTTAGAGAACGAAATAAAATCGGGGGCCCCCGCCGAGAAATCTCCGATTTTTCGGTGGGGCATTTATTCGGGGTCCCCGTAAAGCGGGCTTCACCCGTTTTACGGGGCATAAATTTTCCCCCTCTCCGAGGGAGGAGAGGGGGAGGGAGGCGGCGCGGGGAAGTGACGCGCCGCGGGGATATGAAAACCGTTACGGAACGGTTTTGCGAAAAAGCGTCATTGCTCCGTGTGGACGGGAGAAGTCCACACCACCGTGCCCGTGGAGGTGTCGGTGATTTGCGTCCCGTCCGCATTGGAAACGTACTTCTGTCCTTCCGCCGCAGGGATGTAGATGTGATTGAGTGCGGGGAATGCCGCGGCCGTATTTGACGGAATGGTCAATGTTTCGAGATTCGAGGGGAGCTGTATTTCTTTCAGCGCGCGACAGTTACCAATCTGTTGCGCCAAGACAAACGCCGTTATCTGACTGCCTTCCTCGAAAACAAGTTTTTCAAGAGACATCATAGTCATAAATGCTCTGTTCAAAGTTACGACACTTGCGGGAATGACAAGTTCTTTCACACCCGTTTGTCCAAACGCAGCCAGTCCTATCGTCGTCAGCGTGTCGGGCAAAGTGACGCTGACAAGTGCGGTTTTGCCGGAGAATGCGGCGTTCGCAATCTCCGTCACGGGATACATCTGACCGTCGGTGTGTTCCACTTCGCTGCGGAGCACCACGTGTGTCAGGGTGTCTCCTTCATATGCGTCTTTCGCCGTACCGTTTCCGACTTTGAAGTGTGCGGGGACGCCGTCGGCTTCGGGCACGAAGACGTAATTGATGCCCTCTGTGTAGGCGACTTCGCCTTCGTAGCCTGCGACGAGGGTTATGTCAAACGCCCAAGTGTAAGTGTCGCCTTCTTTGACCTGCACGGAGCCGAGCAGCCAGCCGGTGAAGACGGAGCCTTCCTTTTCGGGGACGGGAAGAGCGGGGACGGTCTCGCCGAATTTCACTTCGACGGCTTCGAATTCACCGCCGCCGTCGGAGGAGAAAGTTATCGTATAAGTGTTTGCCGCCCATTTTGCCGTGAGTGTGAGAGCGGAGTCGGGCATCAAGGAGTCCGCCGTATATTCGGTTTCGTCCGCCCACCAGCCGTCAAAGGTATATCCTTCTTTTTCGGGAGTGGGAAGAGCACCGAGTTCTGCTCCGCCGTTGACCGTGCGTTCGGCTTCGCCTTGCATCGTGCCGCCGTCGGGGTCGAGGGTGAGGGTGTACGGCAAGCCGTACCACACCGCGGTCAGGGTGACGTCTTCCGTCCAGAGATAGCGCTCGCCCACGGGGGCGCCGTCATACGCCCAGCCGCCGAAGGTTTTGTTTTCCTGTGCGGGGGTGTAGCCCGAAAGCAGAGCGGAGAGAGAAGAGTAATATTCCGCGTCGAGGGTGACGGTGCTCTCGCCGCCTTGGAACGCGCCTTCGCCCGCGTCGAGGGTGAGGGTGTAGGTGTTGCGTGCGTAGCCCGGTTTCAGCGAAAGACGCGTGTCGTCCGTGAAATTCCAGACATAGGTTTCGTCGATAGGCTCACCTTGTTCGCCCGTGTTGCTCGTGACCGCCCAGCCCCAGCCCGTGAAGGTGAAGCCTGCGGGCACATACACGCCGTCTTCGACTCCGGGCAGTTCGCCCACGGGCGGACCGTAGGTGACCGTCACGGTGAAGTCATATTCTTCTCCGCCGTATTCGAAGAGGACGGGGCTGCCTTCCCTCAACACGTATTTTGCAAATGTGAGTTCATAGGTGTTCGCCGTCCATTTTGCATAAACGGTGGTTTCGGCGGTCAGTTCCGCATTTTTATCTGCGGTTTCGGTGCATTCCGCATTGAGATACCAGCCTTCGAGGGTGTATCCGTCGCGTAGTACCGCGCCTGTTTCGTCAAGCGCTTCGCCTATCGTGGTGCCGTAGGGCACGGTCACGCTCTTGTCCGCGCCGCCGTCATAATTGACGTCGACTGTGAAGGAGAAAGTTATCTGTTCCCATCTTGCGGTGAGAGCGGTGTCTCCCACGGTGATGTAGGTCGCGCCCGCTTCGAATTTGTCGCCGTCGGCGTCCCACCATCCGAGGAAGGTCCATCCTTCGCGTTCGGGGACGGGGAGTGCGGGGACTGCGGCGGCGAATGTCACCGTCACGTCTTCCACCGTGATGCCGTCCACCGTCGTGTCGAAGGTGAGGGTGTATTCGTTTGCCGCAAACACCGCGGTGAGGTCGAGGTCCGCCGCGGGCATAACGGAGTCTGCGGTGTAGAGCGTGTCGCCGTCATACCAGCCCGCGAAAGTGTAGCCTGTTGCCGTCGGGGCGGGCAGTTCTCCGAGTGCCGCGCCGAAGGCGACGTCCTTTTCGTCCGCGCCTATGCCGTCCTGTGCCATACCGTAGTCAAAAGTCACGGTGTAGGTGTTCGCCGTCCACTTTGCATAGAGGGTGGTGTCTGCGGTCACCGCGAGGGGGAATGTCACGGCTTCGCCCGAAAGGTCCGCCGAAAGATACCAGCCCGCAAATGTGTAGCCCGTCTTTGACGTCGCGGGGGACTCCGCCACTTCCGTCACGCCTTCGAGTGCCGCCACAGCCGTGCCGCCGTCGGTTTCGAACGTCACGCCGAAGCCGGACGGCTGTTTGTCGTCGTCGCACGCGAGCAGCGTCGCGCCGAGCACGGTGCACAGCAGCAGAACGAAGACGAGAAGTCCCATTCTTTTTTTGAACATAATTTACCTCCTTATTCACTCGTGAGAGTGGTTTTTGCAGATGTTGCCCCGTAAAACGGACTTCCCCCGTTTGACGGGGACCCGACGGTCAGCCTATCAGTCCGTACGAGAAAACGGCGGGCAGACCGAGCGTGGCAAATCCGAGCAGGAAGTCGAGCGCGTCCGTGCTTGTCCCGCTGGCGGAGAGGAAGAGGCTTAAATACTCTTCGCCTGCGATGTCGGGGATGCCGCCCGTGACTGTCGTCGTGTAGCCGCCGTTTGCGCTTTCGGTGCTTGTCAGTTTGAAACGCGCGTGTGCGGCGGGGATGTCGGGAGCGTCGCAGAAGCTCACCGTGAACACGCTTTCTCCCGCGGACACGACGGATTGTCCGCCGTCGGTTTCGGCAGAGGTGGAGAGGTCTGCGCGCAGAGAAAGCCCGAAGCCGTCTTCGAGGTCGACTCCGACGCCGAGAGAGAGGGTCATCGCGTCTATGAATGCGTCCAGTCCGAGCCCCTGCACAACCGCGTCGCCCGCGATGGCTTTCACGAAGCTCAGGGTGCGGTAATACGGCACGAAACGTCCGCTGTCTTCGCGCGCCGCTTCGGGGTCGACGAGCGAAATGCCGAGCGTGTCCGCAAGCGTGGTCACAAGCCCGTCAATCGCCGCCGCGAGGTTGGCGTCGGGGTCATAGGATTCTCCCTGCACGAGTTCCGCGACGAAATCGATAAAGCTCCGGTCGAGGTCGACGCCGATGCCGTTTTCGAGGTTGAGCCAGCCGAGCAGTTTCGTTATGATTGCGGGGTCGAAAGAGGACGCGCCTTCTTCGGGGGCGGATTCGCCGCCTTCGGCAGCGACGGCTTCCGTGCCGCCGAGCAGTTCGCCTATGCCTGCTATGACTTCTCCCAAATCTATCGCCGCGTAGAATTTCAGCCCGGGCAGGTCTTCCATTGCCGCGATGTTGTCGTGGGCGACAATCCTCATAAACTTGTCGGACACGCGTACGTTGAACGCGCCGAGGGTGGAAGGATTGGCGTTGGGATTGGTTGTGCCGTCCTGCGCCACCGTGGTCAGGTTGACTTTGACGTCGCCGTCATAGACCGCGTAAATGTAGTCGTCCTTGCCAGGAGCGGACCCCACGGTCATAATCAGTTCGATGTCTTCGGTGTCCTTTGTCGTGAACGAGGCGCGGATGTCCGTGTACACTTTCTTGCCGCCGAGCATACTTTCCGCCGAGATGCGGATGCCGCCGTCCTTTGCCGCGGCGAGGGTGTCGGGCAGTATGTTGCGCCTGCCTTCCGTCAGCACGATGTCGTGCACGGAAAGAGAGACTTCCGTGTCGCCGAGGATGTAAGTGAGGGCGACTTTTTCGGGGAAGCGTTCGCCGAAAGTCACGTTTATTTTCAATTTTGCAAGGGATGAAAGGTCGATTTCGGCATTCGGGTCCGTCAGGTCCTCCCACGATGCGCCCAGCAGCGTGCCGAGGACGCCGCCGAGGTCGGACACCTTTATTCCGCCTATTTCAAGCCCCGCGATGATACCGGAAAACTTGTGGACGATTTCGCCCAAGGGCAGGACGAGCTCCGCTTCGGACCCCGTGAGCGTGCCGTTGTATTTGTCGATGACGAGCCCTTTGACGAGGTTCACCAACGGGTCGGCGAGAGCTTCGGCTACGGAGTCCGACACTGCGCCTTCCGTGTATTCGACTATGCCCGAAAGTTTCGCCATAGTTCCCGCGAGGTCAAAGCCTTTGCCCGTGCCGTCGCCGAAGATGTCGTACGCGCGCACCGCGGCGCCGTCGTCGACGTACAGCACTCCGTCGGCAAGATAAAGCCCCAGCCGCACGCTGCCGCCGCTTATGAGTTCCACCGCCGCTTCGTCCGCCGTGCGGTCCGCGCTGACGTTCAGGTCCGCGCGCAGGGTGTACACCTCGCCGCCGATGCCGAGGTCGATGCTCGCGCCCGCGGACCAGGTGTCTTTGCTCATAACGGCGGCACCTTCTTCGGCAAGGGCCTTGACCTGTTCGGCGGTCATATCGAACAATTCCCCGCCCTTATACGAGAGTGTCGGCACGTCTTCGGGCGGAGGAGTCTGCCCGCCGTCGTCGTCGCAGGCGAAAAGTGTAAATGCAAGAAGAGCGGCAAGCACCGCGACGAAGAAAAAGGATAAAAATTTTTTCATATTTTCCCCCTTATAGGAATTTATTTCCCGTCGGAAACGCATACTGCTCCCGACGGTTTTCGGCGCAGCGATGCGCCGGAAATTCCTGCGAAAACCTCTTGCGCCGCCCCTTTCGGAACGACAGACAATCCGATATGTCAATTATGACAAATCGTCATATTTTGTCAAGAAAAAATATAACATCGCGTCATATTTTAGATTCGGATTCTATGACAAAATGGCATTGTATTATGAGAAATAACCTCAAATTATTAAGGAAACAGAGAGGGCTTACCCAGCTTCAACTGCAACTTGCCACGGGTATAGAGCAGTCGCTCATTTCCAAGTTCGAAAGCGGACAGCGCATCCCACCTACGGACACTCTTCTGGTGCTCGCCGATTTCTACGGCGTGAGCATCGATTATATCCTTATGCGCACGGACAATCCGAAGATAAACAAGTAGGCCGCAAATTCTCCGAGAAAAAATGCGTTTTCGGGGCGATTACGTTTGCCCTCGTGCGTGCGGATGTGTTAATATAGGCGCATGAAATACGTCGTGCTTCCGAATTCTGCGCAGTCGCGGTCGTTGGACCGCGCTTCCGACGCAAGCGTTCGCGCGGGCGGCGTTGTATGCAAGCACTCTGAAAGCATGGCTTCCGCCGTGCTTTCGGTTTTCACGGAGGTATTATGAAAAAACTCGAACAGATTTACGAAGGCAAGGCCAAAAAAGTGTATGCCACCGACGACCCCGATTTCGTCATCGTGTCCTACAAGGACGACGCGACCGCGTTCAACGGGCTCAAAAAGGGTACCATCGCGGGCAAGGGCGTCATCAACAACAAGATGAGCAATATGATGATGGCTATGCTCGAAAAGAAGGGCGTCCCCACTCATTTCGTCGAGGAACTCAGCGACCGCGACACCCTCGTGAAAAAGGTGCAGATTGTTCCCCTCGAAGTCATCATCCGCAACGTGGCGGCGGGCAGTTTCTCCAAGCGTTACGGCGTGGAAGAGGGCACGGAGCTTGCCATTCCCACCATCGAGTTCTCCTACAAGAACGACGACCTCGGCGACCCTCTCATCAACGACTATCACGCGCTCGCGCTCCGTCTTGCGACGGAAGAGGAGATTGCGCGCATCAAGGAGCTGGCGTTCAAGGTCAACGACGAGATGAAAGCCTTCTTCAAGGGGCTCAACATCGACCTCATCGACTTCAAGCTGGAATTCGGCCGTTTCCGCGGCGACATCGTGCTCGCGGACGAGATTTCCCCCGACACCTGCCGTTTCTGGGACTCCACAACCCACGAGAAGCTGGACAAGGACCGCTTCCGCCGCGACCTCGGCGGCGTGGAAGACGCTTATCAGGAAATAATGAAACGTATCAGCGGCGGAAAAAACTGACCCGCCGAGGAGAATTATGAAAGATATTCTGCTTTCCGGAAAGGAATCCGGCGTGCACGAAGAGTGCGGCATATTCGGCGTCATCAGCCCCGAAAAGGAACCTCTCGCGAGGGAGGTCTATTACGGGCTGTTCGCCTTGCAGCACAGGGGTCAGGAGAGCGCGGGCATCGCGGTCAACGTCCCCGACAGAAAGATAGCCTATTACAAGAATATGGGGCTGGTCAACGAAGTCTTCTCGGAAGAGGAGCTTTCGCTGCTGCCCGACTCCGACATCGCCATCGGACACGTCAGATATTCCACCTGCGGTTCGAGCAACGTCGTCAACGCGCAGCCCGTCGTGTTTTACGGCAGGTACGGCAGGATGGCTATCGCGCATAACGGCAACATCGTCAACGCCGCCACCATCAAGAACTGGCTCATCGACCGCGGACACATCTTCCAGTCCTCCGTGGACAGCGAAGTCGTCGCCGCGCTCATCAACTATTACACCACATCCAGCGTCGAGAACGGCGTGCAGAAGGCGTGCCTCGACTTCCTCGGCGCGTTCGCAATCGTGTGTATGGCGGACAACAAGCTCATTGCCGTCCGCGACAAATACGGGCTCAAACCCCTCGTTATGGGCAGGAAGGGCAGCTCGGTGCTGTTTGCCAGCGAGTCCTGCGCCCTCGACGCGGTGGACGCCGAATTCGTGCGCGACGTCGAGCCCGGCGAGATGATTATCGTCACTCCCGACGGCAAAATCCGTTCGCACAAGTATGCGATACCCGACCCCAAACCCTGCATTTTCGAATACGTTTATCTCGCGCGCAGCGACTCCGTAATCGACGGCGTCAGCGTGTACGAAGCGAGATACAACTGCGGCAAGGAGCTGGCGAAACTCTTCAAGATTGACGCGGACATAGTTGCGGGCGTGCCAGACAGCGCGACGGTGTGCGCCAGAGGTTACGCCGACGTCAGCGGTCTGCCTATGGTGGACGCGCTCACCAAAAACAGGTATATCGGCAGGACTTTCATCCAGCCCAGCCAGTCTATGCGAGAAAGCTCCGTGAAGATAAAGCTCAACGCTTTCCGCAGCAACATAAAGGGCAAAAGGCTCATACTCATCGACGACAGCATCGTCCGCGGCACGACCTCCCGCAAGATAATCAGCCTGCTGCGCGCCAGCGGAGCAACGGAAGTGCATATGCTCGTGGGCTCTCCGCCCGTCAAATATCCCTGCTACTTCGGCGTGGATATGGAAACGCGCGACCAGCTCATCGGCGCGTACAAGTCGGAAGAGGAGATATGCAAGGAGATAGGTGCGGACAGCCTGCACTACATCCCGCTCGAACTTATGGTGGGCAGCTGCGGCGGCGGCCCTTATTGCACCGCCTGCTTTGACGGCAACTATCCTATGGACATCAGCGAAAAAGAGGTCATTTCGATAGGCGACGCTTTGGAATAAACCACCCGCGCCGTTTGCGGCAAAAGGAAACGCCCCGTTCGAACGGGGCGTTTTTATATACAAAATCGCACGGTAAAGCGTCGGTTCTGCGGTCTGCCGCACGGGCGGAGCAGCCGGGAAGTCAGTTGACGCCCTGGGCTATCATTGCGTCCGCGACTTTCTTGAAGCCCGCGAGGTTTGCGCCCGCGACGAGGTTGTAATCCATACCGTAAGCGTTCAGCGCGTCCAGGATTTGGTCGTGGATGCCTTTCATTATGTGCTGCAATTTCTCGTCCACTTCTTTCTCCGTCCAGCGCAGGCGTTCGCTGTTCTGGCTCATTTCGAGACCGCTCACCGCCACGCCGCCCGCGTTCACCGCTTTGGAGGGCGCGACCAGCACGCCGTGTTCCTGCAAATAGGCGAGAGCGTCGTTGGTGGTGGGCATATTGGACACTTCGTTGAGATATTTCACGCCCGCGGCGACCATCGCCTTGGCGTCCTCGATGCGTATCTCGTTCTGCATCGCGCAGGGCATATAGACGTCCGCGACGACGTTGCCCCAGGGTTTCTTGCCGGGGACGAACTCACAGCCGTATTTGTCGGCGTAGTCCTTGACCACGTTTCTGCCGCTTGCGCGCATTTCGAGCATATAGTCGATTTTCTCGCCCTTGACTCCGTCGGGGTCGTAGATGTAGCCGTCGGGCCCGGAGAGGGTGACGACCTTGCCGCCGAGCTCGGTGATTTTGAGCGCGGCGCCCCAGGCGACGTTGCCGAAGCCGGAGAGGCAGAATGTTTTGCCTTCTATCTTCTCGCCGAGATGTTCCAGCACTTCCTTGAAGAAATAGGTCGCGCCGAAGCCCGTCGCTTCGGGGCGGATGAGAGAGCCGCCGAAGGAAAGGCCCTTGCCCGTCAGCACGCCGTTTTCGTATGCGCCGCGGATTTTCTTATACGCGCCGAAGAGATAGCCTATCTCTCTGCCGCCCACACCCATATCGCCGGCGGGCACGTCCACGTCGGGACCGATGTGGCGGTAAAGTTCGGTCATGAAAGAGTAGCAGAAGCGCATAATTTCGGCGTCGGACTTGCCTGCGGGGTCGAAGTCGCTGCCGCCCTTGCCGCCGCCCATAGGAAGACCCGTGAGGGAATTTTTGAAAGTCTGCTCGAAAGCGAGGAATTTCATCACGGAGAGGTTGACGTTGGGTTGGAAACGGAGCCCGCCCTTGTAAGGTCCTATCGCGTTGTTGAACTGCACGCGGAAGCCGCGGTTCACGTGCCAGACGCCTTTGTCGTCCTGCCACGGCACGCGGAAGATGATTTGCCTGTCGGGTTCGACCATTCTTTCGAGGATGCAGTTGCGGCGGAAGAGCTCCTCGTTCTTCTCGACGGCGGGAGCGAGAGAGCCGAGCACCTCGCGCACCGTCTGCATAAATTCGGGTTCGCCCGGATTCTTGCGCTCTGTCATTTCGATGACTTCTGAAATGTAAGACATAATGCCTCCCTTATACACGGAACGGAGCCGGAGCTCCTTTTCCAATAGCTTATAACATCCGCAAAATTAAGTCAAGAGTTAACTAATTTTTCCCTCAACTTCATAAAAAACCCCGCGGAAGCGGGGCTTTCGTGCGGTTTGCCGCCGCACGGCGGCGCGGCATATTTCAGAGGTATTTTCTCAATGCCTTAATGTTTTTGTCGTAGGATTTAATCAAATCCTTTGCGCAGAGCGGCGCCTCTTCGTGCGCTTTCCGCATCTCGTTCAGGCATTTCTGCATACTGACTATGCCCGTTTCGTAGCCTTCGATGAGCATCCGCGCGAGATGGCTGGTGTCGCTGTTCATCATAGCGGAGAAAGAGGAGCTGGCTTTGAGCATCGTTTTGGCGAATTTGCTGCCTTCCGCCTCTTCGATTTCGTCGCGGGTGAGCCCCTTTTTCGCTTCGCAGAGCATATCTTTCATAGACTGTTTCTGTTCGTTCATAAGTCTGACGAGGTTTTCGTCCTCGGCATAGGGCAGAACGTGGTCAATCGCGTCTATGCCCATAGTGGTGCTGCGCACCATTTCCCTGAGTATTTTCATAGTTCCCTCCTGCGGGTAGGATGTGCGACGAGGCGGAAATTATGCGCGGTTTTCGTGAGGGCGCACGAACGCGTTTTACGCGCGTACGCCCGCATGCGTCCGCGTTTTTTATAAAACCGCCGATAAATCATCATTTAATACCGAAAATTACAATAATTCGGTATTGACGGAAGCGAAATCTTGTCCTATAATTTAATAGTAAACTATTTGTCGGATAGTTTCGGATAACAAAAAGGAAAATTATGTAGGAGGGCAAAATATGCCAAACAATGTTTCTGTTGCTGAGCTCAAAGCAAAGGCAAAAGAGCTGCGCCTGCACATCGTGCAAACGACGTTCAATGCCACATCGGGACACGTCGGCGGGTCTATGTCCAGTGCGGATATGCTCATTGCGCTGTACTTCAAGTATCTGAATGTCGACCCCGCGAATCCCGATTGGGACGAGAGAGACCGTTTCATTATGTCCAAGGGTCACTGCGCACTCGCGTACGTTCCCTGCCTTGCCATGAAAGGATACCTCGACCTCAACGAAGTCATGAAGAACTTCAACAAGACGGAATCCGCTTACGGCATGCATCCGGACAGCAAGAAAATCCGCGGCTGCGACGCGTCCACCGGTTCTCTCGGACACGGTATGCCGATGGCAGTCGGTATGGCTCTCGGCCTTCGCCTTAAAAATATCAACAGCAAGGTCGTCTGCATGACCGGCGACGGCGAATGTCAGGAAGGCTCCAACTGGGAGGCGGCGATGTGCGCTTCTCACTACAAGCTCAAAAACCTGATTTGGATTATCGACCGCAACCATTTCGAAATCGACGGCAACACCGAGGACGTTATGTCCATCGAGCCGCTGGACAAGAAGCTGGACGCGTTCGGGTTCAAAGTGCTGAAATGCAACGGCAACAAGATGGAAGAAGTGGACAAGACTCTCGCGGAAGCGTGGGCAACGGAAGGTCCCGTCGCCATCATTTCCGACACCGTCAAGGGCTTCGGCATCAAGCAGTTCGAAGGCAAGGCGACCAGCCACTACTGCTCCTTCGGCGCCGAGGAAAGCGAACTCAACAAGTTCCTTGACGAAGTCAAGACCAGAGAATTTTAAGGAGGAATACTATGGGAACTGCATGGAACGTCTATGACGGAAATAAAATGTCTTCCGGCGCAATGTACGGCAGAACGCTCGCCGAACTCGCAGCGAAAGACCCCCGCATCGTCGGTGTGACCGCCGACCTCGCGAAATCCACCAACATCGGCCTCCTCGGAGAAGCCTTCCCCGACAGACTCTTCAACGTCGGTATCGCAGAGCAGAACCTCTTCGGCGTTGCCGCGGGTCTTGCCAAAGTCGGGTTCATCCCCTTCGCGTCCACCTTCGCGATTTTCGCGTGCCTGAGAGGCGGCGAACAAATCAGAACGGACTGCGCTTATCAGAAACTTCCCGTCAAGGTCATAGCCACCCACGGCGGCGTGTCCTTCGGCGCGGCGGGTTCCACCCACCACTGCATCGAGGACTTCGCGATTATGCGCGCAATCCCCAATATGACCGTCGTCATCCCCGCCGACGCATACGAAACCGCAATCGCGGTCAAGCAGTGCATCGACGTCCCCGGCCCCTTCTATCTCCGCGTCGGCCGCGGTATGGAGCCGCTGCTTCACGAGAGCGAAGACGACCAGTGGTGCAAAGAGTTCAAGATTGGCAAGGCGATGAAGCTCAAAGACGGCAACGACGTCACCATCATCGCTTGCGGCGTGCCCACCCGTGACGCGTACATCGCGGGCGATATGCTGGAAGAGCAGGGCGTCAGCGCGCAGGTCATCAATATGCACACCCTTAAACCCATCGACGAGGAAGCCATCATCGAAGCCGCCGTCAAGACCCGCCGTATCGTCACGGTCGAGGAACACAACATCATCGGCGGTCTGGGCGACGCGGTCGCGTCCGTCCTCGCTCAGAGCGGCAAGCGCTGCATCCTGACCAAGATAGGCATCCCCGACGAATTCGGCCCCATCGGAAAGCCCGAGGACCTCTATGCGAAGTACAAACTTTCGAGCCAGGGCATAATGGAAACCGTTATGGAGATAATGGGCAAAGAAATCGAAGAAGACGACTGGTCCGACGAGGACTAAAAGGAGGTGCAGTATGAAAGCAAGCGATAAAGACGTCTTGACTGCCAAGATATACTTTGCCGCCGCCTTCCCCGCCCTGCGCGTGCCTCTCGAAGAGGACCCCGCTCAGGTCAAAAAATTCGAAAAGGTCAACGCCGTCGTGGAATTCCGCGCCGCCGACGATGCAAATCCCGTCGCGTGCTATATGGTTTTCCTCACGGAAGATATGGCGGCCAAGTCCGCTCACGGCAAACGCTTCAAGGTGTTCCAGGGAGAGTATCCCGGCTACATCGAGATGGCTGACGGCAGCAAATACGACGGGCTGAAAGTCGTGAAGATGTATTTCAAGTCCATCAAGAGCCTGCTCGGCGTTTTCAAGGGAAGCTCTCCCGCGGAAATGCTCGGCATAGTTTCTCCGCTCCTGAAAAACATCCTCAACCCCGTCACGCTGAAATTCCTCTTCCTGATGCTCACGCTCACCAAGACGATGCCGTCCTTCAACCCCGACAAGTCGCAGCCCTGGGAACAGTATCTGAAAGTCAAACTTTCGCTGTATCTCATCACGCGCGCGCTGTCCACGGCGAACAAGCTCGGCTGGCCCGAAATGGCGGACTGGACCATCAAACAGCCCGACAGGACCTATCAGTTCATCGTCGGTGAAACCAAGGACGCCAACGGCAAGGTCATTTACCCCGAGATAAAGAGCTATCTCCGCGTCAAGCAGGGCAAGACCAAGGCAGGCAACGGCGAGAGGAAATATCCCTTCGTGCTCTTTAAGTTCCCCGACCCCGACGGATGTCTGGCGGTGCTCACCGGCAGGTACGAATTCGTCGAAGCGGTCGCAAGAGGAGCGGTCACCATTTACGGTGCGGCAGACAGCTATGCGGTGCAGTTCAACGACATTATGACCAAGTGTCAGGCGATGCTCGTCCCCGAACCCAAGAACTGAACCCCGACAAACCGACAAAAAGCCTTCCGCAAATGCGGAAGGCTTTTTTTGTCTTCTTTCCGCCGCGCTCCGTCCTTGTCCCGCGACAAAATGTGCGGATAAACAATGCGCCGAATGTGCGGATAAACAATGCGCCGATAAACGTAAGGGAGGGGGAAAATGACCGACCATCCCTTCTTGTTCCGCGGACGGGCGGGGCGGTCAGCCGAATATTTTGTCCAGCATTTCCTTCACCCACGATTTGTACACGATGTCCTCTCCGTCCGCGTCGGGCACGAAGCACAGCGGCGGAAACGCCACGCACCACCAGTTGTCGCCCGCGCCTTCGCCGAGATAAATCATCAGCGCGTCGTAGTCGTCTTCGGGGAAGACGTAGCCGTCGTAAACGCGTTCGGGGAAATGCTCCGTTTTCAGCTCAACGGAGGCTTTATAATCATATCCGTTCTCATAAAGTGTCTTTTGCGCGATTTGCGTCAAAACGTCCCGTTCGGCGGCGAGCCTTTCCAGCGCGTCGGACTTGTCTTTGCAGCCGTCGAGTTTCAGGGTGAGATATTCCGTTATTTCGTCGCGGACGGCGAGTTTCACCGCCTGGTCTTCCGCGTCGTTGCTGTTGGCTCTGATATGTATTCTCACCACCTGTTCGGACACGTTGTTCCCGCGTGGGATAAATGCGCCCGCAAGGTCGTCGCACGCCGTCAGCGACAGCAGCGCGGCGGCGGCAAGACAGAGGATGATGAGAAGGAAAATGCTGCGTTTTTTCATAATTGCCTCACGGGAATTGTTGCCGCCGAAACGCTCGGATATACCTTGCGCATTTTCGCATAAAAACGCGAGGAGCGCCGAAACTAGCGGCGGAGGCAGTTATGCAACAAAAAACGACGTTAAGAAAAATCGCGACGCTGTCGCTCGTAATTCTGCTCGTCGCCGTGACGGTCGCATTGTGCGTCGCAGCGCCCGACGGCACGGCGGACGCCGCGGTGCTGAAACAGGGCAGTTCCGGCAGCGACGTCAGGACGCTTCAACAGAAACTCAAAAGCTGGGGATATTACGACGGCTCGGTGGACGGCATATTCGGGTCGGGCACAAAGGAAGCGGTCAAATATTTCCAGCGCACCAACGGACTGTCCGCGGACGGCATAGTCGGTTCGGCAACTGCGGCGGCGCTGGGGATGAGCCTTTCGGGTTCCTCTTCCGGGACCTCGTCGGGTTCCGGCACGCTGCGCAAGGGCAGTTCGGGGGACAGCGTGAAGACTTTGCAGCAAAAGCTCAAAAACTGGGGATATTACGGCGGCTCGGTGGACGGCGTGTTCGGGTCGGGGACGGAGCAGGCGGTCAGATATTTCCAGAGCCGCAACGGACTGACTGCGGACGGTGTGGTCGGTTCGGCGACGGCGGCGGCACTCGGAATGCGCCTTTCGGGTTCTTCTTCGGGGTCGTCGGGCGGAGCGTCCGTGTCGTCGTCCGACCTCAATCTGCTTGCGCGCGTCGTTTACGGCGAGGCGAGGGGAGAGGAATATATCGGACAGGTGGCGGTCGCCGCGGTCGTGCTCAACCGCGTGGAGAGTTCGAGTTTTCCGAACACGATAGCGGGCGTGGTGTATCAGTCCGGAGCGTTCGACTGCGTGTCGGACGGACAGATAAACCTCACTCCCGACTCCACCGCAATCAGCGCGGCGCAGGACGCGCTGAACGGATGGGACCCGACTTACGGCTGTCTGTTCTACTACAATCCGCGCACGGCTACGTCGTCCTGGATGCTCTCGCGTCCCGTCAAACTTGTCATCGGACAGCACAATTTCTGCTAGGAGGAAACTATGAAGAAACACGACACAAAACGTCCTGACGAAGCGGAAGACATCCGCGCGGAAGAGGACAAGCCCGCGACTGCGGCGAAAAGGAACAAGCGCAAACGCACCGCCCGCACGGTCGTCGCGAGCATAACCGTCGCGCTGGCGGTGGGGGCGATAGCGGGGCTTTCCGTGGCGCTCGCTTACAGCGAGGATATGAACGACCTGCGCGCGGAGTATATGCGCGATATGGAAGGCGTCTACACGCGCAACTATTACGACCTGCTTGACAGCGCGAACGACCTTGACGTCAAACTCGGCAAGCTCAACGCGGCGTCCACCGCGGCGGCGCAGCAGGAAATCCTTTACGACATCTGGGGAGCGGCAAGTCTTGCGGGCGTCAACCTCTCCGCCTTTGCGGGCGGAGAGGAGGGCGTAATGCAGGCGAGCAAGTTTGTGGGGCAGACGGGAGATTACGCGCATTATCTCGCCGAGAGGCTGGACGACGGCGAACCGCTGACGGCGGAGGAGCGTGAAACGCTCGGCAAGCTTCGCGAGATGGCGGGTGTCCTGAAAAGCGCGCTCGACGACACGCGCGCGGGCATTGACGAGGGCAGACTTTTCCTCGGAGAGGGCGGAATGCTGGAAAGTTTCACGGGCGCGTTCGACGCGTTTGCGGAACCCGACGTGGAGTATCCGCAGATGATTTACGACGGTCCTTTTTCGGACGCGCTCGAACACCGTGAATGCAAAGCCCTGAAAGGGGCGGAAAACATCACGCGGGAACAGGGCGCGGAAATCGTGAAAGAGTGCATTCCCCATGCGGAAAGCGTAGAGTTTTACGACCGCACGGAGTCGGACATCGTGACGCTCAACTACACCGTGGAAACGGAGATGGGCAGGGGATTTGCTCAGGTTACGGAAGCGGGTGGAGTGCTCGTGTCCTACAATATGTCCCCCGAACGCGCGGCGGCGGAAGAGAGTTTCCCCGAACATTGCGCGTCCGCGCTCGCCTTTGCGGAGGGTGCGGGCTTCGGCGACCTCGCCGTAGTATGGTGCGCCGCGTCGCACGGCACCGTTTACGTCAACCTGACCCCCGTGCAAAACGGAGTTATCCTCTATCCCGACCTGATAAAGGTCAAGGTGGACGAAGCAAGCGGCACGGTGACGGGGTTGGACGCGATGGCATACGTTTACAATCACACCGAAAGGGAAATCCCGCAGGCGGGCATTTCGCTCGGTCAGGCTTCCGCCCGCGTCACGCTGCCCAAGGTGTCGGAAGGGCGGCTCGCGCTCATCCCCCTGGACGAAACGCGCGAGGTGCTGACCTACGAGTTCGAATGCGAACAGGACGGGACTTATTTCGTCTACATCGACGCGGCGACGGGCGACGAAGTCAACATCCTTTACGTCATAGACGACACCGACCGCGGCACGCTGCTGATGTAAACCGAATAATTTGACGGTTTATATGCAAAAACGGCGCGATAAACGCGCCGTTTTGTCATATTTGCCTTTTCGGTCAGCTCTTCGGGACGGGATATTTACGGTTGTACGCGCGTATGTTCATAAAGGTCTTCCTGTTCTTGCGGTAGACGCGTTCGTACACCGTGTGATAGAGCTGCATATATTTTTCGTGGTTTTTCATATCGGGCATATAGCACTTGTCTTCGTGCACCATATGGCTTATCGCCTGCTGCGGCGTCTTGAAAGTGCCGAGCCCCATATAGGTCAGCATAGCGCAGCCGAGCGCGCTGTTTTCGTAGGTCTGGGTCTTGCAGATGGGAAGCCCCAGGATGTCGGCTATGATGCGGCACACTCTGTCGGAAAGCGAGCCGCCGCCCGAAATCATTATGCTCTTGATGTTGTATCCCGCACGCTGCTGCATACTCATCAGCCCTTCGTAAAGTCCGAAGCCGATGCCCTCTATTATCGCGCGGTAGAAATGCGCGCGGGTGTGCACGTCCGAGAAGCCTATCATCGTGCCCTTCGCCCACGGAATTTTTATCTTCGGTGACCAATAGGGCTGCAACACCAGGCCTTCGTTGCCCACGGGAGTTTGGTCGAGAAGTTCGTCGAGGAGCTCTTCGGGAGAGCACCCCAGCTCCGCGGCGCGCGCGCATTCCCTTTCGCCGAACTGTTCCTTGAACCAGGTCACCATCCAGCAGCCGCGGAATATCTCGACTTCGGGGTTGTAAAGACCCTTTATGACCGCGGGATAGGGCGGCATAAACGCTTCGGGTTCGACGTATTTCTGCGTGGTGAACTGAATTGTCGCCGTCGTGCCCATACTTATCGACGCCTTGTCGCAGCCGAGCACGCCGGAGCCGAAAGTTTCGCATCCCTTGTCGGACCCGCACGCAATGACGGGCAGCCCCTCTTTGAGCCCCGTTTCCGCCGCCGCTTCCGCCGTAATGTGTCCTATGACGGAAGTTGAGTCGACCAGGTCAACCATTTTTTCCGCGCCCGCGTCGGTGAGATAAGTGTTGATGACCTTTTTCGTCTGCCACTTCTGGTGTTTGTAGTCGAAGGGGAGGTGTCCTATCTGCGAAGCCACGCTGTCCACGAGATTGCCGGTCAGGCGGAGATTGATGTAGCCCGACAGCTGGATGATTTTGTGGGTGTTGTTCCACACCTCGGGCTCGTTCTCGTGCACCCAGTTCATCTTCGTGACTTTGCGTATGCCGCAGTAAGGCTCGTACATCTTCGCGAATTTGAGCACTATTTTCTGTGAAAGGGGAATGGCGTCCTCGACGTGCGAACATTCGCGCTCGTCCAGCCAGACGATGAACGGACGCAGCACTTTGTTGTTCTTGTCCACAAACGTGATGGTGTCGCGGATGGTGGTCACCCCGACGGCGACGACGCGGTCGAACCCCAGGGGATATTCCTCTTTGACGCGGCGGATGGCCTTAATCATATTCTCCCAATACACTTCGGGATGCTGTTCCGCCCAGCCGCTGTTCAACGAAAAATAGGGTGTGAAAGGGACTTTCGCTTTGCAGATTTCCATGCCGCGGTCATTATATATAATCGCGCGCACGCTCTGTGTGCCGAAATCGATGGCAAGCACATAATCGTTACTCATATTTTCTCCCGTAAGGAACGAAAAAGTTCCGTTGTTAATTATATCATTCCGCCGTTTGCGTGTCAACAACGAACCTTCCGACACGTGTAATGTTATCCGCAAAGCGGCGCGGACTTCGTGCCGAGTGTTCCTCCTCTGCTTTGCGCGTTGCGCTTGACAAAGCGCGCGCGTACGCCTAAAATGAAACAGCACCGAAAACGTTTCCGTAGCTCAGCAGGATAGAGCGTTCGCCTCCTAAGCGAAAGGCCGTGGGTTCGACTCCCGCCGGGAACGCCACAAAATCCGCCCGTGAAGGCGGATTTTTCATATAATGGCACGCGAAGCGAGCACCGCCGCCGGGAACGCCGGAAAATCCGCCCGTGAAGGCGGATTTTGTCATTTATGCGGTTAAGTAAGGGGAACAGGGGGAGCGCCTTTTGTCGATAATCCGATTTTAATTTTTAACGTGCGTCGTATCGCCGCGGCACTCTTTTTCGTTGTGCATTCATAGAGTGTAGCAGAGGACGCGAGAGGCTCTCCGACGACGGTACATAAATTTTCAGGAGAGCATATGGCGATTATAAGACGTTTTTCCACAATCAGACAGGGCGGCATAGTGTTTACGGGAAACACCGCAGGGCTGTCCCCCGTGAACGCCACGGGAGGGCAGATTGCGGGTTCCATTGCCGTCTTCACTTCGCTCAATACGGCATTGCAGGTCGCGGGGTATCCCGCGGGCACCACGCTGTCGTATGCGCTGAACGGTTCGGCGGCGCAGCTGGCTTTGCCCGCAGGCGCGACGGTAATCCACGCGGAGCTGATATGGGGCGGACTTTTCCGCTCCTCGACGCAGGACCTTTCCGCAATTACGGACAACGCGGTGACTTTCGGCACTCCGCAGCAGACTGCGTCCCTCACGGGCGACCCGCTGACCGGAAACAACCTGCTCATCCCCGCAAACGGCACTACGCTGGGGTTTTACACGCGCACGGCGGACGTCACGTCGTACGTTGCCGCGGCGGGCAGCGGGACCTATTCACTGAGCGCGATACCCGCGCTCATTGCCAATCCGTCCTCGCAGTCCTCGGACACGAATCACGCGGGGTGGACGCTCGCCGTCATTTACGAAGACCTGACGCAGCCTCTGCGCAATCTTACGCTGTGGTGCGGCGCGTCCGCCGTGTCGCTTGACGCGGGGAGCACGGACATTGCGGTGTCGGGATTTCTCACCCCCGATTCTCTGCCGATAGGCGGCAAACTGTTCGTATCCGCGCAGGAAGGTGACGCCGTCATAAACGGCGACAGTATGCTGTTCGGTCCCAACGCCGCGTCTTTGCAGGCGCTGTCAGGTCCGAACAATCCGACCGACAACTTTTTTGCGTCGCAAATCAACAATTCCGCGGGCACTTTGGACACAAGCGGGACTTTCGGCAGCCGCAACGCTTCCGCGGCGGCGGGGACGAACACTCCCGCGTGCAGACAGGGCTGGGACATCACCGCCGTGGACGTATCGGCGCGGCTCACTCCCGCGCAGAACGCCGCACTAATCAGGCTCACCACCACGGGCGACCTTTACGTCGCCAATGCCGTCGCGCTGCAAGTGGACAGCAAGGGCGCGATACTGACGGTGGGAAAGAGCGCGGACGTCACGTTCGTGTATCCCGGCGGAGAGGCGGAGTACACTCTCGAAATCGCCAACAGCGGCACCACGTCCGCGACGGACGTAGTGGTGTTCGATCCCACGCCGGCGGGACTGGAATTCGTGACGGGGTCGCTTGCGGTGAACGGAGTCCCGCAGGCGGGAGAATTCCCCGTATCCTTGCCCGACATCCCCTCGGGAGGCAGCGTGACGGTGACGTACAGGCTCCGCGCAGTCGCGGTGCCGGCGGTAAATCCCGCGGTCAACGAGGCGACGGTCAACTACAATTTCTCGCCGTTTGCGGGGATAGTCGTGTCCGCTTCGGCGGAGTCGCCGCCCGTGGAACTCACCGTGATATTCGCGGCGTTTTCCGCCGTGAAATCCGTAGACAAGAACTTTGCTTTGAGCGGAGAGGAGCTGACCTATGTCAGCGTGGTCACCAATACGGGCAATACGGACGCGGACGATGTCGTCTTCACGGACGTGCCGCCTTTGGAAACGACCTTTGTCGCGGGGTCCGTGACGGTGGACGGGATTCCCGCTCCGACGGCGTCGCCCGCCGACGGTATATCGCTCGGCGCGATAGCGCGCGGCGCTTCCAGGACCGTCGCCTTCAAAGTGACAATAAACTGAAAAGGAGAGGAGTATGATAATTTACAACAATTCGGACGTAAGTTACGTCTACACCCTGCCCGACGGCAGCACCGCCGAGGGGCAGAGCACCAGTAACACCGTGCAGACCGAAAACCTTTTCGACGCGGTACTGAAAGTGAAGAGCACGAGCAGGCTGTTCGCAAGGCAGGGCGACACGGCAACGCAGACCATCGTCTTCACCAACAACTCCGCGGCAGTGCTGACGGATATGTTCCTGACCGATTTTATGTCGGAGGGCGCGACGTATACCGCGGGGACGGTGACCGTGAACGGCGTTTCCCACCCCGAGCACGATATGGGCGTGGGCTTCGCGCTGCCCGACCTGGCGCCGTCGGAGAGCGTGACCGTTGCGTACGACGTTCTCATAGGCGCGATAACCGCTTCGGCAAAGGTCACCAACGACGCGAAACTCAATTTCTCGGTTATGGACCCCGCCCGCGGAAAGGAAGACTTCGAGGGGCGCACCAATCTTGTCACCATTCCCGTGGTTGCGGACTCGATGTCCGTCGTCAAGAGCGTGGACAAAAACTTCGCAATGCGCGGCGAAGTGCTGACTTACACTTCCGTCGTCACCAACACGGGCACCCTGCCGCAGACGAGCACCGTATTCCGCGATCCGGCTCCCGCGGGGACGACCTTCGTTGCGGGAAGCGTAAGGGTGGACGGAGTGTCGCAGCCGACCTACGACCCCGCCGCGGGCTTTGCGCTGCGCGACCTGAACGCGGGCGAGAGCACGACCGTGATATTCGAAGTGAGGATAGACTGATATGGCTCAGATAATCAACGTTTCGGCAGTATATCCCGAGATAGGGTCGGTGCCCGTCGCGGTGAGCAATCCCGCAGTGACCGACGTGACGGAATACAGCGTCATTCCCTATTATTCCCCGCAGTATGCCTGCACTCCGTGCTCGCCGTGCTGTCGGCGCTGCGAGGCAGTCGTCCTGCCCGCACCGCCTGCAAACGTGTGCGAGTGCACCCCGTTCGCGCGCGCCAATTTCGGCAGCTGCCGCAGAGTGTGTTGCAGATGCCGCTTCTGACACAACGAGGGTATAACGGCACAAAACCCGCGCATAAACGCGGGTTTTGTGCTTTAAGGCGTTTCGTTCGCCTTCGGGAAATAGGGGAGGGTGTTATGAACGCGCGGAAGCGTGAGCGTCCGCGGAAGCCGTCTGCCGTCACGCGCCTTCGAGCAGCATTTTGTCCGCGACGAGCGCGATGAATTCGCCGTTGGTCGGTTTTTCGTTCGCGGAGTAGATTTTCATCCCGAAAATCTGGTTGATGTTCTCGATTTTGCCCCTGTTCCACGCCACTTCGATGGCGTGGCGGATGGCGCGTTCGACTTTCGAAGGAGTGGTGTTGAACACCGCCGCTATGGACGGGTAGAGTTTCTTGGTGATGGAATTTATGATTTCGGGGTCGTCCACGGTGATTTTTATCGCTTCGCGCAGGAACTGATATCCTTTGATGTGCGCGGGTATGCCCACCGAGATGAACAGGTTGGCAATCTTTTCGTCGAGGGAACGGCTGCGTTTTGCGGGAGTGCGGACGGGCGCCGCCGCAGGCTGGGAAGGCGCGTCGTTTCCGTCCGAGAATTCGTCCAGCGTTTTCAGGAGAACGTCGAAGTTGAAAGGTTTTGCCAGGAAATACGCCGCGCCGTAGCGCAGTGCTTTCTGCACGAAAGCGTCCGTGTTGAGCTGGGACATCATTATGACCGTCGGGCGGGGATTTTTGAGGGCGGAGAGTACGCCGAACCCGTCCAGTTCGGGCATCACTATGTCGAGGAGCAGAAAGTCGGGGTCGTACTTCTCGACCATTGCGAGCGCTTCCGCGCCGTTTTCGGCGACGGCGACGACTTCGTAGCCGTTGCCCGCGCTTAAAAACTCTTTGAGGCTTTGAACAAGTCCCGCATTGTCGTCGGCAATAATAACGGATTTTTTCATTTTTTCCTCCAAAATATTGTAATTTTATTCTACCACGGACAAAATTCGTACGGAAAAACCGAAAAGCGCGGCTTTCCTTGTATTTTGTCGAGTTTTGAGCAATGGTGTCTAAACCCTTATCGCACGTTTTCGGGCGGCAAATCCGCCTGCCGTGGCAAATATTACAAAAAATGCGTGAAAATTTCAACAATATTTTTCACCTATTTTTCGCATTCGGTACATATCGCGCACTATCGGCTGTCGTCACACTACATATTGAAACGGACTTCGCAAAAAATGGTGAAAAATCAGCGGCGCATAACGGAATTTTCCGCTTCGCGGAGCGATTTTCCCGCGGCGGTTTTTTTTGCCGCAGGGGAGAAGCGCGGATTTTTTTGAAAGAAATTAAAAAATTTGCTTCCGAACGGTTTACAGACGCGCGATGTATAAATATAATATATGAAAATTCCGAAGCTGTGAGGAAACGAATGGCCAAGTATAAGAAGTGTCCGCGCTGTGAACTGAACTGGATTCCCGTGGAAGAGGAACTCTGCGAAGTATGCAAGGCAGAGATGGGCAAAGCCAGCTCCATCAGTCTGATTGAAGACGATGACGACAGCTCTTACGAAGAGGAAAGGATATGTCCCGTCTGCAAGGTCAACTATCTTTCCGACGACGAGGACATCTGCCCCGCCTGCAAGCTGGAACAGATGAACAAAAAGAGCGACAAGTCCGAAGAAGAGGACGACGGCTGGAAGGAATTCGTCGAAGACGACGCCGACGCGCCCATCAGCGAAGAAGAGGAAGAAATCTCCCTGTCGATGTTGCAGGAAGAGGAAGACCAGGACGCCGATGAGGAAGAGGAAGAATATTCCGACGAACCCGACGATTTCGACGAGTCCATCACGGACTTCGACGAGGACGACTACGACGAAGACGAAGAAGAGGACGAGGACGACGAGGACCTTTGACCCGCTCCGGAGGATAATATGCAAAAAGACAACCGCTTCGTAAAAGAAATCGCGGATATGACCGCGGATTTTCCGCAATGGTACACCGATGTGGTGATAAAGACCGAGCTTGTGGATTACGGCCCCGTAAAGGGCACGATGGTCATCCGCCCTTACGGTTACGAGATTTGGGAACACATTCAGGAAGAGCTCGACCGCCGCATCAAAGCGACGGGGCATAAGAATGCCTACTTCCCGCTTTTCATTCCGCTGAGCTATCTTATGAAAGAGGCGGAGCACGTCGAAGGCTTTGCGCCCGAGGCGGCGCTCGTCACCCACGTCGGCAACACGGAGCTGGAAGAAAAGCTCGTCGTGCGCCCCACGTCGGAAACCATCATCTGCGATATGTACTCCAAGTGGGTGCAGAGTTACCGCGACCTGCCTATGCTCATCAACCAGTGGGCGAACGTAGTGCGTTGGGAAAAGACCACGCGCCCCTTCCTGCGCACCAGCGAGTTTTTGTGGCAGGAAGGACACACGCTGCACGCCACGGAAGAGGAGGCGAGGGAGGAAACGCTGCGTATGCTGGAAGTCTATCGCGAGTTTATGCAGAATGTGCTCGCAATCGACGTGCTGACCGGCGTAAAAACCGACAAGGAGAAATTCGCGGGCGCGGTGGACACCTATACGATGGAAGCCATAATGCTCGACGGCAAATCGCTGCAAGCGGGCACGTCGCATTATCTGGGCAAAAACTTCGCTTCCGCTTTCGAAATCAAATATCTCGACCGTGACGGCAAACTCAAAAATCCGTATCAGACCAGCTGGGGCGTTTCCACCCGTCTTATCGGCGCGCTCATAATGGCGCACGGCGACCAGAGAGGGCTCAAACTCCCGCCCCGCGTCGCGCCCGTGCAGGCGGTGGTCATCCCCGTCGCGCAGCACAAGGAAGGCGTCCTCGAAAAGGCGCGCGAAATCGCGGCGCAGCTCGTCAAAGCGGGCGTCCGCGCCGAAACGGACGAGCGCGACCAGTCCGTGGGCTGGAAGTTCAACGAATGGGAGATGAAGGGCGCGCCCCTGCGCATAGAGATAGGTCCGCGCGACATCGAAAACGGCGTCGCCGTCTACTCCCGCCGCGACACGCACGAAAAGGGCACGCTTGCCCTTGCCGACATTGCGGAAAAAGTGCCCGCGCTGCTTGACGACATCCACGAAAATATGTTCCGTCAGTCTTCCGCATTCCTGCACAGCCACATCGTGGAATGCCACGATATGGACGAGTTCAATGCCGCCCTCGACGGCCGCAATTTCGTCAAAGCGATGTGGTGCGGCTGCCGCGAATGCGAAGAGGCGATAAAAGCCGAAACCGCCGCGTCCGCGCGTGCGCTTCCCTTTGACCAGACCCCCGTCGGCGACAAATGCGTCTATTGCGGAAAACCCGCCGACAAAGTGGTCGTGTTTGCAAAGAGCTATTGATACGCATTTCCGTGCACAGACAAGCGGGACGCCGTTGCGTCCCGCTTTTTTATTCGTAAACGCAAGTTAAATGTGCAATTTTAATAATTTGTTGAAAATTTCAAAAATTTTTCACAAAATGCGGAAAAACGCACCCTTTCGTTTGTTATATTTAAGAGGGATGTTTTCTCTCGGTTAAATCGCGCGCCCGTGCGCGCAGACATTCAAACAAAAGGAGGAGGATTTTATGAAAAAAATCACTTTGAAACTTGCGGCTCTTGGGTTTGCGTTGGTGTGTTTGCTGGTGTGCGCGGCAGGAGTGCTTGTTGCGTGCAATCAGGAGCCGCAAAAGCGCGGAGAGTTTTACACGTTGCAGGAGGCATATGACGCAGGATTGCTCACAACCGACGACCTGAAAAGCATTGCCTGCTATCTGAACGGCGATGAAAACACGGACGGCTTTATCCCTGCACCGAAAGTTCCCGCCGAGCTGTCCTCCGAAACGGAACAGGCAATCAAAGAAACGCGTGCGTATGATTTGCGACACAGATACGGTGAAGACGGCGCAACCGCAGAAGATGTCGATGTCCTGCATTATTACGGCACTTACAACGGCGGCGTCGCTGTGATGTATACCGACAAATACAGCGGTTACGACAGCGCAATAAGCGAGGTCGAAATCGCAGGCGTAACTTTCCGCTATTACAGCGGCAACCGGGCTTATATTTGGTGTCCGCTGTAAAATGTCGGGTTTTTAGAGAGGAGATTATGAGCAACAAGCGGGCAATAAAAATCACGGTATTGATTGTCGCTTTCGCGTGTGTGGCTGTGGCGTTGGCGATAGGCTTTGCCAGCTGTAACCCCGATTTTTATTCCACCGAACAGCATATGGGAAGAATAAGCAAACGGGTGCAGGAAAGATTCATTGACACGGGGAGATATCAATCTTACAGCGTATATCCGCTTTACGACGAAAATGATGAAGTTTCGCATTTCTTAGTAGAATTTGAACCCTCTTGGCATATGGTTGTGGAGCCGCAGGATGCGTTGCCGTTGTTGTTCAAAAGGATGTATGTCTGCAACGATTTAGACGGATATTTACGATGGTACAGATACAGGGAAACCTTGTCCGTGCCTTGCTACGACGAAAGCATACATTGGGAGTGGAAAGATGAAATAAATTATCCACATTACTCCGAGCAGGTTGAAAAATGGATTGAAACGGACTCTGCAGGTGAGATTATCAACCGCGCGGAAAGCCCGTATAAAGCCGCAGGCATCAAGAATGACGAAAAACTGTTTTTGATAGAGGGGAAGGAAATGTTTATTCCCGCCGTGCAGCGCGACGGGATGTATCTGAACTTGGTGTCGATGGAGTTGTACAATCTGGACGAACTTGTAAGCGGCGAACATATCCCGGGGATTTATATGGGTTTTCCGCCTGACGCGAATAACTTATAAGTTAAACAAGGAGGAAATTGTGACAAACAAGAAGGCAGTGAAAATCACGGCGTTGCTCGTCGCTTTCGCGTGTGTCGCGGTGGCGTTGTCGGTAGGGCTTGCCAGTTGCGACTCGGATTTTTACACCACGGAACAACATATCAAACGCATTAGCGCGAGAGTGCAGGAAAGATTTATCGACACCGGGGAACACGAGTCGTTCAAGTTATACCCGCTGTACAATCAGGACGAAGAAATCACGCATTTTCTTGTTGAATTCCCTTCGGACGGCTATCTGTACGTCAAACTTTCATTCAAACTGATATTCGGACACGATATGTATCTGTGCAACAACGACACAGAGTATTCGCCTTGGTTCCGTTACAGATACACCATGGACAGCCCTGCCTATGATGCCGGCATACGTTGGTTATACGCGGGGGACGGACTTGAAGTTGACAGAGATAATTCTACGATGAGCCGAGACGCATATGTCGAGGTCAACGAAGAGGGCAAAGCGATTGAGAGGACGGTAAGCCATTTTGTCGCGGCGGGAATAGGCGAGGAAGAACGGCGTTATCTGATTGAAACCTCGGAGCACGATTACATACCAGCCGTAAAACGGGACGGAAAATTTCTCAATCTGGTTTCTATGGAACTTTGTGAACTCAATGAGATTATTCGTTTTGTGCCTTGGGGACGTGGAATAGCTTTTACACCAAAACACGATTTTGATTTATAAGAGGGAGAAAAAATGACTAAGAAATTTTATGGCGTTTGTATAGCTGTTCTGTTTATAGTATGTGGGATAATGTTGGCAAGTTTTGTCATATGCGCAGAGCCGACAGAAGTCGCCGCCGCAAAAGAGTTGCCGCCCAATGAGGCGATATAAACAATAACAGACACAAAGGAGGAAATTACGAATAGTATACGAAAGCATTCGGCAACAGATGTGAAACAAAAAAGATTGAGGGGGAGATTATGACAAACAAGAAGGCGGTGAAAATCACGGCGTTGCTCGTCGCTTTCGCGTGTGTCGCGGTGGCGTTGTCGGTAGGGCTTGCCAGTTGCGACTCGGATTTTTACACCACGGAACAACATATCAAACGAATTAGCGCGAGAGTGCAGGAAAGATTCATCGACACGGGGGAACACGAGTCGTTCAGGCTGTACCCGCTGTACAATCAGGACGAGGAAATCACACATTTTCTCGTTGAATTCCCTTCGGAGGGCTATCTGTACGTCAAACTTTCGTTCAAACTGATATTCGGACACGATATGTATCTGTGCAACAACGACACGGAGTATTCGCCTTGGTTCCGTTACAGATACACGATGGACAGTCCTTCCTATGATGCCAGCATACGTTGGCTGTATGCGGGGGACGGACTTGAAGTTGACAGAGATAATTCCACGATGAGCCGAGACGCATATGTCGAGGTCAACGAAGACGGCAAAGCCGTTGAGAGGACAGTAAGCCATTTTGTCGCGGCGGGAATAGGCGAGGAAGAACGGCGTTATCTGATTGAAACCTCGGAGCACGATTACATACCCGCCGTAAAACGGGACGGAAAGTTTCTCAACCTTGTTTCGATGGAACTTTGCGAACTCAATGAGATGATTTACGATAATGTGCCGTTCGGCTTGTTGGGATTTATCGTTAAGTCGGATTATGACTTGTAAAGGAGAAACCACAATGACGAAAAAGATACACGATGCACTAATGATATTCTTATTTATAGTATGTGGGATAATGTTGGCAAGTTTTGTCATATGCGCAGAGCCGACAGAAGTCGCTGCCGCAAAAGAGTTGCCGCCCAATGAGGCGATATAAACACAGACACGAAGGGCAAAGTTAGAGTCATTGGAAATCGTTCGGGCACAAATTGAGGATATTTTTGTTTTGCGACAGAGCATATTTATATGCCAGCCGTGTGCCTGAAAATTTGTCGCCGGCACGGGTTTTATCATAATAGAAGATACAAAAATCGGAATTGTCAATCATATTGCGATTGCGTTCGACATAAACCGCTTTTCCCGCATTCAATATTTCTGACGGGAAAAAAGTGCCGTCGTAAATTCGCAAAAGATAATCGGTGTAAGATTTGCTTATAACGGGATATTCCGCCCGCACATAAATGCGCTTTATGTGCGTTTTGGGGAATATGCGGCGGCAGGTAAGACGTGGATGAGAAATCCGCTCTTTTGCGGGAGAGGGGATTATTCCGCTTCGTCCGCTTTGATTTCTTCGTCCGTCCAGCCGTCGAGATTGACGGATGCGTCGACTTCCTTTTCGACGGTGAACGTCAGCGTTTCGCCGACCGTGAGCACGATGTTGCCGTTGTTGTCCGTGCGGTATACCGTCATGTCCCGTTCGATGAAACGGTCGAGCGTGGTCTGGCGCGGATGATGGAAGGTGTTGCCCGCGGCGTTGCAGCTGATGACGGCATATTCGCAGTCTATCGCGTCGAGGAACTCTTCCGTGGAAGAGGTTTCGCTGCCGTGGTGACCCACTTTCAGCACGTCGCAGTCGAGTTGTCCGCCTATGCGGTCGACGAAAGTCGGCTCGTTTATCTCGTTGCTGTCGCCCGTCAGCACTATCCTGAAACCGTTGTATTCCAGCACTCCGATGGGGGATATCGCGTTCTTTTCTTCCGCGCTCGAAAGGTCGCTTTCCGCATAGTACTCCGCGGTGGGGCAGTAGAACGTGAGCATATACGTCGCGCCGTCGTATGTACCGTCGCTTTGCCTTTCTCCGTCCGTGATGACGACGGAGTTGCTTTCCTCGTCCGCGTCGACGTTGAGCGTGACCGTGCAGTCGGGCTCCGTCAGCGCGGCGATGAAAAAGTCAGCGTAACAGGCGGTGTCGACGGTGTCTTCGTCCGTGAACAGCGCCAGCCTTTCCTGCGGGATGTCCGCTTCCGCCACCTTGTCGTGCGTCGCCAGCACGTTGGGCATAAACACGTTGTCCACCTGATATTCTTCCAGCACCTCGTCCATAAAGCTGACGTGGTCGCGGTCGCAGTGCGTCAGCATCAGATAGTCGAGCTGTCCGTCCGTGACGTAGTCGTCCATATAGTCGAGAATTTCGCCCCGTACGGTTGAGGAATCGTTGTAGTTGGCGCAGTCGATGAGCATATCCCTGCCGTCGGGGAAGAGGATGAGTATGCCGTCGCCCTGTCCCACGTCCATAAAGTGTATCTGCAATTCCCCGTCGCCGCGCACCAGCACGGTATTGTTGCCCGTGTTGTCGTTCCTGTCGGGGAGGATTGCGCCCAGAATGTCGTCGAACACGTCGGGTGCGGCGAAGTAAAGTATGACCGCCGCGACGACGATTATCAGCACTATCGCAACGATTGCTATGAAAAGGTTTCTCAGCCCGTGTCGGGAAGTTTTCGTTCTTGCCATACAGGCATTATATAATAAAACTCCGCGGGTTGCAACGCGGCGCCGACGGAAAGCGCCGACAGCGGCAGCCGCTTCGCATTATTCCTGCGCGGCAATCTTTTGCCTATCTCGCAAAAGTGTGTTATAGTTGCGGTATGAAAGATTTGGAACACGCCGCATTTTCCCTTCTCGCGCCCGTGCCGCGCGCGGACGCCGCGTCTATGCACCCTATGTCGCTCGCTTTTGTCGGGGACGCGGTGCAGTCGCTGTATATGCGCACGGCGGTGACGGTCGCGGGCGGCGGCAAAACCGGCGCTCTTCACCGTGAGGTCACGCGTGCGGTGAATGCGGTGTCCCAGGCGGCGGCGAGCGCGCGCATATCTCCGTTGTTCGACGAAACGGAAGCGGACATCTTCCGCCGTGCGCGCAACTGTCACATCCAGACGTCCGCAAAGCACGCCGAGCCCGCGGAGTACCGCAGGGCGAGCGGGCTGGAAGCGGTGTTCGGTTATCTCTATCTCACGGGACAGACGGAAAGGCTCGTGCGCTTTCTGGATATGGCGGCGGAAGAGGAGGAAAAGCAATGCTGATTTACGGCAGAAATCCCGTGCGCGAAGCGTTCCGCGCGGGCAAGACTTTCGACAGGATATATTTTCTGAAAGGGGAGCGCGACGCGCGGCTGTCCCCTCTCTTTTCGCAGGCAAAGGAAAACGGCGTGCCCGTGGAATACGCAGACCGCGCCGTGCTGGACAGGCTTTGCGGCGGCGGCAATCATCAGGGAGTGGCGGCGACGGTTTCCGACTTTGTCTATGCCTCTCTCGACGACATTTTCGCCTGTGCCGAAGCGCGCGGAGAGAAACTGCTCGTCGTCCTGCTCGACGGCATAACCGACCCGCACAATCTCGGCGCGATTGTGCGCAGCGCGGAATGTTTCGGGGCGCACGGCATAGTCATACCCGCCCGCAGAAGCGTGAGCGTGACGGACACCGTGGTCAAGGTCGCCAGCGGCGCGACGGAGCATATGCTCATCGCGAAAGTCACCAATCTCAACGACGCAATACGCGAGCTGAAAGAGCGCAATGTGTGGGTTTATGCGTGCGATTTCGGCGGTAAAGACCCGAAATATGCGGATTTGACGGACGACATCGCTTTGGTCGTCGGCAGTGAGGGCGAGGGGGTCAGACAGCTGACGAGAAAGCTCTGCGACGACGTGATAACCATCCCCGAACACGGAAAAATCAATTCCCTTAACGCGTCCGTCGCGGCGGGCGTGGTCCTTTACGAAACGGCGAGGCAGAGAGGATGAACGGGCACGAGAAACTCACGGATGCCGAACTTGCCGCCGCCGCACAGCGCGGCGACGCACTTGCCGAAAGCGCTTTGGTCAAGCGCTATTCGTCGCTTGCGGACGGCATTTCGCGGTCCTATTTTCTGATGGGCGGCGACGATGACGATTTGCGCCAGATTGCGCTCATCGCTTTGCTCGGCGCCGTGCGCTCGTACGACGCGGAGAGGGGAGCGGAGTTCAAGACCTATGCTTCCGCGTGCATCCGCAACCGCGTCCGTGACGCGGTGCGCAGCGCGTCCGCCGGCAAAAACGCCGCGCTCAACAACAGCCTTCGCATAGAGGACGAACAGGCCGCCGACGGCGGCGTTGCGGTCGGAGAGCTGCCGTCCCCCGAACTTTCTCCCGAACAGCAATATATCGCCAAAGAGGCGGAAGAGGCGTTTTTCGACGCGCTTGCCGAGAGCCTCGGCGAGCGCGACCTCAACGTGATAAAACTTTATCTCGCCTGCGTGCCGTACAAGGAAATTTCCGAAAGGCTTGGCATTTCCGCCAAACAGGTGGACAACACAATCTATCACGCGAAGAAAAAAATCGCAGGGCTTCTCGGCAGGCTGAAAGACTGAAATCCCTCCCCGAAACGGCGGCAAAGAAGCGCGTTCACCAAAATTTTGCGGAAAAAATTCACGATTTTCTTTGACTTTAATTTCTTTATATATTATCATTATCAAGCAATTCCGCGCAGGCGGAGTTTTAGTCCTTCCCCGAAAGGGGCATCAAGTCCAAAAGGAGGTAAGCTATGAATAAGTACGAGATTCTCTACATTATTCGTTGCGACATCGAAGATGACCGCAAGACTCAGGTCGTCGAGAAGTACAATGCGCTCGCCGAAAAACTCGGAACTTTGGAATCCACCGACGTGTGGGGTATGAAGAAGTTCGCCTATGAAATCGACAAGCAGACGGAAGGCTGCTACGTTCTTATGAACGTCGAGTGCGACGCTGCGGCGCAGGCAGAAATCGACAGACAGATGGGCATCGACGACAATGTCGTGAGAAGAATGATAATCAAGAAGTGACGCAAACGATAAGGAGCAGATTATGAATAAGGTGTTTTTGATTGGCAATCTCACGAGAGACCCCGAACTGTCCACCACCGGCAGCGGCGTCAAATTCTGCCGCTTCACTCTCGCCGTGTCCAGGTCCTATTCCCGCGACGGCAAGCGCGAGACGGATTTCCTTCCCGTCGTCGTGTGGAGAGCCCAGGCGGACAACTGCGCCCGTTATCTCAAAAAGGGCAGCAAGGCGGCAGTCAGCGGTTCCGTGCAGACCAGAAGCTATGACACCCAGGACGGTTCCCGTCGTTATGTGACCGAGATTGCGGCGGACGAGGTGCAATTCCTCTCCACCAGGAACGACGACGTCAAGGAAGACAGCGTCGATTTCGACGACCTCACCCCCATCGACGACGACCTTCCTTTCTGAAATTAAGGAGTAATGAAAATGAGTGAAGAAGTAAAAGCCCCGCGCCCTCCCAAGAGAGCGCCTAAGAAAAAAGTGTGTATGTTCTGCGTCGAGCACGCGGAAACCATCGATTATAAGGATGCGGCGAAACTGCGTCGTTTCATCACCGAGAAAGGCAAAATCCTTCCCCGCAGAATGAGCGGCGTCTGCGCCAAACATCAGCGCCTGCTTGCCACTGCCATCAAGAGGGCAAGGGTGATGGCGTTGCTTCCTTACAAAGCCGACTGAACGGCGCTATTTTGCGAATTGCTTTGTCAGCCCCCTCATTCAGACCTCTTACGTAC
>UMHM01047680.1_pt1 | contig 80950 bp, 72 predicted proteins | sample 1965501 | NCBI WGS metagenome assembly UMHM01 (sample SAMEA4836095, study PRJEB28245) | human gut metagenome | biome: gut microbiome; material: fecal sample | place: Denmark | collected 2008
CCTCGGCGCGATTAAACGATAATAATTATGCGGTGTAGCCCTTACTTATTTCCGTTATTCTTGCCGAATTTAAGGTCGCTGTGGCGCTGAGGCTTTGCGTCGGACGCCGAGTTAAAGAAAGGAAGGTTGTCCGCGTTCTTTACGTCGCTGTCGGAGTCGTTATCGACAGCCTTAAACGGCTCCTCGGCAGCCTTTTTCTGCTCCTCGGCAGCCTTTTTCTTATCAGCCTCCGCCTTCTTCTGAGCGGCTATTTTTGCCTCAACGGCGGCTTTCTGAGCAGCCCTTGCGTTATCGACAGCCTTCTGCTTGCGGCGTTCTTCCTCGCGCTTTTCCGCTTCGGCGGCGACTCTCTTCACGAAATCGTCCTCGCACTTTTCGGGAAGCGATTCGAGGAGGGCGATATGAGTCTTGTATTCATCGAGAATTTTCGTTCTGTACTCGTTCACGTTCATTCTGGTTTCGCGGAGGATATTCTCCTGAATTTCCTGCTGCTTATCCATAAGCGCCTTGATTTCGGCAGCCTTGTCGTTCGCGTCCTTGATAATCTTTGCGGCGGTTTCATCGGCGTTCTGGCGCGTTTTGCGTGAATATTCGTCCGCGTCTCCGACCGTTCTGTCAACTCTCGCCTTGGTTTCGGCGAGCTTCTTTTCGATAGCCTCGTCCGTTTCCTTTGTAAGCTTTTCAGCGGAAGCCTTGGACTCCGCTACGATAGCGTTACCCTGTTTCTGCGCGATAAGGAGAGCGTCCTTGAGGGCGTCCTCGTCCTCGCGGTATTCGCGGATTTTGTCTGCGAGAACTTCAAGCTTGCGCTCAAGCTCGGTTTTTTCTTTCTGAAGAGCGGCAAACTCGTCGGAAACCTCCTTAAGGAACTCATCGACATCTTCGGTTTTATAACCGTTAAATGCTGCTTTTTCAAACTTTCTGGCAATAATTTCCTTTGCGTTCATACATTTTTTCCTTCCATTTGAAATATGCGCTCCAAAAATCCTTTCGGAATTTATCGGAGCAAACTGCATTCATAGGAATTATAAACAAAAACGGCATTAGCCTTCTGTGCATAATTCCTATAAAGGCAGCTACACGAATTTTTCCAAAACGACCCTAAGCCGTCCTTTTTGGGTTGTGCCGACAATTTTCGACATACGAAACCTGCCGTACCCTCTGATAGAAAGCACGGTATTTTCTTTAACGATAGAGCTTACTTCCAAGCACACCGAAAAATCCGCACTTACCAGCCCCGATTTGATGAGCGACGCGGATTTATCTCTTGAAGCGTTTACACAGGCGCCGACAATGCAGTCGAGCCTCATTGAAGATACCGTTGTTTCGATTTTAAGCGGCTCGGATTTGACAATCGGCTTTGTGACGCCGTTTTCAGCCACAACGCCCGTTCTCCCGATTTTCGTTATACCAAGCACAAGCTCCGCCGCAGCGTCCAGACAAAACACGACCGCGCTCCCCTCGGAAACCGCAATATCCCCGACAGCCTCGCGCTTCAGCCCGACGCCGAGAACAGCGCCGAGAAAGTCGCGGTGTGAAAGCCTGTCGCAGTTCCGGAACGAAAACGTAACGGCACGCACAGGAAAAAGCTCGTTTCGTGCAATTTCGTCGAAATCCTCGGCAAAAGTCTGCTCAAAAAAGCCGCAAACCGTCCTTGCCGCGCCGTCGTATCCCCCGTAAAACACGGGACATGAGCGTTCCGCCCGCGCCGCTTCGCCTGCAATCATCGCCTCTCTTTCGTTCAGGAAAGACGAAAATCTCGGCACTCCGGAGCCTCTGCTTTTTCTGCACAAGTCCGAAATATGCGCGGACAGAAACCGCTCGTTTTGTTCCAATGACATAAAAATCTCCGGAAAGGATTAGGTTTTGCCGCTGTTTTTCGCGGTATCGCCTCAGTCCTCGATGTTGTTAATCCAATCGACGTTCTTCGGAGCAGCCGCATAGCAGAATGTTTCGATACGCTTGATTCTGCCCTCGAAAGCCGCGGTAACGCCCGTCATAAAGTCAACGATTCTCATAGAAATTTCGCTGTCGATACCGTTGAGGTTGAGGATAATGATAGTACCCTCGCGAAGCAGGTCAACCGCGTCGCTCATAACCTCCTCATAGCTCTTGGGCTTGAGAATTGTGAGCTTGGGGATACCCGCGCTGTGAAGGTTGATGTACTTGGAGCCGGAGCCGAAGCTGTCGCTCTTGGAAGAAGAGCCGAAATCGGAAGAAAAGCTTGCTTCTTCGTTCGTTACCGCATTAGATGTGGTATCGTAAGAGCCTGCGTTCTCCTCGTAATCAACAAATCCCTCGTTTTCATCGCCGGTGCCGAAGATGTTCTTGAAAAAGTTGCCCATTTTAATTTCCTCCCAATTATTTATATATTTTCCTGCTTACACAGGATATTTCCTTTGTCCGAAAAGTGCTGAACCAATCCGAACAATGGTTGCCCCGAATTTTATCGCGGTTTCGTAATCCCCCGACATACCCATCGAAAGAGTATCGAACGCGCCCCTATTTTCGTCCGACAGCGTTTCTCTCGTTCGCTCGAAAAGCTCGCGCATATCCGCGAAAGGCTTTTCTCCGCAGTCGGGAGGCGGAATAGCCATCAGACCCCTGAGCCGAACGTTTGAAAGCCCGCTCAGACCGCGCAGGAGAACGTCTGCGTCCTCGCGCGAAATACCGCTTTTAGTTTCCTCGCCGCCTATATTTATCTCGGCGAGTATATCCATAATCAGACCGTGAGAAGCGGCGCGGCGGTTAATTTCCTCCGCGAGATGAACGCTGTTCACAGAATGAATCATCGATACCTTATCAATAATATACTTGACCTTGTTTGTCTGAAGCGCACCGATAAAATGCACTTCTGCGGGAGCGTAGGCGTCACGTTTTTCGAGATACTCCTGAACGCGGTTTTCGCCCAGCAGGTCAATCCCCAGACTTATCGCATAATTTATCCGTTCGGGCGAAACGGTTTTCGTAACCGCCATAAACCTCGGCTTATCGGTTCTGCCCGCTTTAATCGCGGCTTCGTTTATATTCTCGGAAATCCTCTTATAATTCTCACGGATATCCTCAAATTCGCCGCCGTCAAATAACCTTTCCATCGTACAAATCCTTGCCCTCGACAACAATTTTATCGTAAAGCTTCAAATATTCGTCGTCCTTTACCTGCGAGCAGATAACATACCCCTCGCCCCAGTAAACGACCTCGACCTTCTTGAACACAAGCGTCTGCCCGCGCAGAACAAACACTCCGCGCTGTTCTTTTTCATCGTAGTGAAGCGCCGTTCTCGGAACTCTGAGTCCGCCGTAGCTCTTAACAACGAGCTTAAAACTCGCGACGCGGCTTTCCGCAGCGTTTGAAACGAAGTTATCGCCCTCGAAGATGTAAATCGACTTGCCGTTACCGAGATTTTTCACGGAAACAACCTCGGTTTCGTACTGCCGCTGTCCCGAACCCACTCGCAGAGTAGCCGTTCCGCCCTCGTAAATGCCGAACATCTTCTCGTTTTCGATAACCGCCGCCGCTCTCCAGTGAAAATCCGAAATAAGCTTGCCGATTGCGTTCTTTTCGCCCGACTTTATAGGGCGTTCGATAACCCTGGCTATCGTTTCCTCCGTCATTTTATCAATGTCGGAATAACCGAATTCGCCCTCGTATCCGTCAACGGAACTCACGAAATAGCCCGTGCCGCCCGCCGTAATCTCCTGAACGCCGCCGGAAATCATCGCTTCAAGCTCGGAAATACGTCCCTGAAGCTCCTTCTTTTTCTCGGAATAGCCTCCGCTTTCCTTTAGGGTAATTTCCCGCTTACACATAGCGCAAAGCAGCTTGCTGCGCTCGTTTGAAGCGGAAGCGAAATCGCCGTCGAGTATATCGCCAATCATCTGCGAATGGCTTTCGTTAATCTGAGCGGAAATAGCCTCAAGCTGTGAATTATCCGTTCCGATAAGAGTTTCCGCGCTCTCAAGCATACTAATCTGCTCTTTGAGCTGTTCAATCTCCCTCAGATAAGCGATATCGCCGTCGTTCTTGTAGCGGCGCGCGATAACGGTGCTTTTGCCCGCCTTAACGCCGTCCTCGTGTTCATAGCTGAGAACGCCCGCGCCTGAGTTATATATAACCGTTTCATCTCGGAGAATAACCCCCTCGAACGGTATTTCCTCGTCATATCCGTAATTATACGCCGTTTCGGTAGTAATTTTCGCACCGCCCGCGAAGAAAACCTGTCCCACCGCGACCAGGATAACGAAAACAGACAAAATCGCGATAATCGCTCTTGTCCACGCCGAATTCAATACGCTCACCCCTCAGTGTATTAAAAGGCACGACTCCGGCAAAACATCAAAAATCGTTCCGGCGGATTATTCCTCTTCTTCCTTATCGTAAGCGTCAAGAATAGACACAGGCTTAAACGGAGTAATCGTAGAAATCGCGTGCTTATAAATCAAATTCTGTTTACCGTCGGTATCGAGAATAACCGTGTAGTTATCGAACCCCTTGACTATTCCCTTGAACTGAAAACCGTTAGTGATATAAATTGTAACGGGAATTCTGTCCTTACGCGCTTGGTTCAGAAAAACGTCCTGAAGATTAATGTCCTTAGCCATATCAATCACCTTTTCTCTCTTTCTGTGAGCAATAGCCCTTGTGACGAAATGCCGCTCAGCCGCAAAAGGGCGCAAAAAAGCAGACACTCTCCAACTATATATTATTAGTATAACATACTTTTCTGAAAATTGCTACTGTTTTTTTAATTTTTTCACAATATTTTTCAAAAAAAATTGCGGAAAAGCGCCCGCAAAATCCAGTATATTCCATATTTTACACAATTTTCCGTTTAATAAGACAGTTTCTTGTCGATAACAGACCTTGCTTTTTCAACAATCTGTTGAAAATTGTCGTCGGGATTAATAACAATCGGCGAAAATCTTTTATCCCGCCGAAACCAGGTAAGCTGCCTTTTTGCATATTGACGGGTGCGGAGTTTAAGCTCGTCAAGGCACTCCGATAGCGATTTTTCGCCGCGGAAGTACGGATAAAGCTCCTTGCAGCCGATAGCCTGCGCGGCTGTCGGGCGGTTTTCCTGAAGGAAGCAGGCTCTCGCCTCATCGACAAGTCCGTTCTCAGCCATTTTGTCAACGCGCTCGTTTATCCTGCGTCGAAGCTGTTCGCGGTCGGCGAAATCGAGCGTAATCATTGCGAAATTGTAAGGCGAGGGGTTAAGGCGGGAGTTTTTCTTAGCCTCGGAAATGGTGTGACCCGTGGTTTTGTACACCTCAAGCGCACGGATAACGCGTCCGACGTTATTTTCGTGAAGCGTTGAAGCGGTTTCGGGGTCAATCTCGCGAAGCTTTTCGAGAAGCGCCGCCGCGCCGTTTTCCTTGGCGAATTTACGCATTTCCTCGCGGAAAGCGAAGTCCTGCGTGCTGTCGTCAAACGTGATATTATCGACAAACGAGGAGATGTAAAGTCCCGTGCCGCCGCAGATTATCGGGATTTTCCCGCGCGAAATGATATCGCGCGCAGTTTTATCACACAGCGCGACAAAATCCGCCACGGAAAAGCTCTCCGCGGGGTCGAGAAAATTCATAAGGTGATGCGGAATACCCTGCATTTCTTCGGGAGTAGCCTTTGCGGAAGCGACGTCCATATCGGTGTAAATCTGCATTGAATCGGCGGAAATGACCTCGCCGCCGTATATTTTCGCAAGTTCAACCGCAAGCGCGGTTTTTCCCGAAGCGGTCGGACCGCTGACAACGATGATATTGTTCATCTCAGACAATTCTCCCGAAATATTTCTCAATCTGACGCTTTGAAATCTGCGTGATAACAGGCCGTCCGTGCGGGCAATAGCGGATATTTCTGTCGCCGAGAACCATTTTCGCAAGGTAAGCAAGCTCGGAAACGCTCTGATTTTCGTTCGCGCGGATACTCGCCTTGCAAGCCATCGTGTGAAGAACGTCGTCAAAGAGCATACCCTCGGCGTTATCGCTTCCGAGAGCGAGCGTTTCGGAGATGCTCTGGAGCAGTTCTTCGGGGTCGCAGGCTTCAAGCGACTGTGGCACGCCCTCGACGAGAACCTTTCCGTTATCCTCGAATTTCAGCAGAATACCGACGTTTTCAAGCTTCTCCGCGAACATTTTCACCGCGTCGTATTCTTCGGGCGCGAGATAAACGGGACAAGGCTCGATAAGAAGCTGACCGTGGATATTGACGGCTTTTTTGAAGCGCTCGAAGTTAATTCGCTCGTGAGCGGCGTGCTTGTCGATAAGCACAAGCGTGTCCTCGCTCTCGCAGAGGATATAAGTCTTGAAAAGCTCGCCGATAACGCGGATATTTTCTGCGGAAACGGCGGGTTCATCGGGAATTTGCGGCGCTTCGGCAACGGTTTCGGGGGTTTTTTCGCGCTTTTCAAACGACTTTTCCGTGATAAACGAAAATCCCGCAAGACTTGGCTGCGCGGTTTCGGCGATTTCCGCTTTCCTCGCGGCAATCGGCGTGATAACCTCCGCGATAACTTCCTGTTCCGCGTCCTTTTTCACCTCCGGAAACTCGAAAGGCACGCTGTTTTTGCAGAAGCTGTCAATGTCGGGTTTCGGCGCGGGAACGGATAAAATCTCCCTGCCCACGGGAATGGAAACGGTCGGCTGTTCGGCTTCCTCGGCGGAATCGTCAAGCTTGATTTCGCGGCTCTCGTTATACCCCATAATCCCGTTTTTGACGGCGAAATATAGCGCGTCAAAGACCGCCTTTTCATTTGAGAAGCGAACTTCCGTTTTCGCGGGGGAAATATTCGCGTCAAGGTCAACAGGGTCGAGGTTTACGCACAAAACGCACGCGGGGAACTTCCCGACCATAATGTTATTGCGGAACGCTTCTTCCAGCGCGGCGCTGCACACGGGGCTTTTCACGCTTCTTCCGTTCACAAAGAAATTCTGAAGCGAACGGTTGGATTTCGTGAAAAGCGGCGAGCTGACATAACCCGCAACTTCAATTTCGCGGTAAATATTCTCCACGGGAATCATCGACGCGGCGAACTGCTTTCCGTAAACGGCGTGAATGGCGCTGTAAAAGCTGCCGTCGCCCGATGTGAGAAGCGTTTGTTTACCGTCGCGGATAAACCGAAACGATATTTTCGGGTGCGAAAGTGCGAGCTTTTCCACGACCGCAGCGCAATAGTTGCCCTCGGTAACGTCCTTTTTGAGAAATTTCAGTCTTGCGGGCGTATTGAAGAAAAGGTCGCGGATAATTATGGTCGTTCCCTCCGCGCAGCCTGTTTTCTCGTATTCATAAGGCACGGCGCCCTCGATGCGATAATGCACGCCAAGCTTGTCCACGCCGCGCCTGCTGAGGGTTTCGACTCTGGCGGAAGCGCATACGGAAGCGAGCGCTTCGCCGCGAAAGCCGAGCGTAACGATATTTTCGAGGTCGGCGACTTCGAGAACCTTGCTTGTCGCGTGACGCCGGAACGCGAGCGGCATATCGTCGTATGAGATACCGCAGCCGTCGTCCGTTACGCGCATATAAGTAATTCCGCCGCGCTTTATTTCCACGGAAATATTGAGCGCGCCCGCGTCAATGGAGTTTTCGCAAAGCTCCTTGATAACGGACGCGGGACGTTCGATAACCTCGCCGGCGGCGATAAGTTCGTAAACGCTCTTGTCAAGCTGATTTATTTTTGGCATTTTTTCTCCTGTTTATTTCTCGTCTTCAAGCAGCTTGATAATTCTCACATCGGGAATTTGCGCGGGAAACGTTTCAAGAACTGCGCCGCTGTAATAAAACGCGATTTTGTCGCCAACCTTAAAATCCGACAACGGAATTTCCGTGCCGCGCCACACAAGCCGAGTGTTTTCCTTCGCGGAAAACGTAAATTCGTCCCTGCCGTTAACATCGTTGACGTCAAGACCCTTGACGTGAAAAAAGTTATCGTTAATATCAAGAATTTCCGCGTAAACAACTTCGCAAATTGTGTTTTTATCGGTATCGGCGGTATTCTTACCCGCGAAAAAGCCGCCGACAAACGCGCCCGCTGCAAGCAAAACCGCGGCAATCAAGCAAATTACTTTCTTTTTTCCGGTCATATTTTATCCTCCAAGCGTTTCTTTCAGCTCTTTAATCATCATCATCGCGTCAAGCGGCGTCATAGAGTTGAGGTCTGCGGCTCTGAGCCTTGCGACAGCGTTCTGCTCCTCAACAGCGGTAAGGCTGAACTGGTTGTCGCGGCTTTTCTCGATAGCCTCCGCCATTCTGACTTTTCCGCTGATTTCAAGTTCTTTCAGCTCTTCCTTAGCCCGATTAACGACTTTATTCGGCAGTCCCGCAAGCTTTGCTACTTCGATACCGTAGCTGTCGTCCGTTCCTCCCTCGACGATTTTGTGCAAAAACTTGATATCGTCGCCGCGCTTAGTGACGGCAACGCTGAAATTCCTCACGCCGCGCTGTTCCTTTTCCATTGAGATAAGCTCGTGATAATGCGTTGCGAAAAGGGTTTTCGCGCCGATTGAGCAGCAGATGTACTCCGCGACGGCTTTAGCGATTGAAATTCCGTCGAAGGTTGAAGTTCCGCGCCCGATTTCATCGAGGATAACAAGGCTGTTTTTGGTAGCGTTTTTGAGGATTTCGGCAACCTCGTTCATCTCGACCATAAACGTGGACTGACCCGCGGTAAGGTCGTCGGAAGCGCCGACTCTCGTGAAAATTTTATCGACAACGCCGATTTTCGCGTATCTCGCGGACACAAAGCAGCCAATCTGCGCCATAAGAACGATGATAGCGGTCTGACGCATAAACGTGGATTTACCCGACATATTCGGACCTGTGATGATGAGAAGCTTGTTGTCTGTTGAGTCGAGATAAACGTCGTTCGGGGTAAACTGACAGTCGAGAAGAAGATTTTCAACGACGGGGTGACGTCCGTCCTTGACGTCGATAACGCTGTCGAGCGTGATTTCGGGCTTTACATAGTTATTTTCAAGGCTTACCTGCGCGAAAGAACAAAGCGCGTCCAATTCCGAAAGCGCAACAGAAGTTTTCTGGATTTCGCTCAGTTTCGTGCCGATAAAGTCGCGGATTTCGGCGAAAATGCTTTGTTCAAGCGCAAGAAGCCGCTCGTTCGCCGTGAGGATTTCGCCCTCGATTTTCTTGAGTTCATCGGTAATATAACGCTCGCCGTTCGTCAAAGTCTGCTTGCGGATATAATTCGCGGGAACTTTATCCTTGAAGCTGTTTGAAACCTCGATATAATACCCGAAAACGCGGTTATTTCCGACTTTGAGGGTGCGGATACCGGTGCTTTCGCGCTCTTTTTCCTCGATTTCGCGGAGGATTTTCTCGCCGCCGGACGAGATATCGCGCAGACGGTCGATATTTTCGTTGAAACCGTCCCTGATAACGCCGCCGTCCCTGATATTTGACGGAAGCTCGTCGCGCAGGGCATTTTCGATAAGCGAAGCCGTCTGAGAAAGGTCGCTTATGTTCGAGTTAAGCTCGCGCAGGAGCCGCGAATTGAAGGCGGAAAGCTCCTTTTTGATATCGGGAAGCGTTCCGAGCGTTTTTCCCATAGCCTGAACGTCCTTTGGAGAAGCGGTTTTGTAGGCAATTCTGGACAAAAGGCGTTCGAGGTCGTAAACGTTTCTGAGAAACTCGCGCAGGTCGCTTAGCGCGGCGGAGTTTTTCATAAGTTCCTCGACGGAATTAAGCCTGTCAATAATTTTCGCGTGAGAAATAAGCGGACGCTCAATCCACGAACGCAGCTTTCTTCTGCCCATTGCGGTCGAAGTTTTATCAAGCACGCTGAACAGCGAGCCGCGTTTTTCGCCCGAACGCAGCGTTTCGCAGAGTTCAAGATTGCGGCGCGTTGTTACGCCGAGGTCCATAAATTCCTCGGAAGTGTGCGCGCTGATGCCCGTGAAGCGCTTGACGGTCGCCTTGTAGGAATTTCCGACATATCTGAAAAGCGCGCAGAGCGCCTTTTGTGCAAGCGGAAACGAGCCTATTCCGAGGGAATTTACGTCCGCGCCGTCCTCGAACTGCCCCGTGATAACGGACAAATCGGAGTTGTCGAATTCAGCGTCGTCGCGCATTTCGCAGACGCATTTCTTAAGACTTTCCGAAACGAACCGCGAAACCGACTTCAGCTCCACGAAATCCCGGTTTATGAGCAGCTCGACCGGGTGAAAGCGCGAAAGCTCGGAAATAACCTCCGCCTCGCGTTTTTTTCCTGTTTTGTCGAAGATGTGGATTTCGCCGGTGGAGATATCCGCGAAAGCGATTCCAACGCCGTCCGCACAGGAGAAAATGCTCGTGATGTAATTATTCCTGTCCTCTGAAAGCATAGAAGCCTCGATAACCGTACCGGCGGTGACGAGGCGTATAACTCCGCGCTGAACAAGCCCCTTTGAAGCGTGCGGGTCGGAGAGCTGTTCGCAGATAGCGACCTTAAAAGACGCGTCGATGAGCCTTTTTATGTAGATTTCGGCGCTGTGAAACGGAACTCCGCACATAGGCGAGCCGGCTCTCGAAGTGAGAACCAGCTCAAGTTCGCGGGAAACGGTAATCGCGTCGTCAAAGAACATCTCGTAAAAATCGCCCAGACGGAAAAACAGGATATAGTCGGGATATTTTTCCTTGATTTCCTTATACTGTTTAAGCATCGGGGATTCTTTTGCGGGCATATTTTCCTTTTCCATACGTCAATTCACCTCAATCAGCGCCGCGTTATTCAAAAACAAGTCAGATACGGATAAAATCAGCCGCAGCCGCCGCAGGAAGAGCAGCTTCCGGTACACTCCGAAGCGGGAGGCGCGGACGGGCAGGTAGCAGGGTCTGCGCCCTCTACGGAGTAAGTGAGAATAGTGTTGATTTCGCTCATAAGCTTGTCCATACCCTGCTTTGCAACGGTAAACATAGCCATATTCTCGTTCGCCATAATCTTTTCGTAAGCCGCCTGCATTTTGAGGTTAAGCTCCTTGATTTTCTCGCCGTCGGCTTCGTCCGGCTCTTTGCCGCTCTCCATCGAGAGATTTTGGCGGATAAGATTAAAGTCGCCGATGAGGTTCTGAAGCTCCTCGTCAGCGTCGTTGAGCTTCTTCGCCTTAACATATTCAATATAACGCGCGTCGGTCTGAACAACCGCACCAAGCTGTCTTGCTGCGTCGATAACAGTCATAATAAATCTCCTTAATCAACAATTTTTCCTACAAGCGCCCAGTTGAGCGCTTTTTCTATCTTAACGCCGACAAATCCGCCTATAAGGCTCTCGTCGCCGTCAAAATCAACAATAACGTCCTGCGGGGTTTTCCCCGTAAGCGTGCCGCTGCCGGTTCTTCCCGTTCCCGTGCAAAGAACGCGGAAAGTCTGCCCGACATACTTTTCGTACATATTCATACCGATTTCCGCCTGAACGTCAAGCAGTTCGCGAAACCACTTTCCCTTTTCCTCCGCGGAAACGGGGTCGTCCATAGCGGCGGCTTTCGTGCCTTTGCGCGGGCTGTAAATAAAGGTGTAGAGCGAATCGAACCGCACTTTTTCGATAAGCGAAAGCGTTTCATCGAAATCCTCGCGGGTTTCGCCGGGGAAACCTACGATGATATCGGAAGTAAGCGCCGCGTCGGGGATTTTTTCTCGGATATAGTCAACAATTCCGAGGTAATCCTCGCGCGTGTAGTGACGATTCATTTGCTCAAGAACTCTCGAAGAACCGCTCTGAACGGGAAGATGAAAGTGCCTTGTAACCTTTTCGCACTCGGAAATCGCGTCGACAAGCTCTTTCGTGGCGTCCTTCGGGTGGCTCGACATATAGCATACGCGAAATTCGCCGTCAAGCGCGTTAATCCTGCGAAGAAGCTCCGCGAAGGAAGTTCCGTGTTCCTTGCCGTATGAATTTACGTTCTGACCGAGAAGAAGAAGCTCTTTCGCGCCGCTTTGGAGTGCGGTTTTCGCTTCCTCGATAATATCGTTCATCTCGCGCGAACGCTCTCTGCCGCGCACATAAGGCACGATACAGTAGCTGCAGAAGTTGTTGCAGCCGTACATTATGGGAATTGACGCAAGAATTTCACTTTCGCGCTTCAGAGGAATGCCCTCCGCGATAACGCCGTCGCTTTTCGGCACCGAGAAAACGCGGTTATGTTCCGTAAGCTGACCGTAAATCAGCTCAGGAAGCGTATGCAGAGCGTTCGTCCCGAAAACAAGCCCGACGTGCGGAAAGCTCTTTTTAATACGCTCGGTTATGTGCTCCTGCTCGACCATACAGCCGCAGACCGCGATAATTGCGTCGGGATTGCGGCGTTTTTCGTGCTTCAGCGCGCCGAGGTTGCCGAAAACCCTGTCCTCGGCGTTTTCACGAACCGCGCAGGTGTTGAATATAATCACGTCCGCGCCCTCGGGCGAACCCGAAAGCCCATAGCCCATTTCCGCCAGCATACCCTTGATTTTTTCACCGTCGCTTACGTTCTGCTGACAGCCGAACGTGCGGACGTGCGCGATGGGAGGAGTTTCGCGGCGCTCGTTTATTTCGCGGACTTTTCGTGCGAAATCACGCTGACGAGCCGTTTCTCCCTCTGTTATTCTGATTGTCATTTTACGAACATTCCTTTATCGTATTAAGCGGAAAAAAACTGCAAACAGCGCGGTTTTCGCGGTTTCACGGCTGCATTTTACTGCAAATACGCAAATTTTTTCAATCCCTCGAAAAATTTCCCGCAAACCCGCTTCCCGCGCCAAATCGCGCTCCGCAAAGCCCCAAAACCCGCTTTCTGCGCTAAATCGCGCTCCGCAAAGCCCGCAAGCCCGCTTTCTGTGCTAAATCACGCTCCGCAAAGCCCAAAAACCCGCTTCATGCGCTAAATCGCGCTCTGCAAAGCCCAAAAACCCGCTTTCTGCGCCAAATCGCGCTCTGCAAAGCCCGCAAGCCCGCTTCCCGCGTCAAATCGCGCTCTGCAAAGCCTGCAAACCCGCTTCCCGCGCCAAATCACGCTCCGCAAAGCCCGCAAATCTGCTTCCCGCGCCAAATCACGCTCAGCAAAGCCCGCAAGCCCGCTTCCCGCGCCAAATCGCACTCCGCAAAGCCTGCAAACCCGCTTCCCGCGCCAAATCGCGCTCCGCAAAGCCCGCAAATCCGCTTCCCGCGCCAAATCGCGCGTTACCTTATCCAAAATCCCGCGCAAATTCGCAAAAATCCCTGCAAAACGCTGCAAACGGCGCGATTTTCACGGTTTCGCGGCTGAAATTTGCTGCAAATCGGTCAATTCAACAAAACCCAACTTTTATTATAACACAAACCCCGAAAAAAATCAACCGTGAAGTCTGTACTTTTTTCTTGTCAAATCAATTTCGCCGCAGCTTACGGTTTTCGCGAAAACAGCCGCCGCAACGTCCTCCGCGCCCGCTTCAAGAAGCAATTCAGCCGCCGCGGAGAGCGTCGCGCCCGTTGTGCAAACGTCGTCGACGAGGATAACCCGCTTTCCGCGAACAGCGCTTTCATCTTTTACAAAAAATGCGTTCTGCGCGTTTATAATGCGGTTTTTCGCGCTCAGACCCTTCTGTTCCTTCTTTTCGCGGTTCGCTCCGAGCGCCTTTGCCATCGGTATCCCAAGCCGCATTGCAATGCGCTTTCCCATAATCTCGGCTGTCGCGTAGCCGCGCGTTTTCACGCTTTTTCGGCTGCTCGGCACAGGCACAATCACATCCGCTTCAACGCCCGCAAGCTTTTCCGATATCATCAGCGCGAACGCGTCCGCAGGGTAAAACTCATTTTTGTACTTGAGCCGCAAAACCGCTTCACGCGCCCTCTGACGGTAATAACAGCACGCGAAAAGCCGCGAAACGTTTTCCGGAGGCGAAACGGGTTTTGTTATAAACGGAAGAAATTTCGGGCAGCTTTCGCAGTAAAATTTATTCGCGGGGATTACCGCGCCGCAGAACGGGCAGCGGTTCGGCGCAATCACCGAGGCAAGCCCTCTGAAGAAATCGTAAAGTTCAAGCGACCTAATCAAAGTAATCACCAAGCATTTCTTTCAGACACGAACAGCGCTCGGTTCTGCGGTTATTGTCAACCATTTCGCAGATTTTGCTCTCGGTTCCGATAAGAATAAGCGTTTTTTTCGCGCGCGTTACCGCCGTATAAAGCAAATTCCTGTAAGAAAGCCTGTCCATTCGGTTCGGAAGCGGAATTATAACCGCGGGATATTCACTCCCCTGACTTTTGTGAACGGTAACAGCGTAAGCGTGCTCGATTTTTTTCAGCATTTCGCCGTCATAGAACGCCTTTCTTCCCTCAAAGTCGATTATACAGCGCGAATTTACCCTGTCCGCGTCCGAGATTTTCCCGATATCCCCGTTGAACACGCCGTGCGATTTTTCCGCGCCGCGCCGCCACTCAACGTCATAATCGTTCTTCGTCTGCATTATCTTGTCGCCGTCGCGGAAAAGCGTGTTCATAAAGTTCAGCTCGCGCTTGTCCTTTGACGGCGGATTTAAAGCAAGCTGAAGCTCCTTGTTCAGATTTCCCGTGCCGAGCGTTCCTATTCTCGACAGGCAAAGAACCTGAATATCGTCGAGCGGGTCGTAGCCGTAGCTCCTCGGAAGCCGCTTTGCACAAAGCTCCACGACAAGCCTCAGCGTCGCTTCCTCGCTTTCCGAACGCATAAAGAAAAAGTCGTTTTTTCTGTCGTTAAGCACGGGGTAAACGCCCTTGATAATCTTGTGCGCATTCGTCACGATAAGGCTCTGCGCCGCCTGTCGGAATATCTCGGTAAGCTCGACTGTCGGCACTTTCCCGCTGTCAATCAGGTCGCGGAGTATATTCCCCGCACCGACGGACGGAAGCTGGTTGCTGTCGCCGACAAGCACAAGCCGCGTGCTTGATTTAACCGCTTTCAGAAGCGACGCGAAAAGCTGCGCGTCCACCATCGACATCTCGTCGATTATCAGCACATCACACGAAAGCGGGTTTTCCTCGTTGCGCTTGAACGTGTTCCCGCCCGCCGCAAAATCCACCTCAAGCAGCCTGTGGATTGTCTGCGCGGGCGCTCCCGTAAGCTCCGAAACGCGCTTTGCCGCCCTTCCAGTCGGCGCGGCGAGCCTTATGCGCTGCTTGCGCTGACGGCAAAGCTCGATAACCGCATTGAGCGTCGTGGTTTTGCCCGTTCCGGGACCTCCCGTGAGAATAAAAACGCGGTTGTTCATACAGCCGTTAATCGCCTTTTTCTGAAGCGCTTCGTACTCAATTCCGTTCGTCCACGCAACGCCCTCGATTTCCTCGGAATAATCGGTTTCCCCGCCGTTTGACAGCTTCACCATCTCCGCGATTTTGTCCGCGATAAAGCACTCCGCCGCGTAATATTCCGAAAGATACGCAAAATTATCGCCGTATTTATCGCAAAGCGTTATTTCAAGCCGCTCCGCGAGCAATTCGAGCGCAGAGCAATACTGCTTCTCGTCAATGTAAAGCGCCTGCGTAACCTCGTTGCAGAGAGCTGCCTCTCGAACGCAGGTGTTCCCCTCGCCCGCCGCAAGCCGAAGCTGCCACAAAATTCCCGCAGCAACGCGGTATTCGCTGTCGGCGGGGAAATTCAGGTCGCGCGCTATCCTCTCCGCGTCCGGAAACGAAAGCTCAATCCCGCTTTCGCACAGAATATACGGGTTTTCGCTTACCGAACGGATAAGCTCGCCGCCGTAAAATCTCCATGCCGCCGCTATGTAAGAATGAGCAATCCCATACTTTGAGAAAAAAGTCATCGCCTTGCGAAGTCCCGTTATGCTGTGAAATTCCTGCCCTATTGCAAGCGCGCGTTCGGGCGATATTCCTTTAATCTGCGAAAGCGCCTGAGGGTCGTTTTCGAGAATATCGGGCGTTTTTTCGCCGAAAACCTCGACAATTTTCTTCGCCATAGACGGTCCGACGCCGCGTATAACTCCCGAACCGAGATATTTCCGAAAACCGTTCACGTCGCTCGGAAGCGAACGCTCGAATATCTCGACTCTGAATTGTCTGCCGTATTTCGGGCTTATCGTGTATTCGCCGTAAAGCGTGAGCTGTTCACCCTCGCGCACATCGCCCATATTCCCGACAGCGGTCAGCAAAACGCCCTCAACGTCCATATCAAGCACGATATAGCCGCTGTCCTCGTTATAATAAACAACGTCCTCGACGCCGCCCGTTACGCACTCCAAATTACTCTCTGTCAATCTCTTTCACCATATCCGCGCACAAATGCACGTTGTCATATCTTTCGGCAAGCGCTCTCGCCTGCTCGTTTTCATCTCCGCCGACTATGTTTATCTCGCCGACAAACCCGCTTTTGCGCGCCTGCTCGACAAACTCCGAAAGGTCCTCGGACGGCTTTACATAAACGTCAACGCTCCGAAGCGAGCTTCTGAAAAGCGCTTTCCAGAACAGCTCCGCAAGCATCGCCGCCCCGAATATCGCCAGAAACATCAGCCCGAAAACATAGATAAACTGCATTTTTTCCGCCCCCTTTTCTGCAATATATGCAGAAGCGGGGCAAAATGTCAGCGTGAAAGCAAAACGCAGTTCCAGCCCTCCTCGTTCAGCGCGGAAACGCTCTTCCAGCCGTTTTCTCCGAGAGCCGCCAAAACCTCGTCAAGGCGCTCGTCGATTATTCCCGAAACAATCAGCTTTCCGCCGTCTGCCAAAAAGTCCGCGAAATAACTGCTCATTCCGATTATTACGTCCGCGACGATATTCGCGCAGATTATGTTAAACCCGCCGCCGATTTTTTCGCGCAGAGAAGCGTTTGTCGTGATATCGCCGCAGAACGCGCGGTATCTGTCCGCGGAAAAACCGTTCTTTTCGATATTCTCGGACGCCGTTTTAACCGCGTTCTCGAAAATATCGCAGATTGTCGCGTCCTTTGCCCCCAAAAGCAGCGCCGCAATTGACAAAATTCCGCTTCCGCAGCCAAGGTCGAGTACGCGCTCCCCGCCCGAAATCACGCCCTCAAGCGTTTCCATAACCATTTTTGTGGTGTGGTGCTGACCCGTGCCGAACGTCGAGGCGGGGTCGATTTCGAGGATTTTATCGCCGTCTTTCGCCGAAACGTTCTCCCACGACGGCTTTATCACAAGGCTTTTTCCCACGCGGAACGGCTTGTAATACTTCTTCCAGTTGTTCGCCCAGTCCTCTTCCTTTACGTTCGCAAGCTCCATTCGGATATTCCCGTAAAATCCGTCCGCGTTCTTCGCCTTATAGCCCTCCACAAGTGCTCTCACGGCTTCCAGAGTTTCCCTGCCCTGCGCGTTTTCGTGAATGTAAACCGTAATACACGGCTCCGCGTTTTTCAGCGACATCAAGCTGTCGTCGACGTAATCCCAGTTCGCGTTCTTATCCGCGAGAAAATCCTCGAAATCCGCGCCGTCCTTGATGATAAATCCCGTAATTCCGTAATCCTGAAGCGCGCCCGTTATCCCGTCAATCGCTTCGCTCGATGTGTAAATATCAACCTGATAAAAATTATCCATAAATCCTCCGATGTTCATTTGTTCATTATGCAACAGATAATAATATTATACAATATATTGTGGAGAAAATCAAGTGGTTTTACGGAAAAAAGCAGACCTGACGGTTACAGATTTCTTTGCAGGTAAATCATATCGACAAGCTGCACTCCGCACTCAAAAATCGGGTGGTCGTAATTGTCGATAAAGAAATTTTTCACGCTGTGCGAGCGTGTAAACCCGCACTTCTCGTAAAACGGAACCGTAAGCGCGCTATCACCCGTTCCAGCCAAAAGCACGGCAAAATCACTCTTGTATTTGCCGGCAATATATTCAATCATCGCCTTGCCATAACCCTTGCCCCGACAATCCGGACAAACGGCAATATTCTTGATTTCGAGAACCCCTCTTCCCTCGTCCGTCACCACGCACTCGCACTTTATCCCGTCATCGTCCAACACATACATTGTCCCTTTGTCGAGATATCTGTTAATCATATCTTCCTGTTCGTCCGCAATCAGCAGCAGCGAAAGCAGCTTTCTTTTATCGCCTTTATACTCTCTTATTTCCACAACACATTCCCCCAAAACGCAAAAAGCCGCTCCTCCGAAGAAAAGCGGCTGTGTTTTTCCGAAAATCAGTTGTTGATAAGCTTGTCTGCTTCGTTGTTCCAGCTGTAAAGCTTGCGGATTTCCTCGCCGACTTTCTCGAGCTGATGCTCGGCGTGAAGCTTTCTCATAGCCTTGAAGTGAGTCTGCATTCCCGCGTCGCTCATATCAAGCAGGAAGTCCTTCGCGAACGTACCGTCCTGAATATCGGACAAAATCTTCTTCATCGCCTTCTTGGTTTCCTCGGTAACAATCTTCGGACCGGTGATATAATCGCCGTATTCAGCAGTGTTGGAGATGGAATATCTCATTCCGGAGAAGCCGCTCTGATAGATAAGGTCAACGATAAGCTTCATCTCGTGAACGCACTCGAAATATGCGTTTCTGGGATCATAGCCCGCCTCGACAAGCGTTTCAAAGCCCGCCTGCATAAGCGCGCAAACACCGCCGCAGAGAACCGCCTGCTCACCGAACAGGTCTGTTTCGGTTTCAACTCTGAAAGTGGTTTCGAGAACGCCCGCTCTTGCGCCGCCGATACCCGCAGCATAAGCAAGCGCGAGGTCGTTCGCTCTGCCCGTGTAATCCTGATGAACGGCGATAAGGCACGGAGTACCCTTGCCCTCCTGGAACTCGCTTCTTACGGTGTGTCCGGGAGCCTTGGGCGCAATCATCGTAACGTCAACGTTTTTCGGAGGTACGATGCAGCCGAAATGAATGTTGAAGCCGTGCGCGAACATAAGCATATTGCCTTCTTCGAGGTTCGGCTCGATGCTCTCCTTGTAAAGCTTCGCCTGAAGCTCGTCGTTAATGAGAATCATAATGATATCGGCTCTCTTTGCTGCTTCAGCGGCAGTATATACCTCAAATCCCGCTGCTTCAGCCTTCTTCCAGCTCTTGGAGCCTTCGTAAAGACCGATTACAACCTTTACGCCGCTGTCCTTGAGATTGAGCGCGTGAGCGTGTCCCTGTGAACCGTAGCCGATAATCGCAACGGTCTTTCCGTCCAGAAAAGACAGATTGCAGTCCTCAGAATGATACAGTTTAGCCATTGTTTTAATCTCCTTTTGTAATTTTTAGCGCTAAAAAGCGTTGTGTACCGTTAATTTCTCACGGAAACCGCAGCCTCGCCTCTCTGAATGGCGATTGTTCCCGTGCGGACGATTTCCTTTATTCCGTAAGGACGGAGCAGCTCCTCAAAATTGTTGAGGTTCTGCGCGCTGTCGGAAATCTCGATTGTAATCGAATTTGCGGATATATCCGAAATTTTGCCGTGAGCGAGGTCGCAGACGCTGATAATCTCCGAGCGCTGCTTCGCCGTGCAGCTCACTTTTATCAGGATTAACTCGCGCGAAACCATACTGTCGTGCGAGAGAGTCTTTACCTTAATCACGTCAATCAGCTTGTTGAGCTGCTTTTCAATCTGTTCGAGAGTATAGTCGCTTCCGTCCGCGACAATCGTAATTCTCGATACGTTAACATCGTCCGTTACGCCGACCGCAAGGCTGTCGATGTTGAACCCGCGCCGCGCGAACAGTCCCGCGACTCTCGCAAGAACGCCCGCATGGTTTTCTACAAGAACGGAAATTGTATGTTTCATATACGCACCTCCGTTAAAGTATCGTTTCAAGCAGTTCGGGAACGGCAACTTCAAGCAAAAACGGCTTTTTTGAAGCTGTGAGCCGCTTTATGCCCTCAACAGCCGCTTCCTCGCCGTCGACCAGCATATTCTCAATTCCGTAAGCGTCCGCGATTTTCGTGTAATCGGGGCTTCCATCGAGCGAAACCGCGTAAAGCCTGTTTCCATAGCAATTCGTCTGAAACTCGCGCACCATTCCGAGATAGCGGTTTCGCATCACGATAACCTTAACTGCGATATCGTGCTGAACAAGCGTTGCAAGCTCCGGCATCTCCATCTGGAACGAACCGTCGCCGCATACAGCGATAACCTCCGCGTTCGGCTCCGCGCACTTCGCGCCCATTGCCGCGGGAAGCGAATAGCCCATCGTTCCCATACCTCCGGAAGTGAGAAGTCTGCCGTTTTTAAGCTCAATATTCGCCGCCGTCCAGAACTGATTTTCCCCGACGTCCGCAACGACAATCGAGCGCATCGGCAGATATTTGTTCAGCTCGCGTATAAACCACTTCGGGTTGACGTAGCCCTTTTCAACGGGCTTTATCGGAGCGTCGCGTCTGCTCTCGTCAAGCGTCTTTTTCCACAAATCATGCTTCGGAAGCGCTTCCTCAACCGTATCGAGCTGCTCCAGAAGCTGTCCCAGAACAATGCTTATATCGCCGACAATCGGCACGTTCGTTTCAACCGTTTTCCCGATTTCCGCAGGGTCGATGTCGATGTGAATAACCGTCAAATCGCTTTTCCTGAAAATCGGCGCGGTCGTCCTGTCGCTTAGCCTTGCGCCGAGCAAAATCAGCGTATCGCAGTTGTTAACCGCGCATTTCGCCGATTCGCAGCCGTGCATTCCGAGCATACCGAAATAAAGCGGGCTGTCGGTCGGCATCGCGCCAAGTCCCATAAGCGTTGAGATTACGGGAATATCGAGCCTTTCCGCAAGCTTTTTCATAAGCTCAGCGCCGTTTCCCGTAAACAACCCGCCGCCCGCGATTATAAGCGGTTTTTCCGCCTTCAGCATCGCATTTACGGCTCTTTTTATCTGAAATCCGTTTCCCTTTGAACTCGGACGATAGCTTCTTATATCAACGGTTTCGGGGTACTCGAAATCAATCTCGGCTTTCTGTATATCGCACGGCACGTCAATCAGCACAGGTCCGCGCCTGCCCGTTCCCGCGATATAGAACGCCCTCTTGAACACCTCGGCGGTATCCTCGGGGCGCTTCAGCAGGTAGCTGTGCTTAACAAACGGCTCCGCGGAACCCGTTATATCCGCTTCCTGAAAGACATCGCGGCCAATCTGGTCGGAATTAACCTGTCCCGTGATAATAACCATCGGCACGGAATCCATATAAGCCGTCGCGATTGCGGTAATCAGGTTAAGCGCGCCCGGACCGCTTGTCGCAACGCACACGGCGGGCTTTCCCGTAATTCTCGCGTAGCCCGAAGCCGCGTGTCCCGCGTTCACCTCGTGCCGCACCAGAACGTGCTTTATATTGCTTTTGTACAATTCATCGTAAAAAGGGCAGATAGCCGCTCCGGGATAGCCGAAAATCTCGGTTATTCCCTCCGCTTCAAGGCATTTTGTCATCGCCTCGGCAACTGTCATTCTTTCCATTGTTCCACTCTCCGGATTTTCTGTTTATCTTTTCCCGCTCTTCGGAAAAATCTACTCTTTTTATTATACCAAATGCTTGTATTTTTGTCAAGAGCAATTTCACCATATTAAACAAATAAAGAAAAAATCTCTGAAGTATTTTTATAAAAAAGCGGGAAAACCGAAGCTTTCCCGCCGTTTTTTTGATTAATAAACGTCCTGATATGTATACTTGAACGGGTCGACGCGATAGCCGTCCTCGCGCACCTCGAAGTGGAGGTGGTCGCCCGTGGACCAGCCCGTGCAGCCAACAAGTCCGATTACATCGCCCTTTGTGACATACTGTCCCTCGCTGACATAAATCGCTCTGCAATGCGCGTAGAGCGTCGAAAGTCCGCCGCCGTGGTCAACTACCACATAATTTCCCCAGCCGCCTCCGCAGCCGCAGGAATAGTATTTTCCGTAATCGTGCGGGCAGGTGTTCGACACCTTTATTACTCTGCCCGACTGCACCGTATGTATCTGCGCGTTTCCGACAGGCACGCCATAGCCGATAATGTCAATTCCGCCGTGATTTCTTCCGCCGAAATTGTTGTCATATCCGAAATATGTGGTGATATTGTGGAACTGCGGCGCAAGCGGCCATCTAAAGCCGTCCGTGTACGCCACATCGCTTCCCGAACCATTCTCCTGCGCGCGTCTGATAAGCTCCTGAAGCTCCTTATCCAGCTCGTCAAGCTTGTTGTTCGACACCGCTATGTCATATTCAAGCCCGTCAACCTTATCCCTGAGCGTCTCGTTATTCGCCGCAAGTCCCGAAAGATAGCTTTTCTGTTCGCTTGCGTAGCTTTCAAGACCCGTTCTTTCGCCCTCAAGCGCCGCCATCTCTTCCTCAAGCGTTTCTTTCTGCTTTTTCAGCGCCGCCTTGTCCTCTTCAAGACCGTTAATCTCCGCGTTGAGGTCGCTTATCATCTTCTCCTGTTCCTCAATCGAAGCCATAAGCGCCTTCATAAAGCTGAGATTTTGACTGCTTATATTCTTCACAACGTCCGAATAAACGTAATAATTATACCAATCGCGCGAGCCGTTCAGAACGGGAAGCGTCCCCGACGGGTCGGTTTTATAGAGCGCGCTCGCAAGCTTTGCGAATTTCTGAAGATTACGCTTGTTTTCCGCCTGCATCTCCGAAATATCGTTCTTCTTCGCCTCGATTGTCTTTTCCTTATCGGCAATCTGCTCCTCGACAGCCGCAATTTCAAGCTTCTTCGCGTCAATGCTGTCCTGCTTCGCGATTATAAGCTGACCGTATTTTGTAATCTCGCTGTTTACGCCGTCAATCTGCGCGTTTACGATGTCAATTGCCGCTTCGTTGTTTGCAATATCGTCGCCAAGCTTGTCAATCTGGTCCCTGCGGTCGGCGTTTTCTTTCTTTATCTTATCAATCTGAGCCTGAAGGTCGTCCATAGACGCGCTCCCGTAAGCGTTCTTGCTTATAACGCCGTCGGAAGGAATCACAAGCAGCGCCGCCGCGCACAGCGCAGCTCCCGCTTTCGCCCAGAACGAAGGCTTCTTCAGCTTTTTTATAATCCCCATATTTACCTCTCTTTTTAAAAAATAAAAGCGCTTGTCCTTTTCGGCGCGCGTACGTCCCCAAACGCCCGCGAAACGCCGCAATCTACTATAATTATACAATTTTCTCACGCTCTTGTCAAGTCTTTAACAGTGAAAAATATATGAAATTATCAGGTAAATAATCCCATAAATTCCTCTTTTTTACATCGGCGTCTGCAAGCCCGCCAAAAGTGCAGTTTATTTTTTTATTCGTTTCATTTATTTTTTTGTAAATCGCGCTTTTTTGTGTATATTTCACAATATTACCGCTATAAAATTATAAATGATAAACAAAACATTAATTTTTTTCTGAAAAAAACAAAAAAAATTCTTGCAAAATAAAAAAGATTGTTGTATAATTTAAAACGTAGGCTATAACACAAAAATTTTTATCAGGAGGACTTGTTAAAATGGCTTTAAAAAATCAGTATCTTGCAGATTTGCTTGAAAAGGTAAAGAAAAGAAATCCCGGCGAGCCGGAGTTTATTCAGGCTGTAACCGAGGTGTTTGAAACGCTTCAGCCTGTTGCCGAAAAGCGTCAGGACCTTGTTGACGCAGGCGTTTTCGAGAGAATTGTCGAGCCGGAAAGACAGATTATTTTCCGCGTTCCGTGGGTTGACGATAAAGGTAAGGTTCAGGTTAACCGCGGCTTCCGTATCCAGTTCAACAGCGCAATAGGTCCGTACAAGGGCGGTATCAGACTTCACCCGTCCGTTTATATCGGAATTATCAAGTTCCTCGGATTTGAGCAGATTTTCAAGAACTCCCTCACCACGCTTCCTATGGGCGGCGCTAAGGGCGGCTCCGACTTCGACCCCAAGGGCAAGAGCGACGGAGAGGTTATGCGTTTCTGCCAGAGCTTTATGACTGAGCTTTGCAGACACGTTGGTCCCGACTGCGACGTTCCCGCGGGCGATATCGGCACAGGCGGACGCGAAATCGGCTATATGTTCGGTCAGTACAAGAGAATCAAGAACGAGTTTACGGGCGTTCTCACCGGTAAGGGTCTTAACTACGGCGGTTCTCTCGCAAGAACCGAGGCTACGGGCTTCGGTCTTTGCTACTACACCGACGAAATGCTCAAGGCGAACGGCAAGAGCTTCAACGGTCAGACCGTTATCATCTCCGGTTCCGGAAACGTTGCGATTTACGCGACAAAGAAGGCTACCGAGCTTGGCGGCAAGGTTGTAACCGTTTCCGACTCCAACGGCTACATCTACGACCCCGATGGAATCGACCTCGACGTTGTTAAGCAGATTAAGGAAGTTGAGCGCGGACGTATCAAGGAATATGTCGGCAGAACCGCTCACAAGAACGCTGAATACCACGAGGGCAGCGTTTGGGGCGCAAAGATTAAGGCTGATATCGCTCTTCCGTGCGCTACTCAGAACGAAATCAACGGCGACTTCGCAAAGAATCTCGCTGAAAACGGCGTTTACGCAGTGGCAGAGGGCGCAAATATGCCTTCTACTCCCGAAGCTATTGAAGTTTACTTCGCAAACAAGATGCTTTACGGTCCCGCAAAGGCTGCAAACGCAGGCGGCGTTGCTACTTCCGGACTTGAAATGAGCCAGAACTCCATTCGTTACAGCTGGACGTTCGAGGAAGTTGACGAAAAGCTTCACGGCATTATGGTTTCTATCTTCAAGGCTTGCAACGACGCGGCTAAGGAGTACGGTATGGAAGGCAACTATATGGCAGGCGCGAATATCGCGGGCTTCCTCAAGGTTGCCGAGGCAATGAAGGCACAGGGCTGCGTTTAATCCCGCAGGACTTCATATCAATAACAAAAAGGCGGAGAATTTCGGTTCTCCGCCTTTTGTTATTGTTTACATATTGTGATGAAAATTATTGGTTAAAATGAACATTGTATTTTTCTCGGGAATTTGATATAATGAATTGTACTCAAATTCACACTGTTTTTTAGGAGGAAAAATGAACGAAAATCAGAATTACGCAAATCCCCCGCAGCAGACTGTACAGGTAATTTATCAGCAGCAAACTTACGCGCCCGTCAGACAGCTTAATACAAACAGAGGGCTTTTGAAATTTATTCTGTTGTCGATAATAACGCTCGGAATATATGGGCTTGTTGTTATGTCATCGGTCGGCGAGGACTTAAATTTGATTGCCTCGCGTTATGACGGTAAAAAGACGATGCATTTCTGTCTGTTAGCTTTCCTAATATCGCCCCTAACGCTCGGCGTCGGCACTCTCGTTTGGTATCACAAAATGTCAGACCGCATTAACAGCGAGCTTCGCAGAAGAAATATAAACTACTCCTTCGGTTCGGGAACATTCTGGGGCTGGTGCATTTTAGGTTCGCTTATCATTATCGGACCCATTATTTATATGGCAAAGCTCTTTCAAGCAATGAATATGCTTTCTGAAAGCTACAATATGTACGGCTGAATAAATAAATCCGCGCTTCCATTTCAAAAGCGCGGATTTCTGTTATTTTTTGCTTATCAGTGATGGAACAGGCGTATACCCGTGAACGCCATCGCAATTCCGTACTTGTCGCAGACTTCGATTACGTTGTCGTCGCGGATTGAGCCGCCGGGCTGCGCGATATACTTAACGCCGCTCTTGTGCGCGCGCTCAATGTTGTCGCCGAACGGGAAGAACGCGTCCGAACCGAGCGCCGTGTCGGTCATCGTGTCAAGCCACTCGCGCTTCATTTCGCGGGTGAACACCTCCGGCTTAACCTTGAAAATCTTCTGCCAAGCGCCGTCCGCAAGCACGTCCATATAGTCCTCGCCGATGAACAAATCAATCGCGTTGTCGCGGTCCGCGCGGCGTATATCGTCAACAAACTGCAAATTCATAACCGTGGGCGACTGTCTGAGATACCAGTTATCCGCCTTTGTTCCCGCAAGACGCGTGCAGTGTATTCTCGATTGCTGTCCCGCGCCTATTCCGATTGCCTGTCCGCCCGAAGCGTATGCAACCGAGTTCGACTGCGTATATTTCAGCGTGATAAGCGCGATTGCAAGGTCGTCAAGCGCTTTTTTCGGGATATCCTTGTTCTTTGTAGGGCGGTTAGCGAACAGCTCGTCGTTTATCACAAGCTCGTTTCTGCCCTGCTCAAACGTAATTCCGTAAACCTGCTTGCGCTCAATCGGGTCGGGAACGTAATTCGGGTCAATTTTGATGATATTGTAAGTGCCTTTTCTCTTGGATTTGAGGATTTCGAGCGCGTCCGCATCATATCCGGGCGCGATAACGCCGTCCGATACCTCGCGCTGAATAATTCTCGCGGTAGAAGCGTCGCAGACGTCCGAAAGCGCGATAAAATCGCCATAGCTCGACATTCTGTCAGCGCCGCGCGCTCTCGCATACGCGCACGCAAGCGGAGAAAGCTCGCCGAGGTCGTCAACCCAGTAAATCTTCGCAAGCGTTTCAGTGAGCGGAAGTCCGATTGCCGCGCCCGCGGGAGAAACGTGCTTGAAAGAAGTCGCGGCGGGCATTCCCGTAGCCGCTTTCAGCTCCTTTACAAGCTGCCAGCCGTTGAAAGCGTCCATAAAGTTGATATATCCGGGTCTGCCGTTAAGCACCTCGATAGGCAAATCCCTGCCATTTTCCATAAAAATTCTGGACGGCTTCTGGTTGGGATTGCAGCCATATTTCAGCTCAAGTTCGTTCATAAAAATATCCTTTCGTGATTACTTGTTCTTATTAACTATTCTGCTCTCGTATTTGCCCGTTTCAACGTCGATAAACCGCGTGAAAAGCGAAACCTTATTGTCGTTATTGAGGTTGTTCCACACAAAATCCGTGAACTCGTCGATGTTCATTTCGGGGATAACAACGTCTTTCGGCTCGCCCTCGAAGCTCGGAAGCCTGCCGTCCTTTTCATCGCCCGCATATGTGTGAATAAAGCTTCCCGCGCCGTCAAGCGGATTGCTGTAAGCGAAGGTATAACGGCGGCAGGAGTCGGGGTTCCCGTCCGCGCTCTTGAGTATCGACATAGCGTAATTCATCGAGGCGTTTTCAAGGTGAACGATACCGGAAATTCTCGGCGTGAAGTTTGGCTTGTCGTCCTCGAAAAATCTCCCGCGAAGCGACTGCTCAAAGCTCATCTGCTTATCCATAAGCTCAAAAATCGTGTCGGTCTGGTCGCCGTTTGTCACGATTGTCTTGTTTCCGAGAACGCGAACGGGCGCGTAAATTATAAGGTGCGGGTCAGTCATTTTGCTCTCGTCGAAAGCCTGCGTGCGGATTCCCTCGCCGTCCTCGACGAAAACGCGGTTGCGGCTGTTTTCGCTGCGTCCCATTATAAAGTACGCGATAACCGCCTTTTTTCCGCTCCTGCCGATTACAATTCCTCTGCCATGATAAGCGAGAGAATTAAGCTCCTTGTCAAGTGAAATCATAAAAACCTCCTGATAAATCGGTATTTTTCACAAAATATAGTTATGTTTCTTCTTCAAAAGTCTTTCGTTCCACGGAGAAACGCCGCTGAACTCGCCTGCATACACGGGATAATCCTCGCGCATAGCAATCTCGAAAATCTCGTCCGGAAGCTCTTTCAGACGCATCTTCAGACTGAACGCGGGCGGGCAATCCTCGTCGGAAAGCAAACCGCTTCTTTCAAATACAAGAGAAACAGGCTCGGATATTTCCACAACCGTTTCCGCCGTAATTTCACTCAAATCTTCCGTGATAAAGTCAAATTCATCTGAGCGTTCATCAAAAAAATCAACGAGATATTCGCCTGCCGCGCTTAAAACTCGGTTTAATGCGTCGTCGGAAAGCGAAAGCCCCTCGAAAAATTCCGCGCATCGCCGCGCGTACTCCTCGCCGCAGTTTTTCGACGTGAGAAACGGGATTTTGCAGCCGAAAAGCTCAGAATAAAGCTTTCCCTCAAGCCGCCCAAAATAACCGCCGCTTTCGCGTATTTCAAAGTTGCTCAATGACAGTCACCCCGCCGATAACCTTTATCCTATCCTCGCAGAACAGCGAAACCGCCTGCGGGAGAATTTTCCACTCCGCCTGTTCCATAACTCTGCGCTGAAGGATTTCGGGAGTATCGCCGTTCTCGACTTCAACCGCCTTTTGCAGTATAATCGGACCGCCGTCGCAGACTTCCGTCACGAAATGCACGGTAGCCCCTGTCAGCTTAACGCCCTTTTTCAGCGCTTCCTCGTGAACGTGAAGACCGTAAAATCCCTTTCCGCAAAAACTCGGAATAAGCGCGGGGTGAACGTTCATCATCTTGTTCGGAAACGCCCTTACAATCTGCTCGTCGAGTATCGTCATAAATCCCGCGTAAACCACGAGGTCAGCCTTTTCCTCAAGCAGCGCCTCGGTCATCGCCTTTGTGTAAGCCGCAACGTCCGCGTAATCCTTTCTTATGAGAACGCGCGTTTTTATGCCGTTTTGCTTCGCCCTTTCGAGAGCGTATGCGTCCGCTTTCGAGGAAATCACGCAGGTTATCCTGCCGTTTTTGATTTCACCGCGTTTTTCCGCGTCGATAAGCGCCTGTAAATTCGTGCCGCCGCCCGACACAAGAACCGCAATATTCTTCATAGCCGCTCCTTTTCGTCTTGTTTGCCGCCTTAATCGGACGGAAGCTGAATTTCAATTCCAGAATAAGCGCCGCTTTCGTTTATATCAAAGGAAAGCTCGCCTGCGCTCAGTTCGGACTTCTTCCCGAACAGACCGCGGAAAAAGCCGCCTGAACTCATTCTCAATAATTGAAGAGAACGCCGACGGTTCCCTCGACGGTCGAACCGATTATATAAGCGTCCTCGCCCGTTGAGCGCAGGATTTCAACCGCCTTATCGGCGTTCTCCGCGTCAACGACAATCGCCATTCCGATACCCATATTAAAGGTGTTGTACATATCATGCTCGCTGATATGACCTTCCTTCTGTATAAGCTCGAAAATCGGCGGCACGGGGAAGCTTCCCTGCTTGATTTTCGCGGAAATTCCGTTGGGAAGCATTCTCGGAATATTCTCGTAAAAACCGCCGCCCGTGATGTGCGAAATTCCCTTTACAGGCAGCTTTTCGATAAGGTTAAGCACGGATTTGACGTAAATTTTGGTCGGCGCGAGAAGCGTATCTCCGAGAGATTTTCCGAGTTCGGGGATAAGCGCCTTGAGCTTCTGCTCGTTCAAGTTGAAAACCTTGCGTACAAGCGAAAATCCGTTCGAGTGAACGCCGCTCGAAGAAATTCCGATGATTGCGTCGCCGGGCTTGATTGTCGTGTTGTCGATAATCTTCTTCTTATCGACAATTCCGGTCGCATAACCCGCGATATCATACTCGTCGTCGGGCATCATTCCGGGGTGTTCCGCGGTTTCGCCGCCGATAAGCGCGCAGCCCGCGAGAACGCAGCCGTCAGCCACGCCTCTTACGATTTCCGCGACTTTTTCGGGTATATTCTTGCCGATTGCGATATAATCGAGGAACCAGAGCGGCTTCGCGCCGCAGCAGATGATGTCGTTTACGCACATTGCAACGCAGTCGATACCGATTGTATCGTGCTTGTCCATAAGCATCGCGATTTTCAGCTTTGTTCCCACGCCGTCCGTTCCCGAAACCATAACAGGCTCGGTAATTCCGCTCAAATCGGGCTGGAAAAGTCCGCCGAAACCGCCTATTCCCGATATGCAGCCGGGAATTTTCGTCCGCTCAACGTCGTCCTTCATAAGCCTGACGCTCTCGTAACCCGCCGTTACATCAACGCCAGCAGCCTTGTAGCTTTCACTGTAACTGTTCATTTTTCTCTCCTTAATAGTAGTAATAGCAGAAGCCGATTGAACGCCGCTCAGCGGCGATTTTACTTTTGCTCGCCTCTAAAAACCTTGTTTGAGTGAAAATGCGCATAGCACGCCGACTGCTTCGACAAATCTCCTCGCAAGGCACCCAGCCTAACTTCGTCGATTTTCCTCGCATTCGTCGCCCTCTGCCCATTTTCACTTTTCAAACCGGTTTTCAGAGGCTCACTCCTCAAACTTTCTCTCAAACTTGTCTTTCGGGATTTCTTCCGGCACTTCAACGGGGTATTTTCCCGTGAAACAGCCCGTGCAAAACCCGCATTTTGCGTTCTCGGCGATTTGGGCGACGCTCTCCGCGCTGAGAAATCCAAGCGTGTCCGCGCCGATTATTTCCGCGATTTCATCGATTGTGTGATGATTTGCGATAAGATTTTCCTTGCTGTCGATATCCGTGCCAAAAAAGCACTCGCTGATAAACGGCGGCGAGGATATCCTCATATGAATTTCCTTTGCGCCCGCGTTTCTGAGCAGCTTCACAACCTTCGCCGAAGTTGTTCCGCGGACGATGCTGTCGTCTACAAGCACAACCCGCTTATCCTTTACCGTTTCGCTCAGCACGTTCAGCTTGATTTTAACGGAATTTTCGCGCTGACCCTGAGTAGGCTGAATGAACGTTCTGCCGATATAGCGGTTTTTGATGAACCCGACGCCGTAGGGTATTCCCGATTCCTGCGAATAGCCGAGCGCCGCGTCAAGACCGCTGTCGGGACAGCCGATTACAACGTCCGCGTCAACGGGGTGCTGCTTCGCGAGAAAACGCCCCGCGCGCAGCCTCGCCTTGTGAACCGAAGCTCCCTCGATAACCGAATCGGGTCTTGCAAAATACACGAACTCGAACACGCAAAGCGAACTTTTCCCGCCGCAGTGCGTTTTTATGGACTGAAGCCCGTTCTCATCGATTACGATAATTTCGCCCGGCTCGATATCCCTGATAAACTTCGCGCCTATGCAGTCGAAAGCGCACGTTTCGCTCGCAACGACATAGCCCTCGTTGTCGGGCAAAGCGCCGAGCGCAAGCGGACGAAATCCGTTCGGGTCGCGCGCCGCGATAAGCTTTTTCGGCGACATTATAACAAGCGAATACGCGCCCTTAATCCTGTCCATCGCGCGCTCAACCGCCGCCTGAATAGAACCGCACTCAAGCCGTTCGCGCGTTATCGCGTAGGAAATGACCTCGGTATCGCTCGTCGTGTGGAAAATCGCGCCGTGAAGCTCAAATTCCCTGCGTAAATCAAGCGCGTTTATGAGATTGCCGTTATGCGCGATTGCAAGCGAACCCTTGACGTGCCGAACCGTAAGCGGCTGGCAGTTTTCCGTGTTCACGCCGCCCGTCGTCGAGTAGCGAACGTGACCGATGGCAATTCTTCCCTCGTCAAATTCGCCGAGATTTTTCTCGTTAAACACCTCGTTTACAAGCCCCACGCCCTTGCGCGTCTTGAAAACGCCGCGCTCGTTCACGACAATTCCGCAGCTCTCCTGTCCTCTGTGCTGAAGCGCGTAAAGTCCGAAATAAACGGACGAAGCAACGTTTGCGGGCTTGTTTGAGTAAATCCCGAAAACGCCGCACTCCTCATGAATGTTTCCAGACAAAAAATCAATCCTTTCTTGTCCCGCACACACTTTATATTATATCTATCTCTGTAAAAACGCTTAGTCCTGTTTGCCGCTCCAGCAATAAGTGCAGAGCTTACATTCGGGCAGCCCGACCGCCTTTACCGTGCCGTCGAGGAACTGAAATTCCAGCGACGTCAGCTTCAGACGGCGGCAGATTTCATCTCTCAGGCGCTTTCCGCGTTCGGTTTTCGAGTCGGAGTATTCTCTTATGTATTTAACACCCTCCTCGCCCTCGTATTCGTGAATAATTCTTCTCGCGATAAGGTCAAGCTCCGATGTGCTGCGCGAGAAGTTTAGGTACTTGCAGCCGAACATAATCGGCGGACAAGCGGAGCGCATATGCACTTCCTTCGCGCCGTTTTCGTACAGAAATTCAACCGTTTCGCGCATCTGCGTTCCTCTGACGATACTGTCATCAACGAAAAGCAGCTTCTTGCCCTCGATAAGCTCGTGAACGGGAATAAGCTTCATTTTCGCGACCTTGTTCCGCATCTCCTGGCTCTGCGGCATAAAGCTTCGCGGCCAAGTGGGAGTATACTTTATAAAAGGTCTTGCAAACGGTATTCCGCTGCGGTTCGCATATCCGATAGCGTGAGGAACGCCCGAATCCGGCACTCCGCAGACATAATCAACGTCCGGAAGCGTTCCGTTTTGGATATCGTACTCCGCCATAATCTCGCCGTTTCGGGTACGCATTGTTTCAACGGTCACGCCCTCGTAAACCGAGTTCGGATAGCCGTAATACGTCCACAAAAACGTGCATATTCTCAGCGCGTCGGGATTTCCCTCGCCGAGAACCTCGACACCTGCTGCGGTTATCTTAACGATTTCCGCAGGCAGAAGCTCCCTGCGCGTTTTATAGCCAAGCTTCTGGAACGCGAAACTCTCGAACGAAACGCAGTAGCCGTCCTCGCTCTCGCCGATTACGATAGGAAGCCGCCCGAACTTGTCCCGCGCGGCGATAATCCCGTCCTCCGTGAGGATAAGCAGCGACATCGTTCCTTCGACGCGTTCCTGCGCATAGCGTATTCCCTCGGCGAAGCTGTCTTTCTGCGCGATAAGCGCGCCGATAATCGCCGACGAGTTGACCTTGCTGCTCGTCATCGTTTCAAAGCTTGCGAGCCTGCTGTCGTAAAACTCGTTGCAAAGCTCCTCGGCATTGTTGATTATGCCGATATTGCACACGGCAATCCTGCCGAGCTTCGACCTGAGAAGAATGGGCTGCGGGTCGGTATCGCTTATGCAGCCTATTCCGATATTTCCCGACATTCCCGCGAGTTCTTTCTCAAATTTTGTTCTGAACGGGGAATTTTCAATGCTGTGAATACCCCTCTGAAAGCCGTTTTCGGGCGAATAAAACGCCATACCGCCGCGTCTTGTGCCGAGATGCGAATGGTAATCCGTACCGAAAAAGACATCTTCAACGCAGTCTCTTTTCAGAGCCGCTCCAAAAAAACCGCCCATATTTCACCACATTTCCGTAAAAACCCGACAAATCACTTTGCGGACATAATTCTCTTCATAATCTCGTTGTATGCGTCCTCAACGCCGCCCATATCACGGCGGAAGCGGTCCTTGTCGAGCTTTTCGTGGGTTGTGGAATCCCAAAAGCGGCAGGTATCGGGGGAAATCTCGTCCGCGAGAAGAATTTTTCCGTGGAAGCGGCCGAATTCAATCTTAAAGTCGATGAGGTCGATATTGAGCTTCTTGAAGAAGCCAAGCATAAACTCGTTTACCTTAAACGCATACTTTGCGATTTCGTCAAGTTCTTCCTTAGTCGCAAGACCAAGACCGAGCGCGTAATAATCGTTGATAAACGGGTCGCCGAGGTCGTCGTTCTTATAGCTGAACTCAAGCGTCGGACACTTGAGAGGAGTACCCTCCGCGATACCGAGCTTCTTTGAAAAGCTTCCCGCGGCAACGTTTCTCACGATAACCTCAAGCGGAACGATTTCAACCTTCTTTACGAGGGTTTCCCTGTCGGAAAGCTCCTCGACGAGGTGAGTCGGAACGCCCTCTTTTTCGAGAAGGCTGAACATAAAGTTGGTCATCTTGTTGTTGATAACGCCCTTGCCTACGATTGTTCCCTTTTTCTCGCCGTTGAAAGCGGTTGCATCGTCCTTATAGTCAACGATAACGTAATCGGGATTGTCGGTTGCGAAAACCTTCTTTGCCTTGCCCTCGTAAAGCTGTTCCATCTTTGTGCAGTTCATAATAAATCTCCTTTTCTTTATGCGGCTTTGCCGCGTCATATCGCAATCAGTTCTCGGAATAAAGCTCTTCCTGAAGCTTTCTGTCCTTTTCGTTAATCTTCTCAATCATCTTGCGCTTTTCAACGCTGAGCTGCGCTTCAAGAGCCTCGTTGCTGAGCGCGAGAATTTGCACGGCGAGAATAGCCGCGTTTTCCGCGCCGTCCACGGCAACCGTCGCCACAGGGATTCCGGAAGGCATCTGAACCGTCGACAGAAGCGCGTCAAGACCGTCGAAATTCTTGCCGGAGCAAGGGATTCCGATTACGGGGAGAGTGGTGTGCGCCGCGACGATACCCGCGAGATGCGCCGCCATACCCGCCGCGCAGATTATAACGCCGAAGCCGTTTCCCCTCGCCTTTTCGGAGAACTCGCAGACTGCTCTGGGGGTTCTGTGCGCGGACATAATCCTGCACTCGTATTCAAGCCCGAAGCTCTTGATTTTGTCGAGAGCCTTCTTAACAACGGGCAGGTCGCTGTCGCTTCCCATTATTACCGCAACTTTTTTTGCCGCCATAAAACAACTTCCTTTCAAATAAAAATAGCTGTATAATTACAATACAGCTAAAGGCTAAAAACGGTTTTTTGTGCAGATATTCCGTAAAAATCGTCCAAATTTCCATACAAAAAACTCTTTTTTGAAAACATTTCGCCGTTCTCCTGTCAAAAAATGGAATTTCCACTCGAATAACGCAAAACAAAAAACCTATTCTTATTGTACTATAATTCCCGACAAATTGCAAGGGGTTTTTGAAAAATTTTCTCAAATTATCGTACTAAAGTATTCTTGAATTGTTTATAACCAGTCCGAAAGTTATTCCGAGAGAGTCCGCGGCGGTTCTGCAAACGCTCATTCTTGAGAGGAAAATCTCGAAATACTCCATAACTGAGCTGATTTTGAGGTCGATTGAAAGCCGCAGAATAAGTTCTTTCTTATCGTCCGAAAAGGCAAGCTCCGAACTTTCAACGGCATAATTCACGCGGTCGTGGATATCGGCGGCGAGATTTTCGCTGCTTGGAACGAACGGCTTTCCTTCCTTTCCGCGGACGCGCGACCTGCGAACGTCCGATTTATCCGCGATAATAAGAGCCGCGGCGATGGGATTTACGGGATAAGCGCTGCCCTCGTCGTGATTGCCGATTGCGGAAACTACGCGCGAAATCTCCTCCGCGGGCATTCCCAGCTTGTCCAGAAGCCGAAACGCCATTAGAGCGCCCGTCTGGGCGTGTCCGACACGGTTTATCACATTGCCGATATCGTGAAGATAAGCGGCAATCTGCGCAAGCTCGCAGGTTCTCGCGTCATATCCGAGCGTTTCGAGTATCATAAAAGCGTTCGCAGCCGCGCGCTCAACGTGACCTTTCGAGTGCTCGGTATAGCCGATTGACGAGAGGGCCTCGTCCGCGAATTTAATATAAGTCGCGACGTCGCTGTTTGTTTTGATATAATCGTAAGTTATATTGCTCATAAATACCTCGTTATCCGATAAAGTCGACTGCCCACATTATTGTTGCATAGGCGGACGGAATTGATACGCACGCGCCGAGAATTATCGTCGCAAACGCGTTTCCGTCTATAACAAAACCGAAAAATCTGCTTTTCAGCGCCCTTTTCCTCTTTCCCTCAACGTAAAGCTTCTTTTTCAGCATCATTTCACAAGGGAAAACATTGCGCCGTTCCTCGCCGTCAACGCGATAAACCGCCGCAGGAAAGCGCTTTGTATCGTCAAACCGCAGAAATTCCGCCTTTACGGGCTTCGAGGCGACAAGAAAGAACAGGCAGACCGTGAAAAACAGCGCCGTAAGGACGATTATCGCCGCCAGAATCCACACCAAAAGCATTCCCACATCGGCAAGACTGAATCCCAAGCAGAGCATTATCAGCGCCGCAAGACCAAAGCCTATTACATATTCCACAAAATCACCCTCTAATATTTTAGCATATTTCCTATATTTTGTCAACCGATATTAACAAATCGGAGTTTTTTTTATTGACTAACGCAAAATAATGTGTTATAATAGATATAAGTATGATGTGGGAAGGATTTTTTGAGAGGAGGAAGCGGGTTGAAAAAGAGATTTCTTGCGGTTATCTTCGCGGCTGCCGTTATTATGTGCGGCTGCGGCTCAGATACGGGCGATTATACCTCGGAAAAAGAAGCCGTTTCCTCGGAAAGCTCGCTTCCGTTCGACGACCACTATCCCGAAATCACGCCCGATACTCCCGCGCTGACCTATCTCGGAACGCGCGACCTGAGAAGCTCCGAGGCGCTGAAATTGTACAGCAAAACGTTCGCGGCGGACTATAAGGAAGCGGATATTCTCGTCCGCGAATACTGCTCGGAATACCGCCTTGCTGACGCTCTTTCCGAAAAAATGGCGTCCGACCGTTCGCCCGACCTCACGGATAAACTCCCAAACAGCTTTCCCTATCTGATGTCGAAGAATTATTACGAGGATTTGACCGAATATCTCGACCGAAGCGCGCCGCAATGGGTTGAATACGCTTCTTACATCGATTTTTACAGCTATAACGGCGGACGGTTCTTTTACCCGGAAGCCGTAACCGCCGCGCCGCGTTTTCTGGTGTACAGCAAGGAGCGTTTTGCCGCGCTCAAAATTCCCGACCCGGAAACGCTCTATTACAACGGGAAATGGACAAGAAAAGCGTTTACCGAGGCTGCGGAGAGATTCTGCGCGGCAATGGGCGGAACGGGTATTTACGGCGACGGAATAACCGACGGATTTATCTCATCCGCAGGCGAAACCGTGTTCTCAAAGACGGAGAGCGGTCAGCTTGCGTGTAATCTGACCGGCGCCGGAGTAACCGAGGTTTTCGATTACCTGAAAAACGAGCTTTCAGGCAAGGTAAAAACGGAGAATTTCACGGGATACGACAGAATCATAAACGGCGGGTCGGCGTTTCTGCTGATTGACGAAAGCGGCTATAACGAGCTTCTTGCGATTGATTCGGGGCAGAATTACGGCGTTATTCCAATTCCGAAAGCGGACGGCGGCGACGTTTATTTCTGCGCCGCAAGCAGCGAGGGATTTCTCGTTCCGAAGGGCGCGAAAAACGTTAAAGGCGCGGCTTGCTTTATAAACTGCGGAAGAATCGCCGCGGCGCAGTCCGAATCCGAAGCTCCCGAAAGCGTTCTCGCGAAAATGCGCGCAAACGGACTTACGGCTGTTCCCGAAGAGAATTATTGTTTTGACGCGGAAACAAACGCCGCCATGAAAGAATATCTTTTCTCGCCGCTTTCGGCAGAAGAAAGCGGCGTTTCCGACAGTCTGACGAAAATAGAAGCCGCCGTTGCCGATATTAATTCGCTCAACTGAATTTTTATCAAAGAAGGTATTGATTGTGGATATTCAAAAGCAGGTTGAATGGCTGAAACCCGACAGAATAATGAAGCTGTACGACGGCGAAAAAAGTATGCTCGGAATGAACCGGCTTCTCATAATCGGCGTCGGAAAAAACGGAACGGACTGCCTTATGAGAGCAAAGCATATTGCCGAGAACCGCTTCAATCCGCGCAACGACAAGCTTCGGTTTCTTGCGTTCGGCGAGGAGGATTATCTTGACGGCGCGGAATACCGCGGCTCTGTTCTCCGCGAGGACGAGAAAATCGCAGTAAATCCCGAAAAAGCAATCTATCAATACCTCGACGACCCCGACCTCCTGCCGCCGCAGGCGCGTGAATGGTTTGATATGGGACTGAAAAATTATTCCCCGAACGCGCCGAAATACGGGCTTCAGAAAAGACAAGGCGGGAGAATAGCGCTGTTTCACTGCATAGAACAGCTCTTAGCGCGGCTTGACGAGCTTTCGGCGCTGTTCTCCAAGAGCGAAAATCCGCTCGAAATAAGCGTTGTGGGCAATCTCGGCGACGCTTTTTTCGGAGGCACGGTTGTTGATTTCGGTTACATACTCGCCGAGTTCTTCAAAAACGCGGCGTTTCCCGTGAAAATAAACTCGCTTATGTTCGCGGGCGATACCGCGCAGCTCTTCGAGAACGACGCGCGCGACCTTGCGAATTACTACGCGAACACAATCCTCACAAAAGGCGAACTTGACGTATTCCAGAGCAGAAAAGCGAAATTTTCGCAGAAATACACGGAAAAGTTCGCGGTTTTGTCCGAAAAGCCGCCTTATAACGCGTGCTATATCGCTTCTGCTGAAAAAAGCTACGGGCTGACGCTTGAAGCCGCCGCGGAAAAGCTGCTTTCCGCGGGCGAATTTATCTACAAAACGGACGACGACGCGGACAGGGTTGTTTCGTACAATATGCTCGGTCAAAGCGGTCAGCACGCGTTCAGATATCTCGCCTACGGGGTTTCGGGAATGGAAATTCCGCTCGGAAAAATCGTTTCATATCTCTGCGTGAAGCTGTTCGCGGACCTTTGCGGCTATCTGAAGCAAAACAGCGCGGTTCAGATGCAGCTCGGACTGCTCGTAAGCCGCGTTACTCCGGACGCTATGCTGCTCGCTTCGCGCGCGGGAACGGTTCCGAAAATTGAATACGACGAGAAATACAACCCGCTTTTCACGATAAAATCGCTGAAAAAGGGCGCGGAAGCCTCGAAAAACCACATAACCGAAAAAATCGAGGAATACGCCGCGCTTGTGAAAAAAGGCGCGGAGGAGGTTCTCCCGCAGGCGGTAGGGGAAGTCGAAAAAGCCTGCGACGACGCACTCGGCGACTTTGAGAAAGGTCCGTTCTGCGCGGAGGAGATTATCAGAGCGTGCCTGTCAAAGCTGAAAACGCTGATAAGCCGCACAAAAGAGGTTAAAGAGGACGCCGACGAGCAGATTGTGCGCGAAGAACGCCTTTTGCAGAGCGATTACAGAAAGCTCAGAGGAACGCCCGCGATTATGGCGGGAAACGCAGCGAGGCTTTATATTTCATCGCTTTCGGAATATGCCGAGTGCCTGAAAGTTCAGAAAACAGCCGACACAATGCTTGATTTTTACGAAAAGGCTTTCGAAAAGCTCAAGGATTACTCGGACAATGCGCTTTCCGAGAAAGTAAAAATCTTTTCGATAAATGCGGCGAAGTTCCTGTCGGGTATTGAAGATACGGAAGAAACCTTTGTTAAAGAGGCTTTCTGCGTTAATTCTCCGGAAATTCTGAAAAAGCTCGACAAACTGGTTGCCGACGTTCCCGAAGAAACGAAAACGCAGGCGTTCAAGAAGATGAAAATGCTTGACGCGGGCGAAAGCGAGGCTGTTTTCGCGGCGGAAATCGTAAATCTCGCGGCAAAATGCTTCGGCGGATTTCTCCTTATGGGATATAACGATTTCTGCGAATATTTCGGCGTTCAAGGCTCCGTTAAGGACGCGCTTCAGAGCTGTTTCGACAGCGTTTGCGTGAAAACTCCGACGCTTGACGAAGAACCGCTCACAAGGGTTCTCTGCCCGAAAAATATCAGGCAAAACGACGTTCAGCCGCTTAAATCCACGCGTCAGGGCATAAATTACATCTGGAACGTTTCTCCGCTGTTTAACGCGGCGATTGTAGTTCAGATTAAGGGCGGCGTGAAAATCGACGAATTCAGGGACTATAATCAATGGGAAAATATGCGTTATGCATACGTTAACGACTCTCTGAAAAAACACGGAATTCACATTTTCAGAAACATCTGAGTATAATAAATTAGAAAAATAAATTTGATATATGAGAAGAAAAAAACAATCGGGCGTTGTTCTGGTTTATGACAGATATTACGGAAAAAAGCCCTCGGCGGTTCTTCAGTCACTGAAAAAAATATTGTACTGCGCCGCCCTTTCCGTTTGCGCCGTGCTTTTCCTGACGGTTGAATACGAGTTCCCCGTGAATTTACCTGCGGCGGCAGGGATAATTGCGCTTTGCAGCGCGCTTTGCGGCACGGTTTTCTGCTTTTTCAAGAAAAGAATTGCGATACCCGTGATTTTGTTTTTCAGCGCGGTCGCGGCGTTTTTTAACCGCGAGAGCCTGATAAGACGGCTGTCATATTTCACGGACCTGTTTCTGCTGCGGCTTGACGGGACTGTCTTTTACACGCAGAACCTCACTTTCCACACTCAGACGCAGCTTTCGGAAAGCTATCCGCCCTGCGCGGACGGCGCGGCGCTCGGAATTGCGCTTTTCGGCGTTATTTTCGCGCTTCTGACGGCGGCTTGTATGTTCAAAAGACCCGTGATTTACCCGTCGATTATCGCGCTGATACTCGCCTGCGCGCCGATTGCGATTGCGGGAAATTTCACTTTTAACTTCTGGATAATCCCAACTCTCGCGCTTTATATCGGCGCGGTTTCGCTGTCGAAAACCTACTCCGAGGGTGCAGCCGTAAAAAAGGGCTTCTTCGGGAGCTTCCGCGCGGACGCCCGCCGCGAAGAACGCGAATTTCGCAATAAAACGGCAAAAAATACCTTTATAAAGCAAGCGCGGATGAACGGGAACTTTTACTCGAAATATACCGCGTCGGCTTGCTGGGCGGCGGCTCTTTTCGCCTCCGCGGCGCTTATCGCAAACTGCTTCGCGCCCGTAAAAGAAGGCTTTGATTTCAGCTCGCTCTATAATTTCATCAGCAAAATCGGACAAAATTCCGGAATAACCTCGCCGTTTGAAAGCGGACCTGTTTCGGAGTATTTCGCGGATTACGGAAACGGCGGAAATTCATCGCTGAACATCATTTCCCCCGGAAAAAGCGAGCAGGAAATTCTCCGCGTAAGCTCGCCGTCCGGAGAGGTATATCTGCGCGGAGATATCGGAATTGACTATACGGGCGCTTCGTGGACTTCCCCGATAAATCACGAGCCGGATTTGTGGAAAAAAAGCGCGCTGTCCGAGAAATACAGACCCGCGGAAATGCGTATTCTTCAGACGATGGAATTATCATATCTTCAGGACGCTTCCGTAAACTCCAAGAACGGTATGATAAACGGCGGCAATGTAATAGTCGATTACCTCTGCCCAACGGACGTTGTTTTTCTTCCGTCGTACACGTCGGAATTTGACTTTTTCGAGAACAGTATGTTCGACGTCTACGGCGACTATTCCGTTCGCGTAAACGACAGCTACGACCGCATAAACACGGTAAAATGCGGCGCGATTGTCCCTCCGATAAACTACACCGGCACGAACAGAAGCGGCAAGCTCGATTATTTCGATTATCTCAGCGGTATCGGCGAAAAATACCCGATGGAGGAGATTTTTGACGCTTATTTCGACTCGCCGGAGCTGTACTCGGATTATTACAGCTACGTCTACAACACCTATCTCAACGTTCCCGGAAACATAAAGCCCGATATCAGAAAATTCCTTTTAAACAACAATCTGTATTTCAGCGTTTACGAAAATGAAAAAATAAACGTCAGAGCGGCGTATGAAGCGGCGATTGACATTTCGGACTTCCTGATGAATAATTATACCTATTCTCTTGACTCGAAATACAGCAGGACAAGCCCCGTCACAAGCTTTCTTTTCGACGTTAAAAGCGGTCACTGTGCGCTTTTCGCAAGCTCAATGACGCTTATGCTGCGCGAAATAGGAATACCCGCGCGCTACTGCACGGGATTTGTCGCGCCGAAAACGAGCGAGGGACAGTTCGCCGTTCTGCGCTCAAAAAATCTCCATGCGTGGTGCGAGGCGTATTTTGACGGAATAGGCTGGGTCACGTTCGACCCGACAAGCAGCTCCGTTGCAGGCGTCGTCGATATCGAAAACAGCAGCGAAAGTTCCTCGGAAGAAGAAAGCTCGGAGCAGTCCTCCGAGTCAAGCGAAGCCGAAAGCTCCGAGAGCGCTTCTTCGGAGTATGAAAGCAGCGAGGTTTCCGTCGGCAGTTCGGGCGGCGAAGAAAGAAATCCGTCCGCGCCGCCCGATAATCCTAAGGATATCCCGACAAACCCGCTTCCTATGATAATAACGATTGCCGCGATACTTGCGGTTATCGGAGCGGCGGCGTTTGTTCTGTCAAGGCTGAAAAAGCTCGACAAAAACGCGAAAAAGGCGCTAAAAAAGCTTTACAGAAGCGCCGACGGCGAGTTTATTTACGACAAGCTGCTCAAGATACTGAAAATGTGCGGGCTAACCCCCGAATCCGGCGAGCTTCCCGTGAAATTCTACGAGCGCTGCGAAAAGAAGCTGTTTGTGCCTCTCACGGCGCATAAGGAAGTCCTGCTTGAAACTGCGTTCGGCGGCGAAATCAGCGAAGCCGAAACCGCAGAACTTGCGCGGCTGCTCGAAAGCGTGTTCTTCGCCGCGGACAAAACCCTCGGCCCGATAAGCAGGCTCGTTCTCCGCAAAACAGTTATTACTGAAAAATAATACCCTTTTTATAAAAAAAGTGTTGATTTTCGCGGTAATATGTGGTATAATTAGGATATGTAAATTTCTATATGTTGAGGAGTGATTACATATGGCAATGAGATTAATTACACGTTCGGACTTTGACGGACTTGCCTGCGGCGCGCTTTTGCTCTGTGCGGGAGTTGTCGATAGCTGGACTTTCGCTCACCCGAAGGATTTGCAGGACGGGCTTGTTCCCGTAACCGAAAACGATTGCCTTGCGAACGTTCCGTTCGTGGAGGGCTGCGGACTTTGGTTCGACCATCACTCAAGCGAAGAAGAACGCTGCCGTTATAAGGGCAAGTACAAGGGCGAGAGCAGAATTACGCCGAGCTGCGCGAGAATTATTTACGAGTATTACGGCGGCAGAGAGCGCTTTCCGAACTTTGATGATTTGATGGAGGCTGTCGATAAGGTTGACAGCGGCAATCTCACGCGCGATGAAATCCTCAATCCGCAGGGCTGGATTCTTGTCGGTTTTCTGATGGACCCCAGAACCGGTCTTGGAAGATTCAGAAATTTCACGATAAGCAACTATCAGCTTATGGAAAAGCTGCTGAGATGCTGCTCGTATATGACGACGGAAGAAATCCTCGCGATGCCCGATATTCAGGAAAGAATAAAGCTTTACAACGAGCAAAACGAGCTTTTCAAGGAAATGCTTCGCAAATATACACGGATTGAAGGCGACGTTATAATCACCGATTTGCGCGGCGTAAACCCGATTTACACGGGCAACCGCTTCCTGATTTACTCGCTTTATCCGGAGCAGAATTTGAGCTGCTGGATTGTTGACGGAAAGGGCGGAAAGGGCTGTTCCTGCGCGGTCGGCTATTCAATCCTCAACAGAACGTCCCGCGTAAACGTCGGCTCGACGATGCTGAAATACGGCGGCGGCGGGCATATGGCGGTCGGAACTTGCCAGTTTCCCGATGAAACCAAGGACAAGATGGTTCCGAAGCTTATCGACGAGCTTGTAAATTACGACAAATATCACCCCTTGAAATAAACGAAACGCGGCTTGAAAGAGCCGCGTTTCTTTATGGTCACCTCTAAAAACCGGGACACGAGCAGATTTCGTTCATGACTTATGTCAGCGGCTAGGCGTCAAACCGCAGTAATACTGTATGTATTTCAAGGTTTGACAACGAAGCAGATGATATAAGTCATAGAAATCTGCCGTGAAGGAGGTTTTTAGAGGTGACCTTATGTTACCTTATTCAACGGAAATCACGCAGAGCGTTTCTCCGTCAACGCGAAAGCTCACCTGAAACTCGCCGAAAGCCATCGTGTAAACGCGCTCGGAGGCGTTCTGATACTGCGGGCGCGGGTCCTGACCAAGAATTTCAACAAGCCCCGCGCGCTTGTTTTCGGGAATTTTCGCAAGAAGTTCATCGGGAAAATCCACCCTGAGAACAGGCTTTTTTTCGCTCAGCGTCCAGCCGTTCGACGCTTCGGGAACGCTGTCGGCATATGGGATATACGGCTTGATGTCGAAAATCGGCGTCCCGTTCATCAAATCCGCTCCCAGAACGACAAGCGAACCGTCGCCGCATATCCGTTCAAGCCGCACAACGCTTATTCCGAGCGGGTTTGGGCGGTTCGGAGAGCGCGTTGCAAAAACGCCTTTGCGCGCGTTCCCGCCAAGCCTCGGCGGTCTGACTGTCGGAGAAAAGCCGCCGCCGAACTCCGAAAATCCCCATATAAGCCAGATATGCGTGAAATCCTCAAGCCCGCGAAGCGCGTTTCTGTCGCGGAATTTCGGCTCAAAGACAACTCTTGACGGCAGCTCCGAAAGTCCGCTCTGACGCGGAACGCCGAATTTTTCCCTGAAATCATTCTCAATGTGTGCAACAGGCTCAATTTTCATTCAATCACGACCCTTTTCCAAGCGACTCCAGAACGCTCCTAATCGCATTTTCAACTTCCTTCACTTCCAGCCGAAAAACCTCCGCCGATACCCTCGAAGCACCGCTTCCGAGGATAATAAGCTGCTCCGTGCCGTCGGAAGTGGCGACGCGAACGCGGTTTTCGGGGCTGAGCTTATGCGCGGTTTTTTCGATGAACATATCGGCGGTTTCGGCTTCACGCGTATACACAACCGTGATATTCCCGAAATCCTCAACTTCCCTGTCGCTCTTCACCTTGTATGCGTCAAAAACGAGAATGAGGTGACAGCGCCGAAAAGCCTGATAATTACACAAAATGTTGATTAACTTAGCGCGCGCAGAATCAAGATTTTCCCGCGCCAAAGCGGAAAGCTCGTCCCACGAGAAAATTATATTGTACCCGTCAACGAGCAGGTATTCCTCGCCGATTTTCGGCTTAGCAGCGCGATAATTCTGCTCGGTCTGATTGTCGCGGCGCATCGCCGAACGTTCGGGACGCTTGATTTTACCGTAAGTCCGCTCGAAAATCTCCATAAGCTCCTTGTCTGTCGCAGCCTGTTTTCTGAACGAGGTAATCTCGTCGTCAAAACTACTTCTCGGCTTTTCAAGAATACTTGTAAGGTGCATTTTCGAGGGTACATCATTCCATTTGACGAGATGACCCGCTCCATGTGAACAGAAAACGCTGTCTGCGGGATTATCAACGTCCGCTTCAAAATTATAGCCGATTTTGTTCACAACCTCATCCTCGTTGTGACAGGGAAAATAGCCCTTGAAATTGCAGGAAATGCTGCCGTGACCGTGCGTGTAGGCAACCACGTCTTTCTGATAACCGCGCATTTCGGAAACGGGGCAAATCCCCTCGATTTTTCGCATTTCCTCGCCCGTGGGAACAGAAAATTCCGCGCCCATCTGCTGCAAATCCGTCATTGCGCGCCCGACGCATTCTGCGGGTATTTCAAGCGTGAATTCGTAAAACGGCTCAAGAAGCCGCGATTTTGCCGAAGCAAGTCCCTGCCGAACCGCTCTCCAAGCCGCCTCGCGGAAATCGCCGCCCTCGGTGTGTTTGAGGTGCGCTTTTCCCGATTTAAGCGTGATTTTCACGTCCGTTATCGGCGAATCCGTCAGTACGCCGAGATGCCTTTTCGCGCGCAGATTCGACATAATAAGCCGCTGCCAGTTCTCGTCAAGATTGCGGCAGTCCCGCGCGAACACAACCCCGCTTCCCCGCTCCAGCGGCTCGATAAGCAGGTGAACCTCGGCGTAATGCCGAAGCGGCTCGAAATGCCCGACGCCCTCGACAGGCTCCAGAATTGTTTCCCTGTATGAAATCTGCCCCTCGCCGAACTCAACGTTAAGCGAAAATCGCTCTGCAATGAGGTTTTTCAGCACTTCAAGCTGAATTTCGCCCATAATCCCAACGTGAATTTCACGAAGCCGTTCAGACCAAGTAAAGCGGATTTGCGGGTCCTCTTCCTCGATTTTTTTGAGCAGCGCGAGCGTTTTCACCTCGTCCGCGCCCTCCGGCAAAATTACTCTGTAACTCAGCGCAGGCTCGATAATCGGCTTAACGGCGCGCTCCTGCTCCCCGAAACACTCCCCCGCGAACGTCTTTATCGGGCCCGTAACCGCGCAGAGCTGCCCCGCCTGAACGCTGTCGGCGGTAACGAACTTCGCGCCGCTGTACAAGCGGATTTGCGTGATTTTCTCATCGCCGAGCATTTCGCGAACCCTAAGCTCGCCGCCGTTGATTTTCAGGTGAGTGAGCCGCGCGCCGCCTTCCTCGGTTATCTTGAAAACCTGCGCCGCAAAGCCCTCAAAGCGGTTCTTCGGCAGCGAAAATCGGTCGATTATTTCAATAAATTCAGCAATTTCCTCGTTTCTGAGCGCCGCCCCGAACATAACGGGAAAAATTCTGCGCGCGGAAATCGCTTTTGCAATGCGCTCCGAGGTCACTTCGCCCGCTTCGAGAAGCGCGTTCATACACTCCTCGTCAAACTCGGCGGCGGTTTCGCCGATATTCTCGGAAAAATCGGCAAAACGCTTGTCCATAAGCCGCAGTTCCGCAATAATATCAGCCTTGCTCTTGTGCGAAATATCCATCTTGTTGACAAAGACAAACACGGGCAGCGCTGCCCTCGAAAGCAGCTTCCAGAGCGTTTTCGTGTGGCTCTGAACGCCGTCCGTTCCGCTTATGACAAGCACCGCGCAATCCGAAACCGAAAACGCCCTCTCGGCGTCAGCGGCAAAATCAACGTGTCCCGGAGTGTCAAGAAGCGTGTATTCTGCGCCGTTATACCGCATAATCGCTTGCTTCGAAAAAATCGTAATCCCGCGGGAGCGCTCCTGCGGGTTATTGTCAAGAAACGTGTCGCCGTTGTCAACGCGTCCGCGGCGGCGAATTTCCCCCGCGTGAAACAAAAGCGCTTCGGAAAGCGTTGTCTTACCCGCGTCAACGTGCGCCGCCATACTGATTACAAGCCGCTTCACAACGCCCTCTCCTTTCAAAAATAAAGCTATGTCTTTGCTCTTTCTGTCGAAAAAATAAATTCCCCGGACTGCCGAGAAAGGTACAGATACTAGGAAGCGCCGATTTGGCTAGGCTTTGCAGGGTTGCCATTTTATGGGCGGCGTCCTTGCCGCCCCCTGTGGGCAACCCACAAACATCGTGTTTGTGCCTGCCGCAAAGGCAACAGGATGTTGCGAGTGTCATCGCCCAAAAGCGGCACGAATGCCGCTATCAATGTGATGACACACTGACCAACGCAGATGTGCCTTTATCAACAGTTTGAGCTATGTCTTTCGGCATAGCTCTCTTTTTATTCGTTTATTTATTGATGATAACGTTCGCGATGGCGTAATGCTTAGTGTGGTCAACCGAAACGTTGAACACACACCCATCGCGCTGCTCAATCATCTTCGCGCGCCCTTCCGTTATGATAAACGGCGTTCCGAGCCTGTCGCGCAAAACCGTGATATCCTGCGCGCGAAACACGCGAAATCCCATTCCAATCGCCTTTGCAATCGCAATTTTCACGCAGTAATTCTCCGCGATAAGCGCCGGCGACAGCTTATGCGCAACAAAAAATCTTATCTCATCGGCGGAAAAGTAGCTCGACAAAAAACGCTTGTTATGACAGCTTTTCTTAATCCTTTTCAGCTCGATAATCGCGGTTCCCGTTCGTATAAAAACTTTACTTGGCATCTTTTTTCATTCTCACGCGCAGAGTATTCGGAAACTCCCGTGAAATTGCCTCCTTTGTACATTCATTCGGATTAAAGATAATGTTTACCCTGCCGTAATCAGAATGTTGTACAATAAGGCAGTATGCGTCCGTTTCAAGACCGTTTGTAGCATAAACCGTTGTATCGTACTCTCCGTCCTTTTCGGAATAGCCATAGAAGTCAATCGCCTGCGACAAATCCACGGTTATCATTCTGGTACGCTTTCTCTTGCCGACAATTTTATCAATATCAAGCTCTTTGTTTGTGACGATATATTCATACTCGACGCCGATACCCCTGAGCAGCCATACGCCGCCGATAACAACGCCCACCGCAACGACAAGAAGTATCGTCAGCCCCTGCTGAATTACAAAAAAAACGCACGCCGCCGCGACAACCGCCATAGCCGCAATAATGCCCAAAGCTTTCGCCGTGTCGCTTGCTGTACGCGTTTTTACAACAAGCTGCTCGCTGAAATTATCCATTTTCATGCTCCCATTATTAGTTTTGTTATACTAATTATATCACACTAATAAATAATATTCAAGTGGGTTTTTATCTATTTTTCATAAAATAGCGCGAAAAATTTTTCAAAAACTGTCGTCTTGATAAAAAATAGATGATAATTTAATGTAAGGTGTTGAAATTTAATGTGAAATTTGTTATAATAAAATGGTGTATTAAAAATGAAAAGCCGTGTTTTTTTGACATTGCGGCGGAAATGAAAGAGGTTTGATTATGCCTTGCTTTAACGACAAAAAAAGGATTGTGGTAAAAATCGGAAGCAGTTCGCTCGCTTACCCGGAAACAGGCAGTCTTAACATAAGAAAAAGCCGCGCCTTGGTCGAGGTGCTTGCCGACCTGAAAAATTCGGGAAAGGAAATCGTCTTTGTTACGAGCGGCGCGCAGTGCGTGGGCGCGGCAAAGGGCGGTTTTCTCAAAAAGCCGCAGGATACCCCTTCAAAACAGGCTTGCGCGGCTATCGGACAAAGCGAACTGATGAAGTTCTACTCGGAATGCTTCGAGCAGTACAATCATAAGGTTGCTCAGCTTTTACTGACGCGCGACGTTATCAGCAACGAAACGCGCCGCACAAACGTTATAAACACGTTCAACAAGCTGTTCGAGCTGAACGTTGTTCCGATTATAAACGCGAACGACGTTGTGTCGATAAAGCAGCTTGATTTCGATGAAAACGACACGCTTTCAGCTATTGTCGCAACGCTCTGCAAAGCGGATTTCCTGATTATGATGACGGACGTTGACGGACTTTACGACGGCGACCCGTCGCTTCCGGAGTCAAAGCTCATTCCCGAAGTGGATAAAATCACGCCCGAGGTAATTTCGCTCGCGCAGGGTTCGGGCGGCGCGCTCGGTTCGGGAGGTATGCTCACGAAGATTGAAGCCGCGCAGATTGCGACTGAGGCGGGAATCGACGCGGTTATCGTTGGAAACCGCGACCCGAAGATACTCTACGACCTGTTCGAGAGCGATAACGCGAAATGTACATACTTTAAAAAGCAGTAATTTTACGAGGTAACGCTATGACTTATATTGAGGAACTTGGCAAAAACGCGAAAAAAGCCGCTCCCGCGCTGGGAAATCTCGGTTCTTCCGCGAAAAACAAGGCTCTCGCCAAAATCTCCGAAGCGCTTCGCCAAAACAAAGGCGAACTTATCGAGGCGAATAAAACCGACCTTGAAAACGCGCGCAAAAACGGAATGGCGGAAGCTATGATTGACCGGCTTGAGATTAACGAAAAGCGCGTTGAAGCGATGGCTGAGGGCGTTGACAAGCTGATTTCGCTGGACGACCCGATAGGCGAAATTATCGGCGGCGGCGAGCTTGCAAACGGGCTGAAGATTGTGAAAAAGCGCGTTCCTATCGGCGTTATCGGAATTATTTTCGAGAGCAGACCGAATGTTACCGTTGACGCGGCGGCGCTTTGCTTCAAGGCAGGAAGCGCGGTTATTCTGCGCGGCGGTTCGGACGCGATAAATTCAAACAAGGCGCTTGTAAATATTATGAAAAAAGCGGTCGCGGAGGCGGGCTGCGACGAGAACTGTATTCAGCTTGTCGAGGATACTTCCCACGAAACCGCAAACGCTATGATGCGGCTCGATAAGTACATCGACCTGCTAATTCCGCGCGGAAGCGGGCGGCTTATTCACGCGGTAATCGAAAACGCGACAATCCCCGTTATTCAGACGGGCGAGGGCAACTGCCACGTTTACGTTGACGAAAGCGCGGATATTGAAATGGCGGTGAATATCGTGGATAACGCGAAAACTCAGCGCGTTTCCGTGTGCAATTCAATCGAGAACGTTCTCGTTCACGAAAACATCGCGAAAGCGTTCTTCAGGGCGCTTGACGAGCGCTGGAACGGCAAAGTCGAGATTGTCGGCGATAAAAAAACCGCCGAGAATATCAATGTGTCAAAAATCGCAGACGACGCGGATTACGCAACGGAATTTCTCGCGATGAAGCTCGCGTCAAAGGTCGTGAAAAGCGTTGACGAGGCGATTGAACACATCAACAAATTCGGCACGGGACACAGCGAATGTATTGTAACGAGTTTGCTTGCAAACGCCGAGAAATTCCAGAAATACGTTGACGCGGCGGCAGTTTACGTCAATGCTTCAACAAGATTTACCGATGGATTCGAGTTCGGGCTGGGCGCTGAAATCGGTATATCCACACAAAAACTTCACGCAAGAGGTCCGATGGGACTGAAAGAGCTCACCTCCTATAAATATCTGATTAACGGAGATGGGCAAATCAGAGGTTGATTTATGTCTAAAAAAAAGAACAGAAAAAACAGCGCGGAAGAGGTTTCCGAGGAGCTTAAAACTCCCGAAGAACTTTTGATTTACAGGCGCGATACAAAAAAAAGAACAAGCGAAAACGTGCTTGACGAGCTTTTCGGCGAGCTTGATTCGCAGACCGATATCGAAAACGACATCGCGGACCTCGGCTCCGAGGAAACCGATGATACCGTTGTCGCGGAAAACCCCGTAAAGCACAGGTTTTTCTTTGGATTTGCCATTTTTATCGTGATAATGGCGATAATCGGAATGGTTTCATCTGTAAGATTTGTGGTAAACGGGATAGGAAGCCTTATGGACAACACCTCGCTGAAAGAGGAATTTACGGGATTTATCCTGCCTGTTGTCGCAAACGACGTTGCGCCGTTTACGGGCGAAAGCGAGATTGCTCATTCCGCAAAGGTGGGCTGCTCCGTCTGGAATATCCTGCTTAACAAGGACATTTCCGAGTACAAGAAAACGCCCGACGGCGAGCTTCTGATACCGGAATATGACGTGAGCGCGTCCTGCAAGGAGCTTTTCGGCTCGGAAGCGGAGATTATTCATCAATCCACGGGTACCGCGGATACGCGCTTCATTTACAGCGAACAGAGCCACACTTACACCTGCACCTATAATATGCGTTATCTGAGCTATGCGCCCGGAATTGTCAAAATGGAGCAGAACGGCGGCATTTACACGCTTACGGTAAACTATTTCCCGCCGTCTATCAGCGTGGTTTCTCAGAATATCGGAATTGAATCGGTTCCCGAAAAAACCATGATTTACACCATCTGGCGCGAAAACGGCAAAAACAAGCTTATGTCCGTCAAGGAAGCGCCGGAGGCTGCGGAATAAAACATAACACAAGTTCAACTTATAGGAGGAAAAATAATGAAGCACAGCAAATTTTTCGCGGCGATAACAGCCGCGGCGGTCGCAATCTCAATGTGCGGCTGTATGGATAACGGAAAAATAATGACCGTCGATGGAATGGAAATCAACAACGGCGTTTATCTTTACTATCAGCAGTCGGCTTATTCCGCCGCGCAGAGCAAAATTAACTCCGAGCGCGAAAACAAGCTTAACGATATTGCGGACGATATCACGGGAGATACCTCTTCCGATGAAAGTTCGTCGAGTTCATCGAGTTCTTCAAGTTCTTCAAGTTCGTCGAGCACGGTAAAGTATTTTTCGACAAGTATTGACGGAAAATCAACCTCTCAGTGGGTTAAGGACGAAACTCTCCGTCTTGTAAAGCAGTATGTCGCAGTTCAGAGATTGTGCGAGCAGAAGGGCATTTCTCTCGACCGGGTTGAAAATGACGACGTTTCAAAGAAGGTTGCAAGCGTATGGGACGATACGAATTATTATATTCAGTATTTTTACGGCTTCGATACCGCGGGAAAATATTACGAATCAAACGGTATAGGCAGAGAATCCTACACGCTTATCAACACCGTAAGCGCGCTAAAAGACAAGCTTTTTACAAGGCTCTATGATAAAGACGGCGAAACGCCCGTTTCCGAGGAGGAGTTCCTCGCTTATGTAAAGGAAAATTACGCGGCGGTTGAGCTGCTTAAGCTTGACTATAAGGACGCGGACGGAAACGCTCTCACCTCCGACAGCGATAAAAAAGCGGTTGACGAGCAGGCGCAGAAGTACGCGGACAGACTTTCGGGCGGCGAAAGCTTCGTTGACGTGAAGTACGACTTCGACCTCAAAGCCGAGCAGGACAAGTCAAGAGAGCAGATTGAGGATTATTACGACAAAAACCCCGTCAAGGGCAAGACAAAGGAAGAATACGTTGCCGAGGAAATTGCGAAGCTTACCGTTGACAAGGCGGAAAGCGAGGACGAAATCATCTCCTATTATAACAAGAACAGTAATTCTCTCGATGAAGCCGTTTCGGAGTTCGTTTTCAGCGCAAAGGACGACGGCAAGGCTGCGCTCCTCAAAAAGGACGACTGCGTTTACGTTATCGCGAGAGTTGACATTACCGCGAGAGAAAAGTGGCTCGAATCCAGCCGCAATTCAATTCTCATAAACATCAAAGGCACGGATTACGAAAGCTTCCTCGACGAGTTCGCTTCAAATCTCACCGTTGAAGCAAATTCTTATCTCGTTGACTCGAAATACAAGCCCGAAAAACTTGAAAACGTTTCGTCCGCACTGTGATAAAATATGCTGTTAATGAGTTTAAGCGGCGTTTCAATGTCCTTTGCGGACAGAACGCTGTTCTCGAACGCAACATTCGAGATTTATGACAAGGACAAAATCGGCTTTGTCGGAGTAAACGGAAGCGGAAAAACAACGCTTATGCGGCTGATAAAGGGCGAATTGACTTCCGACAGCGGAGATATCCACATTGCCGGCGGAATAAAAATAGGCTTTATGGAGCAGTTTGCCTGCAAAGACTCCGAAAAAACGCTTTACGGCGAGGCTTTGTCGGTTTTTTCACAGCTTGAGGATATGGAGCTTGAGCTTGAAGAAATTCACGATAAAATAGATTTTGGCGACCACTCGATTGAGATAATCGAGCGCCAGACGCGGCTTAACGAGCAATTTGAGCGCGAGGGCGGTCTTACCTATAAAAGCAGGACTGCCGCGGCGCTTTGCGGTCTGGGTTTTTCGGAGAGCGATTTTTCACTGAAAACCGATGTTTTAAGCGGCGGTCAGCGCTCAAAATTACAGCTTGCAAAGCTGCTTTTGTCGGGCGCGGACTTGCTTTTGCTCGACGAACCGACAAACCATCTCGATATCGAATCCGTGGAGTGGCTGGAGAAGTTTCTCGGCGATTACCGCGGAGCTTATCTCGTAATTTCGCACGACCGCTATTTTCTCGACAAAACGACCGAACGCACAATCGAGCTTGAAAACGGTCATATCATCGACTACAAGGGCAACTACTCGCGTTTTCTGGAGCTGAAAGCGGAGCGACTTGAGCGTATTCGGAAGGAATACGACGCGGCGATGAAGGAAATCGGGCGCGTCGAGGGGATAATCGAGCAGCAGAAGCGCTGGAATCAGGCGCACAACTACGTTACAATCGCCTCTAAGCAAAAGCAGATTGACCGAATCGCAAAGACGCTTGAAAAGCCGGAGGAAGCGCCGGACGCGATAAAATTCGCGTTCAAAAGCGCGGACGGCTGCGGAAACGACGTGCTTACGGCGAGAAATCTCTCGCTTTCGTTCGATGAAAAAACGCTGTTTTCGGACGTAAATATTGAGATAAAAAAGGGCGAGCGCGTTTTCCTTATCGGCGGAAACGGCTGCGGAAAAACCTCGCTTTTCCGTATTCTCACGGGCGAATATCACGCGGATGGCGGCGAATTTTCGTTCGGTTCGCGCGTGCAGACGGGCTATTTCGACCAGTCGCAGCGCGGTCTGCACGAAGAAAAGACCGCTTTTTCCGAAATTCACGACGAATACCCGAAGATGACCGAAACGGCTGTACGAACGGCTTTAGCGTCGTTTTTGTTTAAGGGCGACGACGTTTTCAAGAAGATTTCCGAGCTTTCGGGCGGAGAGCGCGCGAGAGTGGCGCTTTTGAAGCTGATGCTTTCGGGGGCGAATTTCCTGCTTCTCGACGAGCCGACAAACCACCTCGATATTTCGTCCTGCGAGGCTCTTGAAAATGCGCTTCTGAACTATGACGGAACGCTTTTTGTGATAAGCCACGACCGCTATCTGATAAACAAACTTGCAGACCGTGTGTACAAGCTGAACCGAAACGGCGCGGAAAATTTCCTCGGAAATTACGACTATTACCTTGAAAGAACCGCGCAGAATACTCCCGTTTTGACGGAAAAGAAGCCGAAAAAATCGGAGAACGCTCTCGATTACAAGCAGAAAAAAGAGCGCGAATCCGAGCGCAGAAAGCTTACGACGCGCGTGTCGAGGCTTGAAAGCGAGATTGAGGAGCTTGACGGGAAAATAAACGAGCTGAACGCGGCGATGAGCGAGATTTCCGACTATCAAAAAGCGCTTGAAATGTCCGAGGAGCTTGAAAAAATCCGTCAGCGTCAGGAAGCGGCGATGGAGGAATGGGAGTCGGCAAACGCCGCTTTGGAGGACTTCGATGACTAAACAAATCAAGGCATATCTTGCGCTTCTGGAGCAGTTTTTTTCGGTTGAACACGAAGATGAAGAGCTTTTGAAAATGCGCGGCGAGCTGCTTCAAAGGATTGCGTTTTATCAGCACGAAAGGCTCGTCCATCTGATTGTAACAATGTCTTTCGGGGTGTTTTTCCTGATTGCGCTTGCGCTTACGCTAATCGTGGGCGGCTGGGGCGCGGCAGTGCTTACGATATTGTTTCTGGGACTTCTCGTCCCCTACATAAAGCACTATTATTTCCTCGAAAACTCCGTTCAGAAGATGTACGGTTACTACTATAAAATCGAAAAACTTTGATATTTCAAAGCGGCGAAAAACCGCGGACTGCCGACAGCGCAGACCCGCCTTTTTTCGCCGCTTTTATAACTTTCTATTGACTTTTGAAAAAAAATGTTGTATAATTAAAATTAAGAGGATTTCATTTTGGAAAGGAGTATTATTATGGGTTTATTAAAAGCAGGCGTCGGCGCTCTTTCGGGCGTTCTCGCTGATTCCTGGAGAGATTATTTTTACTGCGATGCTTTGGATTCCGACACGCTCGCAACGCGCGGATTTAAGAAGGCTGACAAGAGAAGCTCGAACACAAAAGGCTCGGATAACGTTATTTCAAACGGTTCGATTATCAACGTAAACGAGGGTCAGTGCGCGCTTATTGTCGACAGCGGCAAGGTTGCGGAAATCTGCGCGGAAGCAGGCGAGTTTGTTTACGACCAGTCGAGCGAGCCTTCGATTTTCTACGGAAATCTCGGCGATTCCATCAAAAAGACGTTCAAGGAAATCGGAAAGCGCTTTACATTCGGCGGCTCTGCGCCCGTTGACCAGAGAATTTACTTCATAAACACAAAGGAGATTATGGGCAACCGCTATGGCACTTCCACGCCCATTCCTTTCCGAGTTGTTGACTCAAAAATCGGACTTGACGTTGACGTTTCGCTTCGCTGCAACGGCGAGTATTCGTACAGAATAACAAACCCCATTCTGTTCTACACAAACGTCTGCGCGAACTTCAAGGATACGTTCACCAAGGAAAATATCGACAGTATGCTCAAGAGCGAAATTCTGAACGCGCTTCAGCCCGCTCTCGGAAAGCTGTCGGATATCGGCGTAAGACCGAGCGCGCTTCCCTCTCACACAATGGAAATCTGCGACGCGCTTAACGAGCAGCTTTCGCAGAAGTGGGGCGATATGCGCGGAATGACCATCAGTTCGTTCAATATGAACGCGCCGACGCTTCCTCCCGAGGATCAGGAGATGATAAAGCAGCTCCAGAGAACCGCGGTTATGCGCGACCCCGGAATGGCTGCCGCAAATCTCTCGATGGCTCAGGGCGACGCGATGAAGATTGCCGCAGGCAACTCCGGCGGCGCTATGATGGGCTTTATGGGTATGAATATGGCTCAGCAGAGCGGCGGTCTGAACGCAAACAATCTCTACAATATGGCGGCGCAGCAGCAGGCTCAGCAGGCTCAGCAGGCTCAGCAGCAGGCACAGCCTCAGCAGGCAAACGCAAACGAGTGGACCTGCAAGTGCGGCGCGAAGAATACGGGCAACTTCTGTATGTCTTGCGGTGAAAAGAAGCCCGCTGCGGAGAATTGCTGGACTTGCTCGTGCGGAACGCAGAATAAGGGCAAGTTCTGTATGAACTGCGGCAAGCCGAAGCCCGCGGGAGTTCCGCTCTACAAGTGCGACAAGTGCGGCTGGGAACCCGCCGACCCCGCAAATCCGCCAAAGTTCTGCCCCGAGTGCGGCGACCCGTTTGACGCAAACGATATCGTTTAATCCAAAACTACATATTTTTTCTTCGCCCATTGCCGAGAAAAACGGCTTTAAAACGCAGACTTCGGGCGAAAAAAGATGAATTGTCACGCTGATATTCCCCCGAAAAGCCGTTTTTCGGGGGAATTTTGCTTGACAAGAAGCATTAAATATGGTATAATATATATTGTGAATATCAGTCCGCCCGCATTAGCCTGCGAGCGGAATTTGTCGTTAATGAAAAAGGTGAAAAAATGTCTGTTTTTGATGTGTTCAAGAAGCTTGAAAGCGAGAAAAACGCTCCGTCGGGAGCTGTGGAATATATAATCTGCGGGCTTGGAAATCCCGGCGCGGAGTACGAAAATACGCGCCACAACATCGGATTTATGACTATCGACGAGCTTTGCGGGAAGTATAACGTAAGCTGCAAAAAGCTGAAATTCAAGTCGCTGACGGGTGACGCGATGATTTCGGGAAAGCGCTGCCTGATAATGAAACCGACGACTTATATGAACAAAAGCGGCGAAGCGGTTACGGAAGCGATGAGCTTCTACAAAATCCCGCCGGAGCGCTGTATAATCGTGTTTGACGATATTTCGCTTGAACCGGGTCACCTGAGAATACGCAGAAAAGGCAGCGACGGCGGTCATAACGGGATAAAGAACATCATTTATCTTTCGGGAAGCGACGCGTTTCCCCGTATAAAAATGGGCGTCGGCGCGAAACCACACCCCGACTATAATCTCGCGGACTGGGTTCTCGGCCACTTCAAAAAAGAGGACGGCGAAGCGCTTGAAAAGTGCTTTGAGAACGCGGTTTCGGCAATTGAGCTTATGGTTGACGGAAAAACCGATATGGCTATGAACCGGTTTAATTCTTAAACCAAAGAGGCAAATATGAATTTTTTTATTAACGCCGCAAGGCAAAACAAGAATTTTACACGTCTTGAGAAATATTTAAGTGAAAATAAACCCCTGCCCGCTCTTGTAACGGGCGTTTCGGCTATCCACAAGGCGCATTTCATAGCGGGTCTGCTCGGCGATAAAAACGCGCCGAAAACGCTTGTTGTAATGAAAAGCGAGGGCGACGCCGTGAAGCTCTGCGCGGATATCAATATGCTGCTCGGTGAAAACGCGGCGCTGCTCTGCCCCGAAAAAGAGATGATTTTAGCCGATACTGAGGCTTCTTCAATGGAGTACGAGCATAAGCGGATAAACACGCTTTCCGCGCTTCTGAACGGGCAATGCAAAGCGATTGTGTGCTCGGCAGCGGCGGCAATTCAGCTCACAATCCCGCCCGATGAACTGCAAAACCATACTTTTTCGATATCCTGCGGAGATGAAATCGACAAGAACGAGCTTGTGAAAAAGCTGATTGCGGCGGGCTATTCGCGCGCGGGACAGATTGACGGAAGCGGGCAGTTTTCGGTTCGCGGGGGCATTGTTGACGTGTTCCCGCCAAACAGCGCCGTGCCTTATCGAATGGAATTTTTCGGCGATGAAATCGACAGCCTTGGCGAATTTGACCTCGAAACGCAGCGCAGAACCAAAGCGCTCGACGGTATCGAAATTTCGCCCGCGCGCGAAACGCTGTTTGAGAGCGGCGAGATACTTTGCGAAAAAATCGAAGCGCTTGCGAAAAAGCTTCGCGGGAAGGCTGCCGAAAAAACGCGCGAACGGCTTGAAAGCGACGTTGAAAGGATAAGAAACGGCGGTTCTCCGAGCAATCTTGACCGATATTTCCCGCTCTGTTTCGACGGCGAAGCGACCGTGTTCGATTACGCTGAAAGGGTGTTTGTGTGCGAGAATACGGCGGTTCGCGAGGGCGTCCGCGCGGCGGCTCTCCAGCATACCGAGGATATGAAAATCCTGCTTGACGAGGCGAAAATCTGCAAGGGTCTTGACCGATTTATGCTCACAAAAAACGAAGCGACGGAGCTTATCAAGGCGAAAACGCGCGTTTATTTTGAGTCGTTTTTGAGCGGCGGCGGTCTTGAACTCGGAATTTCTATAAATATCGGCGACGCAGTTCAGACAGCGCCTTGGAGCGGCGAATACAAAATCCTTGAGGACGAAATGCGCGGGCTTCTTGAGAAAAAATATTGCTGCTTTATCTTCGCGGGAACGAAAAAAGGCGCGCAAAATCTCGCAAACGACCTCAAAGAGGACGGTTTTTCGGCGGATTATTATGAAAATCCCGATGATATTATACGCGGAAAAGTAATCGTCTGCGCGGGAACGCTCTCCGCGGGCGCGGAATACCGTGAACAAGGGCTTGCGATTTTCACGCACACCACGGTTCACGCCGAACGCAAAAAATCCGCGAAACGCAAAAGCGTGGGCGAGGAAATCCGCTCGCTTGAAGATATTTCGGTAGGCGACCTCGTCGTTCACTACGCGCACGGAATAGGCGTTTTTGACGGCGTGCATAAAGTTGACGCGGGCGGCGTTTCAAAGGATTATATCCGCATAAAATACGCGGGCGCGGACGTTCTGCACGTTCCCGTAACGCAGCTTGACCTCGTTTCGCGTTATATCGGAACGGGCGACGTTTCGACCGTTAAGCTGAACAAGCTCAACTCCGAGCAGTGGCAGAAATCAAAGGCGAAAGCCAAGGCTGCCGCTAAGGAAATGGCGGCGGAGCTTATCGAGCTTTACGCAAAGCGAATGAAATCGAAGGGCTTTGCGTTCCCCGACGACGACGAGCTTCAGGAGGATTTCGAGCAGCATTTTCCCTATATCGAAACCAACTCGCAGATGCGCTGTATTGATGAAATAAAGTCGGATATGCAGAAAGAACAGCCGATGGAACGCCTTTTGTGCGGCGACGTCGGCTTCGGAAAAACGGAAGTCGCGCTCAGAGCCGCGTTCAAGTGCATTGAGTCGGGTAAACAGTGCGCGCTTCTCGCTCCGACAACCGTTCTTGCGTGGCAGCACTACCAGACGGCTGCGGCGCGAATGGAGGGATTTCCCGTCAATATTGCGCTGATGTCGCGCTATAAAACGCCTAAGGAGCAAAAGGAGATACTGAAAAGCCTTGCTTCGGGAAGAATGGATTTTGTTATCGGAACGCACAGAATTGTGCAGAACGACGTTGTTTTCAAGGACCTCGGACTTGTTATTATCGACGAGGAACAGCGTTTTGGCGTTGCACACAAGGAAAAGTTCAAGGAGATGTTCAGCGGCGTTGATATTCTGTCGCTTTCGGCAACGCCCATTCCGCGCACGCTGAATATGGCGATGAGCGGAATACGCGATATGAGCGTTCTCGACGAGCCGCCGCAGGACAGACAGCCGATTTCAAGCTATGTTATGGAGCACGACTGGGGTATCATCGCGGGCGCAATCCAAAAGGAGCTTCGCCGCGGCGGTCAGGCTTATTATATTCACAATCGGATTGAGAGCATTTACGGCTGCGCCGAGAAGCTTCAGTCGCTGCTTCCCGAAGCGAAAATCGGCGTTGCGCACGGAAGAATGGCTGAAAACGAGCTTCTTGAGGTGTGGCGCAGGCTGCTTGACGGCGAACTTGACGTTCTCGTCTGCACGACGATAATCGAAACGGGAGTCGACGTTCCGAACGTGAACACGCTGATAATCGAGGACGCGGATTATATGGGACTCGCGCAGCTTCACCAGCTCCGCGGTCGCGTCGGCAGGACAAACAAGCGCGCTTTCGCTTATTTCACGTTTAAGCCGGGAAAGGTTCTCTCGGAGATTTCTCAGCGCAGACTTGACGCGATACGCGAATTTACGCAGTTCGGAAGCGGCTTCAGAATCGCTCTCCGCGACCTCGAAATACGCGGCGCGGGAAGTATTCTCGGCGCTTCTCAGAGCGGTCATCTCGCGAATATCGGTTATGATATGTACCTTCAGCTTCTCGACGAGGCTGTCCGCGAAGAACGCGGCGAAAAGAACGTTCACAAGGAAGAATGTCTTGTCGATATCAGAATTAACGCGTTTATCCCCGAAAATTATATCTCAAATCAGGCGCAGAGAGTCGATTGTTACCGTAAAATCGCGCGTATAAAGACGGAAGCGGACGCCTCGGATATCACAGACGAGCTGATTGACCGCTTCGGCGACCCGCCCGCTTCGGTTATTGGACTTATCGAGGTTGCGCGGCTGAGGAATATGGCGGCAGACTGCTTTGTTTCGGAGATTTCGCAGGTCGGAGAGGATTTGATATTCTATATGTCGAAGTTCGATATGCAGAAATTGTCCGCGGTAACAAAGGCTGTCGGAAAGAAAATGCGGCTTGAAACTGTCGGCAGACCGCGTATGCTCGTCAGCGCGGGCAAGGACAAGGACGCGCTTTCCGTTATGAAAACGGTTATTTCGGCAATGGCACAGGCAGAGGATAATCAGAATACCAAAAACTGACGTTACAGGAGGACGCAATGCATTTTGAAGAATTTGGAAAAGAACACGAAAAGACGATTGTAATGCTTCACGCGGCGAATTATGTTCACGTTTTCGCAAAGCAATACTGCCTTGCGGACGAATATCACATCATTGTGCCGCATCTGATGGGCTATGGCGATGAAACGGACAAAACGTTCAACACCGACGAGCAGATTAAGACGCTTGCGGAGTTTATTTCATCGCTCGGAAAAAAAGTCGCGCTTGTGGGATTTTCGCTTGGCGCGCAGGTTGGCTTCAGGCTTCTCGCGGAACACCCGGAACTGTTCACCTGCGCGGTTCTCGTAAGCCCTTGGCTGATTAAAGACCGCGAAACGCTCGATAAAGTTGTCGCGGCGAACGAAAAGCAGCTTGCAACATTCAAGAAAAAGTGGCTCTGCGGCTTGATTGCACGAATGAACGGGTTCACAAAGGAACAGCGGATTTCTTTTGTCGAGCAGATGCAGAAAGTTACTCCCGAAACCGTCAGAAACGCCGTTGACAACGGAATTACGCTTGAGTCGGTAAGCGGTTTCGATAAGGTTGAAGTTCCCGTGCTTGCGCTTGCGGGCGCAAAGGAACAGGATTTTGTCCGTGACGGTGTGAAAAAGCTCTCGGAAATGAACAAAAACTGCACTTCCGAAATCTGGGAAAAAGCCGCGCACAATATTCCGCCGATGTTCGCAAAACAGTTCAACGAGCGTATCCGTCGGATTGTCGGCTGAATTTTTCCCGCGGGCGCGTTTGATTAAAAACATATATGATTGATTTTATACTCATAAACGAAGCGAATATTATTGTCGGAGCAATTCTTGCGGCAGCGATTGTTTTTGCAGTCATCAGAATTATCCGTAACAAACGGTCGGGAAGAAGCTGCGGCGGGAATTGTTCGGACTGCAAAAACTGCGATTTATGTTCATCAAAAAATAAGCGAAAATAACAAAAAATCCCGAAACTTCCGATTTCGGGATTTTTTCGGTATTTTGCAGTTCGTTTCGCGTGAAAAAGGCGGTTTTTGCAGTATTTTGCAGTAAATCAGCGTTAAATTCCGAGCAGGCGCTTAGCGTTTTTCGAGAAGATATTCTCACGCTCAGCGTCGGAGTAGAGCGGGTTCAGAAGCAGTTCGCCGAGATTTATCGCCGGTGAACATACCGGATAATCCGTTCCGAACAAAAATCTCTCCGAGCCGCAGACGTCAATTCCGTGCCTGAGAACGCCAAGTCGGAAAAGTCCCGTTCCCGACAGGTCAAGATAATAATTCTCGCTCATTTTCATTCTCTCAAAATGACGGACGGCGTTTTCGTATTCGCCCGGGTGCGCGGCGACAAACACGTTTTTCGGGTGCTTTTTCACCATCGCGTCAATTTGGTCGTTGTCAATCGTGTGAAAGCTCACAATCATATTATACGCGAGCGCAGCGTCGAGTATTTCATCAAATTCGCGGCAGGAATAGTCGCTCCAATCGTCCATATACGGCACGAGTTCTCCGATTAGCTTCACGCCGAGCTTACTCATCTTCTCGATTTCCTCGCAGGATTCGCGGATATAGCGTGGGTGGACGTGTATTCCCGGAGTGTAAAACCCGCCGTACTTCTCCGCAAGCGCAAGCGCCGTCCTGTTGCTGTACGAGAGACGCTCCCAGAGCGTTGTGCCCTCCGGAAATTCCCTGTTTTTGTCAAGAACAGAACCGCAGATGTGCGAAATTCCCATTTTCTTCAGGTATTCCGGCGTGTTTTCAGACGTCAGACCGCAGTATTCCTTGTGTCGGCAGATATTCTCCGAAGGCTCGGCAAAAGGGTGCGCGTGAAAATCAATTATCTCAAATCCCATATTTTCTCCTCGTTTTTCAATGTATTTCAAAGTTATATTCTCCGACAAGCGGAATAATCTCCTCGTCAACGCTCTCGACATTTCCCCAAGAATGTTCTTCAAGCGCACGCACAACAGCCTCAATATCCGCGGGATAACCCTCCGCTTCCATTTCAACCGAACCGTCCGCAAGATTTCTCACCCAGCCGCTCACACCGCGGTTTTTCGCGCTGTAACACGCTTTGTACCGAAACCCAACGCCCTGCACGCTTCCGTGAAAAACAAAGCGTTTTCGTACCTTTTCCATTTTCATCGCCCTTTCTTTGCGTTCATTATACCATAGATTATCATTTATTACAAGTACCGCGGCGATTTTTCGGTCGTTTTATTCGCTAGAAGCGCTTTTCTTGTGTTATATTGCACAAAAACGGCGGGGAATGTTGACAAAAAATTGCCGTAAAATGGCATTAATTCCTATTGACAAACTAGGCGAAGTGTGATATAATACAACTACACCAAACGAAAGGAGCGAACAGATATGATAATGACGATGATGATGTGTATGACGCGTATGATGTGCCGCAAACCGAATAGTCGTGCTGTTCGCCTGCTTTGATTGCTCCGAAATGGATTACTCCGACAGGTACAGCAATGTGCTTGTCTTTTTTTATGCGGAGGATTATATGATTGAAATTAAAAATCTCAGCAAAACTTATCCGAACGGCGTAACCGCCCTCAAGGATATCAGCATTACCATAAACAACGGAGAAATTTTCGGTATTATCGGGCTTTCCGGCGCGGGAAAAAGCACCCTTATCCGATGTATAAACTTCCTCGAAAGGCCCTCGTCCGGCGAGGTTATAATCGACGGGCAAAATCTTGGGGAGCTTTCAAAAAAAGAGCTTCTCAAAACCCGCCAGAATATCGGTATGATTTTTCAGGGATTTAACCTGCTTGCACAGAGAAACGTTATAAAAAACATCTGCTATCCGCTTGAAATCGCGGGCGTGAAAAAGGCGGACGCAATAAAAAGAGCCGAGGAACTCCTCGAACTTGTCGGTCTTTCGGAAAAGGCAAAGGCTTATCCATCGCAGCTTTCGGGCGGTCAGAAGCAGCGCGTCGCAATCGCAAGAGCCATCGCCGCCAAAACAAGCTATCTCCTCTGCGACGAGGCGACAAGCGCTCTCGACCCCGATACCACAAGTTCAATCCTTGAGCTTATGAAAAAAATAAACCAAACTCTCGGCGTTACGATTGTTGTAATTACCCACGAGATGAAGGTTATCGACAAAATATGCGACAGGGTTGCCGTCCTTGATAACAGCACGGTCGCGGAAATCGGCAACGTCAGCGATGTTTTCGCCGTTCCGAAATCCGATATCGCAAAAAAACTCGTTCTTCCCGAAGCAAAAGCCGTGGACGTTATTCCGAGCAGCGCGAAGCTGAGAATAGTTTTCAACGGCGAAAATTCGTTCAAGCCCGTTATCGCAAATCTCGTGCTTGAATGTGGAGTTCCCGTAAATATTCTTTATGCGGATACCAAGGATATTGAGGGAAAAGCTTACGGACAAATTCTTCTGGGGCTTCCCGACGATGAAAAAAGCGTGAGAAGGATTTACGCCTATCTTGACGCGAACGACATCCGGTTTACAAGGATTTAAGGGGTGAAGTATGGAAATGCTCAACCAACTCATAGACAAGGGAATTTTACAGCTCGGCGTTTTTGAAACGATTTATCTGACGTTTATTCCCGCATTTTTCGCTTATCTTTTCGGTCTGCCGCTCGGTATTCTGCTCAGTATCACGGACAAAAAAGGCATTTGCCCGCTTCCGTGGTTCAACAAAATTCTCGGTTTTCTCGTGAACGTTTTCCGAAGCATTCCGTTCGTTATTCTTATGATTGCGGTTCTTCCCGCGGCTAAGGTTATCGTGGGAACGGCTCTCGGAAACAAGGCGATGATTGTTACGCTGATTATCGCGTCAATCCCGTATGTCGCAAGAATGGTCGAATCCTCCATAAAAGAAGTTGACCGAGGCGTTATCGAAGCGGCGCAGGCTATGGGTACTTCTACCGTCAAAATCATCTTCAAGGTGCTTATCCCCGAAGCAAAACCCTCGCTTCTTGTGGGGGCGGTTATCTCCCTCGTCACTATCCTCGGATATTCCGCGATGGCGGGTACTATCGGCGGCGGCGGTCTTGGTATGATTGCGATTACCTACGGCTATCAGCGCTTTAACGACAATATCGTGTGGATATGCGTATTGCTCACGGTTATAATCGTACAGATTATTCAGGAAGTCGGTATGATTATAGCAAGAAAAACGGACAAACGCATTTCTAAATAAAGGCAACCTATAAAAAAGAACAAAAGAAAGGTAAGATTTTATGTTGTTTCTTCTGGAACGCCTTCTGAGAGAAAATTACAGATTCGGGCGAATGTGGGAAAAGCGCTTTTGTTAATTAATCCCAAATCAAAACGAATTTATTAAGGCTACACCGCATAATTATTTTCGTTCAATCACGCAGAGAGTTTTTCGGGCAATATGGCGGAAAAATATCAAGTGAGTGAATGAAAAAGGCGGAGCCGATTATTGTGCGGTGTTGCCTTTACTCAAAGGAGATATTTATTATGAAAATCAAGTCTATTGTAACTTCAATCCTCGCGGTTGCGATTTCCGCGCTCACGCTCACCGGCTGCGGCGCTTCCGGTAATTCTTCAGGCTCTTCTTCCGCAAAACCGGACAGCTCTTCCTCCGAAAATACCGGAAAAACCGTAATTAAAGTCGGCGCTACTTCAACTCCTCACGGCGAAATTCTTGAATTTGTCAAGGACGACCTCGCTGAAAAGGGTTATGACCTCCAAATTACCATTTACGACGACTATGTTCTACCGAACAAGGCGCTTGCAGACGGCGAACTTGACGCAAACTACTTCCAGCATACCCCCTACCTCAACAGCTACAACAAGTCCAACGGAACAGACCTCGTTTCCGCGGCGCTCATTCACTATGAGCCGTTTGGTCTTTTCGGAAACGAAGTAAACAGCGTTTCCGAAGTCGCTCCGGGCGCAAGCATCGTTATCCCCGCAGACGACAGCAACGAAACAAGAGCGCTTCTGCTTCTCGCGCAGGAGGGACTTATCACTCTCCCTGAGGGCGCAAACGCGGTTGACGGTGTAACAACGCTCGATATCGTCGATAATCACGGCTACAAGATTACCACCGTTCAGGCAGATACCGTTGCCGCTCAGTTCAAAAACAGCGACAAAGGCTCTCTCGCTGTTATCAACGGCAACTACGCGCTCGCGGCAGGGCTTAACGCAAAGGACGCGCTCGCCGTTGAGGACGCTTCGGGTTCTGCTGCTCAGACTTACGCGAACATTATCGCGGTGAGAAACGGCGACGAGAAATCCGAAAAGATAACAGCTCTTGTCGACGCTCTCAAGACCGATAAGGTAAAGAAGTTCATCGAGGACACCTACAAGGGCGCTGTAATCGCAATCTTCTGATAAGTTACCGTAAAGCCAAAGACCTCCGGATTTTCTTCGGAGGTCTTTTTTGCGTTTTTTTTTACTTTTTTTGTAACATATTCGGATTTTTTTCGTATAAATAATCAGAAATCAACAAGTAATTTTTTGTGGAGGTAAATTGTTATGGCTAGAATCAATTCCGGCGAAGATTTTATCAAAGAAGCGATAAGGATTGGCTACAACGGTCAGGGAGCATGGACCGAGGACGAATGGAACAGTCAAATTCAGGAACGCTTCAATGCGAACAGAAATATCTATAACTTCAGAATCAGAGAAGTCACCGAAAAGTCCATTCTCGGCGCTACCGACAACTATTTCGGTCTGATTAAGATGATGAATCAGCTCGACAGAATTATCGTGAACGAAACCGACCCCGTGAAGAAAACGATGGCTATGGCTGTAAGGCACGTCGCTTTCCCGAAATGCGAGCAAATCATCGAAAACAACACGCTTGAATCCATAAAGAGTTTCCGCGACGAGATTATTCACGACAACGAGGTTTCCGCAAAGGCTATTCAGGAATTTGACGCGAGAGTCGCCGTTTCCAACAGAGCGACTTCAGGTTCGGCGGCAAACGCGCGCAACGGCGTCGACCCCAACGACGCACACTTTGAGGATATCCCTTCGGGCGAACAGCTCGTTGTCCTCCAGACGCTTATCGGCTCGTTTATGGACAAAAATATATGCAGGGACGCAAACGGTCAAATTCGACGTGAAAATCAGTCTATGAAAGACGTTCTCGGCGAAATCAACAGGCGCGCTTTCGAGATTATGGACGACGCCGCGGGTATGGGCAGGTCGGGTATCAGACCTATAAGCGACACGGAAAAAGCTGATTTCGCCGCCCTTAAAGAGCAGATTAAGGGACTTGACGCTGCGGAAAAAACCGCTTATACGGAAAATGTCGCTAATTTCTACGGACTTCGCTCATATGCGAATATGGATATCACGCCTAAGGTAAACAGCCTTACGCTCTCCCTCGACAAAAATCCCGTTGTTCAGACGACAGCGGAAGCCTATGTCGAAAAGCAGAAAAACGGCACGCTCTCTTTCGCTGAAATCGAATGGGGCGAGTCAAATCTCGACTATATGGTTGAGGGACTTTACACCGCAGACGAGCTTAAAAACCTCAAAAGAGCGGGCATAGACCCCGCTATGGGCATTCTCGTCGACGGAAAACCCGTCAACTTCAATTCCCGCGGTACGCCCACTATGCTCGATTCCGCAAAGAAAAAGTGCGAAATCGTTTCAAGCGCAATGCAGGGCGCGAAAATCGACGTAACAAAGTTTGTTCCCGACGGCAGAGGCGGCTATACGAGCGGCAATATCGTTCCCGTAAAGACCGACCTCTCGATGAACACCGAAAGACGCTCTATCTGGACTATCCTCAAGCAGCTTTTCGGATTTATCGTGACGCTCAAGGATAAGATTACTCAGGCAAATAAAGAAGTCAGGGATTATCAGTTCGACCCCGAAAACGCCGCGACGGTTTCTTCCGCAAAGAAAGCCGCCGACGCCGCGCAAATCAGAGCTAAACTCAACGAAAAAAGCGATTTTTCCACCTCTATGGACCTCGATTTCTACGGCGACATTTACCCGACAAACGACCCGAACGTCGACAAGCACGACGCAATTACCGAAGGAATATTGAGGGACAAGACTTTTTCAAACAGCACCTTGTCGAATAATCCCACGGGCGATATTCTCAAAACAATGGGACGTATTCCGTCGCGCGTTAATATCGCTGTTTTCTATGGAATGTCGAAGGGACACTCTTACGAGGATATGACCGCGAATACCCCCGAAGGAAGAACTCTCCGCAGACAGATAGGGCGGGATTTTGTCGAGGAATTTAAGGTTTGCAAGCTTGATGAATACGCGCAGCAAAAAAATCTCGACCCCACAAACGAAGATACAATAAAGCAGTATCGCACATTTGTTCTCGGCAAAATGCAGAACCTTGAAACTATTCTCGCAAAGGGCTGCGAGGAATTTGTAAAACTGCCCATTCCGAAGCTCGACCCCAACGACCACGCGCAGTTTGCCGAGAATTTGACAAAGCTTGACAGCATCACAAAAATGGCGAAAGACGTTTCGCAGTCGTTTGAAAATCTTACGAAAAATACTCTTGCACCAACAGACCCCACAGCTATGAGAATTTCCGACAGAACTGCGGCTGTATTCACTTTCGCGTCGTCGCAGCTTGAACCTATCATACATCTCGGAAAGGTAAATGACATTTATCTTGCTTTCATCAAATCAGACGACTACATCTACCCCGAAGGCAAGGATATCCCGACCTTCATAATAGACGGCGCGGCAAAAGCAAAAGCATCCCTCATCTATTTCAAAGAAAATTCCGAGGGAGTCAACACAATCGACGACCTCAATAAAAACAAGGAACTTAACCTGCAAGTCGTTACTATGGGATGGGTCAGCAATGATCCGAACGCCTCTATCACCAAAGATCTCGCCGAAAAGGAATTAAAATACTATCTTTCCTCCGACGACCCCGACTTAAAACCCATTATAATCAACCCGCAGTCAAAGAAAATCGACGTTTTCGGCAATATCTCTGATTACAGAGATATGTATAATGAGATTAAAATCACGTCCGAAGAATTTACAATGGGAATTGACCGCTATACACAAATGCTCCCCGAAAATCAGAGAACGCTTCCCGTTTCCGAGAGAATTGCCGCTGTGAAGGCTTTCCAAGAGGAAGCCGCCGCAAATAAAGCTAAGGTGATGTCTGAAATACAGGTTCACACCAAGGAAAAGATGAGCCTCAGCGAGCTTCTCGGCGACAAAACCCGCGATGTTACGGCTAAGCCCAAGGAGCAGAGCCACGAAAAAACGCTTGAAGCAGGCGGATTAACTAAATAAACAAAATATGTAAAATCCCCCTGTTCGCAGGGGGATTTTTCGTTATATGACAATTTCTTTTCACGAACGGATAAGCGTGTTTGTACATTTTTCTCTTGACTTTTTCCGACAAAAAGGGTATAATCAAATTAGAGCGAGTTCACATTAACGCTCTAACAGAGCTCCGACATACTCTGTTATAACATTTCAGGAGGTTTTAAATATGAAAAACATCTTCAAAAACAAGGATTTCTGGCTGGTTGTCGCAGGAGCGGCAGGCGCTGTCGTAGGCAAAAAGGTCATCACCGCAAAAAAGACGAGAGAACTCGCCGTTAAGGGTCTTGCAAAGGGAATGAAGTTCACCGACGACGCAAAAACCGCGTTCCGCAATATGAAAGACGAGGCTCAGGATATCTGCTATGAAGCAAAGGAACAGGCGGGACTTAACGAAGAAAGTGAAAACTAATGCGCTATAATATCATTTCCGATTATCCCGGACGTATCAGAGTGCGGTTTGGGGGTCGTGCTTTTGACAAATCGCTTGAAAGCCGTATCAAAAAGTTAGTCGAAACTAACATTTTTGTCTTGTCTGCCGAGGCTCATTACGCAAACGGCGGTCTGCTGATTTACTACAAAAAAGGCTGCCGAAACGAGGTTATCGGATTAATTGAGAGCATCGACTTCCGAAAACTCAATCCGATACCCGATGATGACGCGGCAAAGGAAATTGACGGAAACTTCAAAAAAGGGCTTAGAAAGCTGATAATTTCGCATTATCTGAAAAAGCTGCTTCTGCCCGCTCCGATACGCGCGGCGCTTACGGTATATCAGGGCGCGAAATATGTGTTTAATGGGCTTTCCCTGCTCTCGCAGGGCAAACTTACGGTTGAGGTTCTTGACGCGGCTTCAATTACCGCCTGTCTTGCACAGCGCAATTTCAAGACGGCTTCAACCATTATGCTTATGCTGTCCGTTTCTTCGCTGCTTGAGGACTATACTCACGCGAGAACCAAGGCGGTGCTTACGTCGAGCCTTGCCGTTAAGGCGGATAAAGTCTGGCTTGCGAACGGCGGCGAGGACGTGCTTATCCCAATAAAACAGCTTAATATCGGCGATAAAATCCGCGTCAGAACAGGCAGCGTAATCCCCGTTGACGGCGAAATAACCGACGGCGAAGCGTACATAAACGAGTCCTCGATGACCGGAGAACCGCTCGCTGTGATGAAGTCGGAAAACGCTACGGTTTTCGCGGGAACGGTCGTTGAGGAAGGCTCGATTGTCGTAAAAGTAAGAGCGATAAGCTCGGATACGAAAATTCAGAAGATAATCGAACTTATCGATACCTCCGAGAACCTTAAGGCGGGTATTCAGAGCCGCGCCGAACGGCTTGCGGACGGGATTGTGCCGTTCAGCTTCATCGGTTTCGGACTTACGCTACTGCTCACGCGAAACATAACCAAGGCGGTTTCGCTGCTTATGGTGGATTATTCCTGCGCGATAAAGCTGTCCGCGCCCATCGCGGTTATTTCGGCGCTTCGCGAGGCGGCTGACCACAATATCACGATTAAGGGTGGAAAGTACCTCGAAGCCTTTGCCGCCGCAGATACCATTGTTTTCGATAAAACCGGCACTCTCACGAACGCAGAGCCGGTGCTGGATAAGGTTATCCCGTTCGGGGATTATTCCGAGGAGGAAGCGCTGAGAACAGCCGCCTGTATTGAGGAACATTTCCCGCACAGTATGGCGAGAGCGATTGTCAAAGGCGCGGAGGAACGCGGCGTCGTTCACGCGGAAGAACACGCCGAGGTAAATTACATCGTGGCGCACGGAATTGCGACAACCCTTCACGGGAAACGCGCCGTTATCGGAAGCCGCCACTTTGTCTGCGAGGACGAGGGCGTTGTGATTACCGACGAACAGCAGGCTGAGATTGACAAGGCGGCGGGCGCTTCGTCCGTGATTTACCTTGCGGTTGGAAATAAGCTTGCGGGCGCGCTTTGTATAAACGACCCGCCGCGTGCGGAAGCCGCAAAAGCGGTTGCTCTGATGAAAAAATGCGGCATCGAAAACATCGTTATGCTCACGGGCGACAGCAGCTCTGCGGCTGATATGATTGCGCGGAAGCTTGGAATAACCGAAGTTCACGCACAGGTTCTCCCCGAAGAAAAGCACAGCCACATTGAACGCCTGAAAGCCGCGGGACGCCGCGTGATAATGGTCGGCGACGGCATAAACGACGCTCCCGCGCTTGCGGCTGCCGACGTTTCGGTGGCGATGAGCGATGCTTCGGATATCGCAAAGGAAACCGCCGACATCACCCTCAGAGGCGCGCAGCTCACGGAACTAGCGGTTCTGCGGATACTCAGCGAGCGGCTTATGGAGCGGATTAACTCGAATTACAGGTTTATCCTCACGTTCAACACGGCGCTTCTGGCGCTGGGATTTTTCGGCGTGATAACACCGTCTTTTTCCGCTTTACTGCACAACGGCTCTACTATCGCAATCTGCGCGAAAAGTATGACCCCGCTTCTCGGAAACGGCAAAGCCGCTCTGTAAACGCGCGAAAAACCTGTTTTAACCTAAGGCAACACCGCACAATTATCGGCTCCGCCTTTTTCATTCACTCACCTGATATTTTTTCGCCATATTGCCCGAAAACTCCTCGAAATACATCAAGTATTCCTTCGTCGTTTTCGTACAATCTGACGAAAAACTCTCTGCGTGATTGAACGAAAATAATTATGCGGTGTAGCCCTAATAAAAAACACAGTTCATTGCAAAAATGAGCTGTGTTTTTGTTTATAACGCGGAAAACGCTGTTAATAAGCGCATCTCGACAAGCCGATATCTTCGCAGAAATTCGGAATATTGTACAGCACGAGAACCTCGGTTATGCCGTTTTCTTTGATATAATCGCTTATTTTTCCCCTGAAAAAGCGCATATCAATAAGGTGCGTTTCAGCGTAATCGTCAACGACAAACTGACCGAATGTGTTCGCATACGAGTCTTTTATGATGAGAAGCTTGCCATCGCCGCCGCCGTTTATTTTCGTTGTCGCCTGATTTGAGTTGAAGAAAACGGCATATTTGTCGCTGCCTTTGAGATATTTTTCCTCGTAAATGCTGTCGGTGACATAATCGCCGCCGTTGTAATCGACAGTGTGATTTTCGCGCTTGAAATAAGCGTCAATCGAGTCATACGGCGCAAACGGATAATTCACCTTTGAGTAAGTCGTGCCGCGAAAATCATCGCAGAGCGTGCGCTTCGTCCATTCCGTCAGCAAAGCGGGCGTTTCCCCTTTTGAACGAATCCACTCCGCATAAGCGTAATACGCGCCGAGCGAAGTCCAGTGGTGGTCGGTTTTGTAGAAAATATACTCGTCTTTGTGCAGAAAAAGTTGTTCCGATACGTCCACAACGTCAAGCCCGCATTTTTTCGCATACTCGATAACCGCGCTCTGATTTGCATTCGGTGCAAAGGCGGGAAGCCTTTCGGACAAAATGTCGCTTGCAGTCGGTACAAGCATTATCCGAACGGGAATTTCGCTTTCCGCAAGATTATCCGAGAGCTTTTTCAGCGCGGCGAAATTTGCTTTCGCCTGTCTTGACGGAAGCGTTTTATGCGCTTCAATCAGATAGCCGTCCTTTCCGAAATACACGCCGCCGCTTTCGGTTTTTCCGAAAACACGCTCGCAAACCGTCTTTGCCGAAACCCAGCCGTCCCGCGCGGGAAACTGGTCCGCAAGATATTCTTCTATCTCATCGCCGAACTTTCCGCTCGCCAAATCTTCCGCCGTTATCTTCGGGAGCTGTTTCAGAGTGCGCTTTTCGCTTTCGGAGTAATATTTATCGGGAACAAAAACGCTTGCAAGCATACCCGACGCAAGAATAATGCAAAAAATCACCGTAATAATTTTATTTCTCATAATTCACCTTAAAATCTGAAATACAAAAACGGATTGTACGAGCCGCTTATCAGAAATGCAACGGAAATTGCGGAAATTCCAACAAGCCTCGCCGCGTCAACAGCAAGCAGCGCGCCTTCTTTCGCTTTTGCGGAAATTTTAGCGTAAATACGCTTCGCAAGCGGCGTTGAAGCAAGCGCGCAAACGAGAATTAACGGGAGATATGTCAGGAGCTGATACATCGCCGCGCCGCTTACAAAGCCCGCTCCGCCGCCGAACATCGCCTTGAGATACGCGGCGCCGCTTCCGATATCCTCGAAAGCGAACAGCACCCAGCCGAAAAGCACGGCAAGCCCCGCGTAGATATGCCCGACAAACTTAGGCGCTTTTTCCAGCCATTTCAGCAGAAAAAGCTTCTCGATTATGAGCAAAATTCCATAAAAAACGCCCCAAAGCACATAGTTCAGACTTGCGCCGTGCCAGAAGCCCGTAAGCAGCCACACAACGGCGATGTTGCGGATTTGTTTCGGGAAGCCGCCGCGATTGCCTCCGAGCGGAATGTAAACGTAATCCCGAAACCACGTTCCGAGAGAAATATGCCATCTGCGCCAGAATTCCGTGACGCTTTTTGAAATGTACGGGTAATTGAAATTCTCGCAGAAATCGAAGCCGAAAATCTTTCCAAGCCCTATCGCCATATCGCTGTAACCCGAAAAATCAAAGTATATTTGGAACGCGAACGCGATTATTCCGAGCCACGCGCCAACAGCCGTGAGCTGCGAAGCGTCCGTTTTGGAAGCCGCGTCCCAGAGCAGACCGATGTTATTCGCAAGCAGAACTTTCTTTCCAAGACCCGTGACAAAGCGTTTTGCGCCCTCGCCGAAGTTATCGGCGGAATGTATGCGGCTGTCAAGCTGCTCCGCAATATCGCGGTAACGCACGATAGGACCCGCGATAAGCTGCGGAAACAGCGCGACATACGCTCCAAACGAAACGATATTCTTCTGTACCCTCGCTTCTCCGCGGTAAACGTCTATCGTATAGCTCATCGTCTGGAACGTGTAGAATGAAATTCCGATTGGAAGCGGCAGATTGAGCGCGGGAATTTCGCAGCCAAAAATCCCGTTTATCGCGCCGATAAAGAAATCCGTGTACTTGAAAAAACACAGCAAACCGATGTTCACGATTATGGAAACGAGCAGTCCGATTTTTTGCTTTTTCGTGCCGCGATACTTCTCGACAAGCCGCCCGCAGGTGTAGTCCAGAGCAGTCGAAAACAGCATAAGCGCCACATAAATCGGCTCTCCCCACGCGTAAAAAAGCAGGCTGAACAGAAAAAGCACAGTGTTCTTAGCCTGCCGCGGCACGGCGAAATATATCAGCAGCACCGCAGGCAGGAAAAACAAAAGGAAAGTAAGGCTTGAAAAAACCATTTTATCCTCCGATTACGGGAAATTCGCTGTCGTCAAAATTAAATCCGCCGTTGTTATCGTTATTGTCGGGTTCGGTGATTACGGCGAGATTTTTGGGGGAAGTTCCGAAAAGCTGCTTTATCGCGCTGTCTATCTTTTCGTATTCGGAAGCCGCAAGCTTCGCCTCGTCCTCGGCAGAAATCTCTACGGAAGCGGCAGCGCCGGCTGTGATGTACATTACGATATCGTCATACTTGAATATTCTCGTGCCCTCGACTTTTGCCACTTCAAACGGATATTGACGAATATAGCTTATATTCTGCGCGAAATAGTTGTTGAAGATTTGAACCGCTTCATCTGCATAACCTTCCCTACACTTTACAACAGCCACCATATCCTGACAATAAATCGTCGGCTTCTTCAAAACGTAGCTCTCGATTTTATCGCCGTCAAGCCAGCCTATACAGGAAAGATTTGCTTCTTCCGCGGAAACGTCCTCCGTGCAAAGATAACCCTCTCCCAGCGCTTTTGCAATCACCGCTTCAACCTCGGCGGGAGTTATCGTCTTGTTTTCATCGGGCTTGTCCGTGGAGTTGTTGTCGGTTGTGCTCGAAGAATTGTTGTCGCTCTTGCTTGAGGAATTGTTGTCAGACTTGCTTGACGAGGAATTGTTGTCGCTCTTGCTTGACGAGGAATTGTTGTCAGACTTGCTTGAGGAATTGTTGTCGCTCTTGCTTGAGGAATTGTTGTCAGACTTGCTTGATGAGGAATTGTTGTCGCTCTTGCTTGAGGAGCTGCTTGACGTGCTTTGAGAATTGTTGCCCGCATTGTTTGAGCAGCCCGCGAACGCGAGAATTAAGGACGCTGTAAGAGCAATTGTGAGAATTTTTTTCATTTTAAAATACCTCTTTCGTTATTTTTTTGAAGGCCTTTTTCGCCTTTCTGTACATATAACGACCGAGATAAAGAAAATGTCGGATATTTCAAAAAAATTTTTTGAAACTCCGACATTTTTTATTTAATAAGATTATAGACGCTTATAAAATCAATTTCTGAAATCTCGCTGCTGTTCACAAGATAATAATTCGCGCTTCCGTTTGTCCAGAACATCTTGTATATCGTATAATCAATACCCCTCAGCGTTTCGAGAACGGCGTTGTTCTCGGCGTCAAGCTTTTTTCGCGCGATAACCGTTTCGTTTACTCCCGAAAAATCGCCGCTTTGTCTTGAAAATCTCAATAAATATGAGTCGCCGTTAACCTCAAACCGAACGTCGCCGATGCTTCCGTCCATAATGCAGAATTCGGCATTTTTCGCTTCTTTGGGAATTTTGAAGTCAATTTCAAGCTCTTTTCGCAGCTCATCTTCGGTTATCTCTTCGCCGAAAGGATTTCCCACAATAACGTTGCTTTCGTCGTCAACGGGAAGCTGATTTTGCCTTGATACAAACACAATTCCAACAACCGCGGCGACAATGCAAGCCGCAAGCGGAGCCGCCCATCGCGCAATTTTTGCAAACAAAACGGGCTTCTTTTCCGTTTTTTGAGCAGATTCGGCGTTCTGTTCAGCCGCTTTGCGCTTTATATTCCGAAACATTCTCTCCCGCGCGCCGTCCGCAGGCTCGATTTTATCAATTTCTTCTCTTATCGGATTTTTTTCGCTCATTCGTATTCGCCTCCCAGTTTATCTTTAAGCAGCTTTCGCGCGTCCCGCATCTGATTGCGTATCGTCGACGGCGGTCTGCCGAGAATTTCGGCTATCTCGTCCGTTTGGTACCCCTCGTAATAGTACAGCCATATTACGTCCTTATACTTCACGGGCAGGCTCTGGACCGCCTCCAGAACATCGCTTCTGTCCTCCTGTTCGGGCGCGGCAAGCTCCGGTTCGTCGTCAATCGGCATAACCGCCTTGCGCTTCCACCCTTTCAGCCTGTCCTTGCAGAGGTTTATTGCCGCAACGGTAAGCCATTTTCTCTCGTGAACCTCGTCGTCGAACGTAATTTCGCCAGTCAGCACTTTCACGAAAACGTCCTCCGCGCAATCCTCCGCATCGGAAGCCGATTTCATATATGTAAAACACAGCTTGTAAACGTATTTCCAGTGCCGCTCATAAAACGCTTCAAATTCCGCGTCGGTCATCGGAGTATCCCTCCTTACTGTTATAACGATTTATCCTGCCGAAATGTCGGGCATTTTTATCATTATAACACAATTTTTTCGCTTTTTCAATACGATTTTTTTCGCCAAAAAGCGCTCTTTGTGATAATTTTTCATTTTTCACAACCCATAGCGGCGATTTTATGTTATAATAAGTACATTACATTTATTATACCGCTAATCGGCAAATATTATCAAAAGGAGATTGTTATGACTTACGTTATGAGCGATATTCACGGAATGTATGATAAATATGCGGAAATTCTTCGTAAAATCGACTTTAAAGAAAGCGACGAGCTTTATGTGATAGGCGACGTTGTGGACCGCGGAGCGGCGCCTATGAAGGTTTTGCTCGATATGATGAGCCGGAAAAACGTGTATCCGCTTATGGGAAATCACGACTTAATCGCGCTAAATTTTCTTCCGAAAGTGAACAAATCGCTTGCGGAAAACGGCGGCACGCTTGACGATTGTCTTTCACAGACGCTTAGGATTTGGATTAACAGCGGCGGAAAGACAACGGTTTCGGATTTTTGCAAACTCGACGCAGACGGCAGAAAAAAGGTTATCGATTATCTGAAAGAATTTACGCTTCTGGAAGCGGTTGATATCGGAGAAAAATCTTATGTGCTCGTTCACGCGGGGTTTGGAAATTACAGGCACGGAAAAAAGTTAAGCGAATACACGGACGACGACTTGCTTTCCTGCCGCCCCGACCCGTCGGAGGAGTATTTTGAGGATAAAAGCGTATTCACGGTTATGGGACATACTCCCACGCAGTATTTTTCGGGAAAGTCCGAAATCTACAAAAACGGCAGAAATATCTTTATAGACTGCGGCGCGTGCTACCCGAAAGGGCGGCTGGCGTGTCTTTGTCTTGATACGCTCGAAGAATTTTACGCGTGATTTTGACCGCGAATATTACTGATTTCGCCCTTTTTTCACGAAAAATACTCGTTTCCTGACTGCAAATTGCTGCATTTTCATCTTTTTGAAAGGAATTTACCCGATGTACAAAATATTATTCGTCTGCCACGGCAACATTTGCCGTTCGCCTATGGCTGAGTTTATTTTCAATGATATTGCAAAAAGACGCGGATTTACGGGCGTTTTCGCGGAATCCGCGGCAACGTCCTCCGAGGAGCTTGGAAACAGCGTCCACAGAGGAACCGCGGCTATTTTGAGCAGGCTCGGCATCGACTTTTCGGCGAAACGCGCCCGCCAAATCACGCGCGGCGATTTCACGAAATTCAACCTAATTGTCGCTATGGACAGCGCAAATATCCGCAATTTACAGCGGCTTTCGCCTCCCGAAAGCTGCGTGATAACGCGGCTTCTCGACTTCACCGACAATCCGCGCGATATCTCCGACCCTTGGTATACGGGCGATTTTGAGCGTACATACCGCGATATTCTGGACGGCTGCGAGAGCCTTTTTGCGTATCTCCGCGACAACAAAATAATTTGAGCGTTTTTTGGCAATATTTTGATAATTTTCTGCGATATTTTTGAAAAAACGAAAGATTTTACTCTGAAAAATCATCTTATTATACAGAAAAGCTTTTCAATAACTTTCGGAGGTGAATAAATGGACGATGAGAACATAATCAAGCTGTTTTTTAACAGAAACGAATCCGCTATTCACGAAATTGAACAAAAATACGGAAATCTTTGCCTGTGCGTTGCAAACAGAATTCTCAAAAACGCCGAGGACAGCGAGGAGTGCGTTAACGACGCGTTCCTTAACGTCTGGAACTCAATTCCTCCAACAAAACCGGACAATCTCAAAGGCTTTGTCTGCAAAATAACAAGAAATCTCGCGCTTATGCGTCTGCGGCACGATAGCCGTCAAAAACGCTCGGCAGAGCTTTCGGTTTCGCTTTCGGAGCTTGATGAGATTCTTCCCGATAACCGAATAAATCCGTCTGTTGACGATGGGGAAATTGCAGAAGCAATCAATTCTTTTCTCTTAAAGCAGCGTACGCACGTCCGCAAGATTTTCGTACTTAAATACTTCTATTTTTACACGCAGAAAGAAATCGCGGAGCATTTTTCATTCAGTGAGAATAAGGTTAATTCCATTCTTTTCAGAACACGGAAAAAGCTTCGCAAATACCTCGAAAAGGAGGGTATCGAAATATGAAAATATCACGAATTGCCGAGGCTCTCGGCTCAATCAGCGATGAAATCAGCCGCGAGGCTATCGAAGAAATCGAAGCAAAGTCAGACAATGTTCCCGCGCAGGAACCCAGAATTGTCCGCTCCGAAGCGCCCCGCAAAGCGCCTTTCATAATCGCGGCGGCAAGCCTTTGCGCTGCGGCGGCTATCGCGCTTCCGATTTACTTCTCGGCGCTCGGAAACAAGAATATCGCAAATTCGGAAGCGGCAGAAAGCGGGTCGGCGCCGATTCCCGAAGCAGAGTTTTTGTTCAGTCTAAGAGATGATAATGATTCATGGGACGAAACACGAAAATTCACCGTTCCCGAATACGAGGACGCTGAGTTCTTGTGGACAGCCGACCGAATTTGTTCTAACGGCAAAACGCTGATTTGGGGAATGCCCGTCTGGAGCGTTTATCTTGCTGATTTGAACGGCGACGGAAAGCGCGAAATCGTGTCGGAAGTTTCGATTGGTTCAGGAATTATCAGCCAAGGAATATGCGCCTGCGATTTCTCGGAAAAAAAGCTCTATATGCTTCAGCTTCAAAATCCTGTTCCCAGCGAATGTTCGCTGTTTCTCAACAACGGCGAGCTGTGGGTTCGCGAGAAAAAATACGGCGGCGATGAAATTATAACCGAAAGAAAGCTTTCACTTTCGGAAATGAAAGGATATGACCTCAACGCCGAAAAATCTCCGAATGAATAATATTCCCGTTGAGAAAGACAAAAAGCGTTCAGCTCCCACAGTCAAAAACGCCGTCGGATAACCACCGGCGGCGAGATTTTATAAACGCTCACTTTTTGCGCTTGTAACCGCAGTCGCAGTAAGGTCCGCCCGACGCCAGCGTGTACTCGCGGACAAAATCGGTCGCACCGCCCGCTTCCGACATCGTGTAATCAAGTCTGCACATAGCGGGCGTAAGGTCGAAAAGTCCCAGCTCCCGCGTAAGCTTACATATTCCGCATTGCGTAAATCTCGCTTCATAACCGCTTCCGTCCGCATAAGGCAAAAACTCCATATTCCACGAATATGGATTGCGGTCTGCGGCTTTAAGCGCGGCGGTTTTCTTCATTCCCTCAATATCTTTCGGAGTAAATTTGCTCTTTCCGCTCTTTCGGCAGATCTTTTTCACCATCGGCGTCATCATCGACTTTGCGTAATACTCCGCAAGCGTTTCTACGCCGGGCCGCTTCGGCATTTTCAAGATAAACGCGCAAAGCATTGCACAATTCACCAGATTTGTCTTGAATCGGTCGCCTTTTTCAAACTCCGGCAGACCGCTTATTATCCTGCGATATTCGCTCTTAGCCGCTGTTTTTACCGCGTTCGCTTCCTTTGCGTCAATCCCGAAAACCTCGGTTAACCGCCTTTTGAACGAACCCGAAAACAGTGCCCACATTCCCATCGGCATTCCCGCATACTTCATTTTATTGCCCTCGCTTTCGTTATATGTTAGTTCAAGCTAACTTAGAGACAGGCTTCCCCGTCCGATATTTCGATTATAGCACAAATAACGCGTTTTTTCAAGAGCAAATTCGCCTATATAACGCAAAAAATGCAAAAGCCGGGGTTTTACAATACGACCGCAGCTTTTGGTATGCGAAAACCGAATTTCTTCCGCAAATTTTACAGACTATCCCTGAATACCTTTATAACCTCGCTTTTTTCAAGCGGCTTATATCCTCCGCTCATGGGAATTGTGAGTTCCGCGAGCTTTTCGAGGTCGGCTTCGGAAGCCCCAAGCTCCGAAATATTCATAACAACGCCTATTTCTTTCATCCACTTTTCCATCTCGGAAAGACCTTCCGCTGCAATCTGCTCTTTGGATTTTCCGTCGGAAGATACATTCCACACATTCTCCGCAAATCTCACAAACTTGTCAAGTCCATACGGCATAATATAGCGATAATATGCGAGAGAAACAGCGGAAAGCGTCATTCCGTGAGTGGCGTTTGTATAGCCGCCCAGAGCCTGTCCGAGCATATGCACCGTCCAGTCGGTTGATTTTCCCATTTTAAGCAGCGTGTTCAGCGCCCATGTCGCAGTCCACATAATGTTGCTTCTCGCCTCGTAATCCTGCGGATTTTTGACGGCAATCCTGCTTGAATGAACAACCGAACGCATAAGCCCCTCGGCAATATAATCTGTGGTATTATCATCGTTTCCCGAAAAATACTGCTCGCAGATGTGATTGAAGATATCGTAAATTCCCGCAGCCATCTGATATTCCGGCAAAGTCATGGTATATTTCGGATTAAGCACCGTAAACCTCGGCATTACATCTTCGCTCGCGAAAACGTGACCTATCTTCTGCTTCGTTTTTTCGTTCGTGATAACAGAACCCGCGTTCATCTCCGAGCCTGTTCCCGCCATTGTAAGAACGCAGCCTACGGGGATAATTTTACAGTCGGGTTCTTCAAAACGCACATAGTATTTTTCCCAGAGGTCGCCGTTACAGTTCACCGAAACCGCGACAGCCTTTGAATAGTCGCAGACCGATGTTGTATAATAAAACTTGACACCCCATGCTCAAAATAATATACTAAAATCAGGAGGGTGAAGGACATGTCAGAAGCAAAGAAATACGACAGGAGCTACAAGGAGCAGTCAGTAAAGCCGGCGCCGGAAATAGGGGTAAAGCGAGCCGGCGAGGAACTGAAGGTACCGTACGGAACGCTGTACGGGTGGGTGCAGGCGGCAAAGAACGGCGACCTGGACATTGAGGAACGAACCCCCGAAAACGCAATGAGCCTGGCTGAGGAGATTCGGCAGCTGCGCAGCGAGGTAAAGCGGCTGAACAAGGAAAACAAGAGGCTTCAGGAGGAAAGGGATTTCCTGAATGAGGCGGCAGCTTTTTTCGCCGCGAGCCGTCGGAAGTAAACAAGCAGGAGCGAATGAAGTTCATTGCGCTCAAGACCTACGAAGGAAGCGCAAAAGGCAGAATTTCATTCTGCTGCAAAGCACTGAAAGTGACACGCCAGGGATTTCACGAATATCTGAAAAAACGTAATAAACCCTGGAAACACGAAGAACTGGCGGCAAAAATGA
>UMHM01020580.1_pt1 | contig 74538 bp, 87 predicted proteins | sample 1965501 | NCBI WGS metagenome assembly UMHM01 (sample SAMEA4836095, study PRJEB28245) | human gut metagenome | biome: gut microbiome; material: fecal sample | place: Denmark | collected 2008
TAAATTATCATTTAGAGGATGAAAGTACGATGATGGAAAAAATAAAAGAAACGATGGAGTTAATAGAAATCCTATCTGCAAGGTTAGGTTACCCTATAAAACGGGAGGATTATTCCATTGAGGATTTGGGATGCCCGCACAAACCTACGCAATTGCCCGAAGGAAAATGTGCCGTGTATATGTTTTTCTATCAGGGAGAGGCACTGAAAATAGGTAAAGCAAATATGAACACGAAGGCTCGTTTTACTTATCAGCATTATGGGTTTAATGCTATGAGTACATTAGCGAAATCAATGGTAGCGGACGAGCAGTTTATCAAAATGGGGGTTACAAAAGATAATGCAGGGAATTGGATTAAAGAGCATACGCAGCGCGTTAATATCCTTGTAAACGAGAGATGTGGGTCTGCCGCAACAGAGTTAATTGAGACGATTTTCCATTATCAATGTAGGCCTCGTTACGAAGGTGCACTGAAAGGCGGATTGTAAAAACTAATTCTTTGTATAATTCAGGAGGGTTAAATGGCGATTGCAGACATTATTCAAATAGTGATTGGCGTTCTGTCGTTGCTTGCAACGGGAGCGGTGTCTTTTTCGATTTATTGGTTGCAGTCGCGCCATGAAAAAGAAATTGAAAGTGCTGATGCTAAGCGAGAGCAAAAAGAACTTGAGGAAAAAGCGCATGTCTTTTTAAGCGAAAATAATTCCGAGAGGGACTATTTGCCGTGGTGTATCATTGCGGCGAACTTGCACCGTCATGAAAACCATACTCGTAAAATTTATACAAATTTTTGTCGGTGTAGTCTTGAATTGCAGAGCGAAATACTCCGACAGGCAGGGTTTACTTTGCAGCTTATAGAGGACAGAGATTGGGTAGACACCTGTTTCAAAGAGTTGGATAAAGATAGAGAAAAATATAAACTTGGTCGGGACTACTTGTATGATGGCGCAAAATACTTTCATCGAGGATTTCAGTTTTATAGGGCGTTGCCATATCGATTGGATGAAACGCGTGCAAAATCTGTAATCTATAACAGCACAGGTACAAGGGCTGAGTTCCGTGATAGTACGTTTGAATTTGACCGTTACCTTGAAATATACTTTGATTATGTTTTGGGGCAATGTGACAGTAAGGCGTTAGGGCAAGAAAAACCTATTCCTCCTGTGGACTACATTTGGCAGGTGCAAGGATTAGGATATGCCGATGAGCCTGTTGTGTGCTATTGGATGATGGACTATGTGTTGCAAGTTGCCTTAAATGTACATAACCGATTTCGGGATGGATTGGAGGGCATAATGTTTGAGAATCAAACTGATGCCCAGGTTGAGACTTTTGAGGATAAGTATTACAAAACACTACTGTGGCTATACCATACTTATTGCGCACCGAAGGCGAATACTTCCACAACTGCTCAATTGGAAAAGAACAGTCGGCGCAAGTTTTTTAAGTGTAGACGGCAGAAAAACAAAATGATAAAATAGCGGAGGGGAGGTAACTACCATGTCATTTACCGAAATGCATTATGAAAATGCGGTAATACAACTTTTTGAACAGATGGGGTATTCCTATATTTATGGCCCTGAAGTGGAGCGTGATTATACGAGTCCACTGTATGATTCTGTTCTGCAGGATGCTATTTATCGCTTGAATAAAAGGTTACCGTCCGATGCAATTCAGGATGCCCTATATAAGTTAAAAAATTTTGAGAATGCTGAATTAGTGCAAAAAAACATGGTTTTCATGGACTATTTACAGAACGGCATTCCCGTTAAATTCTTTGTGAACGGCGAAGAACGGGCAGACATTGTCTATTTGGTCGATTATGAAAATCTCAATAACAACTCGTTCATTGTAGCCAATCAATGGACTTTCATTGAGAATAGCAACAAGCGACCTGACATCATTTTGTTTGTTAACGGTCTTCCGTTGGTTTTGGTAGAGCTGAAATCTCCTTCCAGGGAGGAAACGGATGCATCAGAGGCCTATCGTCAACTGCGGAATTACATGAAAGAAATTCCGTCCATGTTCATCTATAATGCCATTTGCGTGATGAGTGACCAACTCGTCTCGAAAGCGGGAACTATCACATCGGGGGAGGACCGCTTTATGGAATGGAAAACGGTGGATGGATCATACGAAAATACGCAGTATGCCTCCTTCGATACTTTCTTTGAAGGGTTATTCCAAAAAGAGCGGTTGCTTGACATTATAAAAAACTTCATTTGTTTTTCCAATGAGGGACTGCAGTCGTTTAAAATTTTGGCGGGATACCATCAATATTTTGCAGTAAAAAAGGCAATCGAGTCAACCAGGCACGCAACCGTAACAGACGGAAAAGGCGGTGTATTTTGGCATACGCAGGGCAGTGGTAAATCGCTTTCGATGGTTTTTTATGCTCATCTTTTACAAACGGCCCTGGATAGTCCGACTATTGTAGTTTTGACGGATAGAAATGACCTTGATGACCAATTATACGGTCAGTTCAGCAAATGCAAGGAGTTCTTGCGGCAAGACCCTGTTCAGGCAAGCAGCAGAGAGAATTTGAAAGAACTACTCGCGGGCCGAAAAGCGAATGGCATTATATTTACTACGATGCAGAAGTTCGAAGAGTCTCATGATGCGCTTTCCGAGCGAAGGAATATTGTGGTGATGGCGGATGAGGCTCATCGCGGGCAGTATGGGTTGGCTGAAAAAATCAAGATGACCACAAACGAAGATGGGGAAGAGGTAGCAAAGCGCGTTGTAGGTACGGCGCGAATTATTAGGAACAGCCTACCGAATGCAACTTATATCGGATTCACTGGAACGCCTATTTCGGCAAAAGACCGCAGTACGCGCGAAGTTTTTGGTGATTACATAGACATTTATGATATGACCCAGGCGGTGGAGGATGGGGCAACCCGTCCTGTCTATTACGAGAGCCGCGTGGTCAAACTGCATCTTGACGAGGCTACATTGCGCTTGATAGATACCGAGTATGACCTTATGGCTAATAATGCCGATCCTGAAGTGGTTGAGCGCAGTAAGCGTGAACTCGGCAAAATGGATGAGGTGCTTGGAAACGATAATACTATCAACTCTCTTGTAACGGATATCCTGGACCATTACGAAAATTATCGTCAGCATGAGTTGACGGGTAAGGCAATGATTGTAGCATATTCCCGTCCGATTGCAATGAAAATCTATCGTCGCATAATGGAGTTACGCCCGACTTGGACAGAAAAGGTTGGTGTTGTGATGACATCGGGCAATAAAGACCCCGAAGATTGGCGAGAGATTATTGGGAACAAGCACCATAAAGAGGAACTTGCGCAAAAATTCAAAGACAATGACAGTCCTATGAAAATTGCCATTGTTGTAGATATGTGGCTGACTGGTTTCGATGTGCCGTCCCTGGCTACTATGTATGTTTATAAACCGATGTCGGGTCATAACCTTATGCAGGCTATTGCGCGAGTGAATCGCGTATTCAAAAATAAAGAGGGTGGATTGGTCGTTGACTACATTGGAATTGCTGCGGCATTAAAGCAGGCGATGAATGACTATACTACTCGTGATAAGAAAAACTACGGTGATACTGATATCGCAAAGGTGGCATTCCCGAAATTCCTTGAAAAATTGGAAATCTGCCGTGACCTGTTCCACGGGTATGATTATAGCAGATTTATTGATGGCACAGGACTGGAACAAGCCAGGACTATTAGTGGAGCAGTTAACTTCATTGTAGGTCGAGAAATGGAGGAGCAGAAAGAGGCGTTTATAAAGGAGGCCTTGATGATGCACCAAGCACTATCGCTTTGTTCGTCATTGGTGGAGGAACGTCTCCGTTTCGAGGCTGCCTTTTTTGAGGCGGTTCGGGTAATGGTTCTGCGTTTGGCGAATACAGGAACGGGTAAAAAAATCTCTCTACCCGAAATGAATGCTCGAATCAGTAGTCTATTGCAGCAGAGTATTAAAAGTGATGGTGTAATCAATCTGTTTTCGGATATCAAAGAGGAATTTTCATTGTTCGATCCGAAGTTCCTTGATGAGGTTTCCAAAATGAAGGAGCGAAACCTTGCGGTTGAATTGTTACGCAAATTGATAGCAGACCAGGTTTCAGTTTATCGTCGCACGAATGTAGTAAAATCCGAGAAATTTAGCGATATCATTCAATTGACGATGAACCGCTATTTGAATGGAATGCTGACCAATGAAGAGGTTATTGAGGAATTGATGCGCTTGGCGCGAGAAATTCATAATGCAAAGCAAGAAGGCGATGATTTAGGACTTACACCTGATGAAATGGCTTTCTATGATGCCCTGGTAAAACCGCAGGCCATCAAGGATTTCTATGAAAATGACGAGTTGATTGCTATTACAAAAGAACTGACGGACACTCTGCGTAAAAATAAAACCATTGATTGGCAGCGCAGGGAAGGTGCAAGGGCCAAAATGCGGATGCTTATTAGGAGACTTTTGAAAAAGCATAAATATCCACCCGAAGGCATGGATGATGCCGTTCAAACGGTGATGACCCAATGCGAACTTTGGACTGACAATGTTATGATATAAGATAAAGCGAAGGAGGAAATTTGATGTCGATTGCTACAGATTTTGAAAATTTTTGTAAGAATTTAAGAATGAGTGAGAATACTGTTCAGGCGATTCAATATCGTTATAGAATGATTACTAAAAGGATAAATATTGATTTTTGGAATAATGATTCCGAATTTAATCATAGTTTTTATACGGGCTCATATGGTAGGGGAACGGCTATTTTTACAAGCGATATAGATATGGTGGTCGTATTACCTTATGAAATTTACAGGAAATATAATGCTTATTATTCGAATGGACAATCGGCTTTGTTGCAGGCTGTGAGAACATCTTTAAAAAATACATATAGTCAGTCCAAAGTTGGTGGGGACGGACAAGTTGTGGTCATTGAATTTACAGATGGAATCAAATTTGAAATAGTACCTGCATTTATAAACAAAGATGACTCATACACTTACCCTGATAGCAATGATGGTGGTCATTGGCGAATTATGAACCCAAAAGCAGAAATACAGGCTTTTAATACTATGAACTATGCTTGTAATGGTAATTTAAAATATCTTTGTAGAATGGCGCGTGCTTGGAATAAGGAGAATAATGTTTGGATTCCTGGTATTTTAATTGATACGGCAGCTTATAGATTTATCAGTGATTATTCTTATAAAGATAAGTCATATTTATATTATGATTATATGAGTAGGGATTTTATGGCATATCTTTATGATAACGCAGACAAAGATTATTGGTCTGTTCCAGGCAGTGGATGGCATGTAAGTAAAATTTATTCCTTTAAAAAAGAGGCAAAAGACGGAAACCTGCGATGTATTGAGGCAATTGAAGATGAAACTAAATATCCACTAACAGCACATAGACTTTGGAGAGAGCATTATGGAAACAAATTCCCAACAGTATAAGGAAGTACTTAAAATGCAAATAGAGGAATCATACGGAAAAATAGTTTATTCCTATACAGTGCATTTAAAATGTGCAGATTTATTAAGACGCAAGAACAATATTTTGAAATGGATATTAATAATATTTTCGGCTGTGTCCACCTGTGGGTTATTGGGTGTAATACTACAGTGGAATACAACAGTATTAAGTATTGTAACTGCTTTTTTCACAACATTAAGTTTGGTTTTTTCAACTTATTCAAAGTCTGCGAATTTAGAAAATCAGATTCTTGCTCATAGAGAAACCGCGAATCAGTTATGGCGTATAAGGGAAGAGTACCTTTCATTGTTAACAGATTTTAGTAATTTAACAGAAATAAATATCTGCGAAAAAAGAGATGAATTAATGAACAGGACCGCGAATATTTATGAAAGAGAACCATTTACAGATTCTCGTTCTTATAAAAAAGCACAAATAGCGTTAAAAAATAAAGAAGAGCAATATTTTTCGACTGAAGAGTTGAATAAAATGTTGCCAGAACATTTGAGGATAAAAAAATAAAAGTAATTTTTGAATTTTTAACCGAGCCATTGGGTTTGCCGATAGCTTGGTATTATGAGTGGTTGATTTTAGTTATCATCGGGGCGATTGCGTTTGTAATCGCCTATGGTATTGTTGGCGCACTTTATGACGGTGACTTTATAGATGGACGAGGTGTAGGTTCATTTATACATTGGCTGATTAGACTTTTAGTTTTTGCGGCATTATGGGCAATATCCTATGGCGTGATTGCTTTTGTAAAATGGCTTTCAGACAACTGGGTGATTATTGTTTCAATTGCGGGTGGATTGATTGTTGCCGCAATCATCGCCTGCAGTGTAGTGCTTTCAATAAAATACAAAAGGAAAAGGGGAATGGGCGTAACAAAGACAGACTTTATGCGCGGGATGCAGTGTCCTAAAATGCTGTGGCTTGATAAGCATAAAAAAGAGGAACGGATAATTCCACCTGAAATTCAGGATTTATTGGATAAAGGTAATGAATTCGGTGATCGGGCGATGGGAATGTTTGGGGAGTTTGTAGAGATAACGACCTATACCGAAGATGGAAGATTAGACTATAAAACCATGCTCGCTAAAACGACTGAATGCTTGAATAATGGAACGCCTGTAATTTGTGAGGCTGCCTTTTCGTACTACAACAATTATTGTGCGGTTGATATCCTTCGTCGTGTAGAGGGAGGATATGAACTGTATGAAGTTAAAAATAGTAAAGAGGTCAGCGAGACTTTTGAAAAAGACCTTGCGTTTCAACGCTACATATTGAAAAAATGTGGTGTAAAAATTATTAAAGCGGCCGTGGTTACTCATGGAGCGGATGAGAATAATCCATACATAATAAATGATTGCACGAGTATAGCGGCGCAATATGAGCGGCTGATTAACGATAATATTTGGCGGCTTGGAAAAATAAAAAAGCAAGCAGAGGAAATACAGCAAGAGCCAGGCGAGCAGTGCCGTAAGCCGTATCAGTGTTGGTATTGGGGATATTGTCACAAAACGAAAGAAATCCAGGTGAAATAAATGTTTAAATATAAAAACGGAAGAGTATATTTTGGAAAGTTATCCTTTGTTTTTCCTGAAGGTCTAATTTTTGACAATGACGCGGAAGAAACCTATTTTAATGGATTTTCATTTCTCGCGCCGAGAGGATATAATCTCGAAATTCGAGTTGCAGGCATCGAAATGAGTATTTATAAGGACCTGGAACGCGAGTGTAAAGCAGAAGGGGCAATCTGTGAGTCGGAAATTACACCTGTTAAATTAGATACGCTTAATGGGTATGAGGCTTACTACAAATATGTATGGAATGCCACGACCGAGGAGCGGTACTATGAGGCACATTATAAAATGCCTAATAGTGGACAGTTGATAATTCTTGTTCGAATGAGTAAGCAGCAAACAAAAGAGAATCCTAATTTAACGGTCCAAAAAATAATGAAATTGAAAGTCATCAAAGACTTTTTAAAGAATATTCGTTATGGAGTAAAGTAAGGAGCTGCAAAATAACTAATGATAAGGAGAGTCGAAAAAATCGGCTCTCCCGTTTTTATGGAATTAATTTTAAAGAAAATTATTCCTCATTGTCGTTACCCAGGGGTGTAGGACGAGTTGTGATTTGGAATTCATCCGCATCGTTGAGATTGAAAACGATGGCTTTTTCGTCAGGGAACTTTTGACCAGGGATGACATAGTATTTGGAGTCATCGTGCCAATCCATTAAGTTTGCTATCATTTCTGCCGCGATAGGGCAGGAGAGTGATACAGGATAGGGTTTTGCGCTCTGTTTGCGTTTAACAAAAGCGAGAGCATTCTCGTCTGTTTTTTCACAAACGCGGATGGCAAAATTTTTGCCATTGGTGTCAATCAAAAATTGTACATACGGCGGATTTTCGAGGTCGGGCGCAGTGAATTGATTGAATTTGAACTTGTTGGGATAGAAGGACAACTGTGCCTTCGTTTTGCTGCTGATTACTTCGATTACAGTAAAATTCTTTAACATTTGTAAAACTCCTTTTTAATAAATTCTTTCGATGATTTTGTTTTTGGGGTTTATAACCATAAACCCTGCAAGTTTGCCTTTCGTGATAGTGATTGGCTTTGATTGACGGTTCAGCCTTGTCATTTTGCGTTGTTTAGCGGTGTCCAACATCTCCTGTACCTTTTCCCATTGAAATTTGGGAATAATAGGTTCATGGTGTTTTCGGTAAATGTAGGACGGGACTTGGCCTGTGTTGCGGACGGACTTGTGCGTAAGGTAATCCTTGACGAATGACTTTTGCATTATGATGTCACCGCAATACTTCTCATTGCGAAGTATAAAAATGATTACACCATCACTCCACACAGGGTTTTGTCCTGTAATAGTAGGAATTCCTGCACGAGTAAGGCGATCCGCGATAACACCAGAAGAAAGACCATTCAAATAGGACTTGTAAATATAACGCACCACTTTTGCCTCTTCTTCGACTATAAAATAGTTGCCGTCATCATCTATGTCATAGCCTAAAATGCGCGGGCAGCGCGGAATCCCAACAGAATATCTCTTTCGAATGCCCCATTTGATGGCATCGGATTTACGAGCAGATTCTTCTTGGGCTTGTAGGGAAAGCCAGGCAAGCCGTCCTTCCGACGATTCGTCAAGGGAATTATAATGGTCGGCAGTAAAACTAATCCCCACGGGAGGGTTTAGGTTTTTCAGCAATCGTATGTAATGCAGAGAGTCGACAAGATTGCGGGCAAAACGGCTTGCTGATTTTGTCAGAATCAGGTCGATTTTGCCTGCGACACAATCATCAATCATTTCTTTAAAACCCGTTCTTTTGTCAACACTTGTAGCCGAAATCCCTTTGTCCTTATAGATTTTGACAAATTCCCAATCAGGATTATTTTGAATCATCTGTGTGTACTCTTGTACTTGCAATTCAAAGCTACCTTCCTGGGCATCGTTTTCGGTACTTACCCGACAATAAGCACAAACGCGTGGTTTTGGTTTCTGTCGGTTCTGTTCCTCATAGATACTCTTTAAGGGGAGTTCTTCGACATTTGGGTTTTTAACCTTGTATGCCTGAATTAGCAACTCCTTATTTCGTTCTGCTATGGAGTTTTTGTTATCCTTACGAGCAACAAGTCTTTTTTGTTTTTCCAAAATTTTCACCTCCTTTCCCGCCATAAATTTGGCTTGCGCCACGGCGGTGTTTGACAGTAAAAAAGAGAGGGGCAGAATGCCGCTCTCTTGTCAAACCGATAGTAGATTATTGAAAATTGATACAGTTATTTATTACAGTCATTTTTTTCAGAGGTGCTATGTAAAAGACCTTCTTTAATTAAAAACTTTTTAAATCGCTCCGAATTCGGCAACAAATTTTCTTGTTCCATTTTCAATTTGAATTCATCCGCTAAACTATATAGCAGGGCATCAATTCGTTTATTTCCTGGTAAAAAATCATCAAGTCCGATAATCTCGTATTCGATTTTTTTACGATTCATATATTTTAAAGTGCGATATGTACCACCTTTCGTGATTTTTACATTCCAAAAGGCGAGAACTACATCGGACTTATTGACCATATATTCATTACGCTTTGCCATGCAAAATCGTGTGTAGTGCTTTGACAGAACATTTACGAAATCGGCCTGTGATAAAATTTGACGGTATTTATCTTTATCCGATTGATTCCATTTGAGGTCTTGGTTTTCGCAAGGGACGGCGATTTCGAGTTTAATATTGGGATACTTGGACTCCCTTAAACGGAGGACGGTTTCCGCGAAATCTGTATCGACTCCAATTGCTCCGCCTGCGATAAAATAATTGTAGCCTTTCTTAGAGATTAGTTTTTCGAGGGTTTCTTTCATCGTTTGAAGGTACTCTTTGTGTTCATCACATTCTTTGTTGTTATAGTCCCAGGGGAATCCGCTTGGTCGATGACCTGTCACTGCACAAATTTTATACTGTTCGTTTTTCATTATATTTCTCCCAAAATCCTAATCAAAATGGAGGTGAATGTCTTTGAAACGGTATGTAACATAAAAGACTCGTTCTACTAAATCGTCATCGTATTTTCTTAAAAGTAGATGCAATTCGTTATGGTCATCAAATTGGTAAACTTCCGCTGCAAAAAATTCGCCGTCAATAGGGGATTCGTCTTCTTCTAAAATGGATGCCTCGGTTAAAGTTATCGTTTGCACGGCATTAAACCTAATGTGTAGGTTGGAATTTTCCCATAATAAATTATTTATTTTCGACTCCTCTAAAAATTTATTTAGATTTCCATAGAGAGAAAAATGAGAATTCTCAATCTGCTGTTTAATCGTCAAAGCCTCTTCAATGACCATTTGAGCTTTTTCAAACTTTTCTTGCTCTGCGTTCAATGGGTCTTTTAATCCATTAATATAGGAAAGGATTAAATTTTGTATTTTTTTCGGAGCATAGCCTAAAGCCAAAAGCCGTTTGTCATCAATTTGGCGTTGGATATTTTCAGGCAGTAAGGATATGAGTCGCAGACGGTTGTTGTAGGTGTCCTTAAAATCTGCGATAAAAGAGCGTTCCTGTGGATTGGGTGCATTTTTATCGTAATCCTCGAAGAGCGGGAAATGGACAGGTTTGGCGATAATTCGCAGTTGTTTTTCTTTATCCGAAAAATATGGGAGATCAAGATGTGTCTTAATGGTTTGGATTTCAGGTAGTTCCATAGAATCATCACAGACTACGAGAATCATACGGCGGTCATATTCATTAAATATGCAGGCCAGTGATTTAAGTGCGTAATTGTTGTACCACTCCTTCGTATAAAATTTCATCGTTTATTTAACTCCCAATTATACTTTGTTTCAATTATAATATTCAAAAAGAGAAAAGTAAAGCAAAAGCGCGTATGTAGCCTACGGTCTACAATATTTTATCTCGAATTTCCTATACTAAAAGAAGATGTCGACTGCGGTCGACGTTTGCTGTGGTTTACAAGGAGAAAAGAGATGAAATTAAACGAGGCGGTAGCAGTTAGATTACAGGGGCTGCTTGATGAGAAAAAATGGAACAGATATTCGTTGCAAAAAGAAGGCGGAATTCCGAGGTCGACGGTAGGATTAATTCTAAATGTAAAACGGCAAACTGTGAAATTGGACACCCTATATCAAATTACATCAACGATTGGGATAACATTAAAAGAATTTTTTGACGATCCTATTTTTGATGATATTTCTGACTAACGAAAAAGCATCTTAAAGGTTACCCCTTAAGATGCTCTTAAGATTATGCCAGGCGGACAATTTCATGCTCCGAACTGCCATAGATTTTACGCACTTGATACAAGGAATCATCAATCCAATAAGTGATTTTGCTTTCGGCAGCCTCATTGGTGAGAATATTGGTGCAAATCAAGTTTGAAAGGGCATTTGTCCCGCCATGTGCTTTCGGCAGGATATGGTGGAGATTCCACCCGCAATAAATGCGTTGCCCGTTTTCACGGATGTAGAAATCGCCATCCCCGTAGGCATCACGATACATTAAATTACCGTGAAAATCCTTTGCAAACTCTGCATCGCCATAGCATTCGGTCCAAATGCGCAGCGCGTTCTGCTGTGTTAGTTTCATAAGTTTCACCTCCTTTGAGCCTGGAAATATAAAAACTCCATACACTGATGTGTGCGTGGAGATTTATAGGCTCAAAAAATCTGGATTTACACACATCATTATTAGGGCAGTAGATTTGCATTCTATTGCCTAAAATAAGTATGGTGTAAATCCGTGAAACCGTAAAGGACCCACCGAGGGGTCAGCTGCAATTACTTTCTCAATAGCATAACGAGGATTTGCAAGGCTATGATAGTTTCACCAATTAATACAGCCGATATTTTGCGATACGCTTTGTGCATCACTCCACAGCACCTGACGGCTTATGGGTTCATCCTCGTAATGAACTTATAGGAGGTCTATCACTCAATCTTCTCAAGGGTACAATTGTGTACCATACCGCAAATCGACAGAATTATTATACAACGAAAAAAGTGGGTTGTCAAGCTGCTCCGAATTTGGAGCAGTAAATTTATAAAAAATCATGCGAACATTTGTTTATAAATCTGTCATATACCCATTGACTTTTGGAGGTGCGTGTAGTATAATAAAAGTGCAAGTGAGAACGATTGTTCGCACTTTGGAGGTTTGACTATGTACCCAAGAAACAGAGAAATGGAAATGGCGATTTTTGATTATGTAAATGATTATATAGAGAAAAACAATTCGAATCCGAGTTATAGGGATATAGCGGCAGCTGTTGGAATTCGGTCGAGCGGAACAATCAGCAGGTATGTAAAGCGTATGGAGGCTGAAGGCTTACTATATTTGAATGGTCGGTGTGGAGTTTCTACTAAACGGCAGAGGATGGATTTAGTCAGTGTACCGATTGTAGGCAGTATAGCGTGTGGTTTGCCGAATTTCGCAGAGGAGCAGATAGCCGAGTATGTGCCGATATTGCGCAATTTTTTAGGATCAGGGGAATTTTTCGCTCTATACGCCAGTGGAGATTCTATGACAGGAGCGGGGATTGATGATGGAGATTTAGTTTTCGTTCGGAAAACGAATACGGCTTATGATGGGGACATAGTTGTTGCATTAATTGAGGATTCGGCTACATTAAAAAGATACTACAATGATACAGAACGCAGGTGTATTGTTTTACACCCTGAAAATCCTAAGTATAAGGATATGGAATTTGAGGATATAGTGATTCAGGGTGTAGCCGTTAATGTTTTGAAATCTTTATAAATTATAATAAGGAAAAAAATTAGGAGGTATGAAGATGTCAGTAGATATAAGGTGTCCGCAGTGCGGAAAGTTGCAGTGCCACTTGGAGTTAGGTGAGACCGAAGGGTGGTTTATTTGCAATGAGTGTGAGGCCGAAGTTCGCGTGGTGCAAGATGAAGGCATAGAGCGAGTTGAGGTTCGAAAAAATGGTTCGCCTAAACGGATAGTAGCGATTTGTCCTGAATGCGGGACGGAACAGATGCTTTATCCCGAAGAAATCACACAAAAACGTTGCAAATGCTATCGTTGCAATCACGAATTCGATGTTGAGTTCGCATACGGACAGGCTTTTCCTGTTATGGAAATGGGTGTAGCCGCAATGAATACAATCAATCGGTAAAATACCGTTGAATTGAGCCATCAAGCGTGATAGGCTGCGTGACTGGAGTTCCCAACCGTCACAAAGCAGTTTATTAAATATAACCGTGAAGATGGTCGGGAAGAGGAGAGTTTAGAACATGAAATATTACGCGGTCTGTCCATTTTGCGGGAAAAGGCTTTGCAAAGCAGAAGAAGGCTCAAAAGTCGAAATGCAATGCCCTGCCTGTAAAGAACAAGTCGAAGTTGTAGTAACGAATGGGATTATTAGCACTTGCAAGTGCCAGCAGAGTGCCAATCGGGTAGGGTAAGCCGACCAAAATACAATTGAATATTTCTTAATGGTTCATAGTCGCGGAGAGTCAGTCTACAGAATACCACTGCCTGACCTGGCTATGAATAACATTTGTTGTTGAGTGTTGTAAGGAACGGAAAAATAAAACCGTAACGGCCTGACAAATAGCACTGATTCGTAAGAATTGGTCTATTTTGTTGGGTCGTTTTTATTTTGTCCCGCCGAAATAGATTTTTGCGCCCGATAGAGCGAGTCAGTTGCTCCTGTCGGGTTTTTTCACGCAAAAATCTTTCGGAGGAATGAAATGACTACAATTAAATATGAAATTAACGGCAAAATCGTCGAACTCGAAGTGGAGGATAGTTTTGCCTCTGCGTATGTAGAGATTGATATTGAAAGCAAGCGCAATGAATGGAAACATGACTGGCGCAATCGCAAATTGAATTGTTCGATGGATGCGCTCGACGAGAGTGGCTTTCAATTTAAATCGGACAATCCGTCTATTGACGAGGTGATAGAACAAGAGGAGGAACACGAGGAATTAATAAAAGCTATTTCTATGCTTTTACCTGAACAGCAGGATTTGATTCGGCAGGTCTATTTTGAGGGTAAAACCCACACGGAGATAGCCAGGGAATTAGGGGTTGACCGAAGTGCAATTTCTCATCGTATAAGCCGTGCTTTGGTGCAATTGAAAAAAATTCTAAAAAAATAGCATTGCCCCCGTCACACTATACCTTTCCCACTCCTTATAGGTGTAGGGCGTAACACCTGAACAGAAAATTGGAGGACATAGTAATGGCAAAAGTAAAGGTTGTGATAGAGACCGATGAAACAATAAAGGTCAAAGTCTGTAAGCAGGATGAGCCAGGTGATGGCTTGGTCAAGTTAAAATGCGATATGGACAAGATAGGCGAGGGTGCAGACGATGAAGATACGAACTAAACGCCTATTGCGGATTGCCGCATGGTATGGCGTGTCATTGAGAGATTTGGCCGAAATGTTCGGGTTATATGTAGAAACTCTCAAATATCTATTGCGGCATAATTCTGTGCTTGACCTCAACTATGATCAGGCGGCAAACCTGATTCAATGGTTCGGCGCGGCTGATGCTATTCGCATGATGACGGTTGAACAGATGAGGGAGGTTGCAGCAAATGGCTATTAATGAAAAAATGCCCATTCGAGCAACGCCGTATCAGCACCAATTAGCAGCTTATCGTTTCGCGCTTGATCGATATGCAGACGAAAAAGGTGTAGCCTTTTTAATGGAAATGGGAACTGGCAAAACCATTACTTCTATCGGGGTGGCAGGAACGTTATCGGTTCAGGGAAAGGTTAAACGGCTCTTGGTTGTAGCACCGAAGACCATTGTTTCTGTATGGGGCGAGGAATTCTCTAAATTCGCAAATTTTGATTATAACTTGGCCGTTTTAGACGGGGCGAGTTCGAGGAAAATCGACACAATCCGCCACATGAACGGTGTGGCTCTGCAGGTACTTGCAGTTAATTATGAGAGTTGTTGGCGATTAGAGGATGAATTAGCAAAATGGCAACCTGACATGATTATTTGCGATGAGAGTTCAAAAATCAAAAATCCGCAGGCGAAGTGTAGTAAATGCTTGCATCGACTTGGAAAGCAATCAAGGTTCAATCTTATATTGACAGGAACACCTGTCGTAAATAATCCGTTGGATTTCTTTTCGCAATACAAGTTTCTTGACCCGAATATCCTGGGAGGCAGTTACTATGCTTTCCGTGCTAAGTATGCAATTATCGGTGGTTTTCAAAATCACCAGATTGTGGGGTATAAAAACCTGGATGAATTGGTGCAGCGAGTTCATGAAGTTGCATACAGAGTACGACTATCGGATGCGGTGGATCTACCGCCATACATAGATGAAACCCGTGTGATACAACTTGAGCCAAATGCAATGCGCATTTATCGAAATATAGAAGAGGAGAGTTACTCGACCTTATTTAATGGCGAAATAACCACTCGCAATATTTTGACTCAACTATTGCGTTTATCGCAAATTACAGGTGGTTTCATCCGAGATGACGGCAGTGAATATGCACAGCAGATAAGTTCTGCGAAACTTGATGCCTTAGAGGATATCCTGGACGGGGCGTTGGAGGAAGGGAAAAAGGTGGCTGTCTTTGCGCGGTTTTTACCTGAAATCCACGCAATAGAGAAAATGCTCAAGGCGAAAAAAATCGGGTACAGTTTGATTTGCGGCGAAGTCAAGGACAGGGCCGCCGAGGTCGAAAAATTCCAAAAGCAGTCTGATATTCGGATATTTGTGGGGCAACTTCAAACGACGGGAATGGGATTGACCTTAACAGCCGCAAGTGTAGCAGTCTTTTATAGTTTAGACTTTAACTATTCCAATTACGAGCAATCGCGGGCCAGGATTTATCGAATCGGTCAAAAGCAAAAATGCTTGTATATCCACCTTGTAGCAAAAGACACCGTGGATACAAAAATTTTGAAGGCACTCGAACACAAGGGCGATGTTGCAACGCTCGTGGTGGACGAATGGCGAAGTTTAGTAAATCAAAAAGGAGGGCAAAGAAATGCCAAACAGTAGGATGTTAGAAATCGCTGACAGACTAAAAAAGTTGAGGGATGAAAAAGCCGATCTTGATTTTCAGGCGAAGGCACTCGGAGAGGAGATTGCGCTTGTAGAGCAAGACCTTATTCAGTGTATGACGGATGAGGAGTGTGAGAGTTTCAAGCACAATGGGACGAATTTTACGCTTGTGATTCGAGAGTATCCCGCAGCAGTTCCCGAAATGAAAGCCACGCTTTATGAAAAAATGAAAAGGCGCGGGTTTGGGCATCTGTTTACGATAAACAGCCAAACCCTATCGGCTACGCTGAAAGAACTGAAGGCAAATAATGACGATGTAATGCCGTCGTGGTTGGACGGACTCGTTAAAGTCGCAGAAAAATCGACCATTCAAATTCGTAGAAAATAAAAGGAGATATAAAACCATGTCAAACGAAGTTGTAGCAAAAAATGAAAGCACTTATCTCGCAGGCGGCGTTGATCTGCATGAGCTGTTTTCGGAGGAAATGTCGGGCCTTACACCAAGTTTTGAGCGCATCAAGATTCCTGCAGGTGGCGGGATTGCGTTTGAAGTACCTGGCGATGACCCGAATAATCCTGATTTGTTAAAGAGTTTCAAAGCAGTGATTTTGCATCATCAGCCCATCAATTCCTATTACAAGGAAAAATATGACGGTTCGAACAATCCGCCTGACTGCGCATCGATGGACGGGAAGGTTGGCATTGATTCTGATGGGGTAGTTCAAACCTGTGCAGAGTGTCCGCTTTCGAAGTTCGGTTCGGCAGAAGATGGGAAGGGCAAAGCGTGCAAGCAGAAAAGACGCATTTTTCTTTTGCGAGAAGGCGAAGTTCTGCCTGTCATTCTTACGCTGCCGACGGGATCTCTTGCAGAGTATAGCAAGTACATCATGCGCCTGCTGTCGAAGGGAAAGAAGTCGAACAGTGTGGTGACAGCTTTCTCGTTAAAGAAAGCGCAAAATTCGGGTGGCATTACTTATTCCCAGGCAGTATTTGCAGTGGATAGGGATTTGACGGCAGAGGAGTTTGCGGCTGTTTCCAGAATGTCGGAACAGGTAAAAGCAACTGCTAATTCGGTTGATGTAGCCGACGATGCCGAATAGTGACTTGAGAAGGGCGGCATGGTTCGCTGTGCCGCCCGAACTCAATTTGATGGAAGGTAACGATGGATAGTTTAATTCAGAAAGTAAAATCCTGCGTTAATGTAGCAGAAATCGTTGAGCGTTACGGTGGGGTTAAACTCAATAGTAATCATCAATGCTGCTGTCCGCTGCATTCCGAAAAAACGCCATCGTTCTCTGTTCGAGAAAAAGAGCAGGATTGGCATTGTTTCGGTTGCGGAGAAGGCGGGGATGCGATTGACTTTGTAGCGAAAATTTTGAATTTAACCGTTATAGAGGCGGCACACCGAATTGCGGAAGATTACCGCATAACCGTGGGGGATTCGAAACCAAGCGCGAAGAGTTCGATAACAGATTACATCAAGCGGTGCTTAGCGGATATCGGAAAAACGAATTACTTTGAAAAACGCGGGCTGTCGAAGGCTACCATTCGCAAGTTCTGCTTGGGGTATGATGAATATCGCAAAGCAGTGGTGATTCCGTATTCGGGCAAGATGACTTACTATCAAACCCGTGGTACACAGGACAAGGTCTTTTTTAAACCGAAAACCGAGGATGCAGGAGCCGAACCTCTTTTCAATATTGAGGCCTTACGGTTACGCAGTAAAGAACCGATTTTTGTAGTTGAAAGTCCGATTTGTGCGATGAGCATTTATCAAAGCGGCGGCAATGCTATTTCGACCTGTGGTACGGCGGGGTGGCGAAAGGTCGTGGACGAGGTCAAGCGAAAAAAGCCGCTCGGCGGATTTATTCTTTGCATGGATAATGATGAACCAGGACGGAAAGCAAGTCGTACACTTTTTGATGAGTTGACTGCACTTGGCGTTCAGGTGATAGAATTTAATGTTGCGGGGGATTGCAAAGACCCAAACGAGTTATTGGTGCAGAATCCTAAAAAACTCGAAGACAGAGTTCAAGCCGCAAAAATTGCATTGCGCAAAAAGTATGCGACGGCAAAGGATAGTTTTGATGCGTTGGAACTTCAAGGTGAGAATGTAGAACCGCCCACTTGGATTGTGAACGATGTTTTACCGACAGGTTTGGCTATTTTATGCGCTCCATCGAAACTCGGAAAATCTTGGATGATGTTGCAGATGTGCTTGGCTGTTGCCGAAGGTAAGGAGTTTTTGGATTTTAAGACCAACAAATGCGGTTGTCTGTATTACGCTTTGGAGGATAGTAAAGCAAGGTTGAAAGACCGAATGAATAAAATTCTCAAAGGCCGCGTTGCCCCGACTGATGTTCATTTTGTCATTCGTGCGGATACGGTGGACAATGGACTGCTCGACAAAATTACTGAGGAGTTACGCTCCTTTCCAAATATAAAATTGGTGGTAATTGATACTTTGCAGAAGGTTCGCTCAAAAGCAGTAAAAAACGAGTCTCTGTACAGTGTTGACTATCGGGAAATGGCACAGCTTAAGGATTTTGCGGACAAAAATAAAATATGCCTGCTCTTCGTTCATCATCTGCGCAAATTGGCTGACGAGTCGGATGTATTCAACATGATTTCGGGCAGTACGGCATTGATGGGCGCAGCCGATTCGATATTCATTATTTCAAAGAAAAAGAGAAAGGACGAAAATGCCACGCTATCGATGACAGGCCGCGATATTCAGCAGAACGATTTAGTGATTGCATTCAACAAACTCGACTATGTTTGGGAGGTTGAAGGCACGGCTGAGGAAATCGAGGCTCGAAGGGAACGTCGGGAGTACGAAGGCAGTCCGATAATTCAGACCATTAAGGAACTTGTAAAAAGGAATCCGATTTCGGGGTGGTGCGGTTCGGCGCAAGATTTAATGAAGGCGGTTTACGATGTGACAGGGAAACAGATTTCCGAATCACCGAGTGGTGTAGGAAAACTCATCTCAAAGTATGAATATCGCCTGCATTGTGATGACATAGAACATAAAGCAAGCAAAAGTAATACGAGGTCGCATTCTTTCAAAAAAATAATTCGAGGGATACCGTATGGTTATCAGAGAACTATTTATGAAAAGGATGACGAATAATGCGGCCTTTAAGAAAGTAAGTGTCCAATATGCCCAAGCGTCCAATAAAAACAGCAAAATCCACAAGAGGGGATTTCCGTCCGTTTTTATAATCCGTCTTTTTGGACACTTGGACGCTTGGGACGGGTATTTTTAATAGGAGTCAAAATGAAGGAAAACGATTTGATTGCACGAATTCGAAGTTATTTGAAAACGGTCGATAACCTGTTCTTTTGGAAAGAACATGGCGGGCAATACGGAACTGCAGGGATTCCCGATATAATCGTGTGCTACCGTGGACGATTTATCGCGTTTGAGGTAAAAGTGGGTGATAATAAGCCGACCCTACTGCAAGAATGTACGATTCGGCAGATTTTACGGGCGGGCGGTTATGCCCTGGTAGTAAGGAGTGTAGAAGAGGTGCAAGAAGTTATCCGAGCATTTGAAAAGGAGTAAATGATGCGTTGGGAAAGAGTAATCAACAAAGTTAAAATTACGGATGAGGCAGTGGTAGATTATGAAACCTTATGTCTTTCCGCTGATATGCCGAAGGCTGATATAAAGCAACAAACCGAAACCTATATAGATAATTTACAAACTATCGGCCGACTGCGGTATGATTACTATTTCCGATGCAAATATTTTGACGAACAGACGAATCAAATGCTGATGTTGTTTTTCTATAAAGGCCGAGCCTTTGGAAAGATGCAAATTTGGAAATTGGCAGGTCTGTGTGTAGCGGATGACTGGTCTGCAGAGTTAGAGGATAGCGGCCAAATTAGGTATTGGCTCAACAGCAAGGTGGTCGATTTAGATAAGACTGACTGGGTTATCAAATTTCGAGAATGGCAAGAACAAGAAAGGAAAGAACGAGAGCGAGGCTATGAATAGAAATCAAGTAAAAACTATTTTAATGAATTTCCAAACCGAGAGAATGCGAGCAAAATTTATGGAGAGTAACGGTAAGCATGACGATTCGAGCGTGCGCGCTTTTCGGAGTGTAGAAAAGTGCATCGATTTACTTCCCGACGAATTGCAGGAAATTGTCAAGATGCTTTTTGTGGACGGAATGTCTATCAGGAAATGCTGCGCAGAGTTGCATTATGGGCATACAACCGTGGAGCGAAAGCGTGATGCGGCTATTGAGATGATAGCTGATTGTTTGGGATTATAAAAAGGGGCAATTTAGCGCATATCAAGCGCAAAAGTAGCGAAAAGCAGGACAAAACCCGTGTAAAATATAAGTTGAGGAGGCGAGGATGCCATTTAAACCGAAAAGACCTTGCAGTTATCCTGGTTGCCCGAAATTAACGGACGGCAGATATTGCGAGGAGCATAAAAAACTAACTGACCGCCAATACAATCTCTATCAGCGCGATAAGGTATCGCAGCGGTTCTACCAGTCGGATGAATGGCGGCAAGTTAAACGGCAACATCTTGAGAAAGAACCTCTTTGTAGGGAATGTAAGAAAAACGGGAAACTTATGCGAGCCACTATGGTGGACCACATTATACCGATAAAGCAGGGAGGCCCGCCTTTGGATGACGGCAATTTGCAATCACTATGTTGGAGTTGTCACAGCCGAAAATCGGCACAGGAAGGCAGCCGTTTCGGAGGTGGCAAGAGTGTATCAAAAAAGAGGGATTGAAAATACCGACCGCGCATGGTTTGAGACGGCGGGCGATTGGGATATTCCCAAATGTCACGGCGTGGATATGGATATCAAACGATGGCAAGAAGAAACAGGTGGCGTTTGCGTAGGCTTTAATTACTGCAAGAGTTATGAAAATAAGCAGGTTGAGGCAAGCGAAGTGGGCGTTCATTTTTTCTTGGACGATTATCAATTTGAACGGTTATGGCGAAGACCGAATGATTATCTTGATTTATTGCGAAAATTTAAATTCGTTTTGAGTCCTGATTTTTCTCTTTTTACCGACCACCCGAAAGCGGTGCAATTGTTCAGCCACTATAAAAAGCAGTGGTTGGCTGCGTATTGGGAACGCCACGGTTTAACGGTTATCCCGACCATTTGTTGGAGCGATAGCGATTCCTTCGATTGGTGTTTTGATGGCGTGCCTGTCGGGAGTGTAGTTGCCGTGAGTACGAAAGGAACGCAAGGCAATTCAATCAGCAAAGAGCGGTTTTTAGCAGGTTACAATCAAATGATGAAACGCCTGCAACCGAAATCGGTTCTGCTATTCGGGAAAGAAATCGGCGGCTTGGATGGCGATATTTCTTATATGGGATACGAATTCCAGGAATGTTTGAAAAGCAGAAAGTAATGCGCGATTATACTTGACTTTTACCGCCAAAAGAGTGATGAATGTGATACTACAATTTGGAGGTAAGCAATGGACGATTTTTTCAGAAAAAAGCACTGCGACAGATGCGGAGCAGACCTGACGAACGGGCGAATCATGAGTATGTATAATGAGGATTGCATTTGCCTGGCTTGTAAGGAAAAAGAACGGCAACGCCCTGATTATACCGAGGCCTGTATTGCCGAGGCGGAGCAAATCAAACAGGGAAATTTAACCTATAAAGGCATCGGATATGAGGAGGACAACCAAATGGGCGGACGCGGTGGCGGTAGTGGACGCGGCGGTGGTGCAAGCCAAAAGCCATTTAAAGAAGGCGATAAAGTCGACTATCGAGGAGAACGGTTAACGGTCGTTGGAATGGTCGATGGCCGAGTGAGAGTGGAATGGTCGGATGGGGATAGGGCGAATGTTCTGCCTGATGATTTGAGGAAGTCAACATCGATTCATTATCAGGATGACGAGGAGGTAGGTCATGGGCGGACGAGGCGGTGGTAGCGGCCGTGGTGGCGGCGCATCGGGCGGAGGTGCGAGCACGCATCAGGGCGAGGAATGGAAAGGCGTTATAAATCAAAGCGCATTACGCGCCTACACTCACGGATTCAAAAGCACTTCCGAACCGACGGAGGCAAAGGCGTTTGACGGCGAAATGCGGGCCTTAAAAGCGGAAATTAGCAACGACCCTGCGAAAGCTGCAGAAATTGCACAGAAAAAATATGACCAATCAAAAGCGGAGTTCGATAACTTGATGAATCAGGGTGCGCGTGAGGCGGGCGGCTTTAAGGCTATTCAGGAAAAACGCAGTGTGGCATATGGAAAAATGCGGGCAGCCGAATTTTTGATTTGGTCGGTTAAAGGAGGCAACTGATGGGCGGACGAGGCGGTGGTAGTGGCCGTGGTGGTGGAGCTGCAGGCGGTGGAGCGAGTTCGAGTATGGACCAGTTAGCGCGAAAAAATGCCGCTATTGATAATGCAAAATTCCAAACGAATGATTGGGGCTTAACTTATGGTGCTGTTCCAGGAGTCGGACGAATTGAAATGCAGAAATCTTCTGATGGTTACGATTGCGCGGTTTTTAATGAACAGGGTCAGGTTGTATTTGGTGGCGGATATCGATTCGATGATTTGGCGGATGCCAAATCCTTTGGAAAGCAGGGATTGAAACGCCTTGCTGTACAATCAGCATTTAAGGGTAGCGTTGGAAAGACGGTCAGCAATAACGGAACGGCCCTGGGTAAAGCCATCGGCGCGGATGCGGGGTCGGTACGGCACACGGGCAATTTTCAATTCTCGGCAACTGTTAACGGTGTAAAAGTTCGTATTTCGACAAGTCCGACTGATTTTTCGGCAGGTAAAATAAAAATTAACGGTATTTACGAGGGGTAAGGAAATAGCTTAAAAAACTAAATAAAATTTTAGCGAAAGCACAGTCGATTAGGCTGTGCTTTTTGTGTTGTGGGGGAATATGAGAACGAGACGGGAATATCGCAGGCGCGGCGAGTATAAACGCAAGCGGTCTGCTTTGCTGCAAGAGCATTTTGTTGAGCCTGTGTCTTACAAAAAATTATTTGAGCGCGACCACGGTATTTGTCAAATCTGCGGATTGCCAATCGTTAGCAATAGCGAGAAAGATCTGTGGGGAGGAACGCGTGATCACATTATCCCGTTAAGTCGTGGCGGAGAACATTCCTATGCTAACTGCCAACTTGCCCATCGAATTTGCAACTCACTAAAATTAGACGGTGAGAATTGTCGAATCGATTGGGAAAGCATGGCAGAGAAATCAAAAAAGTATGAAAAATATTACCGAAATTATCAGGAAACTGTTAAAAAAATGACCCCAGGGGAGGTCAAATCTCCAGGCGAAACCCCTTACTGAGCGGGACGCGGGTTCTTTGCGAAAAAATCAAAAATCAAAAGGGGTATTAACCCGTCGAATTCGAGGGGTTTTATACCTACGGTATAAGGATAGAAAGGGGTTTGATTAAAGGCCCTGAAAAAATCAAACGGAAATCAAAAACAATCAAAAGGAAGTGGCGAAATGGCAAACGGACGAGGTGGAGCGAGGCCAGGAGCAGGTCGAAAGAAAAAGCCGCTTGCCGATAAAATTTTAGAGGGCAAGGAGAGCAAGGCAAAGGTCATTGATTTCGGGGCGGAAATCGAGGGCGTGGATATGCCCGAACCAGGGAAATACCTGTCGGAGCAGACAAAGGGTGCAAGTGAGAATGTCGCAAAGGCAGTCTATCAAAAAACCTGGGCGTGGCTTAAAGAGCGCAAATGCGATGTCTACATAAACCCGCAATTGGTTGAGCAATACGCTATGAGCGTGGCGCGTTGGATTCAGGCGGAGGAGGCCGTTCACACTTTTGGCTTTTTGGCAAAGCATCCGACAACGCAGATGCCGATAGCAAGTCCTTATGTCAAAATCTCGCAGGACTTTTTGAAACAAAGCACAAATTTATGGCTGCAAATTTACGGCGTAATCAAAGAAAATTGCGCGGAATTCTATCAGTATTCAGGCGGACAACCGACCGATGACATGATGGAAATCATACTGTCAAGTCAGCCAAAACGAGGATAATCAATGGAAATAAAAAAGATAGAAATGGGAAAGTTACGCCCTGCAAAATATAATCCGAGGGTGGAATTAAAACCTGGCGATGCGGAATACGAAAAACTAAAACGCAGCATCGTCGAATTTGGGTTTGTTGAACCTGTTATTTGGAATAAACGCACGGGCAATGTCGTGGGCGGTCATCAAAGGCTTTCGGTTCTGCGCGACCTGGGCGAAACGATGGTTGATTGCGTTGTCGTTGACCTGGACAATTTGAAAGAAAAAACATTGAATGTGGCTTTGAACAAGGTACAGGGTCGATGGGATGAGGGAAAGTTGGCAGAATTGTTAACCGACCTTGATGCAAATGCTTTTGATGTTTCGATGACGGGTTTTGATGCAGCCGAGGTGGATGAATTGATGAACCGTTTTTATTCGAGAGAGGCGGTTCAGGACGAGTTCGATTATGCGGAGGCCGAGGAAGAAGTCAAAGCCAAAGGCGGACCTGTTTCAAAGAGCGGCGAGGTTTGGCTACTTGGAAACCATAGGCTGATTTGTGGCAATCCTGCTGACAGCGAGGTCTACAATAATCTCCTGAAAGGGGAGTTTGCACAGGCTTGCGTAACCGAGCCACAGTTTTTATCACAGGCCGAGTATAAAGAGCATGGCATAAATACTTGGCTCGATAAAATAAAGGCGGTGGTGGCGAATGTGGCGCGACATAGCGGCGTTGCGGTTTGGTCTTTGGGCGATATGTATTCGACGGGAACGCAGTTCATTGAACCGACTTCGGTATTCAGTGTTCAGGCCTTTGCTGATGCGGGATTGCGCCCGTTGTGGATTCGCGTTTGGAAAAAGCAAAACAGTAAGGCAAGTGCAAGTTCCTATAAATTGAATACCAACAAACCGATTCAGCAGTATGAGTATATTTCCGCGTTCAGTCGTAGCGGCGAGGCCGAATACAATGACCAAGAATACGAGTGGGTGTCTGCTTTTGCGGGCCATAGTTATAAATTCGTTAAACGCCTTTCAAAAGACGAGCGCAAAAAGTGGGGTTACGCAGGCGTGTGGGAAATGTCTCCCATTAAGACCTTTTCAGAATCCCAAAGCACGCAGCCGATTGAGTTGCCATGGCGTTGTATTAAGATGCATTCGGATAAGGGCGCGATTGTGATTGACCCTTTTGCCAATGTCGGCACAACGCTCATTGCTTGCGAACAGACAGATAGACGATGCTTTGCTATCGAGGAAAATCCTGAACTCGTTGACATTATCGTCAAACGATGGGAGTCGTTCACAGGGCAGAAGGCGGTCAAGGTATGAGTTGGGTTATGATTGCGACCTGGGTGCTGACCTTGTGCAGTTTGGTCGGAACATTCCTCAATGTCAAAAAGATAAAATACTGCTTTTATGTGTGGACGGCTACGAATGCTTTATGGTTTGCGTATGACTTATATACAGGCTTGTATAGCCGTGCGGTTTTGGATTTTGTCCACCTCGCATTTGCTATTTGGGGGATAATCGCATGGCGCAAAAAATGACGATTGATGAACTTCGACTTTTTCAGGCTTTGCCACTTGATGTAAAGATTATGAAAAGTCAGCAACGCATAAGAGAGTGGGTTAATTATTACGGTGAGGACGGGGTTTATATTTCGTTCAGCGGCGGCAAGGACTCAACCGTTTTGCTTGATTTGGTGCGTGGGCTATATCCAAATATAGAGGCGGTATTTAGCGATACGGGTTTGGAGTTTCCTGAAATCCGAGAGTTCGTTAAAACCATTGATAATGTAACATGGATTAAACCTGACTTGACTTTCCGAAAGGTAATAGAAAAGTGTGGTTACCCGATTATCGGTAAAGAGCAGGCAAAGTGGATAGGGGAAATGCAGCGTAAAATCACCCCGCAGGCTTTTCGTAAAAATATGCTCGGAGTTCAGTTGGATGGTAGCAAGACGAAATACAAGGTTTCCGAGCGTTGGATGTACATGATAGATGCTCCTTTCAAAATTGGCTCAGGGTGCTGCACGGAAATGAAAAAGAAACCCTTGCACAAGTTTGCAAAGGAAAGCGGGAAAGTTCCCTTTATTGGAACGATGGCAGAGGAGTCAATGCTGCGAACTCAACAGTGGCTGCGGACAGGATGTAATGCTTTTGACAATCATCATGCAGTATCCATGCCGATGGCTTTTTGGACCGAGGCTGATGTTTGGGCTTACATTAAGCAAGAGGGGTTACGGTACAGCAGTATTTACGATAAGGGTTACGCACGAACAGGCTGCATATTTTGTCTTTTCGGATGTCATCTTGAATCAAAACCGACGCGCTTTCAACAGTTGCAAAAAACGCATCCAACCTTATGGCGTTATTGCTTGAAGGATTGGGAAAAGGGCGGCTTGGGAATGCGTGAGGTTTTGGAGTTCTACGGTATCCCTTATGAAAATTATTCGATTGAGGAGTAAAAAAGTGAAAGAAATTTTGACGGCAGAAAGTGTAACAAGCGGTCATCCTGATAAACTTTCCGATTTGATTGCGGATAGCATTTTAGATGCGTGTTTGGAACAAGACCCTGAAAGTCGGGTCGCTTGCGAGGTTCTGCTGACCAAAGGCCAAGCAGTTATCGCAGGTGAGATAACGACCAGGGCGATTGTTGACTACATAGAGGTGGCTCGTACCGTGATTGGAGAAGTCGGGTACAGTACAAATGGGATGGAGTTTGCAGTTCATATCCATACGCAGTCCCCTGATATTGCTCAAAGTGTATTTGGTATTGCAGAACAGGGTGCGGGAGATCAGGGCATTGTTTATGGTTATGCCGATAATGAAACTTTGAATTTTATGCCGCTATCTGTCGAACTTGCGCATAGGCTGACTGAAAGGCTCGAATTTTGTCGGGTTGAGGGGATAATTGGCGGTTTATTGCCTGATGGAAAAAGTCAGGTGAGCGTGGAATATGAAAACGGTCATTTTTCGCGTATAGTAAGTATCACGCTGTCATGCCAACATAAGAAAGATAAGCCCGTTGACGTTTTGAGAAAAGAGATTAAAGAGCAAGTAGTTGATTTTGTGTTTCGAGATATTCCGCTCGATGAAACGACGGAACTTTTAATCAATCCATCGGGAATTTTTATATTGGGAGGATTTGATGCGGACACGGGATTGACGGGGCGCAAGTTGATGGTCGATTCATACGGCGGCATAGCGCATCACGGCGGCGGTGCTTTTAGCGGTAAGGATGCAAGTAAAGTGGACCGCAGCGGTGCGTATATGGCAAGGTATATTGCCAAAAATATCGTGGCGGCAGGTCTTGCGGGGAAATGCGAGGTGGCTATCGGTTACGCCATAGGCAGAGCCGAACCCACCTCTTTGAATATAACAACGTTTGGAACGGGGAAGTACGCTGATGAAAAAATCAAGGCGGCAGTTCTGCGTGTGTTTGATTTGAAACCGCACGCAATTATAGAAGTGCTTGACCTGAAACAGCCTGTCTATGCACAGACTGCAACGGGTGGGCATTTTGGGAAAGAGTATCTCATGTGGGAACAACTCAATCAAACGGATGAGTTGTTAGTCGCGATGAATTAACAATTTACAGGAGGAAAGATGATGTCTGCTATATACGATGAGGAATTGGTAACGAAAAATCTTAAATTAGTGCCATACCTTTTCCACCGCTTAAAGCGAACCGCTTTGACAGAGAGATATAGCGAGGATATCATTGCCGAAGGGTATATCGGGCTTATAAAAGCCGCACAGACTTATGATCCGATGAAAAGCAAGTTTTCTACCTATGCATCCAGGTGCATAGTGAACGCGATGCGGATGTTCATTCGTCGTGCAAATAAATCTTTCTATGCAGAAATATCCCTGGAAACGCCAATCGGTAAGGATGACGATGGCGGGGAATTGAGATTGATGGATATTTTGGAAGATGAGCGTGATTTCTTTTCGGAACGAGAAACCGAAATGGATATTTTGCAGTTTATGGCAAACTGTAAGCAGCGTGACCGTAATATTATGCAATTGCGGGCAATTGGTAAAAAGATGGGAGAAATCGGGCAGATTTTAGGATATAGTCAAAGTTATGTTTCACGCTGTCTGACCAAGTTAAAACAGGCGTATTATTTCGGGAGAGAATGATGGAATTAAGAAAAATAGGAATCAGCGAATTGAAGGCGGCAAAATACAATCCGCGCAAAGACCTTAAACCAGGAGATCCAGAATTTGAGAAATTGAAACGCTCAATCCAGGAGTTTGGATATGTCGAGCCTGTTATTTGGAATTCCAGGACAGGGAATGTGGTTGGTGGTCATCAACGATTAAAGGTTCTAAAAAGCCTCGGTATTACGGAGGTGGATTGCGTGGTACTCGATATTGATGAACCGAAAGAGAAGGCTCTCAATATCGCATTGAATAAAATAAGCGGCGATTGGGATCTTCCGCTATTAAATGATTTGTTAAAAGATATAAATAGCAGCGGTTTTGATGTCACTCTAACAGGCTTTGAAATGGCAGAAGTAAGCGAACTTTTCCGAGGTGATTTAATTGAAAACGTCAAAGAAGATGATTTCAACGTCGATAAAGCCGCACAAGATATAGCCATTCCGATTAGTAAGAGAGGATGTATATGGCATCTCGGCAAGCATCGACTTATGTGTGGCGATTCAACCAATGCCGAGGATGTCGAAACATTGATGGATGGAAATACGGCAGATTTATTTTTGACAGATCCGCCTTATAATGTGGCTTATGAGGGAGTGGCGGGGACGATTAAAAATGACCATTTGGTCGATGCCAAATTTCGTGATTTTTTAAAGGCCGCTTTCGGGAATGCGGCGAATGTAATGCGTCCTGGGGCAGTTTTTTATATTTGGCACGCCGATAGCGAAGGCTTTAATTTTCGCGGGGCTTGCCATGATGTTGGATTAACTGTTAGACAATGCTTAATTTGGAATAAAAACTCAATGGTTATGAGTCGACAGGACTATCATTGGAAACATGAACCGTGTTTGTACGGATGGAAAGAGGGGTGTTCGCATTATTGGGGTTCGGACCGAAAGCAGACCACAGTTTTGGAATTTACCCGTCCGACAAAGAGCCTGTTGCATCCAACAATGAAACCCGTGGAGTTGTTTGCGTATCAAATTTTGAATAGTTCCAAGATTGGAGATATTGTCTTGGATTTGTTTGGAGGTTCGGGTACAACCATTATGGCGGCAGAGCAACTTGACCGAAATGCCAGGGTAATGGAACTTGATGAAAAGTTCTGTGATGTCATTGTAAAAAGGTATATTGAAAGCCACGGAGATCGTGAAATAAGCCTTTTTTTCGATGGAAAAATGACCTCTTATAAGGACATAAAAAAATCTAATGTTGTGTTATAAGAAAAAGTTAAGTAATCAAATTTAGCGAAAGGCAATCCGAAAGGGTTGCTTTTTTCGTTGTCGAAAGGGGGAGGAATGAGCGATTTTATATTACCAAACAAAAATCTCCAAACCCATCACGATTCAATGCTTGCGCAAAAGGCGGTCAATTTTATTAATTCGCTAAAACATACAAAGGGCGAATGGTACGGTAAAAATTTTGCTCTGTTGCCGTGGCAGGATAAAATTGTGCGCGATATTTTCGGCACAATAAAGCCGAATGGCTATCGTCAGTACAACATGGCTTATATTGAGATTCCGAAAAAAATGGGTAAATCGGAACTTGCTGCGGCAGTGGCTTTATATTTGACTTGCGGAGATGGCGAATATGGAGCAGAGGTTTATGGTTGCGCATCCGACCGCCAACAGGCATCGATAGTCTTTGATGTCGCAGTTGAGATGGTGGAGCAGTGCCCTGCCTTGAAAAAGCGAATCAAGCCGATTCTTTCGCAAAAGCGACTTGTTTATACGCCGCTTAATAGTTTCTATCAGGTACTATCGGCTGAATCCTATACCAAGCATGGACTGAATGTTCACGGTGTAATTTTTGACGAGTTACATGCCCAACCGAATCGTGCCTTGTTTGATGTCATGACTCACGGTTCAGGCGATGCACGAAAACAGCCGTTGTTTTTCTTAATTACAACGGCAGGTACTGACCGCAACAGTATCTGTTGGGAGGTTCACCAAAAGGCAGAAGACATCCTTCGGGGTAAAAAGTCGGATAGAACTTTTTACCCCGTTATCTATGGCATTGAGGATGATGACGATTGGACGGATGAGCGTAACTGGTATAAAGCAAACCCGTCGTTGGATGTCACGGTGGATATAGATAAATTACGCACGGCGTTTGAAAGTGCAAAGGATAACCCTGCCGAGGAAAACCTGTTCAGGCAATTGAGATTGAATCAATGGGTAAAGCAAAGTGTTCGTTGGATGCCAATGGATAAGTGGGATAAATGCGCATTTCCAATTGATCAGGAGCGACTAAAAGGGCGCGAATGTTATGCAGGGTTAGACCTATCGAGTACGACCGACGTTTCGGCTTTTGTTTTGGTTTTTCCGCCGCTTGATGAGGATGACAAGTACATTGTGCTGCCGTTCTTTTGGATTCCCGAAGAGACGGTGGAATTACGAGTTCGGCGTGACCATGTACCTTATGACACCTGGGCTGATACAGGCGCAATTATGACTACTGAAGGCAATGTTATCCATTACGGGTTTATTGAGCAATTCATTGAAGAATTGGGAAAACAGTATAACATTAAAGAAATTGCCTACGACCGATGGGGAGCAGTGCAAATGTCTCAAAACCTTGAAGGCATGGGATTTACCGTTGTGCCTTTCGGACAGGGTTATAAGGATATGAGTCCGCCCACAAAAGAGTTGATGAAACTCGTCCTGGAGGAGCGCATTGCGCATGGCGGGAATGAGCCTTTGCGTTGGATGATGGATAACATTTATATAAAAACCGATCCCGCAGGAAATATCAAAGCGGACAAGGAAAAATCGACCGAGCGTATTGACGGTGCGGTCGCAACAATCATGGCCTTGGATAGGGCGATTCGGCATACCGATACGAGCAGCGTTTACAATGAGCGCGGCATCATTATTTTATAGGAGGAGCGATGAGGATTTTCAAACGCAGTAGGGATAAGCCTGAAAAAAGAGCGGTTGACGGTAAAATGCAAGACTTTATCAAAGGCGTTGATGTGGATGATAGCGGTGGAGTTTCGAGTGGCGTTTCAGTTGATGAAATGAAATCGATGCAAACTTCGGCGGTCTATGCTTGTGTTCGCCTGATTTCCGAAACGGTAGCCAGTCTACCGTGTTTTTTATATAAACGGGAAAAAGAGAACCAGGAGCAAGCCAGGGAGCATCCGCTCTATGAGGTTCTGCACGATATGCCAAATCCTGAAATGACGAGTTTTACTTTCCGCGAATGCATGATGGCATCGTTACTGCTATATGGGAATGCTTATGCTCGCATTATCCGCGATAAGGCAGGGCATTGTTCGGAGTTATGGTATTTGAAACCGCAGCATATGCAGGTTGAGCGTGATATCAATACGAAAAAAATCAAGTACACCTATTCGGATGATGTGCAGAACAAAACCATCGTCTATAAGCCTGAACAGATATTCCATGTCGTTGGTCTTTCTTTTGACGGGGTTAAGGGAATGTCTCCGATAGACCAAGCGCGTGAGGCTATTGGGCTGGCGTTGGCCACCGAGGAATATGGCGCAAGGTTTTTCGGAAATGGCGCAAGGCCTGGCGGTGTGCTTGAGCATCCTGGGGTATTAAAAGACCCTGAAAAGTTGCGGCAATCTTGGAACAAAGTCTATCAAGGAACGCGAAACAGCAATAAAATCGCAGTTTTGGAAGAGGGGATGCGTTACCACGAAATAGGCTTGTCACCAGAGGCAAGCCAATTTTTACAGACAAGGAAATACCAACTCAATGAAATCTGCCGTATTTTCCGAGTTCCACCGCACATGGTTGGAGATTTGGAACGCAGCACCTTTTCTAATATTGAGCATCAGTCCATTGATTTTGTTACGCATACAATTCGCCCGTGGTTGGTGCGGTGGGAACAGGCGATTTATAAATGCTTGCTTAATGAGCAGGAACGGCGGTTATACTATGCCAAATTCAATGTCAATGGTCTATTGCGCGGCGATTTTGCGACCAGGATGAATGGTTATGCAATCGCAAGACAGAACGGTTGGATGAGTGCAAATGACATTCGGGAATTGGAGGAGATGAACCCGTTGTCGGATGAGTTGGGTGGTAACGAATACCTGGTCAATGGAAACATGATGCCAATCAAAAGTGCTTTACAAAATATAGGAGGTGGCAATGGAGAGCAAAAGGGAAATCCGAACCTTGCCGATGGTGGAATTGCGAGTCCAACGCAATGAAACAGAGAACTTTATCGAGGGCCATGCGGCAGTGTTCGATAGTTGGTCCGAGACTCTTGGCGGCATCTTCCCGTTTAAGGAAATGGTCAAACGAGGCGCGTTTATTGATTCGCTTGAAAGCGACGATATTCGCGCCTTGTTTAATCACGACCCGAATTATGTCCTCGGCCGAAATAAGGCAGGGACATTGGAATTAAGGGAGGACGAAAAGGGCCTGGGCGTGCGTATCTACCCGCCTGATACTCAATGGGCAAGGGATTTGTCGGTTAGCATTGAGCGCGGAGATATTACGCAAATGTCCTTTGGTTTTGCAGTAGAGGAGGACGAGTGGCGTAGTGAGGACGGTTATGATGTGCGAGAATTGAGGCGAGTTAAACTGTACGATGTTTCGCCTGTTACTTATCCCGCTTACACGGCAATGGATGTCGGGGTAAGGGGTATGGAAAGTTATCGTGAATACCGTTCCAAGATTGCTGATGCGGCCAAAGCGGAAGAGGAAATCGCTATGAAGGCAAAGGCAAAACAAGAAGTCGAAAGATTGAAAACCAAATTCAAAAATTTATAAGGAGTAAAAATATGAACCTGAAAAAAGTGCTTGAAATGAAAGCAAAGCGTGAGGATACGAGACTGAAACTCATGGCAATTCTCAATAAAGCCGACAGCGAGTCGAGGTTTTTGACCGATGAGGAAAAGACCGAAATTGACAAGTTCGAGGCAGAAATCCGTTCGTGGGATGACAGCATTACGCGCATGGAAAAGGCCCTGGCGTTAGAGCCTGCTGCGCCTGCAACCGACACCCGCGACAACGAACCCGAAGTCAAGCCTTCGCCTGATTCGGATAACGAAAAGAGGTTTGCTACTCTTGGTGAGCAGATGATGGCAGTCTATCGTTCCGCTGCGCCTGGTGGCAAGGTGGATGCGCGACTTTCGACGAGGGCGGCAAGCGGCCTGAATGAAACCACGCCATCGGACGGCGGTTTTCTGGTACAGCCCGATTTCGTTAAAACCCTTTTGAAACGCACCTATGAAACGGGCATCCTGGCAAGCAAGGCGAGAAAAATTCCTATCAGCACGAATTCAAACGGCCTGAAAATCAATTCCATCGATGAGGAGTCGAGAGCCGAAGGCAGTCGTTGGGGTGGCGTGCAGACTTATTGGCAGAGTGAGGCCGACGAAATGACGGCAAGTAAACCCAAGTTCAGGCAGATGGAACTGTCTTTGAAAAAGTTGACGGGCCTTTGCTATGCAACGGATGAACTGCTGCAGGATACGGCTGCACTCGAAACGGTAATCAAAGAGGCGTTTGCCGAGGAGTTTGGTTTCAAAATCGATGATGCGATTCTTTCGGGAACGGGCGAAGGTCAGCCTCTCGGTATTTTGAATAGTACGGCTCTCGTTACTGTAGCAAAAGAAAAGGATCAGACCGAAATCATCAAGGTAGAAAATCTCATCAAGATGTGGAATCGCCTATGGTCGCGCAGCCGTGCAAATGCGGTTTGGTATATAAACCAGGAACTTGAACCGTATCTGTACACGCTCACGATTGGCGATAAGCCTGTCTATATTCCTGCAGGCGGCCTTTCCGAGAAACCTTACGCGACTCTGTTCGGCCGTCCCGTTGTTCCGCTTGAGCAGTGTAATGCGGCAGGTGAGGTCGGGGACATTATCTTGGCTGATATTGGTCAGTATTTGCTTTGCGATAAGGGCGGCGTGAGCCAGGCAAGTTCCATTCATGTCCGTTTCCTTTATGACGAGCAGGTGTTCCGCTTTATCTATCGCGTGGACGGTAAGCCTATTTGGAACAAGCCGCTGACTCCGTATAAGGGCAGCGCAAGCGTTTCGCCTTTCGTAACTCTCGCAAAGCGTAACGCCTAACGAGTAAGGAGGTAATGGGATGGTCAGTCTTGTTGAAACAAAGAATTATCTGCGAGTCGATGGAAACGATGAGGACTTGCTCATTACCTCGCTTATTACAACTGCCGAGGAATTGGTGCTTGGGGTAATGCGCCGAACAAAGTCCTCATTTAAGGAAATACCCGAAACCGTCAGGCAGGCGTGCCTGTTTACTATTGCCACCTTGTACGAAAATCGACAGGGTGGCAAGGGCGGTTTGGATATGGCGAATTTATTGGATATGATTCGGCGCATGACTTTTGCATACAGGAAGGAGGCGTTCTAATGCTAATCGGCAGACTCAATCGGCGCGTTGAGATTTTGGAAGAACAGGAGGAACGCGATTCTTTCGGGGCAGTAGTTGGTAAGTGGGCCGTCGTTCTGCGATTATGGGCGAATATAAAACCTGGCATCGGCAGCGAACACCTGATGAATCAACAAGTGGAAGGCGATGAAAATTGCACAGTTACCATTCGCTTTAATCGTGGCGTTAATAAAATGCAACGATTGCGATATGGCGCAAAAGTCTATGAAATCGTCGGGATTCGTGATGATGAAACCGACCATCGATGGACGATTATCACGGCAAAGGAAATAGAGAATGGGAACTTACTCTGCGAAACAACGGAAAATCAGGACCAAGATTGAAGGCAAAGAAAAACTGATACGACGGCTCAAAAATATGGATAATGCCGCCGCAGGAGTTCTTTTGTCGGCAGCGAAAGAGGGCGGGGATATAGCCTTAAAGGATGCGAAAAGGCGATGCCCTGTCGATACAGGTGCGTTGCGGGATAGTTTAAAACTTGAAAACGGGACAGTCAGTAAGAAAAAAGCTGAAGTTCGGGTTGATTATGATAAATCTATCAAATATGGCGCATTTGTCGAACTTGGTGCTAATGGTCGGCCAGGAAATCCATTCATGCGTGAGGCTGTGGATGAAAACCTTGACGAAATTAACAAGGCGGTGTCGGAGAGCGTGGCGCGGGCAGTAGGAGGGAAGATGTGAAAGACTTTTTTGAATGCCTTAATGGGTATATGTTGGCAGAGCCGAGGTTGAAAAAATTGTTCGGTACTCGCATTTACCCATTGATGTTGCCGCAAAAACCGCAGTTTCCATCAATGGTCTATCAGCCGATAACGACTATTTACCATCGGAATTTGCAGGCCGAATCAAAGTTTATTCGGCAGGTAGTGCAATTCACTATTCATGACACGACTTTTGGAAAAACTCGCACTGCGCGAAAAATAGTTAAATCGGTTTTTCAGGATTTTGTGGGGGATATGAACGGAGTTTGGGTTCAGGCAGTCCATACGATAAGCGATTTAACAAGCGGAAACGGAACGACTACGCAATATTCGGTTGATGAATATTGCGCGGTTTTAGAATTTGAATTTAATTACATGGAGGAATAACGAATGGCAATTGCAGGCAAGGGTGGAAAACTCGCCATTGGCGCGAGCGACCCTATAAAGGTAGTCGGCATAAAGAGTTGGTCTTTGGATCTTTCGCTTGATACTTTGGAAACAACCGAACTCGGCAGTGACTGGAAAACTTATATTTCAGGTTTGAAGGAATGGACCGCATCTTGTGACGGGGATTACGATGTGCAAACTGTGGACAGTGTACAGAATACGCTACAAGAGGCATACCTGAATGGAACTGAAGTGGATGTAAGTTTCTTTGTCGATGATACGCATTCATACGCGGGAAAAGCGATTATTTCGAGTTTGAGTGTAGAAGACCCTGTCGACGATGTGGTCAACATTTCCATTGAATTTACAGGCAACGGGGCGGTCAGTTTTTCTTAACGGAGGATAGATAAATGAAAAAAAGTGTGACCATTGAGTTAGATAAAGCGAGAAATTTGAGATACGGTATCAACGCTCTCGTTACGGTTGAGGAGTTGACAGGGAAACCTTTGACAAAACTTGACCTGGAGAGTGTTTCTATTAAAGATTTGCGAGCAATTTTGTATGCGGGGCTCTGTCATGAAGATAAAACTCTTACACCCGAAAAGGTCGGACAACTCATCGACGATTATACAAATATCACGGAAATTGCAAGCAAACTTGGTGAGGCGTTTACCCTGGCATTCGGAGGGAATTCAAAAAACGGGGAGTCCCAACAGGCAAACGAGTCGGTTGGGATTTAACCGAGTATTACACCCTGGCAGTCACGAAACTTGGCATTGAACCGTTGGCCGCCTGGGATTATACGCCGTATGAGATTCAACTCATTTCGGAGCAGTATGCGAATAGGCGTAAAGACGAACTGCAACTTGCTGTGACCACGGCTTATTATACGGAGGCTTTTGCGCGATATAAGCGTCTTCCGAAACTTGAAAAAATCCTTAAAGGTTTGGATGGGAAAGAAAAACACAAGGTCAGCAAGGGAGATTTGGTCTTGAAGACAATGGCCAAAGAGAAAGGTGTAATTTTATAGGAGGTGCGGGTGGATGGCAGTAATACGAAACCTTGTTGTTAAGATTGCTGCGGACATTGGCGGTTTAAGCAAGGGGTTGAAAGAGGCTCAAAGTAAACTGCTCGGTGTCAGCAATAAACTTTCATCTATCGGCACGAAACTAACCCTGGGGATTACAACTCCGCTTATGATGCTTGCAAAGCAGGCTCTTGATACGAGTGGACAGTTCGAACAATCAATGGCCAATGCAGCATCGGTCGCGGGAGCAACAGGCGATGAGTTGCAGAAAATGACGGATCTTGCCCGTGAAATGGGTAAAAATACCGTATTCTCTGCATCTGATGCTGCTGATGCAATGTACTATATGGCATCGGCGGGTTATAAGGTGGAACAGATGGCAAATGCCATTGAGCCAATCCTAAACCTTGCATCGGCAACGCAAAACGACCTGGCTTTCGCCACGGACACGGTTATTGCGACTTTAAATCAGTTTCAGTTGGATTCGAGTGAGGCGGGCAGAGTGTCAAATGTATTTGCCTCTGCTATCGGTTATTCACAGGCAACGCTTGATAAGCTCGGCTATTCCTTGAGTTATGTTGGACCAGTGGCGAACTCGCTCGGTTGGGAACTCGAATCAACGGTTGGTGCATTGTCGGTACTGTATAACGCAGGATACGATGGCAGCATGGCAGGTACATCTTTGCGACAATCGTTGGTGGCATTGATGAACCCAACTGCATCAGCAAAGCGTATTTTTGAAGAGTTGGGACTGGAACTCAAGGACCTTGATCCGACTACAAATGATTTTGCAGACATTGTCGACAGGCTCAAAGAATCGGGAATGTCGACTGCCCAGGCAATGGAGGTGTTTGGAGCGCGTGCAGGCCCTGGAATGATGGCTTTGCTTGCGCAGGGCGGGCAGGCAATTCGTGATGCGACAGAGGCGATAACAGGGACGAATTCTGCGGCAGAAATGGCAGAAAAGCAGGTCAATACCATGCAAGGTTCTGCCAAATTGATGAAATCCATGTTTGAGGAAATTGCAATCACGATAGGCAATATCCTGATTCCGCTTATGCGTGAATTGATGGATGATTATGTGATGTCGCTGTTACACAAGTTTGATGCGCTTTCGCAGTCATCGAAAGAACTGATTGTTAAAATCGGAATGGTGGCGGCGGCTCTTGGCCCTGCTTTTTTGATTTTGTCGAAAGTTGTCAAATTAGTGGCTTTTATTCCGAAAATTTTGTCAGTTGTAACTGGTCCTGTCGGAATCATTGTTGCAGTTATTGGTCTGGTTGCAGTGGCTCTCGTAAAACTTTATAAAACGAATGACGAGTTTAGAACGCAAATTCAGGCCGTATGGGGGAAAATTCAAAGTGCGATTGTAACTGCTACACAGACCATTAGGAATTGGTGGAATAACAATGCTGCCAATATCCTGGAAACAACAAAGCGAATTTTCGGCCAATTAGTTGATTTTATCGGCGCGGTTATCGTCGAAATTATAAAAATTCTGTCGAAATTGGGAAAGGCGGTCATTAAGTTTTTCAAAGAAAACGATAAATTGAAAAATGCCATTAAGACTGTTTGGGATAGCATCGGGAACATAATCACTGGAGTGATTTCTTTTGTCAAATCGTTTTGGGATGAGTATGGGGATGCCATTGTTCAGTCGGTAATCGAAAAGTTTACTTTGATAATGAATGTCCTTGCGACGGTAGTAGAATTCGTCATGAATCTCATTACCACGCTCGTCAATGGCATTTCGCGGTTGTGGAATAGTAACGAGTCGTTCAGAGTAGCAATTTGCAATATTTGGACCGCAATTTCAACATTTATTAAGAATACTATTGCGGAGTTAAAAGCATTTTGGGATGCTTACGGTCAGGCAATTTTTGAGAAGGCGGTCGAAATTTTCTCAAAAATATGGGATGTTATCTGTTCGGTTTTCTCTCAAATCGTTATAGCTGTTGAGGAATTTTGCGGGTACTTAACTCCGATTTGGGAACAGTTGAAAGCTTTGTTTTTGAGTTTATGGAATGTGCTTTGTGAATTGTACGAATTGCTGAAACCTGTTATCGATTTAATTGTCGAGGTAATAGTTGTTGCTGCAGGCGTAATCACGGGTGTTTTGCGCGGATTGATTGAGGCATTAGGTCCGCTGATTCAGGCGGTTCTCAATGTGGCGGAGATTGTAACCGAGGTGGTTGGCGCAATCGTCAGTTTGTTGCGCGGCGATTTGGAAGGCGCGAAAGAGCATCTGCTGAATAGTTGGGGCAGCTTGAAGGACTTTTTCTCAAATTTATGGCAGGCAATTTTGAATTTAGGGAAGGGGTTTGTGGATGGCTTTCTCGGCTTTTTCTCTAACTTTGGCATTGATTTTGTGGCAGAAGTCAAAAAAATCTGTTCTACTGTCGGTGGTTGGTTTTCGAATTTGTGGCAAGGGATAAAAGATACTGCCGTTAATATCTGGAATACCATCACGGGAATTTTTTCGGATATAGGTAAGTTCTTTCAAAACCTATTTAAAGATGCGGTCAATTGGGGTAAAAACCTAATTTCCTGCATTGTCGACGGTATCAAATCAGGCATTGAATGGTTGGGCGATACTGTGAAGTCTATCGGGCAGAAAATTAAAAACTTTCTTGGATTTGGTTCACCAACGAAAGAAGGTCCGTGTTCGACGGCGGATGAGTGGATTCCGAATTTGTATGGCATGATGGTTGATGACCTAAAACAAGGATTGCCTGATATCGAAGGGGCGGTCAGTATGACTGCAGAAACCCTTGCGAGTGTAGGGATTGCTCCTGGTTTGCCGTTGCACGATGATGAGGCAATGTTTAATGGTCTGTATTCGGCATTGGCTATGCAGAATAGGGTAGAGAGTTCCGAGCGGCCGATAGAACTTTCAATTGACGGGCAGGTATTCGCGCGATTAATCGTACCGAGCCTGACCAAAGAGTACAAGCGCAGCGGCGTTGTGTTGGAGGCAAGGTAATGGTTTTATTTAAGATTAATAGTAAGACTCTTTCCCGAAATCCGAGCAGCATTGATTATAGCACGCTGCACTTGGAAAAATCAGACAGGACGATAGACGGTACGCTTATCGTGGACATCATTGCCATAAAGGATAAGGTGTCGTTTACTTGGAATTATCTGCCCGATGCAGACCTGAAAAAACTGGTCAGCGAGTTAAAGCAATCGGCGTTTTCTACGATAGAGTATATCGATTCGGAGAGCGTGAACGGTCAACTCAAAACCCTGATTGCGGAAGGTGGGGATATTTCCTATAAACCGCATTATAATGCACAGACACAACGACTCGATTGGGTGGATGTAAAAGTTTCCTTTACAGGGCAATAGGAGGTGACGATGGAATATACGGATAACCCGCGAAAGGTTTATGCGAAAATTCGCATTGTGTACTCCGACAGCGAGATAAGTAAGGAACTTGCGGTTGAAACCTCTGGAAATGGCGCAATTTCGTTTCCCATGCAGACTTATAAGGGATACATATCTCCGACAATCAAGGCCTGTACTATGGATGGACACTCTACGATGGGCGGCGGCTTTCAAATGAATGATGTCGGCTTGATTACGGGTTGGTGGAGCGATTGCCATTGCGATAGTAATGGCGTGTTTGTCAATCCGCCGTGGCTTGCCACTTCGTTCATAGCGCGGCCTGTGATTTCCTGGACGGTAATTGGGGATAGCAAGTTAGGGCAGTATCCCGTGGATTTCACGATTACCGCCTATCGTGGCGAAGAGGTTTTCCACATGGTCGATGTGGTTGGGAATGCGGAAATGTCGCGGCGCATCGCTTTTGAGCCGCCGCTTGAGGATATTACCAAAATACAAATCACGGTTCAAAAATGGAGTACAGCGAATACAAAGGCGAAATTGCTACAATTCTTTGACATCCTGGAAGAGGAGTATAGCGGCAGCGACCTGATTGATTTTGAGGTCCTGGAGGAGTTGAGTTCGAGCAGTGAAAGCGCGGGATATGGAATCAATAGCGATACTGCATCGTTTACTCTTTACAACAAGGAGCGCAAGTTCGACAAGGGGTATTTGCGGTCTTTACTGTTGCTAAATCGTAAGGTTATCCCTTATATCGGGATTGAGCGTGATGGCGAAATAGATTACACGAAACTTGGTACATTCTATTCCGACGAATGGACCGTGCCGCAAACGGATATCACGGTTAAACTGAAATGCGTGGATAAACTCATGAGTTTGCAGTTGGTAACTTATATCGGGTTTCCGTTTACTGCGGGAACAAATCTTTATGCCATTGCGGAGAATATTTTGCAGACGGCGGGGTTGGATTCGTCGCAGTATGTGATTGACGAAAACCTGAAAGAAGATGTTTTATATAGCGGATACTTGCGAAAAAGTAACTGTTGGGAGGCTCTGCAAGAGGTTTGTTATGGTGGCTTGTGTTATGCCTATTGCGACCGCGATGATCGTATTGTAATTATCAAGGATACAGCGCATATAACAGATATGCAAATTGCGGCGAATAGCATCACGGCTTATGAACGCAAAACTACGATGACTGACTTTTCCAACTATATTGAGGTGGATTATACCGAGGCAACGGAATCGGCCGAACTGACAGTTGCAAGTGAGAGCATGGTTACAGTCGGGCCGAAAGAGCGGCTGACTATTGTGGCGGATTATGCCACGGAAATATCGAGCAGCAGTCTTTCTTTTTTGCCGAGTGTAGGTTTGGAAATCGTGTCGTTTGAAAGTGGTGTAAATGCAGGGAAGTTTACGGTTTATAATTCAACCGATGCAGCTATCACAACGACCGCAACTATCAAGGGGCATTCATTATCCATTACCAAGCAGACGATTGTAACCCAGGATGAGGAGAGTATTAAGCAATGGGGCAGACAAGAGTATAAATACACGGGCAGTGAGTTGATTCAGTCGTATGGCAAGGCAGTGGAAATGGGCGAAAAACTTATGGCCGAGTTGGGCCAGGGGAACGGGCGAATCTCCATTACTTGGCGTGGCAATCCGAATTTGAAACTGCAAGATACGGTTCGCATTTTTGACCGTTTCGGTGATGGCGCGACCTATATTGCAGAATTCAACCGCTTTAAGTATGACGGTGGTCTGAAAGAGGAGACTAAAGGGAGGATTATACACGATGGCATGGAGCGAACCTAAAAGCAACTATGTGGCAAGCGATGAGGTTACGCCGCACATTTTTAACGAACTCGCAGAAAACGAGAAATACCTGAAACAGGTTCAGGATACCAAAATCACAATCGACGAGGTTCTCAATGCGACGATAACGAATACCATTTATTCGACCAGGACCAACCTGACCGCGAATGAAAAATTGTATAACGGTTTTGCCAAAATTCGCAGATGGTTTTCCGACCTGAAAGCCCTGGCTTTTAAGGATACGGTTGGAGATGAGGATATTACCTCGGTTGCTGCAAGTAAGGTTACAGGCCTGCATTCGGTTGCGACAAGCGGAAATTACACGCAGTTAAATAATAAGCCTACGCTCGGCGCATTGGCGGCAAAAGATAATGTTGGCGATTCGTTTATTACCGATGTAAACGCGACAAAGGTAAAGGGGAAGGTTAGTTCTGCGGCGAATGCGGATAATGCAAGCGCGGCTGCCGCTTTGGACAATGATTATAAAACTACGGTTTTAACACCCAACGATTATTTGAAAAGTTACAGCGGCAGTGAGGTTGTAGAAACCATCTCTAACTCAACGCTTGGTTTGGGTTCATCGGGGTATGCGGTGCTTACGACGATAATCCCTAATTCAACCACCTATGGCTATGGTGTACAGTTGGCTCAAACTACAAATGGTCTATATAAAAGGCATGGTCTAAATGCCTCGTCTTGGAGCGGTTGGGAAAGGTTGCTGACTGCGACGGAATTAGGTGCGGTCAATGGAGTTGCAACTCTCGATGCCAATGGCAGGGTGGTGCAGAAAGCGAATTCGTCAGTCAAAGCGGATTCTGCTACCACCGCAACAAACTATGCGAGTGGCGGGACGATAGCATCAAAATTTTCAACACTTGATGAAAATTGCGGAAAGATTAAAATTGGTTCGACTTATTATTACGTTCGTCAAGCCAGTTCAGGGGATAGCGGCATTTCAGGGTATATCACCTTTATTATATAAGGAGAGAGTATGGCGGTAAAAATAGGAGCCTCGTCAATAACTGCTGCATATTTGGGAACAACGCGAGTGAGACATATATACCTGGGAACGTCGCTTGTGTTTTCAGACATGATCAACCTCACGATTACGATTGGTACAGGTGTGTCTTATGTGAGTGTTTCCTGGATACGTGTGGATGGAGCGACTTTTTCAAAAACTTGTTACAGTACGACAACGATTCCGATTGAATATGGTTCAAAGGTAACAATGTCTCCCGTTGTTGTTTCAGGGTATTCAATGAATAGTTATACTTCAGGGATTACTTCATTAACTTCGGCAAAAAGTTATAGTTATACGGCTACGGCGAAGACCTATTTCACAAGTGTCAATTTGAAATACAATTCGACGGAATATGGCAGCACTTATGGGGATAAAATCGGTTCTTTCTTTTATTCTCGCAATAACAGCTCTTGGTATGGGCCTTACTCAAACGAACCGTGGACAGAGAATTTTGCTTATGGAAGTTATTTGTATCTTCGCACTGTTACGGCGGCACCAGGGTTTAAATTAAGTTCGGTTAAATACAACGGATCAACTATTACAGCATCAGGTGGCGTTTATAAAATCCAAATTGCGAATGGTAATTATGCGGTAGATATAAATTATACATCAAAAAGCGCATCGTCCTCGGCCTCGTTTAACTATGCGGAAAGTATAACTACAAATTCACTTACTCGAAGTGCGTTTAATGTGAATTTTAGTTTCAATATTAACGTGGATAAATGTGCAGCAGGAGCGGTTATTGGCACAATTCCTGTTCAATACAGGCCTGCAACCAAAAAGACTTATTCGACAACATGGTTAACGCAAACAGGTTCTGCGAGTAAAACGAATACTGCGACAATAATTATTAATACGAATGGCTCGATTACGAGTAGCCTGGAGTCGACGGGATCAGGTTCTTCATCGGGTGGAGGTAAATGGGGCAGCTATTCGATTTCGTGGAAAACAACGATGACAATTTCGGGAAGTTATAGTGTTATTTGATGAAACAAGTTTTATTATTCAGTGGAGGGTTGGACAGTACGACTCTCCTTTATTATTTAAAAAAGCAGGGTGATGAAATAGCTGCTTTATGGTTTGACTACGGGCAAAAGAATGCCGAGCGTGAGCGCAAGGCGGTACGGAACGTTTCTGCTCTTGCAGGATGTAACCTGATAGAGTTTTCGGTGGGGGATGCTTTTCGATTTTCCAGGAGTTCAATTTTGGCGAGTTCGGATATTCCGATAACAGTCATTGAAAAGAAAGGATGTGACATCCATTTCTGCCATTCGAATACCGAGGTCGAATTTCGGAATGGGGTTCTGTTGGCAATGGGGATTTCTATTGCTCATCAATTATATCCAGGGGCGAAGGTTCGCATCTCCTACGGTGCAACATGGTCGCGTTGCGGATATCCTGACTGCTCTGCTGCGTTTATAAAAAGCCTGAACGAAACGCTTGAGGTTTGCTATGGCGATAGAATCAAGGTAGACGCGCCGTTTATCGATTGGGGCAAAGATAAGGTTTATAAGACGGCCCAGGCTCTTGGCGTTCCGATTGCGAAAACTTGGTCATGTTATGAAGGAAAAGATACACCGTGCGGGATTTGTCCCGCTTGCCTTGATCGACGAATTTTGGAGGGGATATGATTATAAGTAAGGAGCATTTTGACAGGATTTATCGAGAGAATACAGTGCAATGTACTTGTTTGGTCTTAATTCTGAACGATGAATGCAATGCTCGTTGTAAAGCCTGCATCGCGCAGCATATTTTCAAAAGTCCGCTTTGCAAAGAACTTTGTGCAGCATACGATGCTAAATGCTTGCGTTGTTGTAGCCATAAGGCATCAGATGAGGAGTTTTATCGGTCGGTGGCAGAGATTTTGAAAACCATCAATAGTCCGATAGTTGATATCATTATCACGGGCGGCGAACCGACAATTTCCAATCGACTGATTCCCACCCTGGAGATTATCGAAAAATATAATTATCCGATAAAAACTCTTGAAATGGAAACGAACGGGGCAAGGCTCGACGATGCGGAGATTGCTGAGGCTTTGAAAAAGTATCAGGTGCTTATCCATCTAAGTCGATATGGAAAAACTGATGAGGAAAATGCCGATGAATTCAATTATACGGAATACCCAGTGAATGCTGAATGCATTAAAAAGTTTGTGGATATTTATGGCACTCAACTCGGTATCAGTACGGTGCTTTTGAATCATCATATAGGTTCGGCGGCGGATCTGCTCGGTACTATTGATTTTTATCATGGCCTGGGTGTGGAGCATTTTGCATTTCTTGAGGTAATGGCAGATACGAGCCTGCGCAACGCAAATAGAAAATTGCTTGAATATTACGATGCGCATCTGATTCCTATTCTCGAATTATCTGAAGGATTGACGGCATTGGGTGTAGATAGAGTTTCAGAAGATGGAGATGACTCCTATCATATCATTCGTCATCGGTATAAAGGTATGGAATTTACTCTGACTTCGTCAAACCTTGATAAACAGCACAAGCAGGAAACGAACAATGGGTTTAGTAGATTTTTAATTATGCCGTCAGGGGAGATTGGGGTGAATGGAATCGAGAAAAGATGATAACGCATTTTTGACTGCCGTATTTGTAACGGCTTTGGTGCTTTCGAATATCCTGGGTGCAAAATTACTCACATTTGGCCCTGTTAGCGTTCCAGGTGGCGTTCTTTGCTATGCGGTAACATTTCTTGTGGTGGATGTAATCGGGCAACGCAGCGGTAAACAAGTCGCAGAAAGGACTGTCTTGATTGGCCTATTCTGTCAGCTTTTAGCGGTTTTCTTAATCGGCTTAACACTATGCCTGCCGACAAGTGATTCGGAAATAGGGCGGGCGTTCCAAACGGCCCTGGGGTTTAATCGATGGTTTGTATTGGGCGGGGTACTTGCATATTTGGTGTCACAGACAATTGATGTGAAGATATTTCATTCTATAAAGGATAGGCTTGAAGGCAAAGGTAAAACTTGTAAATGGGTATGGAATAACGCATCGACTTTGGTGAGTCAGGCTATCGACACAGTGATTTTTATCGGGGTTGCGTTTGGTTTTGGTATGCGAATGCCTTTTGTGCAACTGGGATGGTTAGCATTAAGTCAGTACCTGGTTAAGATGATTTTGGCGTTACTCGATACTCCTATTTTTTATATTTTAACGAGGAGCAGGGAATGAATGACATAGTAATTACAAAAGGAACGACTCTTTGCGTTCTCGTTGCAGATATAGAAATTACGCTCGATACAGGGGACCTTTATGAATTAAGCGATCAGGATATCGTTGAATTCCAAGTACGGCAGGCAACTCGAAATAAAAAACAGGTTTTGGTAAAACGAACCCCGACCGATATCAGTTGGGTAGGTCAGAATTTATTATTTAGACTTACCGTTGATGATATAAAAAATCTTGAGTGTGTGGCGTATTCTTACGATATTACTTTGGATTTAGGTGGAACGGGCAAAGATGTATTTACGGTTGTCTGTGGGCGATTTATTGTAAATGAACGGGGAGGAACAGATGGCTGAAATTAAAGCGAATATAAAAATGCTAAAATCGCTGTCTGCAGGGAACGCGCAATCTTTCGCAACGGTAACACGGCAGTATGAGGGCGTAAATAATGATGGAACAGAGACCGTTGTAGATAATAAGAAAAATACGATTGAGGTGGTATTAAAGCCACATTCGTATGCGAGCCGTTTTGAGTTCCCGAATGTTGGGAATGCGGCGATTTTGTATGTGGATGAAGGTTCGAATCGGGTTTATCGTTGGGACAGTGGTTCATCAACATATTGTTGTGTAGGCAGTGACTATTCTGAAATTAAAATTATAAATGGAGGAAATGCAAATGGCTAATATGGAAATCAACAGTAAAATTCAACTTCGTAATGATACGGCGGCAAATTGGACTACAAGTAATCCGATCCTTCTCAAAGGCGAAATGGGTGTCGAAATTGACACGGGCAAGTTTAAAATTGGCGATGGGACAACGCAGTGGTCGGGGCTTGCCTATATAACATCGCAGGTGCATTCGGCCGCGACCGCGCCTACGACTACGGACAAGGGATATGAAATCGGCACGTTGTGGTTGGTAACCCCTGCAAATAATGTATATGTCCTTTTGGCAAAGACCGAAACTGCGGCAACCTGGATTCGTTTGGTTAATAGTTCTGAAATTACCAAAGTGGCGGCAGCAACAACAGCGGATAAATTATCTACGCCGAGGACTATCGGTATTACGGGTGACGGCACGGGTTCGACTACTTTTGATGGATCTGCCAATAAGACCATCACGCTTACATTAAAAAACAGTGGTGTGGCGGCGGGTACTTACACTAAATTGACAGTCGATGCAAAGGGTATTGTTACGGCTGCGGAGACCATTGCTGCGGATGACTTGCCGACGATTCCTGCATCAAAAATAAGCGGATTGGGGACTGCGGCAACGAAAAACACTGGAACGGCGAGTGGCAATGTGGTGTTGGTAAATGCCCAGGGAAAAATCGATGAGAGTTTGTTGCCTGCTCTTGCGATTACCGAAGTGCATGAAGTCGCAAATCAGGCGGAGATGCTTGCGCTTACGGCTCAGGTGGGCGATATTGCTATTCGCACGGATGAGAGTAAAAGTTATATTTTGTCGGCAAGTCCCGCAAGCACGGTGGCAAATTGGAAGTTGCTGCGCACTCCGACGGACTTGGTGCTTTCGGTAAACGGAAAGACGGGCGCGGTGGTTTTGTCCACAACGGATATTGCCGAAGGATCGAACTTGTATTACACCGAGGCAAGAGCAACTGCGAACTTTAATAGTAATTTCAGTGCCAAGAGTTCATCGGGGTTAAAGGATGGCGGAACTCTGTTGCATTCGTCAGATACCTTTATTCTCAACGGTGGTTCTGCGGCTAATTAAGGAGTCGGATAAATGGCAACATTCACGGTAAATGCAAGGCAGCAACAAAAAATTGATACGGCCGCCAACTGGACTTCAAAAAATACGGTGTTGTTGCTTGGCGAGATTGGCGTTGAATCGGATACGGGAAAAGTTAAGGTCGGAAACGGGGTGCTTGGATGGAATTCTTTGGGGTATATTGGAATTACAACGGAATACCTACAAGCGAATTATCTACCAAAATCAAATCCTGTTGTGAGTGGGACGATTTCCTTGAACGATTCCAATTCAAAAGTTCAAAAAGCAAGTACATCCCCTGCGGGTAATGCAATCGGGGCAACGGGTGTGATGATCACACATTACAATAGCGATGAGGGTGGTTTGCTTATAAATGAGGATGGCGCATACTTATGGAACAGTACCGACAGCGGTAGTCTTTTGAAAGGACTTGACGAGGACCTTTGGACATCGAATACGGGGGCAAAAAAGGATTGCACCTTTGATAACGGATTGATGTTTAATTTTGATAATTCGGGGAATTTGAAATTGAAAGGTACTCTTTATGTCAATAAAGGCGCGACTGCTGTTGCGACAGGGACTAATGCTCAAACTATAACGAATCAAAGGAGCGGGACGCTCAAGACTTGGGCGGGTACGACTTCGGCGTATAATTCGCTATCAAGCAAGGATGCAACGACTTTGTATTTTTTAACTTAATAGGAGAGAAAAATGGATATAATTTCTATTATTATCTCGATAGGGGCAAGTGTCATCAGCGGAATGGCACTTTTCTTTTTGCAGAGATATTTTAAGAAAAAGGAAAAACGTGAGGCGGAGCGTGACAGGGTACGCAGGCGCGAGAATGTCCTGCTTATGAAAAGCCTGGATGCGGTTGGCAAGTTGACCTATGCAAATGCAATTGCGATTCGAGACGGAAAAACGAATGGCGAAATGCATGAGGCTATGGAGGCGTACAATGAATCCAAAGAGGAGATGTACGACTATATCCTGGAACAAAATTCAAAAATAATAGGGGGAAATTAAAATGGAAAATTTGACAGCAATTACTGTACCAGTTATCGTGTCGGTGGTTTATGCACTCATCGGCGTGATTACCAAAGCAACGAATGAAAGTGAGAAATTCAAACGCTTTATTCCGCTCCTTGCCCTCATCTTTGGAGCAATTCTTGGCGGCGTATTATTTGTATTTGAGCCTTCGCTTATTGGCGCAAGCAATGCCGTTGTTGCGATACTTATCGGAGCAGCCAGTGGTTTGGCGGCAACTGGTACTGACCAAATTTTCAAGCAATTGGGCAAGGGTAAAAATACAGATAAAAAGGATGACGAAAATAACGAAGAGTGAGGGCGTATGGATCAGAATTGTAATGAAATTCTTTATCGTTTAGCCACGGCGGTGGTTCTTGACCTTTTAGTTAATGGGACAATTACGCAAAGGGAATTTGAGATGATTGACGAGAAAAACAAAGAGAGTTTTGCCGTCAATTAGTCGGGGAAATGGCACATGGGTAAAACGCCTGTGTGCCATTTTTTTTGACTTTAATCTGTATAGTAACCAAATGAAAGAAACGCAAAATAAAGTCTGTTAATTGGGCATTTTGACTTGACTTTCCTGCGCCTTTGAGTGATTAATGTCATGATAAAAATCAAGGAGGTTTTTTATGCAAACACCACGCTTAAAAAAGAGAGCAGCGAGTTATGTTCGCGTGAGTACCTATCAGGAAAAACAAGAAAAATCTCTTGCGGATCAGATCGCAATGCTCAACAAAATCATTGATGACGATGACACCCTCATCAACGTCGGGACTTATATTGACCAGGGAATTACAGGTAAGTACCAAAGTAAAAGAAAGCAGTTTTTGAAATTAGTCAGAGATTGTATAGAAGGTCGCATTGATGTGGTCTATGTCAAGCAGATGCGTCGATTTGGGCGTAATACTTTGGAAACCATGCAGACAATCGAAAAGCTGCGGGCCTATGGGGTCGCTGTTCGGTTTGTAATGGATGGCATTGATACGATTAAGGACAGGGGTTGCAGTCGTTTGACCATGTTGGCAAATATGGCTGAAGAGGAACGCGATAGCTTACAGGAGACGATGATTTGGTCTTTTCAGCATAGGATGGAGCAGGGCGATTATGTTTTTCGTCCCGATTTGCTTTTTGGTTATGCCTTGAATAAAAACAAAGAAATGGTTATTGTCGAGGAAGAGGCGAAGGCGATTAAATACATTTTTGAAACTTATGCGGCAGGCGGCCGAGTGGTTGACATCGAGGCTTGGTTGAATGAGCATGGCTATGTTACACGCAAGGGCAATCCGTTTTGTAAAAGTTCAATCGGGGATATTTTGCAAAACGAAAAATACTATGGCGATCTGCTTATAGGCAAAACGAGAATGGATGGACCGAGGCGGGTACGTAATGAGGGTGAATCGCCTATGTATCTCCATGAAGGGCATCACGAAGGGATTATTTCCAAAGAATTATTCGATAAGTGTCAAGAGGTAAGGCAGTCGAGACACTATAAAACAACAAAAGATTATTCGGACTCCGATATTTTCTGCAAAAAAGTTTATTGCGGGCAATGTGGGAGTCTTTATTATAGGCAAGGGCGCATAAATTGCGTGAGCGATTTTTCTCAAACGGCCTTTGCTTGCGGCTTGGCAGTTAGGAGCAAGAGAAGTAAATGCCGAAATAAGCTGCAGCGCATCGGGACATTGAAAGACGGATTTGTTGCGGTATATAACTTCCTTTACGATAACCGTTCGACTTTAAATGAAATTGTGGTCGAAAATGAGGAATATAACGAGATAGTAGAACGGCTCAAGGAGCTATGCGAATCGGAAAAAATGTATTTTGAGGCCGAGGTCAAAGGCTTAATGAACGAGCAGATGAAAAAGAACCATACAAGGCTTGTGGGCGAGGTCTTAAATTTGGAGGAACGAAAACGCTTTCTATTAAGCCGAAACTTTGAAATCTCGAATTGCAATAGCAATCTAAAAAAGTGCAACAAGGTTCTGCGAGAGACAGGTAAAATTGCTGATTTTAATGATGAGTTGTTTGAGATTTTTATTCAGAGAATATTGGTTATGGACCGTAACAACCTGGTTTACGAATTGACGAGTGGTCATAAAATCAATGTCGAGGTACTCGATAATTATAAGGTCAGGGATGAGATAAGGAGGGTTTATGTTAGCGAGTAATGTAAAAGTAATTCAACCTAAAAAATTATTCAATATAGAAGAGAGCGCAAGGCAGCTTTTAAGAGTTGCAGGATATGCTCGTGTGTCCACGGGGAGACCTGAACAGAAAACCAGTTTTGAGTCGCAGCAAAAGCATTATAAAGAGTTGGTGGCAAAGCACTCGGATTGGATAGATGTCGGTTTGTATGCCGATGAGGGCATAACGGCAACGAGTATGCGAAAAAGAAAGCAATTCCTAAAAATGATACAAGATGCAAAGGAGGGCAAAATCGATAGAATTATCGTTAAATCGGTCAGCCGTTTTGCGCGAAACACCGTTGATTGTCTTGCTACGGTTGAGGAACTGACGGCCCTGGGTGTGGATGTATTTTTCGAATTACAGAATTTGAGCAGCTTACAAGACAGCAAAACCACGAGAATGCAACTGACTATGTACGCATCGATGGCACAAGAGGAGTCGGAAACATTGAGCGAGTCGGTTGCATACGGAATTCGTGAGGGCATTAAAAATGGTCGATATCGCGCACCGAAAGCATACGGTTATCGACTGGACGAAAATAAAAGACTTGTGATTGATCCCGAACAGGCGGAGGTCATCATGTTTATTTACAATACCTTTTTACAGGGATATACGGTCGGGCAGATTTGTGCGATGCTGAACGCTCGTGAGATTCCTGCTCCTCGCGGAGGGGTTTGGTACGATAGCACAGTAGATGGAATTCTAAAAAATGAAAAATACATCGGAGATCTTCGGCTTGAAAAGACAGTTAGTACCGATTTAAAAACACGCCGCCGAGTTCCGAATATCAATGGTCAGCAATTTTATGTGACGAATAACCATGAGGGGATTTTGGCTGAAAGGATGTTCAAGCGGGTTCAGGCGGAGATTGAGTATAGGCAGAACTTGCGAGGGTATAGCGGGTCGGGAAAATCTGCATATACGACAAAATATCCCTTTTCTAATAAATTATTTTGTGGGCGTTGTGGGAGTAAATATCGCAGGCATAGTTACGATTTAAAAAGAAAGGACGAGAATGGAAATCCTAAAATTGAGAAGGTTTATACCTGGGTATGTATCAATCATAAACTCAATAAAAAGACCGCTTGCCCGCAAACACAGGTAAAGGAGAGTTCTCTTGAAAAGGCATTCATTGCGGCGTTAAATACCATTATTGAGGATCAGGATGGCTTTGTGAAAACGGTTATCGCAAATATTTCCGAGGTGTTAAATACCCGTCTTTCAGAGGCCGCACTTGAGGGCAACAGGGGCCGCTACGAGGCTAAACAAAAAGAGTTGCAAAATGTATTGGCGAATAGCCTTAAATCGCCCACGGCCGAAAACGCGCGGCTTTATGAAAGGCTTGTGCAGGAGCTTGAATCATTGAAATTGAAAATCGAAACGGAGGAGGGGGAACGGTCGAAAACATTGATGAGCAAAACCAGGGCGGTGGAATTGGAGCAATTTATAAATTCGAGTAAATTATTTCATGAGTTCGATGAAATGGTATTCCGCAAATTGGTTGAAAGGGTAATCGTCAACGAGGATTCGGTCACATTCAAATTTACCGATTTTCTGGAACGTGAAGTGCCTTTAATTGAATAAAAAGAGCCATAAAATTTGAGCCGATTGGGTAGCCAGTCGGCTCTTTTTTTGTTTCTAAATTAGTGGAGATTTTTTGCGTATTACCGAAAGAGGACTTTGTCTATTGACACTGATTTGTCTAATGGTAGTCGGGTAGTCTTTGAGGCCTTTTTGTCAGACTTTTTTGACTATCGAAACAACTCAACACTCAGGTCAATCCTCTTCTTGCGAAAATAAAGCAGAGCACGACGGACGTGTGGGGCAAGGAGGTTCGCAAGCTGGTGCCTTACGGCGCAAACGGCGGCATAGGCGCGGGAACGGAGGACGGTCTTTTGCCCGCTCCCGCTGGAAACAATTACGAGCAGTTTCAGCTGACTCTCAAAAACCTTTACGGCACAATAGAAATTTCCGACAAGGCGATGAGGGCGTCGGCAAACAACAGCGGCGCGTTCGTCAATCTTCTGAACGCGGAAATGGAAGGGCTTGTAAAGGCGAGCAAATTCAATTTCGGCAGAATGCTTTTCGGAGACGGCAGCGGCGTTCTGGCGACGGTGTCCTCGGCAACCGGCAACGTGCTTACGCTCGACAGCGTAAAAAACGTAATGGAGGGCATGGTTGTGGACGTTCTGGACAGCGACGGCGTTTCAAAGGTGGCTTCGAGACGAATAACAATCGTCGACAGAACGGCAAAGAGCATCACTCTGTCGGGCGCGGCTATTGCCGCTTCGACGATAGCGGAGGACGACGTAATCACCGTTCAGGGCAGCTTCAACAAGGAAATAACGGGACTCGGCGCAATTTTTTCCGATTCCGACTACCTTTACGGGCTTAAACGCAGCGACAACAAATGGCTGTCGCCCAAGAGCTACGCCGCGACAAGCGGAGCAATAGACGATGCGACCATACAAAAGGTCATTGACGAAATGGAGGACGTATCCGGCTCTTCCGCGGACTTTATCGTTTGCAGCAGCGGAGTTAGGAGGGCTTATCAGAAATATCTTGCCCAAAACCGCACCAATGTCGACGTGATGAATCTGGAAGGCGGTTTCAAAGCAATTTCCTACAACGGCATACCCGTCGTGACCGACCGTTTCGCTCCCGAAGGAAATATGTACATACTCAACACGTCCGAGTTCACGCTGCACCAACTGTGCGATTGGAGATGGCTCGAAGGGGACGACGGCAGAGTTTTGAAGCAGGTGGCAAACAAGCCGGTTTTCACCGCGACTCTTGTCAAATACGCCGACCTGCTGTGCGAAAAGCCCATGGGACAGGGGCTGATTACGGGCATAAAGGAAGCCTGATTCTGTTCCGTCCGTCCGCGTTTAAACGCGGACGGAGCTTCCCGCCCGCAAAGGAGGTCGAAAACAGGGGCGGAAAAAATTTTAAGGAGGTCGGATATGCAAGGTTATTATACCCGCATAGAAAACGACGCGCTGGATATTGCGGCGCGTCTCAAGGAAATCGACGACGGCTATTTTATAGTGTACAACGGTTATTTCAAGCGCCTTGAAGTGCACAACAAAAAGCAGGGCAAAAACACCTTTTGTCTGGTTGTGCCGAGCAACCGTCTCAACGCGCGCACCGTGGAGCTTGTCAGAAGGACGCGAGCGGAAAACGCCGACAGACTTCTTGCGGAGATAGACTTTCACAACGCGCGCGTCGAGGAGGAAGCGCTGCGCCGTGCCGCATCGGTATGAAGTCCGGCTTTAAGGAGGCTCAATGAAAATAAAAGATATAGTGCGTCTTGCGGCTTTGTTTTTGCAGCTGGACGTAAACGAGGAGGTATTCAAAAAAGACGCGGACACGGCTTTCGTCGAGGCCGAGTTCAACTCGGACAAGCGGTTGAAGCTGCTCAAAGACTGCACGGATTTCGTTCTCAATCAGCTTGCAACGGATTATCTTCCGCTTAAAAAGACCGAAAGAGTGTTTTCGGAGGACGGCACGATACCTTACGGCGAGTTTTCGCGGGATATGCTCGAAGCCGTGGAGGTAAAGGACAAATTCGGCAACAGCGTGCGCTTTTCCCACCTGCCCGACGGACTGTTTGTCAAGGTCAAAGGAGAAACGGAGGTAACTTATTTTTACCGTCCCGAGGAAAAGTCCTTTTTCGACGAGGCGGAAACGGGAAACTGCCGCGTTTCGGCGAGAGTTACGGCGCTCGGAGTCGCCGCCGAATACTGCTTTGTGTGCGGGCTTTTCGAGGAAGCGCAGTTGTGGGACGGCAGGTACAAGGACAGTCTGAAAATCGCATTGCGCAAAAAGGGCGCAATGTCCGTCAAAGCGCGGAGGTGGTTCTGATGTTTTATCGCAACGCCTTGAAGGGCTTGAGAGGCAGCGACAGGGTTTATTCGGTTAAGAGCTTCGGCGGAGGCATGAACACGGTATCGGAGGATTTTCTTCTGGAACAGGGCGTTGCCAAAATCAGCTACAATCTTTCGGGAAAGACGGGCGCGCTGAGGGAGTGCGGCGGGTTTTCGGCGTTTACGCTGCCCTTTGACGGCAAGGAAACCGAGGTTACGATAGGAAACAAGGCAATAACAAAGGTTTGGTATTACAGACGTTTTGACCTTCCTACGCGGAAAAACGACGACAGAATTTTGTTGCTTTCGGAGGACAAACGGCTTTACAACATATATGTCAACGGTCTCGACCTGGGCGTGTCCCTTGTTGACGAAAGGCAGTTCGAGGAAACGCCCGAAGCGCTCAATTACCGCCTCAACGGAGAGGACGTTATGATTTTCTGCTCGGGCAAGGACAAAATGCGCGTGTACAACGGCGTAGACACGCCGACGGTTATCGACGACGCTCCCGCGCTTTCAAGCATTTGCGTGCACGGCGAAAGGTTGTTCGCCACCTCTCCCGACACTTTGAATACGCTGTGGTTTTCGGACGACCTAGACCCTACCAACTGGAACATATCCCTCGACGAGGCGGGCTTTGTGGAAATGGCGGACGAGAACGGCGCGCTGCTCAAGGTGCTCAGCTTTTTCAATTACGTTTACGTTTTCAGAAGCTACGGAATAACGCGCTTTTACGCGACGGGCGAACAGTCGCGTTTTTCGCTCATGCACCTGTTTGTTTCGAGCGACAGAATCATAGGCGACACCGTGTGCGTTTGCGGCGACAGAATCCTTTTTTTGACTCAGCGCGGGCTGTTCGACTTCGACGGCAGCGGGACGGTGAAAATTTTGGACAGGCTTTCGGGACTGTTCGAGGGTGAGGACAACTCTCAGGCGCGGGCGGCATATTTTGGCGGAAAATATTATCTCGCCTGCCGCTTGAATTTCAACGACGGACGCAGAGTGATGTGCGAAAAGGGAGATTACGTAAACAACGCGCTTGTGGAGGTGGATTTGGCAAGCGGCAGCGTTGCCGTGGTGCGCGGCGTGGACGTCGCTTCGCTTGCGGCAGTCAACGCGCCCGACAAAAATTTTTTGCTTGCCTGTTTCCGCAACGAAAAGAGAGTGGCGATTTTCGACGACGGCGGAAGCGTTTTCGGCGAGGCGATGCCCAAGCGCTGGGTTTGTCCCAAGACGGATTTGGACGGAGCGGACAGAAGAAAGCTTCTGCGTTACGCGCTTATAGAAACGGAGCACGATTTGACGCTGTGCGTGGAGGCCGACGGACAGGAACACACAAGATTTGTTAGAGGCTCCGACAGGCAGCAAAAGGTGCCCTTCAACGTGACGGGCAGCGTTTTCAGGCTGTCAGTTGACGCGGACACGGACAAAATGCGCGTGTCCCGTCCGCAGCTGATTTTCAGGGAGTATTGATTTATGAGCAGTGAAAAAAGCCTTGCGCTGAAAATTTCGGAAATAGAGGAGCGATTGGAAAACAAGAGCGTGTACTCGGAAAACAAGCGGACGTTGAACAGGAATTTCGGAAGCGTAACCGTACCGTCGGGAGAGTCGAGGCTTGCTTTAAAGTTTTTCGCCGAGCAAAGCGGCCCGGTGGCGCTTGATTTGTTTCTTAACGCGGGAGCGGAAAGGTCGTGCGAGGTGAGCCTTGTTGCCGACGACGCGGTGCTTGAGAGAATGTGTCCGTCGATAAAATACTCCGAGCGCGCGCGAAAAAATTTTTACTGCGCGGCAGGGGAGCACACGCTTGAAATATGCTTTGTCAACAGGGAGGCGGCGTTCTCGCTTTTTTCCGCCTCCGCCGCGCTCACGGGAAGCCTAGCCGCGGACGCAAGTCCCGCTGCGGCCTTTTGCGTGTCGGGAGGGGGAGAGTATTACGCCGTTTCGGACGACGGCGCCGTCAGGATTTTCGACGCAACGCTTGGCGAGCTGAAAAGCTTTTCGGTCAAAGCGGACAGAATAGCGCTTTCAGACGCGGGCGCTCCCGTGCTGTTTTACGTTTCCGACGGCAAAATTCTTTGTCGGAGCGTATTCGGTCAGACTCAGGCGGCAACGCTTGCCTTAAACGCAGCGGATTTTGCATATATGCGTATATCCGCAAGCGCGGGCGCAATGTATTTCATTCGCGACAAAAAGCTTTTCAGGACGATAATAAATTTTTCAAACGGCGAGGCGACTGCTTCGCAGGAAACCGCCGTTGACGCGTCCTTTTCAGACAAGGCGACAAGGGTGCGCGTGCCGACGGACGAAAACGGCGATTCTGTTCTTGTTGTTCAGGGGCAGAGCGGTTTGTACGTCAACGGCGCGCGACTCAGACTGAGCGGACTTACCGACGCGGTTTTTGAGGACGGCGTTCTCAAGCTGCTGCTGGAAGAAAACGGCTTGGCAAGCGTGGCATACGTCGACGGGGCGTCCCTCCGTCTGACGGAGAAACAAAAGGTGTGCTTCTGCGACGCGGCGTGCTTTGCTGGCGGCAGCAGTCTGTTTGTCGTCAGGGATAAAGCAGTCGGGACGGAAAACTTTTGAGGAGAATATTATGACGGATAAGGATAACGTAAAAAAGCAGTACGAGAACTATAAAAAGCAGTTGGACAAAATAAACGACAGGTATTCGGAAACCTACGTAAAACCCGAGACGGACATGCCCGATTCGTTGGGCTTAAAGACCGTGGATTACAAAATGCCGTCCGAGGACGAGCTGAGAAAAAAGGCGGAAACGGCGCTTGAAGCGGACAGACAGTCCGCAATAAGCAAAATAGGAAAGGAAACGGAAGAAAAAATTAAAAAACAGTCGGCTTTGAAAGACCAAGCCTTCGCCGAGGCGGCAAAGCGTTTGCTTGACATAGACAGCGAAAGGGAGCAAGCCGTCCGCGAGGTCAAAAACGACGCTCTCGCAAGGAATATTGCCCGCAGCTCCATCGCGTCGGAGGGCGTGAGGGAGACGGAGGAAAGGGCGGCTGCGCTGCGCCGCGACGCTCAAGCGGAACGGGACGGAACTGCGGAGGCGATAGACAGAGAAATAGAAGCCTTGAAAAAGCAAGCCTCCGATTCCCTTTCCCAAACGGAAAAAAACTTTCTTTCAAGGCTCGAAGCGGAGACGGAAAAACTGAGAGAAAAGGCGTTGGAAGAAAAAACGGAAGCGGAAAAATACAACAATACCGTAGCTGAAAAGGAAGCGGAGTACGAAAAGGCGCTTGAAGAACGTCGGGAGGAGCTTGAACGGCGCGAGTGGGAAAGACTTGCGCGCCTTGCGGAAATAAAAAACCGGCAGGGCGAAAGCGCTTTAAAAAGCATGAAGCAAAAGGAAATTCTTTCCGCAACCAAAGAGTTTTTCGACGGTTTGAGTCCGGCAGACGCGCTCTCTCTGTTTTTGTCGGACACGGGTATGCAAAGCGTGCTCGGAGAGGATTACGTATGGTTTCTCAACTATCTGCAAACAAGAAAAAACGGTTAAAGACGAATAATTCGGGTTTCTTTCGCAAAAAATAATAAACGGATAAACACCGCTCTAAAAAATTAAAAAAGTTGCTCAAAACATGGAAAAAATGCTTGACACTTTTTTAAAGCGGTGTTATCTTATTAGCAGTTGTTAGCACTCGCATTATATGAGTGCTAACACTCTCGAAAAAACGCTGCAAAAGGAGAGGATGAAGATGATTTTGTCCGAGCGAAAGCGAAAAATCCTGCTTGCCGTAGTGGAGGACTACATTCAGGACGCGGCGCCCGTGTCGAGCAAGGACATACAGGAAAAATATCTGCCCGACTGCTCGTCCGCGACAATCAGGAACGAGCTTTCCGCATTGGAAAGCATGGGCTATCTCGTTCAGCCGCACGTGAGCAGCGGTCGCATTCCGTCGGAAAAGGCGTTCAGGCTGTACGTTGACGAGCTGATGGAAACCGAGCCTTTGACCGGCGCGGAAACGGCGCTTATAGACAGGTATTTCGAGAGTTACGCGGACAGGATGGGCAGCGTCGAAGGCGTTGTCGCAAACGTCGCCAAGCTGATTTCCGATATAACAAACTACACGTCGGTTGCCGTCAAATCGTTTGCCAAAAGCGAATGTATAAAGAGCATAACCGTTCTGCCCATTTCGGACGACAGCGCGCTTGTCGTCATTGTGACGGACACGCAGGTTTTAAAGGACAACGTCATCCGCACGGAAAATCTGGACGACAAAAGCGCGTCGAAGGCGAGCGAGTGGCTCAACCGTATGTTTGCGGGAAAAAGTCTCGACGAGCTGAAAAACAGACAGGGACCTATGGAAATCGTGGCGAAGGAATTTCGTTCGTTCAGAAGCCTTTACGAGCAGGTGCTCAATTTGCTCGTGCGGCTTGCCGACCACAGGGAAAACGAGGTTTTCACCGAGGGCAGAGCAAAGATTTTCGATTATCCGGAGTACAGCGACGTAGACCGCGCAAAGCACTTTCTCACAAGCCTCGAAAACAACAACGGTTTGGCGGAAGCCGTTTCGCAGCCCCGCGAGGGCATAGATTTTTCTATCAAAATCGGCGAGGAAACGGGCATAGAGGAGGGCTGCTCGATAGTTTCGGCGCGGCTGTCGGTAAACGAGAAAACGCTGGGCAGCGCGGGAGTCATAGGTCCCGTGCGTATGGACTACCGAAAGGTAATAAAGGTGTTGGAGCACATAAACACTCTGGTGGCAAAGGTTTTGAGCGACGACGGAGAGGAGTAAAAAATGACAGACAAAAACGATATGGGAACGGAAAAGGAACAGGAAATAAACGGGACGCCCGAAAACTGCGGCGAAGAAAAGACAGAGACCGCGCCCGAAACGGAAACGGAGTCTGACAAGACTTTAACGCAAAACGCCGAAGAAATGGACGCCATGGACGAGCCGCGCCTTAGGGAATACGCGAAAGCTTTGATTGACGGGTTGACCAAGGAAAACGAGATTCTGATAAAGGAGCAGGCGGAGCTTAAAAAACAGATAGAAAAGGGAAACTCTTATCTGGATATGCTTGCCGCTTTGAAAAGCGATTTTGAAAATTATCGCAGGCGCACCAACGCTCAGGCGGAAAACAGCGAAAAGGAGGGCAGGCTGTTCGTAATAAAAAAGCTTTTGCCCGTGCTCGACACCTTCGACAGGGCGAGGGAAATGCTTGACGAGGTCACCATGACGACGTTCAACCTGATAGTCAGGCAGTTCGACAAGGTGCTTGCCGACTGCGGCGTGGAGGTAATCGACGTGCTGGGGCAGCCCTTTGACCCCGCCACCGCAAACGCGGTGCACAGTCTGGAAACGGACAAGGAAGAGGAAAAAAACGTCGTGCTGGAAGTTTATGCAAACGGCTACCGCTACGGCGACAAGGTTTTGAGATACGCGCAGGTTTGCGTCGGAGTCTGAAAACCGCAATAAATCAGTAAATTCATGAAATAAAAGGAGTTAAACGATTATGGGAAAAATTATTGGTATCGATTTGGGAACGACAAACAGCTGCGTTGCGGTGCTTGAAGGCGGCGAGCCGGTGGTGGTGCCCAACAGCGAGGGCGGCAGAACCACCCCTTCGGTTGTGGCTTTTACCAAGGACGGCGAAAGGCTTGTCGGTCAGGTTGCAAAAAGACAGGCGGTAGTAAACGGCGACAGAACGGTTATGTCAATAAAAAGACATATGGGCACAAATTATACCGTAGATATAGACGGGAAGAAATATTCCCCGCAGGAAATATCCGCTATGGTGCTGTCAAAGCTTAAAGCGGACGCCGAGGCTTATCTGGGACAGAAGGTGACTCAGGCGGTAATCACCGTTCCCGCTTATTTCTCGGACAGTCAGAGACAGGCGACAAAAGACGCGGGCAAGATTGCGGGGCTGGAAGTGCTCCGTATCATAAACGAGCCTACGGCGGCGAGCCTTGCTTACGGTCTGGACAAGGGCGAAAACAAAAATCAGAAAATTTTGATTTACGACCTGGGCGGCGGTACGTTCGACGTTTCCATACTTGAAATAGGCGACGGCGTTTTCGAGGTTCTGTCCACAAACGGCGACACGAAGCTCGGCGGCGACGACTTCGACAACATTGTTATAGATTGGCTTGTAGACGAGTTCAAAAAGAGCAACGGCATAGATTTGTCCAAAGACAAGCAGGCAATGCAGAGACTCAAAGACGCGGCGGAAAAAGCCAAAATCGAGCTGTCGAGCACAACCAAGACAAACATCAACCTGCCCTTTATCACCGCGGACGCGACGGGACCCAAGCACCTTGACGTTGACCTGACAAGAGCCAAATTCGACGCTCTGACCGAGTCGTTGGTCAAGAAAACGCTCAAACCCATGGAGCAGGCGATGAAGGACGCGCAGGTTTCCTCCTCGGATATAAACAGAGTTATTCTCGTAGGCGGTTCGACGCGTATACCCGCGGTAGTGGAGGCGGTCAAAAAATATACGGGAAAGGAGCCTTACAAGGGCATCAACCCCGACGAGTGCGTGGCAATCGGCGCGGCAATACAGGGCGGCGTGCTCGGCGGCGAGGTCAAAGACGTGCTTTTGCTGGACGTAACTCCTCTGTCGCTCGGCATAGAAACGCTTGGCGGAGTGTTTACCAAGCTTATTGAACGCAACACGACGATACCCGCAAGCAAATCGCAGGTGTTCTCCACCGCGGCGGACAATCAGCCAAGCGTGGACATACACGTTTTGCAGGGCGAAAGACCTATGGCGGCGGACAACAAGACGCTCGGACAGTTCAGCCTTTCGGGCATAGCTCCCGCCCCTCGCGGAATCCCTCAGATAGAGGTCAAATTCGACATCGACGCAAACGGCATCGTCCATGTCACCGCAAAGGACCTCGGCACGCAGAAGGAACAGAGCGTGACAATCACCTCCTCCACCAATCTGTCGGAGGAGGACATCGACAAGGCGGTCAAGGACGCCGAAAAGTACGCCGAGGAGGACAAGAAACGCAAGGAAGCGGTGGACGTCAAGAACAGTCTCGACCAGCTTTTGTTCTCCATCGAGAGCTTTATCCGCGAGAGCGGCGACAAGTTGGAGCCTGCCGACAAGGAAAAGCTTGAAGCCGAGGTCAAGGCGGGCAGAGATGTGCTTGAAAAAGGCGATATCGAGGAAATAAAAAAGGAAACCGAGCATATTGCCAAGTCCAACGCCGAAATATTCCAAAAATTCTATCAGCAGAACGCCAATGCGGCGCAGAACGGCGGCGACGCGGGACAGAACGACGGAGGAGATTCCGACAGCGGCAATCCCGATTTCGACATCAAGGACGCCGAATGAGCTTTCTTAGCGGACGGGAAACCGTCCGCATCGGCGGTTTAAAGGCATTTTACAATAAACAGAAAAAGAGATAACATGGCAAAAAAAGATTATTATGCGATTTTAGGCGTATCCAAAACCGCTTCGCAGGACGAAATCAAGTCGGCGTACCGCAAGATGGCAAAGCAATACCATCCCGACCTGCATCCCGACGACAAGCAGTGCGCGGAAAAATTCAAGGAATGCAACGAAGCGTATGAAATTTTGGGAGACCCTGAGCGCCGCCGCAAGTACGACAGCGGCGAAATGGATTTTGAAAATTTCAACTTCGGAGGTCCGGGCAGAGGTTTTTCGACAGCCGGCTTCGAAGATATTTTCGATATTTTCAGCAGCTTTATGGGCGGCGGTTCGCGTTCTTCCGCGGGTGCGCAGCGTCAGACGCCGCGCGGCAGCGACGTAACGTGCAGCGTGAACGTGAGCTTTTTGGAGGCGGCTCTCGGCGCAAGCAAGGAAATCAAGCTCAACAGGCTTGAGCGCTGTCCGGACTGCAACGGCACGGGCGCAAAGGACAGTTCGAGCGTAAAGGAGTGCGACGAATGTCACGGCACGGGGCGCGTGCAGTACGTGCGCGACAGCTTTTTCGGCAGACAGGTAACGGTGGGCACGTGCCGCAAGTGCGGCGGCGCGGGCAAAATCGTCACCGAGCGCTGCAAAAAATGCAACGGCGCGGGCGTGGTCAGCAAGAAAAAGATTCTCACCATACACATTCCCGCCGGCACGGAAAACGGCGCAATCATGTCCATCAACGGATACGGCAACGCAAGCGCCGCCGCGGGCGGCGTAAACGGGAATCTGCTGGTAATAATAAACGTCGAGCAGAGCAAGCTTTTCAAGCGGGACGACTGCAATCTTTACGTGGACGTGCCTATACCCTTTTCCGTAGCGGTGAACGGGGGCGACGTGGAAATACCCACGCTGTCCGGCTCGGTCACGCACAGATTGGAGGAGGGGACGGCAAACGGCGAAACGCTGCGCATACGCGGCAAGGGCATCAAAAACGGTCGCAGGACGGGCGATTTGTTCGTGCGGCTTTTGGTGGAAGTGCCCTCCAACGTGGACAAGACGAACAAAAAGCAGCTTGCGGAATTCGAGAATCAGCTTTCCCTAAAAAACTATCCGAAACGCAAGCAATATCTTGCCGAGCTTGACGAACTTAACGAAAAAATAAAAAACGGCAAAACGCAATAAAAAAAAACGGAGTCTCAAACGGCTCCGTTTTTTCTATAATTGTGCCTGACGAAAATTTTTCTCAGTTTTTCTGTAACCCAACGCGTACAGAAACGCCTCCTTGAAAACAACTCCGTGAATGTTGTTGTCGCGTACGACAAGTCTGCCGTTGACTCTTTCCACAAGCTTTCCCATAAGGAAGTCGGGCGGCTTGCACATGGTTACAAAGTGCCTTTCGACGCAGGAGCCTACCTTCAACACTCCGCGGAAAAAAGCGAAGAAAAATTTTTCTATATGCTCTCTGCCCGGCAAAAACGCGTCCGACTGAAAAGTAAAACCGTTCCCGAAACAAAAATATCTCAAATCCCTGAAATAGTCGCTTAATCTGCCGACGTAGCTTCCGTCCTTGCGGAAATTTTTTGCCGGCTCGTTGTGTTCCAACAAAAACCACATGATTCGCGTATCGAAAAGCTCTTCGCGGGATTTGCAGTCTTCGAGCTTCAAAGGGTTTCTCGGTCGCATTTTCACCTCCTTATATTATTATGACAATGATAACACAATTTGTGGAGTTTTAGAACTCAATTAAACGCAAAATATAAAATTTTTTCCGTTTGTTCACAATACTGTCGCCGTTGCACTGCACGTTTAGTAACAAACAGTGTGCACCTTTTTGCAAATTTTTACGTCTTTCTGTCGTATTTTTGTTGCAAATATAAAATTGATATGTTAATCTATCTGTGACATAACATTTTAGGGAAAAATGTAAACGGAGGCAAAAAATATGGCAATTTTGAGCAGCGACGTTTTGCGCGGCCATGTGGAAGCGATTATACTCAATTCTCTGTCGGACGGAAAGAAGTACGGCTATGAGATCAGGGGCTTTATCGAGAGCAAAAGCAAGGGACTCTACAAGCCCAACGAGCAGTCCGTCTATTCGGCGCTGCACCGAATGGAGGGCTGCGGTTACATCAAAGGGAATTGGGGCGACGAAAGAATGGGCGCAACGCGCAAGTATTACGAAATGACGGAAGAAGGGAAAGCCATGCTTGAAAACAAGCGCACCGAGTGGGAAGCCGCAAAAATGGTAATCGACGCGCTTTTGAGTCGGGATTGACGCGATGGAATACGGTGAAATTTGCGTTATGACGACGACGGCGGCTTCGGAGGCGGTGGCGGAAATTCTCTACGAGGCCACGGGCGAGTCGGTGAGCATAACCGACAGAAACGACCTGCTTGTCGGCGGCTGGGACTATGTGGAAGAGGGGCTTCTTGAAAGCTATCCCGACGAAGCGGCGGTCAGGGGCTTTTTTCCTCCGCAAAACAAAGAGCGCGTTGAAAAGGAAACGAAGAAAAGGCTTGCGGAGCTTAAAAAATATTTTCCCGACTGCGGCTCGCTGAAAATATCCTTTTCCTGCGGGGACGACGGAGAGTGGCTTGAAAATTGGAGAAAAAATTTCAAACCGATTGAATTGGACGGCTTGGTTGTGTGTCCCGTCTGGCTCGAATCCGACTCGAAAAAGCCGATTCTCAAACTCAACAGCGGCGTTGCTTTCGGAACAGGCTCTCACGAGACGACGGCGATGTGTCTCAAACTGCTTCAAAAAGTAAATCTGAAAGGAAAAACCGTCGTCGACGTAGGTTGCGGGAGCGGTATTCTGGGGCTTTCCGCGCTGCTTCTCGGCGCCAAACGCGCCGTGCTTGTAGACTTTGACGCGCAGGCTGTCGCGGCTGCAAGGGAAAACGCCGCGCTCAACGGGCTGGAAAGCAGCTGCGTTTTTTTAAACGGCAATCTTTGCGACGACGTCAAGGAAAGGGGCGTGGTCGCGGCAAACCTGACCGCCGACATACTTGCCCGGCTTGCTCCGAGTCTAACCCGCGTGACTTTGCCTGCGGGGGAGGTCGTTTTAAGCGGCATTCTGCGCGGGCGGCTTGACGAAACTCTGAGACTGTTTGCTGCAAACGGCTTTGAAACAAAGGAGACTATGACGGAGGGAGAGTGGAGCGCGGCGCTTCTTGTCGCGCCTGAAAAGCCGTTATGACGAGACTGAGAAGATTTTTCGCGGGAGTCGGGGATTGCCTTGACGGGGACAAAATCGTTTTGTACGGGGAGTTTGCGCACATAAGCAGAGTTCTGCGAATGAAGGCGGGGGACAGGCTTATCGTGTGCTTCAACGACGGCAGGGACTGCGAGTGTGAAATAGAGAGCTTTGACAAGGACTGCGTGCGGCTCAAAATCCTTTCCGTCTCCTGCTGCGCCGCCGAAAACGACGTGGGAGTCACGCTGTTTCAGGGGCTTATCAAGGGGGAGAGAATGGACTGGTGTCTGCAAAAGGCTGTAGAGCTTGGCGCGGACGAGATACGTCCGTTTGTCGGCAGAAACACCGTCGCCGAGGCGGATTTCAAAAAAATCGAACGGTTCAACAGAATTGCAAAGGAAGCCTCTAAGCAATGCGGCAGAGCTTTCGTCACGGAGGTTAAGGAAGCTGTCCGTTTGCGCGAGCTGCCGCGTTTTTTCGGAGATTTCGACCTTGTGCTGCTGTGCAACGAGCATGAAAGTCAAAAGACGCTTTCCGACGCGCTCGACGGGCGTTTGCAGCTGACGAGGGTAGCCGTCATAGTAGGCAGCGAGGGCGGCTTTGAAACGGAGGAAATAAATTTGCTTGTTGACGCGGGCGCCGTATCCATCAGTCTTGGTCGCCGCGTGCTGCGTGCAGAGACAGCGGGGCTGTACGCGCTGAGCGTTTTGAACGAGCGTCTCAACAATCGGAAAATATGAAAGAAAAAGTCAGCGTCTTTACATTGGGCTGCAAAACCAATCTTTACGAAAGCAGACAGCTTGTCGCAGGTTTGAAAAACGCGGGTTATCGGGCTTGCGAGGGGCTTGAAAAGGCGGATATTTATATCATCAACACCTGTGCCGTGACCAACGAGGCGGAACGCAAATCGCGTCAGGCAATTTCGCGCTGCAAAAAACTCAATCCCGACGCTAAAATACTCGTGTGCGGCTGCGCCGCTCAGCACGACGGCGGACAGTTTTCGGAAAACGTGAATTTTGTCGCGGGGACAGCCGACAAGCTCAGGCTCATAGAGCAACTCAATTCGACGGGCTGCCTGCGCGACGAGCTGCCGACGGAGTACCGAAAGGGGGAAATATTTGCCGCGCATTGCAAAACGCGCGATTTTATCAAGATTCAGGACGGCTGCGACAATTTCTGTTCCTACTGTATTGTTCCTTATCTTCGCGGCAGGAGCCGCAGCCGCTCAATCGGAGACGTGACGGCGGAGGCGGAAAACAGCGGCGCAAAGGAAATAGTTTTGACGGGAGTGGACATAAGCTCTTACGGCAAAAATACGGGGACGAGCCTTGCCGCGCTTTGCCGCGCCTTGAAGGACGTGCCCGCGCGCAAGAGGCTGGGCAGTCTGGAAGTAAGCGTCGTGTCCGACGAGCTGCTTGACGCAATGGAGGAGGGCGGCTTCTGCCCACATTTTCATCTGTCTCTCCAAAGCGGCAGCGCGGAGGTGCTGAGAGCAATGAACAGACATTACACGCCGGACGAATATATGCGCGCGGTGGAAAAAATCCGCGCCGTATTTCCGCTTGCGGGCATTACGACGGACGTAATCGCGGCTTTCCCTTCCGAAACGGACAAAAACTTCGAGGAGAGCCTCGCGTTTTGTCTTGACGCGGGCTTTTCCGACATACACGTGTTTCCCTTTTCCCCGCGCGAGGGCACCGCTGCCGCAAGGCTCAAAAGGGTGGACTCGGACGTTGCCGCCGAGCGGGTAAAAAGGCTTGCCGCCGCCAAAAGCAGACTCAAAGCCGATTTTCTGTCCAAAAACGTCGGGAGAATTGACGACGTTCTCACGGAAGAAAGGACGTCGGGATACGTTTGCGGATATACCCCCAATTACGTCAGGGTTTTCATTAAAGAGCCGTGCAAAACGGACGAGATTGTTTCCGTGCGGCTCGGAAAAGCCGTGCGCGACGGGCTTGCGGGAGAGGCGGACGCCGCCCTCCGAAAGGTTTAAAAAAATTTTCACCCAAAAACTTTTTTACGCGGTGAAAAGGGGAGTATAATATAGACAGATACGGCCGCAAGGTTGAAGCGGCTTGAATTTCGACAAGGAGACAATGAATTATGATGAAGTACATTCCCGAGCCTTTCAGAATCAAAAGCGTGGAACCGTTGAAAATTCTCACGAGAAAAGAGCGTGAGGAGAGACTGAAAAAAGCGGATTACAACGTGTTCGCGTTGAAGTCCGAGGACGTTTATATCGACCTTTTGACGGACAGCGGCACCAACGCCATGAGCAGCGCGCAGTGGGCGGGCGTCATGATGGGCGACGAATCCTACGCGGGCGCGAGCAGCTATCTGCATCTGATAGAAAACGCAAAAGAAATTTTCGGTTTCGAGTACATACAGCCCGTTCATCAGGGAAGAGCGGCGGAAAAGGTTTTGCTGCCCATTCTGCTCAAAGGCAAAAAATATTCGATATCCAATATGCACTTCGACACCACGCGCGCACATGTGGCGTTGACGGGAGCAATCCCCGTGGACTGCGTCGTGCCCGAAGCTTTGGACACCACGCTGCGCGCCGATTTCAAGGGCAATATGGACGTCGAGCGTCTTGAAAAGCTGATTAAGGAATACGGTCCTGAAAACGTCGGCGTTATAGTTCAGACCATCACAAACAACTCTGCGGGCGGACAGCCCGTGTCTGTCGCAAATATCCGCGCAACTGCGGCGGTCGCAAAAAAATACAACATACCTTTCATGATTGACGCGGCGCGTTACGCGGAAAACTCTTATTTCGTAAAACAGCGCGAGCCGGAGTTCAAAAACAGCTCCATACAGGAGATTGTGCGCGAAAGCTTCAAATATGCCGACGTGTTCACCATGAGCGCGAAAAAGGACGCCATTGTCAATATGGGCGGTCTTGTGGGTGCGCGCGACAAAAAGCTGTTTGAAAAAATCAAGCAGAACTGCATTTCCTTTGAAGGCTTCGTGACTTACGGCGGCATGAGCGGCAGAGACCTCGAAGCGCTTGCCATAGGTCTTAAAGAGGGAATAGACGAAAATTATCTCAGATACCGCATCGGTCAGATGGAGTATCTTGCCGCAAGGCTGGACGACGCGGGCATAGCTTATCAATCGCCCGTAGGCGGTCACGGCGTGTTTGTCGACGCCAAAAAGCTGCTGCCCCATATACCCTGGTACGAGTATCCCGGACAGGCGCTGGCGTTGGAGCTTTATCTCGAAGCGGGCATACGCGGCTGCGACATAGGCTCCTACATGCTAGACCGCGATCCCGTCACGGGAAAGGAGCAGGAGGCGGAGTTCGAGTTCACCCGTCTTGCCATACCGAGAAGGGTTTACACGCAGGCGCATCTGGACGTAATCGCCGACGCGCTGATAAGCATAAAGGAGCACGCAAACAAAGTCAAGGGCTACAAGATTGTAGAGGAAGCGCCTATACTCAGACACTTCACGGCAAAGCTTGTTCCGCTTAAATGAAACTGCGGCAAACACGCCGCGCTTTGTTTGAAATACCATTCGGATGAAAATTTGAGAAAATCCCTTAAAAAACGTTGACAAAAATCCGGTTATGGGATATGATAACACGGTCGGGATATTTCCGAAAATCTTACCGCCGTTGCGGAAAGGAGGCGAAATCACATATGTCCACAATCAGAGTAGGCGAAAACGAAACTTTGGACAGCGCTTTGAGAAGATTCAAAAGAAAGTGCGCCAGAGACGGTATTATCGGAGACCTGAGAAAGAAGGAGCATTACGAAAAGCCTTCCGTCCGCCGCAAGAAAAAGGCGGAGGCGGCGAGAAAACGCAACTCCAAAGGTTGAAAACAAAACAAATTCTTACTTTTTACACATGATAAAGCCGCATAACGAGTTTATGCGGCTTTTCAAAATTTTTTTCCCAACGAAAAATCTCAAAAACGCTTTAAGAAACATTTTTAATTTGCTGCAGAAAACTTTTTAACCGCAAAAGCCGAAAATTCAAGTGTACGCAAGCAGTCGCAAAATTTTTGTTTTGCGTCGTTTTTCATGTCGTTTAAAAAACGCCGTGCGCTTTTTTCGCGCGGCAAAAAATCAAACAGATAGAGGAGAAAGTTTTTTATGGCAAATTCATTGTTCAAAGCTTATGCTAAACAGGCAAAAAAGAGATTGAAGGAAGGCTTTTGGTCTGACGTCAAAAATCAGAGAAACTATTTTGAACTTGTCGCCGCGACAAACGGCGGCAGCGCGGATTTTGCGGTCAACAGACAAAAGCAGGCCTTGAAAAATCAGCTTTACAACAGGGAGCACAGCGCGGAGGAGGAGCTTTACAGAAGGGTGTGCGGCATTCTGTCGGGAGACGAGGTGGTAACAAATCCGATTGCGCGGCTCATGGACAGCGAAGCGGCGGCGCAGATGAGTCCGCAGCAGAAAAATACATATATGCTGCAACTGTCCGCCAAGTATCAACGGGCTGTGGAGCGTTACGAAAACGAAAAGAGGCAGGGATTTTTTATATACGAAAACAAACTCAACGGCGATAAAATAAGCTGAGCGAAATAAAAAAGCCCGACTTTAAGTCGGGCTTTTAAATAAAATTTTTCAGAGCGCAAGCACTCTTGTGACTCCGTTTATGCCTTTGAGCTTTTGGAGAGCGGATTCGTCCGCTTTGACGTTCAGATTGAACAGGGCGGCTCCGAAAGCTTTTTTGGTTTTGACGACAAAGCCTACGACCTTGAAAGGCGCGAGGATTTTCTGCGCTTCTTCACCCATGCTTTCGTCGCCCTTGAACAGCACGACCACTCTCTGTGCGCCTTTGGCGTCGAGGTGCACGGCGGGATAGTTGACCGAGTTGACGATATTTCCTTTTTCCACAAAGTTCACGATTTGCTTTGCCGCCATGATTGCGCAGTTGTCTTCGGCTTCCGCCGTGCTTGCGCCGAGGTGGGGCGTGCAGATTATGTTTTTGCGGTTAAGCAGCTCCGTTGCGGGAAAATCGGTGACGTATCTGTTGACCTTGCCGCTTTCGCAGGCTTGTATAATGCTTTCGTTGTCTACGAGCTCGCCTCTCGAACAGTTGATTATGTTCACTCCGTCCTTCATTTTGGCGATGCTCTCGCGGTTGATGAAGCCGCGCGTTTCGTTGGTGAGCGGAACGTGGAACGTCAGATAGTCTGAAAGCGCGAACATATCGTCGATGTTGTCGAGTATTCTCACGTCCTCGGGGAGAGTGGACGCCGCTTCCTTTGTCAGGTAGGGGTCGACCGCGAGCACCTTCATGCCGAGCGCGAGAGCAGCCTCCGCGACAAGGCGTCCGATTGCGCCGAGTCCCATGATGCCGAGCGTTTTGTCTTTGATTTCGCTGCCGGCAAAAGCCTTTTTGCCGCTTTCTACCTGTTCGGCAACCGTTTTTTCGCCGTCTGTCAAACCGTTTGTCCAGGCAATGCCTTCCGCAATGCGTCTGCCGCACATAAGCATATCTGACAGCACCAGCTCCTTGACGGCGTTCGCGTTTGCTCCCGGAGTATTGAAAACGACTACTCCCTCCTCGGCGTAACGGTCGAGAGGGATGTTGTTTGTGCCCGCGCCCGCGCGTCCCACGCAAAGCACGGAGGGGGCGAGCTTGTATTCGTGCATATTGAAGCTGCGCACGAGTATGCCCACAGGCTCCTTAGCGTCTTTTGTCATGATGTACTTGTCCTGAAAAACGCTGTTTACCAACGGGCTGATTTCGTTGAGTCTCAAAACTTCTTTCATTTTTCGTCTCCTTAAATTCGGGCGTCAGCCGTTTTCCCTTTCAAACTTCGCCATAAACTCGACAAGCGCTTTGATACCCTCGACAGGCATCGCGTTGTAGATGCTTGCTCTCATACCGCCCACAAGCTTGTGGCCTTTGAGCGTGCACAGACCGTGCTCTGTCGCTTCCTTGACAAACTTGGCGTCCAGCTCGGCGTTGCCGGTGACGAAAGGCACGTTCATGATGGAACGGTCTTCCTTTCTCACGTAGTTTTTGAACAGCTTGCTGTTGTCGATAAAGTCGTAAAGCAAGGCGGCTTTCTTGTTGTTGATTTCTTCCATGGCCTTTACGCCGCCGATTTTTTTGAGGTGGCGGAAAACAAGCATTGCAACATACATGGAGAAGCAGGGAGGAGTGTTGTAAAGGCTCTTGTTTGCCGCCTGAACGCTCCATTTGAGCATGGTGGGGCAGCAGGAAAGCTGATTGTCCTTGTCGTCAACCAAGTCTTTGCGAGCGATTACTATTGTCACGCCTGCGGGGGCGACGTTTTTCTGCGCGCCCGCGTAAATCACCGCGTAGTCGGACACGTTTATCACTCTGCTGAGAATTTCGCTGGACATATCCGCGACTATGGGCACGTCGGTTTTGGGCAGAAAGTTGTAGCGCGTGCCGAAAATGGTATTGTTCGTGCAGATATGGAGATACTGCGCGTCGGGGCGTATATCGAACTTGCGGGGAATATAGGTGAAGTTTTCGTCCTTGCTGCTTGCCGCGACGTGTATGTCGCCGAAGCGGGAGGCCTCTTCGTAGGATTTGGTGGAGAAATTGCCCGTCAGCACATAATCGGCTTTGTTGTTTTTGCCGAGCAGGTTCAGAGGAACTGCGGCAAACTGCTGGCTTGCGCCGCCCTGAACGAACAGTATGTAATAATTGTCGGGCACGTTGAGCAATTCTCTCAGGCTGGCCTCGATTTCGTCGTTGACTGCTTCAAAAGCCTTGGAGCGGTGGCTCATTTCCGTTATGCTCATGCCGGTGTCTGCATAGTCGAGCATATCGCGTTGGACTTCCTGCAACACTTCGAGAGGAAGAGCGGAGGGGCCTGCTGAAAAATTGTAAACTCTTTTCATGATTTTTCTCCTAAAAAATTATTTGCAAAATCTAAAAGGCAAGGTCATTTTCCGACCGCGCCGTACCGCTAATATTATACATAGTCGCGCGGAAAAAAGCAAACATAAAATTCCAAATAAAAAGAAAATTTGTTTGTGTTTGTGCGACATTTGGGTTATAATGTATATATGACAAACGTATTGACGGAAAACAAGGCGGAGGGGAAAAATTTCCCTGTCCGCAGCAACAATAAAAACGCCCGCAAGCCCGCCAAAAACGGCTCGCAGGGCAAAAGGACGACGGACAGACAGCAGACAAAGCCCGACAAACGCGCACCCGGTTTCGACAGGAGCGCAAAGAGCAAGTCGGACAAGCGTCTTGCCGTCGGACGCGCGCCTGAGACGGCTTATCCTTTGGCTTACGCGCCGGACGAAACGCGCGGCGCAAGGCAGAAAAAGCCGGACAAAAACGAAAAGGTAAAGATAATTTTTCTCGGCGGCGTGGGCGAAATAGGCAAAAATCTGACGGCTTTTGAATACGCCGACGAAATCGTCGTTATCGACGCGGGACTGACGTTTCCCACCGACGAAATGCCGGGCATAGACACGGTGATTCCCGATATAACCTATCTCAAAGAAAACCGAGAGAAGGTCAAAGCCGTGTTTCTTACTCACGGGCACGAGGACCATATAGGCGCGGTGCCTTATCTTTTGCGTCAAATCGACGCTCCCGTTTACGGCTCGAAGCTGACGTTGGGGCTTTTGTCCAACAAGCTGACGGAGCGCAGAGTAGAGGGTGATTTGCGCGAAATCCGCGACGGGCAGACAGTGCGCACCAAATATTTTTCGGCTGAATTTATCCACGTGTGCCACTCTGTGGCGGGCAGCATGGCAATCGCGTTGAGAACGCCCGTCGGCACAATCTTCCATACGGGCGACTTCAAAATAGATTACACTCCGATAGGCGGCGAGTCGATGAATCTCAACCGCTTTGCGGAAATCGGCAACGAGGGAGTTTTGCTTTTGCTTGCCGAGTCCACCAACGTGGAAAGGCCGGGTTACACGATGAGCGAGGTGGTTGTTACCTCCACGCTGCGCAAGCTGTTTGTGGAAAACGCCGACCGCAGAATCATCATCGCCACCTTTGCCTCCAACGTGGACAGGGTTCAGCAGATTTTGGAGCTTGCAAGCGAGTTTAAGCGAAAGGTTGCGCTTGGCGGCAGAAGTATGCTGAAAGTCATCGAAACGGCAATCAAAGCGGGTATTCTGCATTGCGACCCGAGACTGTTTATTGACGTGGAAAAGGCTGAAAAGCTCAAAGACGAAGAGGTGGTTATTTTGGCTACGGGCACGCAGGGCGAGCCGATGAGCGCCTTGACGCGTATGTCCAGCAACGATTTCAACAAAATCCGCGTGGGCGCCAACGACACGATAATAATAAGCGCCTCTCCCATACCGGGAAACGAAAAGGACATAACCAAAGTCATAAACAATCTTTACCGCATGGGCGCGGTGGTCATTTACAGCTCGCTTGCCGACGTCCACGTTTCGGGACACGCCTGTCAGGAGGAGTTGAAGCTTATTCACTCACTCTTGAAGCCCAAATTTTTCATGCCCGTGCACGGAGAGTACAGGCATCAGAAGCAGCACGCGCGGCTTGCCGCCAATCTCGGTATGCCAGAGGACAACATAATCATTCCGGAAATAGGCAACGTGGTGCTTTTGTCGGACAAAAAAATGGCGGTCAAGGGCAACGTGACGAGCGGAATAGTTTTAATCGACGGATTGGGAATAGGCGATGTGGGCGACGTGCTGTTGCGGGACAGAATCGCGCTGTCCGAGGAGGGTATACTGATAGTGTTGGTCGGAGTGGACACGACTCAGGGAGTTGTTTCGAGCGGTCCCGAGGTGATAAGCCGCGGCTGTATCTATACGGGGGACGACTCCAACAATTATATAATCGAGGAAATAAAGACGCTGTCTTTGGAAGCGCTTGAAAAGCTCGATTTAAAAGAGCTTAACATTTCCGACGCGAAGCAACTCATTCAGCGCGCCGTAAAGGGCTTTCTCAAAAGAACCCTTCAACGCTATCCGATGATAATTCCCATTATTCTTGAAACCTGACAATACGACAATTCTTTCGTTCAAATTTAAATTATGAACAAGCAAAAAACGCGCCGTCCCGAGCTGCTTGCTCCCGCCGGCAATATGGAAAAATTTTTCACGGCGCTGCACTTCGGAGCGGACGCGGTGTATCTGGCGGGCAAAAATTTCGGCTTGCGCGCCTTTGCCGACAATTTTACTCTTGACGAAATCAAGTTCTG